>WNEZ01000299.1_pt1 | contig 39544 bp, 33 predicted proteins | sample 5400521 | NCBI WGS metagenome assembly WNEZ01 (sample SAMN13153339, study PRJNA577476) | soil metagenome | isolation source: 120 cm saprolite under Douglas fir tree site 2 hole 1 replicate 1 | place: USA:California | collected 2015-04-18 | reverse complement strand
TCGCCGGCGCGCGCTGGCCGAGCCGCAGCAGCGTCCACTCGAAGCCGAAGGCGTCGAACAGCGAGCGCCCGTCCTGGAGCCAGAGATGCGGCGCGCGACCGCCGGGGCACGCCGTCGGCACATAGGTATTAATGGCATCGGGCGGCGGCAGCGTGCCGTCGGCGAGGATCACCGGCGAGCCGTCGTAGCGCCCGCCGAAGGTGATGCCGGGGATGTTGAACTCCGCCCTTGCATGGGCGTCGAGATAGGCGCCGGCCTCCTCACGGGCGGCGGCACCTGCGGGCGTGTCGTCCTCGATCTCCGGCGCCGGCTGGAACAACCCCAAGGAATCGGCGAAAACCTGTGCGTAGCCCGTGTTGCGCACGGCCAAAGGCCGCCGTTCGATCGCGTAGGTATCGAGAAGTGCCGCCCCGCCCCGGCCCTTGATCACCGCCGCCAGCTTCCAGCCGAGATTGACGGCGTCCTCGACCGCGGTGTTGTAGCCGAGCCCGCCGGTCGGCGTGAACAGATGCGCGGCATCGCCGCCCAGGAACACCCGCCCGTGCTGGAACCGGTCGGCGACCAGCGCATGCCCGGCCGTCCAGGTGCAGCGCGAGAGGATCTCGAGATCGACGCGCGCGCCGATCGCCGCCTGGATCATCGCCTCGGCATCGCCCAGGGCGACGCGGCTCTCTTCTTCATTGGCGCGCAGCTGGGTGTGGAACGCGAATTCGCCGCTTCCGTCCACCGCCGCCATCAGCGCGCGGCGGTCGCGGTTGATGGTGACGTTCATCCAGGCCGGCCCGTGCGGGACGACGCGGTAGAAATCCGGCACGCGCACATAGATCGCATACATGCGTCCGCCCATGAATTCGCGCACGAAGCCGGTCTTGCCGGCGTAGCGGAAGCCCAGCTGCTGGCGCACGGCGCTGCGCGGGCCGTCGGCGCCGACGAGATAGGCGCCGCGCAGGCTCGCCCGCGCGCCGCCGGCGACCCGCTCGAGCACCGCCGTCACATGGCTGCCGTGATCGGCGAAGCGCGCCATGCGCCAGCCGTAGTTGAGCGATACGCTCGGCAGGCGCGCGGCATGGCGGTGGAGGATGGCCTCGACGAATTTCTGCGACACCCGGTGCGGCAGCTCCGCCGCGCTCCACGAGCCCGAGAGCGTCGTCACCCTTTCCCGGGCGGTGCGCGACGACGGCAGTCGGAATCGCGCCAGCTCGTATTTGGCAAAGCGCGTGAAATAGGCGATGTCGGTCGGGTAGTCGGGCGGCAGGCCGACCGAGCGCACCTCGTCGGCGAAACCCAGCCGGCGAAAATGCTCCATCGTCCGGGCCTGGGTCGCGTTCGCCTGCGGGTTGAACGCCGTCCCCGGCTTGTCGTCGACGAGCACGGCGGCGACGCCGCGGCGGCCGAGCTCGTTGGCCAGCATCAGGCCGCACGGACCGCCACCGACGATGATCACCGAGCATTCCTGCGGCGGCATGGACGGCATGATCAGGCATCCTCTCCGCCGGCGGCAGCGGCGGTCAAGGCCGCAGCATTTGACTTTGCCGGCGGCGCGCCCCTTATGATGAGGGGCCAGGCGGCCGGATGGCCGCTCCCCTCGCGGGGAGAGGAAAGTCCGGGCTCCACGGAAATGCGGTGCCGGGTAACGCCCGGCGGGGGCAACCCCAGGGAAAGTGCCACAGAAACACACCGCCAACCCCGCCGCGCCCTCGGGCGTGCGGGCGGCAAGGGTGAAATGGTGCGGTAAGAGCGCACCGCGCCGCCGGCAACGGCGGCGGCAGGGCAAACCCCACCGGGAGCAAGACCAAGTAGGGATGGCAGGCCCGGTGTGGGCCGGGCGTGTTTCCGCGTCGCCATCCGGGTCGGTCGCGCGAGGCGTCCGGTAACGGGCGTCCCAGAGGAATGGCCATCCCCCACCCTCGCGGGCGGGGACAGAACCCGGCTTACAGGCCGCCTGGCGCCTATTACTTGTTCACTTGGGCGATTTCCCTTTTTTGACTGGATGAGAACATTCGCGGAAACCGGAACTTTCCCGGAACAATGTTAACCCTTCGGGTTGAGTTGCCTCAACCGGTAGATGCCTAAGCGATGCTTGAACCATAGCAGAACGATCACATGAGGGAGGCGCATTAATACCTTTGATCCCAAGGTTTTACTGCCGCTTCCCATTGACAACCCATGAGAGCCCATGATATCCCATACAGTCCCAATCGAGAAGCGCCGCCGCGGCGTCGGGGACGGGTGAGGCGGCAGCTTGAAGCCAGGGCGTTGGGAGCGGGCGTTTGGCGTTGTTCCTGTCCACATTCGTCAACAAGGTCGACAAAAAGGGCCGCGTCTCCGTCCCCGCGCCCTTCCGCACCGCGTTGGCGGGGCAGAGCTTTTCCGGCATCGTCGCCTTCCGCTCGTTCAAGCTGCCGGCGATCGAGGGCAGCGGCATCGACCGCATGGAAGAGATGAGCGCCCGCATCGACGCCCTCGACGAGTTCTCCGAGGACCGCGACGCGCTGTCCTCGATCTTTGCCGATGCCGAGCAGCTGGCCTTCGACGGCGAGGGCCGCATCGTCCTGCCGCAGGCGCTCTGCGGCCATGCCGGCATTACCGAGAATGCCGCCTTTGTTGGCCTCGGCCGCACCTTTCAGATCTGGGAGCCGCAGCGCTTCGAGCGGCACCGCGACGAGCTGCGCGAGCGCGCCCGCCGCCAGGGCACCACGCTGCCGACGCGGCATCCCGACCTCCTCCCGCCGGAGCGCGAGCCGCGATGACGCACGCCCCGGCCACCGCCGGCTTCGCCCACGCGCCCGTGCTGCTGGAGGAGGCGGTCTCCGCCCTCGCCCCGCGCGACGACGGCCTTTATGTCGACGGCACCTTCGGCGCCGGCGGCTACAGCCGCGCCCTCCTCTCGGCGGCGCGCTGCCGCGTCATCGGCATCGACCGGGACCCGCGCGCGGTCGAGCGCGGCGACGCGCTGGCGCGCGAGCATCCCGGCCGCTTCACCGTGCTCGAGGGCCGCTTCGGCGAGATGGAGGCGCTGCTGGCGACGCTCGGCATCAGCGCCGTCGCCGGCATCGCCCTCGATCTCGGCGTCTCCTCGCCGCAGCTCGACGACCCCGCCCGCGGCTTCTCCTTCCGCGCCGACGGCCCGCTCGACATGCGCATGGGAAGCGACGGCGCCAGCGCCGCCGATCTCGTCAACACGCTGCCGGAAAACGCGCTCGCCAATCTCATCTATATCTATGGCGAGGAGCGCTTCGCCCGCCGCGTCGCCCGCGCCATCGTCGCCGCGCGCAAGACCGCGCCGCTCACGCGCACCAACGAGCTGGCGCAGCTCGTTCGCGCGGTCGTGCCGACCAGCGGCGGCATCGATCCCGCGACTCGCACCTTCCAGGCCTTGCGCATGGAAGTGAATGACGAGCCGGGCGAGCTCGAGCGCGCGCTCGCCGCGGCCGAGCGCCTGCTGGCGCCCGGCGGCCGCCTCGCCATCGTCTCCTTCCATTCGCTCGAGGACCGCAAGGTCAAGGAATTCCTGCGCCAGCGCAGCGAGGCGCCGCCGCAGGGCTCGCGCCATCGCCCCGCCGCGCCGACGCCGGCGCCGAGCTTCCGCTTGCTGACGCGCAAGCCGGTCACGCCCGGCGCCGCCGAGCTCGCGCGCAATCCGCGCGCGCGCTCCGCCCGGCTGCGCGCGGCCGAGCGGACCGCGGCGGCGCCGTGGGAGCAAGCGGCATGATCCGCCTCGGCACCGCCCTCTGGCTGCTGCTGGTCGCGGCGAGCGGCTACGCCATGTTCCAGATCAAATACGAGGTGGTGAAGCTCGAGGACGAGCTCACTCGGATCAACCGCCAGATCGTGGCGGGCCGCGAGTCGACCCGCGTGCTCGGCGCCGAATGGAGCTTCCTCAACCAGCCCGACCGTCTCGACCGGCTGGCCAAGCGCTATCTCAGCCTCGGGCCGATCGCCACCGCGCAGCTCGGCACCATCGATACTTTACCGCGGCGTTCCCCAGTACCTCCCGCTGCGGTCGCGGTCGCGGCGCCGCCGCCGGCAACCTCCCGGCCGGCGGCGGCGTCGTGGCTTGCCGGTGTCCCGTCCGAGGTTCCGCAATGAAGCAGCTCCCGCTCGACGACAATCCCTGCCGCCCGCGCCATTTCCGGCCGGCGCCCTGCGCGCCCGCAGGCAGCGAAGGACCGGCGCAACAGTCGCTCGAGACGAGTCACACGCGCCTCATCATCACCGGCGCGCTGTTCTGTCTCGCCTTCCTGGTGATCGGCGCCCGCCTCGTCGAGGTCGCCGCGCTGAAGAGCGGCGGGCCGCGGCTCGCGCGCAGCCATGTCGCCGAGCGCGTCGAGACCAGCCGCGACGACATCGTCGACCGCAACGGCGTACTGCTCGCGACCACGCTGGTGACGCCGTCGCTCTTCGCCAATCCCAGGCAGATCCAGGACCCGCATGGCGTCGCCAAGAAGCTTGTCGGCGTGCTGCCGGATCTCGACGAAAGCGAGGTCTACGCCAAGCTGGCCGGCGACAAAGGCTTCGTGTGGATCAAGCGGCAGCTGACGCCGCGCCAGGAGCTCGCGGTCAACAGGCTCGGCATCCCCGGCCTTCAGTTCCAGGACGAGGAGCGCCGCATCTATCCCAAGGGCAACCTCGCCGCCCACGTCGTCGGCTACAGCGGCATCGACAACAAGGGCCTCGCCGGCATGGAGCGCGGCCTCGACGAGGTCCTGCGCGACCATCAGGGGCCGGTGGCGCTGTCGATCGATGTGCGGCTGCAATACATCCTGCGCGACGAGATCGCGCGGCAAATCGCCGATTTCAGCGCCGCCGGCGGCATGGGCCTGATCATGGACGTCAACACCGGCGAGGTCCTCGCTCTGGTGTCGCTGCCCGATTTCGATCCCAACAAGCCGGGCACGGCGACGCCCGAGACGGTGTTCAACCGGGCGACGCTCGGCATCTACGAGATGGGCTCGACCTTCAAGATCTTTACCACGGCGATGGCGCTCGAGACGCACACGGCAACGCTCGCCAGCAGCTACGATGCGACGCAGCCGCTGCGCATCGGCCGCTTCACCATCCACGACGACCACCCGCAGCGCCGCTGGCTCACCGTGCCGGAGATCTTCCAGTATTCCTCGAATATCGGCGCGGCGCGGATGGCGGCCGAGGCAGGCGCCGAGCGGCAGAAGCAGTTCCTGGCGCGCCTCGGCCTGCTCAGGTCGCCCGACTTCGAACTGCCGGAGATCGGCGCGCCCCTGGTGCCCTCGCCCTGGCGCGAGGTCAACACCATGACCGTCGCCTATGGCCACGGCATCTCCGTAAGCCCGCTGCAGATGGCGACGGCGGTGAGCGCCGTGGTCAACGGCGGCGTCCTGCACCGCGCCACGCTGATCAAGCATCCCGTGGGCTACGCGCCGCTCGGCCAGCAGGTGCTCTCGGCCAAGACCTCGGAGGACATGCGACGCCTGCTCCGCCTCGTCGTCGAGCAGGGCACCGGCAAGCTCGGCAGCGCGCCCGGCTATCTCGTCGGCGGCAAGACCGGCACGGCCGAGAAGGTCGCCGGTCCGCGCTACGACCGCAAGCAGCTGCTCTCCTCCTTCGTCGGTGCCTTCCCCATCACCGAGCCGCGCTATCTGGTGATGATCAGCATCGACGAACCGCACGGCAACAGGCAGTCCGCCGGCTTCGCCACCGGCGGCTGGGCGGCGGCGCCGGGCGTGAGCCGGGTCGTGCAGCGCATGGCGCCGCTTATGGGAATTCAACCCTTGGACGAACAATCGCCCGAAATTCGCCGTTCTTTGATGGTGGATTCGCTGACCCCTCAGGGGCGGAAAATTGCGGCTAACTGACCTCATGGACGGCACTCAGGGCCCTCTCATCCTCACGCCGCCCGGCGATCCCGACATCCGCGGCCTGACCGCCGATTCCCGCGACGTCCGGCCCGGCTTCCTGTTCGCGGCGCTGGCCGGCAGCCGCGTCGACGGCCGCGGCTTCGTCGACGACGCGGTGGCGCGCGGCGCCGTCGCCGTGCTCACCGACGATCCCGCGCGCTTTGCCGCGCTGACGCAGCGCGCGCCGCCGGTGCGCGTCATCTTCGACGCCAACCCGCGCCGCCGGCTCGCGCGCATGGCGGCGCGCTTCTACGCGCCGCAGCCGGAGATGCTGGTCGCCGTCACCGGCACCAACGGCAAGACCTCGGTCACGGTCTTCACGCGCCAGATCTGGCAGCGCCTCGGCCGGCGCGCGGCGAGCCTCGGCACCATCGGCATCGTCGGCCCCGATTTCGAGCATCCGGGCGCGCTCACCACGCCCGACCCGGTCGCGCTGCACCGCGAGCTGCAGATGCTCGCGCGGGGCGGCATCGACCATGTCGCGCTCGAGGCGTCGAGCCACGGCCTCGACCAGTTCCGGCTCGACGGCCTCGAGCTCAGCGCCGCCGCCTTCACCAATCTGACGCGCGACCATCTCGACTACCACAAGAGCATGGACGCCTATTTCGACGCCAAGGCGCGGCTCTTCACCGAGCTGCTGCCGCCCGACGGCAGCGCCGTGCTCAACATCGACGTCGCCGAGGGCCGGCGCCTCGCCGCGCTCTGCCGTCAGCGCGGACAGAGTGTGATCGCCTTCGGCGCGGCGGCGGACGCCGATCTGCGGCTCGAGGCCGCGCGTCCTCTGAACGCGGGCCAGGAGCTGCGGCTTCGGGTATTTGGTCAGACGCGTGAGTTCATCCTTCCCCTCGTCGGCGCGTTCCAGGCGAGCAACGCGCTCGCCGCCCTCGGTCTCGCCATCGCCACCGGCGCGCCCGTCGAGCAGGCGCTCGACGCGCTGCCGACGCTCGCCGGCGTGCCGGGCCGTCTGCAGCACGTAGCCACGCATCCCAACGGCGCGCCGGTGATCGTCGACTACGCGCATACGCCCGACGCGCTCGAGACCGTGCTCACGGCGCTGCGCGCGCATTGCCGCGGCCGGCTCGTCATCGTCTTCGGCTGCGGCGGCGACCGCGACGCCGGCAAGCGGCCGCAGATGGGCGCCATCGCCGAGCGCCTGGCCGATCGCGTCATCATCACCGACGACAACCCGCGCAGCGAGGATCCGGCGGCGATCCGCCGCGCCATCCGCGCCGCCGCGCCCAAGGCCGAGGAAGTCGGCGACCGCGCCGCCGCCATCCGCCGCGGCCTGGCGCTGCTGGCGCCCGGCGACTTGCTGCTGCTCGCCGGCAAGGGACACGAGCGCGGCCAGATCGTCGCCGGCGTGACGCATCCCTTCGACGATGCCGTGGTCGCGCGCACCGCCGTCGCCGAGCTGGACGGGGGGCACGCATGACGGCGCTATGGACCACCGCCGAAGCCGCCGCTGCGACCGGCGGCCGCGGCACACGCGAGTGGCGCGCGCGCGGCGTCTCGATCGACAGCCGCACGGTGGCACCGGGCGACCTCTTCGTCGCCCTCGCCGGCCCCAAATTCGATGGCCATGATTACGTCGGCGCCGCGCTCGAGCGGGGCGCCGCAGCGGCGCTGGTCGCGCGCGTGCCCGCGGGCGTCGCCGCGGACGCTCCTCTGCTGCTCGTCGCCGACACGATGGCCGCGCTCGAGGATCTCGGCCGCGCCTCGCGCCGGCGCAGCGCCGCCGCGATCGTCGGCGTCACCGGCAGCGTCGGCAAGACCGGCACCAAGGAGGCGCTGAAGCGCGCCTTCGAGCGCCAGGCCGCGAGCTTCGCCTCGGCGGGCAGCCTCAACAACCAGTGGGGCGTGCCGCTGTCCCTGGCGCGCATGCCGCGCGACACGGCTTATGGCGTGTTCGAGATGGGCATGAACCATCCCGGCGAGATCGACGCGCTGAGCCGGCTGGTGCGCCCCCACGTCGCTGTCATCACGACGATCGAGCCGGCGCATCTTGGATTCTTTCCCTCCGTCGAGGCCATCGCCGACGCCAAGGCGGAGATTTTCGCCGGCATGGAGCCGGCGGGCGCCGCCGTGCTGAACCGCGACAACGCGCATTTCGCGCGCCTCGCCGCCGCCGCGAAGGCGCACGGCCTCGCCCGCATCATCGGTTTCGGCAGCCATGCCGATGCCGCCGTCAAGCTCATCGACTGCCACCTCTACGCCAGCGCGAGCGCGGTCACCGCATCGGTGACCGGCGAGATCGTCGATTACTGCATCGCCATTCCCGGGCGGCACTGGGTAATGAACAGCCTCGCCGTGCTCGGCGCGGTCAAGGCCGCCGGCGGCGATGTCGGCGCGGCAGCCGCCGCCATGTCCTCGCTGGCGCCGCTCGACGGCCGCGGCCGTCGCCACCAGATCGAGGTCTCCGGCGGCACGGCCGAGCTCATCGACGAGAGCTACAATGCGAGCCCGGCCTCGATGCGCGCGACCTTCGCCGTGCTCGGCGCCGCGGAACCGAAGCGCGGCGGGCGGCGCATCGCCGTCCTCGGCGACATGCTCGAGCTCGGCGACGAGGCGGCGCGCCTCCATGCCGAGCTGGCGCCGCCGCTCGCCGAGGCCGGCGTCGCGCTCGTCTTCACGGTCGGCGCGAACATGCGGGCGCTCTACGACACGCTGCCCAAGAAGATGCGCGGCGGCCATGCCGCGACTGCCGCCGAGATGGCGGAGAAGGTCGCCCGGCTGGCGCGGCCCGGCGATGTCATCGCCGTCAAAGGCTCGTTCGGCAGCCGCATGGCGGAAGTCGTGAAGCGTCTCCTCGCCGGCCAGCCGGCGGTCGACGCCCTCAAGGGTTAGGTCGGCATGCTGTTCCATCTCCTCTTCCCGCTGGCCGACCAATTTGGCCCGTTCAATCTCTTCCGCTACCTCACCTTCCGCTCCGGCGGCGCCATGGTGACGGCGCTGCTGATCAGCTTCCTGTTCGGACCGCGCGTCATCGCCTGGCTCAAGTCGAAGCAGCTCGAAGGGCAGCCTATCCGTGTCGACGGGCCGGAGGGTCATCTGGTGCGCAAGAAGGGCACGCCCACCATGGGCGGCGTTCTCATCCTGCTGGCGCTCATCGTCTCGACGCTGCTGTGGGCCGACCTCGGCGACGGCTATGTCTGGGTGACGCTGTTGGTCACCGTCGGCTTCGGCGGGGTCGGCTTCTTCGACGACTACAAGAAGCTGACGCGCCGCTCCTCCTCGGGCCTATCGAGCCGCGGCAAGCTCGCGGCGCAAGTGGCGATCAGCGCCGTCGCCGCGGTCGCCATCATCTATCTGACGCGCGATCCGACGATCAAGACGGCGATCGCCGTGCCGTTCTTCAAGAACGTGCTGATCGAGCTCGGCTGGTTCTTCGTCGCGGCTGCGGTCTTCGTGATCGCCGGCGCGTCCAACGCCGTCAACCTCACCGACGGGCTCGACGGCCTCGCCATCGTGCCGACCATGATCGCCGCCGGATGCTTCGCGCTCATCGCCTATCTCTCGGGCAATGCCAACTTCGCCAACTACCTGCAGATCCATTTCGTCCCCGGCGCCGGCGAGCTCGCGGTGTTCTGCGCCGCGCTGATCGGCTCGGGACTGGGCTTCCTCTGGTACAACGCGCCGCCGGCCATGGTCTTCATGGGCGACACCGGCTCGCTCTCCCTCGGCGGCGCGATCGGCGTCATCAGCGTCATCACCAAGCACGAGCTGGTACTCGCCATCATCGGCGGGCTCTTCGTGCTGGAGACGGTGTCGGTCATCGTCCAGGTGGCGAGCTTCAAGCTCACCGGCAAGCGCGTCTTCCGCATGGCGCCGCTGCACCATCATTTCGAGAAGAAAGGCTGGCAGGAGCCGACCATCGTCATCCGCTTCTGGATCATCGCGTCGATCCTGGCGGTCGCCGGGCTCTCCACCCTGAAGCTGCGGTAGAGGGCATGATCGACGTGGCGACGTTCCGGGGCGAGAAGGTGGCCGTCATGGGGCTCGCGCGCTCCGGCCTCGTCGCGGCGCAGGCGCTACAGCGCGGCGGGGCCCGCGTCATGGCCTGGGACGACGCCGCCGGCAAGCGCGACGCCGCGGCGGCGGCGGGCGTGCCCATCGTCGATCTCGCCGCCGGCGACCTCGCCGGCATCGCCGCGCTCATCCTCTCGCCGGGCATCCCGCACACCTATCCGAAGCCCAATCCCGTCGCCGCCCGCGCCCGCGCCGCCGGCGCCGAGATCATCGGCGACATCGAGCTGCTCGCGCGGAGCTGCCCCAAGGCGCGCTATGTCGGCATCACCGGCACCAACGGCAAATCGACGACGACCTCGCTGATCGGCCACATCGTCGCTCAGGCCGGTCGCACGGTGGCGGTCGGCGGCAATCTCGGCACGCCGGCGCTGTCGCTCGCGCCCCTTGGCGCCGACGGCATCTATGTGCTGGAAATGAGCTCCTACCAGCTCGAGCTGACGGAGAGCCTGACCTTCGACGTCGCCATGCTGCTCAACATCACGCCGGACCATCTCGACCGCCATGGCGGGATGGACGGCTACATCGCCGCCAAGCGCCGCATCTTCGCGCGCCAGAAGAAGCCGCAGACGGCGGTCATCGGCATCGACGACGACCTCAGCCGCGGTATCGCCGACGCGCTTGCCCGCACCGGCGCGCAGCTTGTGGTGCCGATCTCGGCCGAGACGCGCGCGCGCGGCGGCGTCTATGTCGAGGAAGGCTGGCTCGTCGACGACCTGGAGGGCGCCGCCCAGCGCGTGCTCGAGCTGCGCCGCGCCCCGCGCCTCCCCGGCCGGCACAACTGGCAGAACGCCGCCGCGGCCTACGCCGCAACGCGCGCGCTCGGCATCGACGCATCCGCCGTCATCCCGGGCATCACCGGCTTCGCCGGCCTCGCCCACCGCCAGGAGCTGGTCGCCACCATCGACGGCGTCGCCTATGTCAACGACTCGAAGGCGACCAACGCCGACGCCACCGCCAAGGCGCTCGCCTGCTATGACGCGATCTACTGGATCGCCGGCGGGCTCGCCAAGGAAGGCGGCATCGTCTCGCTGGCGCCCTTCTTCCCGCGTATCCGCCACGCCTTCTTCATCGGCACGGCGACCGAGGACTTCGCGGCGACGCTGGAGGGCCACGTGCCCCTGAGCCGCTGCGGCGAGCTCGGGCGCGCCGTCGCGGCGGCGCGCGATGCGGCGCTCGTGCAGCGCAAGCCGGGCGCGGTGGTGCTGCTGTCGCCGGCCTGCGCCTCCTTCGACCAGTTCGCCAATTTCGAGGAGCGCGGCGATGTCTTCCGCCGCCTCGTCGAGGCGCTGCCGGGAGTGCGCGCATGAGCTTCGCCCGCACCGACCAGAGCGCCGTCGCCCAGTGGTGGTGGACGGTCGACCGCTGGACGCTGGCGGCGCTCGCCATGCTCATCGGCTTCGGCGCGCTGCTGGTCATGGCGGCGAGCCCGATGGTGGCGGCGCGCATCCACGCCGGCGGCCCCGGCCATGTCGACACGCTGTTCTTCGCCAAGCGCTATTTCGCCGTGCTGCCGGCGGCGATCGCCGCCATGTTCGCGGTGTCGCTGCAGAGCCCGCGCAGGGTGCGGCGCATCGCCCTCGCCGGCTTCGTCGCGTCGCTGGCCCTCCTCGCCTACACGCTGGTCGGCGGCGTCGAGATCAAGGGCGCGCGGCGTTGGATCGCGCTCCCGGGCCTGTCGCTGCAGCCATCGGAATTCGTCAAGCCGACCTTCGCCGTGGTCTCGGCGTGGCTCTTCGCGCAGTATCGGCTGCGCGAGCGCTTTCCCGGGCAGTGGATCGCCATCGCGCTCTACGCGCTGGTGGTCGGGCTCCTCATCAAGCAGCCCGACCTCGGCATGGCCGCGGTGGTATCGGCCGTGTGGTTGACGCAGTTCTTCCTCGCGGGCCTGCGCCTCGTCTGGGTGGCGCTCGGCATGGCGACCGGCATCGCCGGGCTGGTCGGCGCCTATTTCGCCCTGCCGCATGTGGCGAGCCGCATTGACCGCTTCCTCGATCCCGCCAGCGGCGACAGCTATCAGGTCGACCGCTCGATGGACGCCTTCATGAATGGCGGCTGGTGGGGACGCGGGCCGGGCGAAGGCACGGTGAAGGAATATCTGCCCGACGCGCATGCCGATTTCGTCTTCGCCGTGGCCGGCGAGGAGCTCGGGCTCGTCACCTGTCTCATCATCGTCGCCCTCTTTGCCTTCATCGTGCTGCGCGGCTTCTCGCGGCTGCTGCAGGAGAACAACCTCTTCGTCGTGCTCGCCGCGACCGGTCTCCTCGTGCAGTTCGGTCTGCAGGCCGTCGTCAACATGGCATCCAGCCTGCAGCTCATGCCGCCCAAGGGCATGACCTTGCCCTTCCTCTCCTATGGCGGCTCGTCGCTGCTGGCGCTGGGGCTCGGCATGGGCATGGCGCTGGCGTTGACGCGGCGCCGCTATGGCGGGGTCGAGACATGAGCGGCGATGCGCTCGTCGTGCTGGCGGCCGGCGGCACTGGCGGGCACATGTTCCCGGCGGAAGCCTTGGCGCGCGAGCTGTTGACGCGCGGCTGCCGCGTCGCGCTCGTCACCGACCGGCGCGGCCAGGCCTGGGGCGACCGCGTCCCCGGCGTCGAGCTGCACCGCATCCGCGCCGGCCGCTTCGGCGCGGGCGTCATGAGCAAGGTGGCGGGATTCGCCGAGCTGGCGCTCGGCACCATCGAGGCAGGCCGCTTGCTGCGCCGGCTGGCGCCGGCTGCCGCAATCGGCTTCGGCGGCTATCCCTCGGTGCCGACCATGCTGGCGGCGGCGCGGCTCGGTGTGCCGACGCTGCTGCACGAGCAGAATGCGATCCTCGGCCGCGCCAACCGGCTGCTTGCGCCGCGCGCCGGGCGCATCGCCACCTCCTTCGCCGAAGTGAGCGCCGTGCGCCCGGTCGACCGCGCCCGCCTGGTCGAGACCGGCAATCCCGTGCGCCCGGCGATCACCGCGCTGCGCGCGACGCCGTACCCTGTGCTCGCCGACGACGCGCCGTTCCATGTGCTCGTGCTCGGCGGCAGCCAGGGCGCGCGGGTGCTGAGCGAAGTCATTCCCGCCGCCTGCGCTCGCCTGCCCGAACCGCTGCGCCGGCGACTGCGCCTGGCGCAGCAGGCGCGGCCCGAGGATATCGCGGCGGTGCGGCGCGACCATGCCGCGAGCGGCGTCGCCGCCGAGCTCGCGACCTTCTTCGACGACGTGCCGGCGCGGCTCGCCCGCGCGCAGCTGGTGATCTCGCGCTCCGGCGCCTCGACCGTGGCGGAGCTCGCCATGATCGGCCGGCCGGCGATCCTGGTGCCCTATCTCCACGCCGCCGACGATCACCAGACCGCGAACGCGCGCGCGCTCGAGCTGGTTGGCGGCGCCTGGGTCATGCCGCATGCCGCCTTTACGCCGGACGCGCTGGCCGCGCGGCTCGCCCAGCTGATGGCCGCGCCGGAGACGCTCGCCCGCGCCGCCGCCGCCGCGCATGCGCTCGGGCGGCCCCATGCGGCGCGCGCGCTCGCCGACCTCGTCATCGCCACGATCGAGGGCCGCAACGGCCGTCCGGCGCCGCTCGCCCGGGAGCATGCCGCATGAGAGCCATCCCGCTCGACATCGGCACGCTCCATTTCGTCGGCATCGGCGGCATCGGCATGAGCGGCATCGCCGAGATCATGCACAATCTTGGCTACCAGGTGCAGGGCAGCGACGTTGCCGACAGCGCCAACGTGCAGCGGCTGCGCGCGCTCGGCATCCGCGTCGAGATCGGCCACCGTGCCGAGAATCTCGGCGATGCCAAGGTGGTGGTCGTCTCCTCCGCGGTGAAGAAGGACAACACCGAGGTGGCGGCGGCGCGCGCGCACTTGGTGCCGGTGGTGCGCCGCGCCGAGATGCTGGGCGAGCTGATGCGCCTCAAATGGGCGATCGCCGTCGCCGGCACGCACGGCAAGACGACGACGACCTCGATGGTCGGCGCGCTGCTCGACGCGGCGCAGCTCGATCCCACCGTGATCAACGGCGGCATCATCAACGCCTACGGCACGAATGCGCGACTCGGCGCGGGAGATTGGATGGTCGTCGAGGCCGATGAGAGCGACGGCACCTTCGTGAAGCTGCCCGCGACCATCGCCATCGTTACGAACATCGATCCCGAACATCTTGATTTTTATGGCACGTTCGATGCCGTGCAGCAGGCCTTCGAAACCTTCGTCGGCAACATTCCCTTTTACGGCTGCGCCGCTTTGTGTATCGATCATCCTGTTGTTCAGGGACTGATTCCAAAACTGTCGGAGCGACGCATCGTCACCTACGGCATGAGTCCGCAGGCGGATATCCGCGCGGTCAACATCGACATCGGCCCGAGCGGGGCGCGCTACGACGTCGTCGTCGCCGACCGGCTGCACGAAACGAGCCGCACCATCGCCGGCATCACGCTGCCGATGTACGGCCAGCACAATGTGCAGAACTCGCTCGCCGCCATCGCCGTCGCCGAGGAGATGGGGCTGGGCGACGACGTGGTGCGCACCGCCTTCGCCGGCTTCAAGGGCGTCAAGCGGCGCTTCACCAAGACGGGCGAGTCGCGGGGCGTCACCGTGATCGACGATTACGGCCACCATCCCGTCGAGATCGCCGCGGTGCTGCGGGCCGCGCGCGGCGCCACCTCCGGCAGCATCATCGCCGTGGTGCAGCCGCACCGCTACACGCGCCTTCACGATCTCTTCGCCGAGTTCTGCACCTGCTTCAACGACGCCGATGCGGTGCTGGTGGCCGATGTCTACGCCGCCGGCGAGCAGCCGATCGAAGGCGTCAACCGCGACGCGCTCGTCGCCGGCTTGCTCGCCCGCGGCCACCGCAACGCGCAGGCGCTGCCCGCGCCCGGCCAGCTCGCGGTGATGGTGCGCGACATGGCCAAGCCCGGCGATTTCGTGGTCTGCCTCGGCGCCGGCTCGATCACCAACTGGGCGCACAGCCTGCCCGGCGAGCTCGACAAGCTCGGCGGCGGAGGCGCCTCATGATGGCGGCGCGGCGGGCGAGCGGCAGATCGATCGAGCGCCTGCCGCCGGTGCGCGGCCGCCTCACCGAGAACGTGCCGCTCGCGCCCATCACCTGGTTCCGCGCCGGCGGCGCCGCCGAAATCATGTTCCGCCCCGCCGATGTCGACGATCTCGCCGGCTTTCTTGCGCGCAAGCCCGCCGACGTGCCGGTGACGGTGATCGGCGTCGCCTCGAACCTCCTGGTGCGCGACGGCGGCGTCGACGGCGTGGTGATCCGGCTGGGGCGCGGCTTCGTCGGCATCCGCATCGACGGCGCGACGGTCGAGGCCGGCGCCGGCGCGCTCGACCTCAACGTCGCGCTGGCCTGTCGCGAGGCGGGCGTCGCCGGCCTCGAATTCATGAGCGGCATCCCCGGCACGGTGGGCGGCGGCTTGCGCATGAACGCCGGCGCCTATGGCCGCGAATTCAAGGATGTGCTGCGCCAGGCCGTGGCGCTCGATGCCGCCGGCAACAAGCATGTGCTGGCTTTGCCGGCGCTCGGCCTTTCCTATCGCCACAGCGGCGTCGCCGAGGAGTGGATCTTCGTCCAGGCGGTGTTCGCCGGCGAGCCCGGCGCTGCCGCCGCGATCGGTCGCCGCATGGGCGAGATCCAGGCGGCGCGCGAGACGTCGCAGCCGATCCGCGCACGCACGGGCGGCTCGACCTTCGCCAACCCGCCCGGCCACAAGGCCTGGGAGCTGATCGACCGCGCCGGCTGCCGCGGCCTCACGCGCGGCGGCGCCATGGTCTCGGAGAAGCATGCCAATTTCCTCATCAACACCGGCAGCGCGACCGCCGCCGATCTCGAGGGTCTGGGCGAGGACGTGCGCCGCCGCGTGCACGAGACCTGCGGCGTCACGCTCGACTGGGAGATCCGCCGCATCGGCCGGCCGGCGGAGGGCGCGCCATGACCCGCCGCGTCGCCGTGCTGATGGGCGGCTGGTCCTCCGAGCGCGAGGTCTCGCTGGTGAGCGGCCGCGGCTGCGCCGACGCGCTCGGCGCGGTCGGCTACGACGTGCAGCGGATCGACGTGACCCGCGATCTCGACGCGCTCGTCGCCGCGCTCGTGCCGCGGCCGGACGTCGTTTTCAACGCGCTGCACGGCACCGGTGGCGAGGACGGCACGATCCAGGGCGTGCTCGAGTGCTTGCGCCTCCCCTACACGCATTCGGGGGTGCTCGCCTCCGCCGTCGCCATGCACAAGCCGACCGCCAACGCCGTCTTCGCCGCAGCGGGCCTGCCCGTTCCCGGCGGCAAGGTATTGTCACGCGAAGCGCTCGCCGGCGGCGATCCGCTGCCGCGGCCCTTCGTCGTCAAGCCGCCCAGCGAGGGATCGAGCGTCGGCGTGCGCATCGTGCGCGTCAACGACAATTCCTGGGCCGAGGAGGCGCGGCGCTGGGCCTATCCGGACGCGCTGGCCGAGCCCTTCATTCCCGGGCGCGAGCTCACCGTGGCGGTGATGGGCGAGCGCGCCTTGGGCGTGCTCGAGATCCGCCCCAACAACACCACGATGTACGACTACACGGCGAAATACGCGCCCGGCGGCAGCACGCACATCATGCCGGCGCCGATCCACCCGCGCGCCTATGATGAGGCGCTCGACATCAGCCTGCGCGCCCATCGCGCGCTCGGCTGCCGCGGCGTGAGCCGCGCCGACCTGCGCTACGACGACACCAGAGGCGAGCCCGGCCGCCTGGTGCTGCTCGAAGTCAACACCCAGCCAGGCATGACGCCGACCTCCCTGGTCCCCGACATCGCCAAGCACGCCGGCATCGACTTCGCCGCGCTGGTGCGCTGGATGGTGGAGAACGCGGCATGCGACTCTTGAGGCGCCGCGACGACGCGCCCGCTGCGCGTCAGCGCCAGGCGCGGCCCTGGTCGCGCCGCACCATCCTCCTGGGCTCGGCCGTCGCCGCGCTTGCCGCCTTGGCCGCCGCCGGCTTCGCGCTGCAGCGCACCGGCGTGATCGCGCGGGGCGTCGCCGCCGTCGAGCAGCGCGTCTTTGCCTGGACGGCCAGTTGCGGGCTCGCCATCGGCAATGTGCAGGTAGAGGGCCGCGGGCGCGCCAGCCGCGAGGCCGTGCTGGGCGCCGTCGCCGTGGCGCGCGGCACGCCGCTCCTCGCTATCGATCCGGCGCAGGCGAAGCGGCGGCTCGAGGCGGTGCCGTGGATACGCTCGGCCTCGGTGGAGCGGCGCTTCCCCGACACGCTCCACATTCGTCTCGTCGAGCGCCAGCCCCTCGCCTTCTGGCAGCGCCAGGGCAAGCTCGTGCTGATCGACCGCGACGGCGTGGTGATCCCGACCGATCGCCTCGACAGCTTCGGCAACCTGATCGTGCTCGTCGGCCCCGACGCCCCCGCATACGGCGCAGCGCTCGTCGACATGATCGCGACCGAGCCCGATCTCGCCGCCCATGTCGCCGCCGCCGTGCGCATCGGCGGTCGCCGCTGGAACCTGCGGCTCGACAACAACGTCGACGTCGCCCTGCCCGAGGGCGACCCGACCGCGGGCTGGCACCGTCTGGCGCAGCTCGAACGCAGCGACGGGATTCTCGAGCGCGCGATCCAGGCGGTCGATCTGCGCCTGCCCGACCGCCTCGTCGTCCGCACCGCGACCGAGACGCCGAAGCCGAAGGCCAAAAAAGGCCGGCAGCCGGGCAAGGCGACATGAAGAAGCTCGCCGCCCGCCCACGCGGCACCGTCGGCATCGTCGACATCGGCACCAGCAAAGTGTGCTGCTTCATCGCCCGCCGTATCGGCAGCGAGCCGCACATCATCGGCATCGGCCACCAAGTGTCGCGCGGCGTGCGCAACGGCGTCATCGTCGACATCGAGGCCGCCAGCCACTCGATCCTCAACGCCATCCATGCCGCCGAGCAGATGGCCAGCGAGACGCTGGGCGAGATCGTCGTCAACCTCTCCGGCGGCTTCGCCGGCTCGCGCATCTACAAGGCCGAGATCAACCTGAACGGCCGCGAAGTCACCGACAGCGACATGCGCCGCGTGCTCGATCAGGGCCACCTGATGAAGGAGCCGCCCGACCGCGAGGTCATCCACTCGATCCCCGTGGGCTTCTCGATCGATGCCAGCCGCGGCATCCGCGATCCGCGCGGCATGTACGGCCAGCGGCTCGGCGTCAACATGCATGTGGTGGCGGCCTCGGCCGGCGCGGTGCGCAACCTCGCCCATTGCGTCGGCCGCTGCCATCTCGAGATCGCCGGGCTGGTGGTGAGCCCCTACGCCGCCGGGCTCGCCTGCCTCGTCGAGGACGAGAGCGACCTCGGCGTCACCGTCATCGACATGGGCGGCGGCACGACCAGCATCGCCGTGTTCTACGACGGCAACCTCGTGTTCACCGACAGCGTGCCGGTGGGCGGCGGCCATGTCACCAACGACATCGCGCGCGGCCTGTCGACGCCGATCGCCCATGCCGAGCGCATGAAGACGCTGTACGGCAGCGCCATCGCCTCCGCCGCCGACGAGCGCGAGCTGATCACCGTGCCGCAGGTCGGCGAGGAGGATGAGAGCCAGGCCAACCACGTGCCGCGCTCCCTCCTCGTCGGCATCATCTCGCCGCGGCTCGAGGAGACCTTCGAGATGGTGCGCGACCGGCTCGAATCCTCGGGCTTCGACAAGATCGCCGGGCGCCGCGTCGTGCTGACCGGCGGCGCCTGCCAGCTGCCCGGCACGCGCGAGCTCGCCGCGCTCATCCTCGACAAGCAGATCCGCGTCGGTCGTCCCTTGCGCATCGAGGGGCTCGCCGAGGCGACCGGCGGACCGGCCTTCTCGACCTCGGCCGGGCTCATCCATTTCGCGCTGTCCGAGCGCGCGGAGACGCCGCGCCGCGGCCGCGCGCTCACCGAGGAGCCGGGCGGACTCTTCGTCCGCTTCGGTCATTGGATCCGAGAAAACTTCTAGGGAGAGAACCCGCCCGAACCGGGCGGAACGAACACGACCACCGAAGGACATGAGCATGCCGAGCATTTGGCGGAGGATAGGATGACCATCAATCTGAGCATTCCCAAGGAAGAGCAAGACCTGAAGCCGCGCATCACCGTGGTCGGCGTCGGCGGCGCCGGCGGCAACGCGGTCAACAACATGATCCGTTCCAACCTCATCGGCTGCGAGTTCGTGGTGTGCAACACCGACGCGCAGGCGATGAAGCAGGGCGTCGCCGAGCGCCGGATCCAGCTCGGCGTCACCGTCACGCGCGGCCTCGGCGCCGGGTCGCGGCCCGATGTCGGCCGTATCGCCGCCGAGGAGACGCTCGAAGAGATCATGAGCTCGCTCGAGGGCTCCAACATGGTGTTCATCACCGCCGGGATGGGCGGCGGCACCGGCACCGGCGCGGCGCCGGTCATCGCCCGGGCGGCGCGCGAGGCCGGCATCCTCACCGTCGGCGTCGTGACCAAGCCGTTCCATTTCGAGGGCACGCACCGCATGCGCCTCGCCGAGGCCGGCATCATCGAGCTGCAGAAATTCGTCGACACGCTGATCATCATCCCCAACCAGAACCTGTTCCGCGTCGCCAACGAGCGCACCACCTTCGCCGACGCCTTCAAGATGGCCGACGACGTGCTGCATTCGGGCGTGCGCGGCGTCACCGACCTGATGGTGATGCCCGGCCTCATCAATCTCGACTTCGCCGACATCCGCGCCGTCATGAGCGAGATGGGCAAGGCGATGATGGGCACCGGCGAGGCCGAGGGCGACCGGCGCGCCATCGACGCGGCCGAGGCCGCGATCTCGAACCCGCTGCTCGAGGACGTGTCGATGAAGGGCGCGCGCGGCGTCCTCATCAACATTACCGGCGGCCCGGACATGACGCTGTTCGAGGTCGACGAGGCGGCGAACCGCATCCGCGAGGAGGTCGATCCCGAGGCCAACATCATCTTCGGCTCGACCTTCGACGACAAGCTCGCCGGCCGCATGCGCATCTCGGTCGTCGCCACCGGCATCGACGCCGAGGCTCTGGCGCAGGCGAAGCCGGTGATCCAGCTGGTGAGCGACCGCGGCCGCACCAATGGCGCGGCGCCGGTCGAGCCGGCAGCGGCACCGCTCCCGGCCGTGGCCGCCGAGCCGGCACCGGCGCAGGCGGACGCGATCGAGACGGCTGCGGTCAAGGGCGGTGCCTTCATCGCCCCGCGCCCGGTCGAGGTCGCCGGCGCGCGGCCGCTGGCCGTCGCCCGTCCCGCCGTCGCGCCCGACGCCTTTGCCGCCGCGGCAATGGAAAACGGCGGGCGCGTGCCGCAGAAGCCGAAGGGCCGCGGCCCGAGCCTGTTCGAACGGGTTACCGGCGCGGCCCGGCGCAGCGTCGGCGAGGCCGAGCCGGCCAGCCGCGCCGCGCCGATGCCGGCGGCGCAGCAGCGCCTGGGCGCGCTCGACCCGGCGGACCGGCTGCGCCCGTCCAAGGAGGAGGACGTGCTCGACATTCCCGCCTTCCTGCGCCGCCAAGCCAACTGAACGCATATGCGCCGGCATGGCCCGCGACTCGTCTTGGACGGGTCGCCGGACATGCCGGCGCATGTCGTTTCGGCGGCGATATTCTATTAAGCTAAGTTACTGATCAGTAAACGATTTCGCCGTAATAAACTGTAACAAAGAGTGATTTGTGTGCACTGCACACTGGCTATAGTTTACGGCCCGTTCAACGACGGACAGCATCTTTGGAAGTGGGTTGCCATGGACGAATTGGGGATCGCCCTGCAGAAAACCCTGAAATCTGCGATTCATTGTCGCGGTGTCGCGCTCCATTCCGGGGCGCGCGTGGCCATGACGCTGCATCCGGCCGCGCCGGACACGGGCATCGTCTTCCGCCGCACCGACCGTGCCGGCGCGGAGATCAAGGCCGACTGGCGCAATGCGGTCGAGCAGGCGCTGTGCACGCGTCTCGACAATGGCGAAGGCTTGTCGGTCGCGACCATCGAGCATCTGATGGCGGCGCTGGCCGGTCTCGAGATCGACAACGCGCTGATCGAGCTCGACGGGCCGGAAGTGCCGGTGATGGACGGCAGCGCGGCGCCGTTCGTCTTCCTGCTCGAATGCGCCGGCGTCGTCGAGCAGGACGCGCCGCGCCGCGCCATCAAGGTGCTGAAGCCGATAACCGTCGGCGAGGACGGCAAGACCGCCTCGCTCACGCCCGATGACGGCTTCTCCATGAGCTTCGCCATCGACTTCGCCAGCGGCGCGATCAGCCGCCAGGACATCACCATCGCCCTCGACCCCGAGAGCTTCAAGAGCGACATCAGCCGCGCCCGCACCTTCGGCTTCCTGCATGAGGTCGATCAGATGCGCGCCGTCGGGCTGGCGCGCGGCGGCTCGCTCGAGAACGCCGTGGTCATCAATGGCGACCGCGTGCTCAATCGCGAGGGCCTGCGCTATGTCGACGAGTTCGTGCGCCACAAGGTGCTCGACGCGCTGGGCGATCTCTATCTCGCGGGCTCACCGGTGATCGGCCATTTCCACGGCGTGCGGTCCGGCCACGCGCTGAACCGTCGCCTGCTCGAGGCGCTGTTCGCCGATTCATCCGCCTGGTGCTCCAGCGCCATGGTCCGTCGCGTGCCCGAGCCGGTGGTCTGGGAAGAGCAGCCGCAGCGCGCCCGCGCCTAAGGTAGGGCATCCTTTCTGCCAGGGTGGCCGTCCGCTTCAGCGCCATGTTATAAGGGCGCGGCGCCGCCATCGCATTGGTGCGGCGGCTCTAGCTGGGCTTGATCATGGCTCCTGGATTCTATCTTCGATGGGGCTTCCTCGCCGGCGCGCTGCTGCTCGCCGCCTGCGCCGGCAATAAGGACGCCTATGTCGAAAAGCCGGTCGAGGATCTCTACAACAGCGCCATGGATCAGCTGCTCGACCACGCCTACGACAAGGCGGCGAAGTCTTTCGACGAGGTCGAGCGCCAGCATCCCTATTCGGTGTGGGCGACCAAGGCGCAGCTCATGTCCGCGTATGCGCTCTATCAGGCCGCCAAATACGACGAATCGATCGTCGCCGCCGACCGCTTCATCCAGCTTCACCCCGGCCATCGCGACATCGCCTATGCCTATTACCTGAAGGCGCTCGACTATTATGTGCAGATCGCCGACGTCGCGCGCGATCAGCGGGCGACCGAGAAGGCGATGACGGCATTGGGCGAGGTGGTGCGCCGCTTCCCGGGCAGCCGATATGGCCGCGATGCGCGGCTCAAGATCGATCTGGCGCGCGACCATCTCGCCGGCAAGGAGATGGAGATCGGCCGCTGGTACGAACGGCAGCGCCTCTATCTCGCCGCCATCAACCGCTTCAAGCGCGTCGTCGACGACTATCAGACCACGACGCACGTGCCGGAGGCGCTGCATCGCCTGACCGAATGCTATCTGTCGCTCGGCCTCGGCGAGGAAGCGCAGAAGACCGCGTCGGTGCTGGGCTACAATTATCCCGGCAGCGCCTGGTACGGTGACAGCTACGCGCTCTTCAAGACGCGGCAGCCGACCGCGATCGCCGAAGGCAGCGGCAACGAGACGCCCGCTCCGGCCCCGAGCAAGAGCGCGAGCGGAAGCTGGTTCGGCCGCGTCTTCGATTCGGTGACGTCAATTTTCTAGCCTTCCTTCCCCAACGATAGTCGCGGCATCGGGGCACCGCGCCGCGCCGGCAACCCGGGGCTTTTCAGCATGACTTTGGGGTTGCTTTTTGCGCGCTCGACTGCCTTGCATGGGAGCCGGGCCGGCAAGGAGGCCATGTCCTGGCGATGGTTGTCTAGCACCAATCAGTCAAACCAAGAAGCGAGAGGAAACGATGCCGCTGCGCCTGGTCCTTTTCATGGCCGCCACGCTGATGACTCCCGTCATCACGCAAGCCGGAGGCTACTCGACGGCCAATCTGTTGTCGCATTGCAAGGAAGTCGACTCGTTCTGTGCCGGATACCTCGTCGCCGTGGTCGACGCCGAGGACGAGATCGTCGCCGACGGATCGGCGACCAAGCGGTTCTGCGTGCCCAAGGGCGTCGAGGTCGAGCAGCTCAGCTCGCTTTTCGTCAAATATGCCGGCGCCCACCCGGAGAAGCAGTACTCGCCCGCGGCGCGGCTCGCGCGCCTGTCGCTGAGCGAACGATACCCGTGCCGCTAGGAGCGGCGCGCCGGCGCAGGCGATATTGGTCACCTCGGCCACGCGCCGCTATACTCCGCCGTTTCTGGCGCCCTCCCCTCTAACGCGCCGTCATTTGGCCATGCGATGCTCCTCGGCCTGACCATCCGAGACGTTGTGCTGATCGACCGGCTCGATCTCGCCTTCCATGCGGGGCTCTGCGTGCTGACCGGCGAGACGGGCGCCGGCAAGTCGATCCTGCTCGACGCGTTGGGGCTGGCCCTCGGCATGCGCGCCGAGAGCGGCCTGGTGCGCCACGGCGCCGAGCAGGCGGTGGTCACCGCAGAGTTCGCCCTTGCCCGCCGCCATCCCGCCCGGCGCCTGCTCGACGAGGCCGGCTTCAGCGGCGACGGCGACACGCTGGTGGTGCGGCGCATGGTCGGCGCCGACGGGCGCAGCCGCGCCTTCATCGACGACCAGCCGGCAAGCGTCGGCCTGTTGAAGCAGCTCGGCGACCTGCTGGTGGAAGTCCAAGGCCAGTTCGAGCAGCGCGGATTGCTCGATCCCGCGACCCATCGCGAGGCGCTCGACGCCTATGGCGGCCATCACGTGGAAAGCGCCGCCCTCGCCCAGGCGTGGCGCGCGTGGCGCGACGTCGCCAAGGAGCGCGCGGCGGCGGAGGCCGCGCTCGCCAAGGCGCGCGCCGACGAGGATTACCTGCGCCATGCGCTGGCCGAGCTCGGCGCGCTCGAGCCGCAGCCCGGCGAGGAGACGGCGCTCGCCGAGCAGCGCTCGCTGCTCATGAACCGCGAGAAGCTGATGGCAGCGCTCGACGCGGCACTGGACGAGCTCGCCGGCGAGCGCGGCGGCGAACGCGCGCTCAACGCCGCCTCGCGTCAGCTCGAACGGCTGCGCGACAAGGCGGGCGGGCGGCTCGACGCGGCGCTGGCTGCGCTCGAGCGCGCCGCCATGGAGACGGCGGAGGCGGCGGCGCAGATCGAGACGGCCGCGCGCGGGCTGGGCCGCGACTCCGCGACCCTGGAAAAGGTCGAGGAGCGGCTGTTCGCCCTGCGCACGCTGGCGCGCAAGCACGGCGTCACGCTCGACGCGCTCGCCGCCTTGCGCACGGAGATCGCCGCGCGCGTCGCCGCGCTCGACAATGGCGGCGACGCCGTGGCGCGACTGGCGCGGCGCGAGCAGGAGGCGCGCCAGGCCTATGTCGCCGCCGCCGAGAGCGTCGGCAAGAAGCGGCGCCAGGCGGCGAAGGCGCTTGATGCGGCGGTGACGAAGGAGCTCGGGCCGCTGAAGCTCGACAAGGCGCGCTTCGCGACCGTGCTGACGCCGCTCGACGAGGGCGGCTGGAGCGAGCACGGCTTCGAGCGCATCCATTTCGAGGTGGCGACCAATCCGGGCCTGCCGCCCGGCCCGCTCGCCAAGATCGCCTCGGGCGGCGAGCTGTCGCGCTTCATGCTGGCGCTCAAGGTGGTGCTGGCCCGGACCTCGCCGGTGCCGACCCTGGTGTTCGACGAGGTCGACAGCGGCATCGGCGGCGCCGTCGCCGCCGCGGTCGGCGAGCGGCTGCACCGGCTCGGCAAGGAGCTGCAGGTGCTGGTGGTGACGCATTCGCCGCAGGTCGCGGCGCGCGGCGCGCATCACTGGCGCGTGGCGAAGCAGCAGGCGCAGGCGCGCACCTTGACACGCGTCGACGAACTGAGTGCCGACGAGCGGCGCGAGGAGATCGCGCGCATGCTGTCGGGCAGCGCCGTCACCGCCGAGGCGCGCGCCGCCGCGGCCAGCCTGATGGCCGGAGCGCGGCCGTGACGCGCGGCGCCAAGGCGCCGCTGCCGGTCGAGGAGCTGACGCCGGCGCAAGCCAGGAAAGAGCTCGAGCGCCTGGCCGAGAGCATCGCCGAGCACGACCGCGCCTATTACGAGAAGGACGCGCCGAAGGTTTCCGACGCGGAATACGACGCGCTGCGCCGGCGCAACGCCGCGATCGAGCAGCGCTTCCCCGATCTCGTCCGCGCCGACAGCCCGAGCCGACGCATCGGCGCCGCGCCCGCCGCGGGCTTCGCCAAGGTCACCCATGCGAAGCCGATGCTGTCGCTGGACAACGCCTTCGATGAGGAGGACGTGCGCGCCTTCTTCGCCAGCGTGCGCAATTTTTTCCGCCGACCGGAGGATCTTGCGCGCGTCGACCCGGCGACCATCGAGGTCGCGGCCGAGCCCAAGATCGACGGACTCTCCTGCTCGCTGCGCTACGAGCGCGGCGAGCTGGTGCTCGCGGCGACGCGCGGCGACGGCATCACCGGCGAGGACGTCACCGCCAATGTGAGGACGCTGAAAGACGTGCCGCATCGCCTCAAGGGGCGCGGCTGGCCCGCGACGATCGAGGTGCGCGGCGAGGTCTACATGGAGCGCCCCGGCTTCTTCGCCTTGAATGCCGAGCGCGAGCAGGCCGGCGAGACGGTCTTCGCCAATCCGCGCAGCAGCGCGGCGGGCTCGCTGCGCCAGCTCGACCCGTCGATCACCGCGCAGCGGCCGCTCAAATTCTTCGCCTATGCCTGGGGCGAGTCGAGTGAGCCCGTCGCCGCGACGCATTGGCAAGCGCTCGAGCGGTTCCGCGCCTGGGGACTGCCGGTCAATCCCCTGTCGAAGCTGTGCCGCGGCGTCGACGCGGTGCTCGGCTTCCACCGCGATATCGCCGAGCGCCGCGCCGATCTCCCCTATGACATCGACGGCGTCGTCTACAAGGTCAACGATCTCGATCTCGAGGAGCGGCTCGGCTTCGCCGCGCGTGCGCCGCGCTGGGCGATCGCGCATAAATTCCCGGCCGAGCAGGCGCAGACGGTGCTCAACAAGATCTCGATCCAGGTCGGCCGGCACGGCACCCTCACTCCCGTCGCCGAGCTCGCGCCCATCACCGTCGGCGGCGTCGTCGTCGAGCGCGCGACCTTGCACAACGAGGACGAGATCAAGCGCAAAGACATCCGCGAGGGCGATACCGTGGTGATCCAACGCGCCGGCGACGTCATCCCGCAGGTCGTCGCGGTCGTGCTGGAGCGCCGCCCCGCCGGCGCCGAACCCTACGACTTCCCGCATCAATGCCCGATCTGCCACAGCCGCGCCGTGCGCGAGCCCGGCGCGGCGGCGTGGCGCTGCACCGGCGGCCTGATCTGCGCGGCGCAGGCGGTCGAGCGCTTGCGCCACTTCGCGTCGCGCGACGCCTTCGACATCGAAGGTCTCGGCCACAAGCACATCACCGCATTCTGGGAGGACAAGCTCATCCGCACGCCCGCCGACATCTTCCGCCTCGACCCCGCCGTGATAGCCGCGCGCGAGGGCTGGGGCGAGCAGAGCGCGAAGAAGCTGAAGGACGCCATCGAGGCGCGCCGCCGCATCGCGCTCGACCGCTTCGTCTACGCGCTCGGCATCCCGCAGGTCGGGCAGCAGACGGCGAAGCTGCTGGCGCGCCACTATCGCGGCTTCGCACGCTGGCGCGAGGCGATGATCGCGGCGCAGGACAAGGCGAGCGAGGCGTGGCGCGAGCTAAACGACATCCACGGCATCGGCGAGGACATGGCGGCCGACATCGTCGGGTTCTTCGCCGAGCAGCACAACCGCGACCTGCTCGATGACCTCGAGCGGGAGATCACCATCATCGATTACGCGAGCGCGCCCGGCGCGGCGCAGTCGCCGCTCTCCGGCAAGACCATCGTCTTCACCGGGACGCTGACGGCGATGTCGCGCTCGGAGGCGAAGGCGCGCGCCGAAGCCTTGGGCGCCAACGTCGCCGCCAGCGTCTCCGGCAAGACCGATTACCTCGTGGTCGGCGCCGACGCCGGCTCCAAGGCGGAGAAGGCGCGCGCGCTCGGCGTCACGACGATGAGCGAGGAAGAGTGGCTGGCGCTGGCGCGCGGCAGCTAAGGCTGAGCAGCGGGTGATGCGGGTGGCGGATGCGCGAGCCTTATAGCTACCGGCGGGACGCGGCCGTCCCGTGCTTTCCCGACGACCAGCCGATCATTCTCTTCGACGGCCATTGCGCGCTGTGCTCGGGCTGGGCGCGCTTCGTGCTGCGCCACGACCGCGCCGGCATCTACCGCCTGCTGCCGGCGCAGACGCCGCTCGGCCGCGCGCTTTACGTGCATTACGGCCTCGATCCCGAGGATTACGCGACCAACATCCTGCTCGCCCAAGGCATCGCCTGGTTCAAGTCGGAAGGATCGATCCGCATGGCCGAAGGCCTGGGCTGGCCGTGGTCGCTCGCGCGCCTGCTGCGCATCCTGCCGCTTGGGCTCAGGGACCGGCTCTACCAGTCCGTGGCGCGCAACCGGCTCCGCTGGTTCGGGCGCCGCGCCGCCTGCTATCGCGCCGAGCCCGGCCTCGAGCACCGGTTCCTCGCGTGAGCCGGGCACGCCGACGCATCTTGATCGTCGGTGGCTACGGTACCTTCGGCGGACGCCTCGCCGTACTGCTGGCCGACGAGCCCCGAGCGACGCTGATCGTCGCCGGTCGGTCGCGCGACAAGGCGGTGGCGTTCTGCGCGCGGCTGCCGGCGGGCGCCGACAAGATCGCCGCTTCCTTCGACCGTGACGGCGATCTCGACCGCCAGCTACGCGCGATCGCGCCCGATCTGGTGGTCGACGCGACCGGGCCGTTCCAGTCCTATGGCGACGATCCCTATCGCCTGGTCGAGGCGTGCCTTGCGCTCGGCGTCGACTATCTCGACCTCGCCGACGGCTCCGCTTTCGTCACGGGCATCGGCCGCTTCGACGCGGCGGCGCGGGCGCGCAATATCTTCATCCTGTCGGGCGTGAGCAGCTTTCCCGTGCTGACGGCGGCGGTGGTGCGCGCGCTCGCGCACGACCTCGCCCGCGTCGACACGATCACCGCGGGGATCGCGCCCCTGCCCTATGCCAGCGTCGGGCTCAACGTCATCCGCGCCATCGCCTTCTATGCCGGGAAGCCGGTACCGCTGATCCGCGACGGTCGGCAGGCGGTGGGCTACGCCCTCACGGAAACCCTGCGCTACACCATCGCGCCGCCCGGCTACCTGCCGCTGCGCAGCTTGCGCTTCTCGCTGGTGGACGTGCCTGATCTGCAGGTACTCCCCGAGCTCTGGCCACAGCTCCGCGCGATCTGGGCCGGCGCCGGCCCGGTGCCGGATATCCTGCATCGCATGCTGAACGGGCTCGCCTGGCTGGTGCGGCTTGGGCTCCTGCCCTCGCTGTCGCCTTGCGCCAGATTCTTCCACGCCGTCGCCGGCGTGCTGCGTTGGGGCGAGAATCGCGGCGGCATGTTCGTCGCCATCGCCGGCGCGGGCCAAGACGGCAAGCCGGTCGAGCGCTCGTGGCATCTTGTGGCCGAGGGCGAGGACGGCCCTTTCATTCCCGCCATGGCGATCGCCGCGATCGTGCGGCGCGGCCTCGACGGCCAGTGGCCGCAAGCAGGCGCGCGCCCGGCGACGGCCGAGCTGGAGCTCGCCGATTACGACCCTGTCTTCGCGCGACGCGCCATCTTCACCGGCCGGCGGGAAGAGCCGCCCGATCCCGCAACGATGCCGCTGTACCAGCGCCTGCTCGGCGAGGCGTGGCCGCGCCTGCCGGCGGCGCTGCGCGCCATGCACGGCTTCACCAGCGAGATGCGCGCCGAGGGCGTCGCCACGGTCGAGCGCGGGACAGGCGTGTTGTCGCGACTGCTCGGCGGCCTCTTCGGCTTCCCGCCGGCGGGAGAGGATGTCCCGGTCCGCGTGTCCTTCACGGCGCGGCGGCAGGCGGAGATCTGGCGGCGCGATTTCGCGGGGAAGTCATTTTCCAGCGTTCAATCCGAGGGAAGCGGACGCTGGGCGAGGCTGCTCGCCGAGCGGTTCGGGCCATTTCGGATCGGCCTCGCCCTGGTGCTCGACGGCGGCACGCTGCGGCTCATCGTGCGGCGCTGGAGCGCGTTCGCGCTGCCGCTGCCGCTGGCCCTGGCGCCGGCCGGCGAGTTCCACGAATCGGCCGAGGATGGCCGCTTCCACTTTCACGTGGCGATCCGCCATCGCTTCACCGGCTTGATCGTGCGCTATCGCGGCTGGCTGGCGCCCCTCACCAGCGCCGACTGACCGTGGCGTACCACAGCGTCGTCGCCGCGGCGATCAGCAGCAGCGGGAAGGTCGCATAGTTGATGGCGTTCCAGCCGATCCGCGCCATGACGCCGCCCGAGGCGAAGGACGCCACCGCCACCACGCCGAAGGTGAGGAATTCGTTGGCGGCCTGCGTCTTGGCGCGCTCCTCCGGGCGGTAGGCGGAAGTCAGCAGCGTGGTGCCGCCGACATAGAGGAAATTCCAGCCGACGCCGAGCAGCGCCAGCGCCGCCCAGAAATTGTAGAGGGCGAGGCCGGAGAGGGCGGCGACGGCGCTCGCCAGCAGCATGCCGGCGCCGGCGAGCAGAATGCGCGTCACGCCGAAGCGCGCGATGAGGCTGCCGGTGACGAAGGACGGCGCGAACATGCCGAGCAGATGCATGCGGATGATGCCGATGGCGTCGTCGCTGCTGTGCCCGCAGGCGACCGCGGCGAGCGGCGTCGCCGACATGACGAAGACCATGGTGGCGTATCCGAGCACGCCGTTGGCGACGGCGGCGATGAAGGCCGGCTGGCGCGCGATGACCGCCAGCTTTCGGCCGCCCTGCCCCGGGGCGGGCGCGGCCGGCCGCGGGATCGACAGTCGCGACAGCAGCAGGATCGACAGCGCCGCCAGCACGACGATGGCGAGATAGGAGCCGGCGAAGGTGATCGGCGCGAAGAGGTCCTTGCTGAAGCCGGCGATGCCTGGGCCGAGCAGCGCCGCGGCGACGCCGCCTGCCATCACCCAGGAGACGGCGCGGCTCTTGAAGGCAGGCTCGGCGGCATCGGCGGCGGCGAAGCGGTAATACTGCGCCACCGCCTGGAAGCAGCCCATCAGCGCGTTGCCGATGCAGAAGGCGATGAAGCTCTGGCGGAAGATGGCGATGCTGGAGATGGCGCCGCCGGTGCCGCCGATGAGCGCTCCCAGGACGAAGCCGGCGCGGCGCCCCAGTCGCGCCATCACGAACGACGCCGGGATGGTCGTGCTCGCGGTCATCACCGTGATGAGCGAGAACGGCAAGGTGGCGAGCAGCTTGTCGGGCGCCAGCATGGCGCCGACCAGCCCGCTCAGCGCCACCTGGATCGAGGACGCCGAGAGATAAAGCGCCTGGCAGAGCGCCAAGATGACGACGTTGAGCCGCGTGCGCTCGCGCATGCGCCTTTGCTATCGCGCGGTGGCGATGCTGTCGAGAGGCTTTGGCTGACGCCCCCTCAACCCACAATCCGTTCGATCGCCTCGCGATCGAACCCACTCGGGGCCGACCGCGAGGCGGTCGGCCGGGTTGTGCCCGCAGGGGGAGAGGGGCCGCACCGAGCGCACAACAAATATCAACCGACGATTTATGCCGCGGCACTGAATAGCGCGAATATTCGCCGCAGCCGCCGCAAAGCCCGCTCAGCGCGCGGCGAGTGGGCGCGTCGCCTCGGCGAGCCAGCGCGCCGTCTCGTCATCGACAAGCGGCGTCAGCTCGGCGCGCACGCGCGCGTGATAGGCATCGAGCCAGGCGATCTCGCCGGCATCGAGCAGCGTCGGCTCAACCAGGTTGCGGTCGATCGGCGCCAGCGTGATGGTCTCGAAGCCCAGCATCTCGCGCTCGCCGCCGCTGCGCTCGAGCGGCGTCACCACGACGAGGTTCTCGATGCGGATGCCGTAGGCGCCGGTCTTGTAGTAGCCGGGCTCGTTCGAGACGATCATGCCCGGCAGGAGCGCCTGCGTGTTGGCCAGCTTCGAGATGCGCTGCGGCCCCTCATGGACGGCGAGATAGCTGCCGACGCCGTGACCGGTGCCGTGGTCGTAGTCGAGCCCGACCTCCCACAGCGCGCGGCGCGCCAGCGCGTCGAGCTGCGAGCCGGTGGTGCCCTTGGGGAAGCGGCAGGTGGCGAGGGCGATGTGCCCTTTGAGCACGCGGGTGAAGCGGTCGCGCATCTCCGGCGCCGGCTCGCCGATCGCCACCGTGCGCGTGACGTCGGTGGTGCCGTCGAGATATTGCGCGCCGGAATCGACGAGATAGAGCGTGCCCGGCTCGAGCCGGCGCTCGCTCTGGGCCGAGGCGCGGTAATGCACGATGGCGCCGTTGGGCCCGGCGCCGGAGATGGTGGGAAAGCTCAGATCGCGGAAATTGTCGCCCGCGGCGCGGAACGCCTCGAGGCGATCGGCGGCGGCGATCTCGGTGAGCCCGCCCTCGGGCGCGCGCGCCGCGAGCCAGGCGAGGAAGCGCGTCAGCGCCGCCCCGTCGCGGCGATGGGCGAGGCGCGTGCCCTCGAGCTCGGCCGGGTTCTTGCGGGCCTTGGGCAGCTGCGCCGGATCGGCGGCGCGGTGGATCTGTGCGCCCGCCGCCGCGAGCCGGTCGAACACCCACGCCGCCGCGCTCGCCGGATCGGCCTGCACGCGCCGTCTCGCCGCGCCCAAACGGTCGAGCGCCGCGCCGAACGAGTCGGGCGGGGCGACGCGCACCGCGTTGCCGAGATGCTCGGCGAGGCCGGGCGCGAGCTTGCGCCGGTCGATGAAGAGATCGACGCTCGCGTCGCTGTTGAGCACGGCGAAGGCGAGCGGCAGCGGGGTGTGCGGCACGTCGCCGCCGCGGATGTTGAGCAGCCAGGCGATCGAATCGGGCGCCGTCAGTACGGCGGCGTCGACCTGCTCGGCCGCGAGCTTGTCGGCGAGCGACCGGCGCTTGTGCTCGGCGCTCTCGCCGGCAAAGCGCAGCTCGTGGCGCGTCACCGGCGCCAGCGGCGGCGGCGGCTGATCGCTCCACACCGCGTCGAGCGGGTTGTCGTCGAGCGCCTGGAGGCTGCCGCCGGCCTTCGCCGCCGCGGCGCGGAAGCGCTCGACCTCGCCCACCGTATGAAGGCGCGGATCGTAGGCGAGCACTTCGCCCTTGCGCAGGGTGGCGGCGACCCACTCCACGGCCGGCTCGTCGGCGAGATGGCGACGGACGTAGAGCCTGTCATCGACTTCCGCTTGCGCCTGCAGCGTGTAGCGCCCATCGACGAAGACCGCCGCCGCTCGCGGCAGGACGATGGCGAGCCCGGCCGAGCCGGTGAAGCCGGTGAGCCAGGCGAGCCGCTGCGCCCGGCTTGGCACATACTCGCCCTGATGCTCGTCCGCGCGCGGCACGAGAAAGCCATGGACGCGCCGCCGCTTGAGCTCGCTGCGCAGCCGCGCCAGCCGTTCCGCCGGCGACAGCGGCGCCGCGGCGGGCGCCGCGCGCATCTCGGCGGCAAGCGCCAGCAGTACCTGTCGCAGCGACGGCGAGGGCGCGGGCACCACCAGCGTCGTCCACGCCGCCGGATCGCGGCCGGGGGGCGCGGCCAGCACGCCCGCGACCAACGCGCGCAGGCCGGCCAGGTCGTAGGGTGCGCCCTCCTGCCGCAGCAGGTCTGCCAAGGCGGCATCGCCCGCCGCTGCGCCGGAAGCACCCGCCGCTCGACGCTTCATTCGTCCTCTCCTCGTGGCCTAGAGGCTAGGGCGTCGGCCGCCGCGCCACAAGGGACCGCCGCCCGCGCACCGCGGGAAGTCGACCGCTATGCGTCTACCGTAAGGCTGGGTTGCACGGTGTCCGGATTAACCTCCGGTCAATAGTGTTTACCTATGTTGCAGTCGCGAAGGCACCTTCGCAAGTGCGTTATGGAGTTGATATCATGTTGTATTTTACCGGAAATCTGGTGCACACGTTGGCCACGGCTTTGGCCGGCTGGCGTCGGCGCCAGCGGGCTTATGCCGAGCTCTACGCCCTCGATGACCGCTCGCTCGCGGATATCGGCATCACCCGCTCCGAGATCCCCTACGTGCTCTCGGACGCGGCCGCGACGCGCAATCCGCGCGCCGTCGCGGCTCCGCCCGAAGGCAATCTCCGCCACGCCGCCTGAGCGGTTCGCCCCAAAAATCCCGCCCCGGCCGCCTGGCGGCCGGCGCGGGATTTTTAATGCCCGGCTCCCCGACGAAGGCGACGACTTGCGCATCGACAGGATGCGCGGCGATGTTGATGCTGGTATCCATTCCTGGCGGATGACGGAACCGCCCCTTGCCGTTCCGCCAAGCGCGCCGGCGGCGAGGGGGCTTCTGAGGGCGGCATGACCCAGAGCGACGCGATGGTCGGACACGAGCACCACGCCGCGGCGCAACGCGGGCTCGGCATGGTCTTCGCGCTGGGCATCGCGCTCAATCTCGGCTTCGTGCTCGTCGAGGCGGTCTACGGCGTGATCGGCCATTCGGTGGCGCTGCTCGCCGATGCCGGGCACAATCTCGGCGACGTGCTCGGCCTGGCGATCGCCTGGGGCGCCAACGTGCTGGCGCGGCGCCGGCCGAGCCATCGCTACACCTACGGGCTGCGCAGCAGTTCGATCCTGGCGGCGCTGTTCAACGCCATCGTGCTGCTGATCGCCGTCGGCGCCATCGCCGTCGAGGCGATCAACCGCTTCGGCGCGCCGCAGCCGGTGGCGACCGGCACGGTGATGGTGGTCGCCGCCATCGGCATCGTCGTCAACGGCGTGACGGCGCTGCTGCTGCGGCACGGGCGGCATCACCACCGCGACCTCAACATCCGCGCCGCCTTCCTGCACATGGTCGCCGATACCGGCGTGTCGCTGGGCGTGGTGCTCACCGGCGCGCTCATCCTCGCCACCGGTTGGCTGTGGCTCGACCCGGCGGCGAGCCTCGCCGTCGCGCTCGTCATCGTCGCCGGCAGCTGGCGGCTGCTGCGCGACGCCGTCAACATGGCGCTCGACGCCGTCCCCGCCGGCATCGATCCGGCGGCGGTGCGCGATCATCTCGCCGGCGTCGCCGGCGTCTGCGCCGTCCACGATCTGCACATCTGGCCGATGAGCACCACCGAGACGGCGCTCACCTGCCATCTCGTCGTCCCCGCGGGCCATCCCGGCGACCAGGCGCTGGCGGTCCTCGCCGAGGAGCTGCATGTGCGCTTCGGCATCGAGCATGCGACGATCCAGGTCGAGACCGGCGATCCCGAGCATCCGTGCCGGCTCGGGCCGGATCACGTCATATAGCGCCGTTCCCGCTCCGCGGCACAGAGGGACAAGGCTCGCGTGCAACCCACCGATGGCGGTTGGGGGCGGCCGGCTCCGGTCGCCGATTCGCCCCCGCCGCGGTTCAGGTCTTCGTGGCCTTCGGAAGAACCCAGGAAATCGTCTCGGCGATCCACTCCGGCTTGGCGCCGCCTTGGCAACTCGCCCACAGCGATGACGGCTCGTTGCCGTAGCGCAGCATGCCGCTGTGCAGCGACTTGTCCTTGTCGACCTCGGGGTTGGGGTCGACATAGCCAAGCTTCTGGCGGAGCAGCTCGACATTGTCCGGCTGTCCCGTCAGGAACAGCCAGCCCGGGCCGATGCCGTATGCCTTGGCGTACTCGCTGAGCTTCTCCGGAGTATCTTGCTTCGGCTCGACGGTGATCGAGTAGAAGAACAGGTCGCGTCCCATCCGGTCGGTCAGCAGCTCCTGGACCCTCGCCAGATTTGCCGTGATGAGCGGGCAGGCGTCGTCGCAGCTCGTGTACATCATGTTGACGACGACCGCCTTGTCCTTGATGAGATCGTCGTAGAACCGAACCTCGTTGCCCTGGTGCGTGGTCAGGGCGACGTTCGGGAAAAAGCGCTCGCGCATCACGTCGCGTCCGGAGAGCGGCGGACTGAACGTCGAGACGTGCTTTTCGGTAGGCGTCTCGCTGGAATGCGCTCGGGACTCGCGCCCCATCAGCGCGCCGGCCGCAGGAAAGATCACGGTGGAAGCGGCAAGCCACTTTCTTCTCGTCATGCCCAGCATGTTTGTGCTCCTCGTCATCGATCTCCGCCGCGGGGCAGCGCTTTCCGTTCGCGCTGCCCCGCAGGCGGCGTTGGCTTACGGGTTCTGGTTGGTATCTCCGACGGTGGCGATCTCCCACCGGAGCATCATCGCGTGGTCCTCGTGGACGACGTTGTGACAATGCAGCGGGTAGCGGCCCAGCCAGTCGCGGAAGCGGAAGAAGAGAAGGACGTCCTGGTTTGGACCCACCCGGACGACGTCCTTGCGAGCGGCGTTCACCCCGGTGGACACACTGCTGGATGAGAAGGTGAAAGTACCGCCGTCACTGCCGGCAAGCCCTGGAGCCCCTTGCAGTATCTGGTGCTCCTCAAAGTGAATGTGGACGGGGTGTGTCCACGCCGGGAAGCCGTTGTTGTCATTCCTGAGCCGCCAGTTTTCGACGCTGTTCTGGGTGATCGTGAAGCGGATGGTATTGCAGTCCATGAATTGGTTGTTGATCACCCACTGGCCGTCTCGCGTCACGTCAAACGCAAAATTGCGCGTCACCAGGGGCTGAACGTTCGTGCTCGGCAGGGCGTAGAACTGGGGTCCCGTGGCGGGGTCCACGCTCTGGTCCGCCACCGCGGCAAGATCGACGACGATCTGCAGCAGCAGATTGCCCTGGCCCGCGGCGAGAACCTGGCCCGTGGGGCCGCGCCCGTTGACTTGCTGCAGCCGGTTCTCGAGGTAGATGGTCTTGCCCGCGAACTGCGAGAAGTCGATGATGACATCGGCGCGCTCGGCCACTCCCATCTGCACGGCCGGAACTAGGACGGGCGTGGGCAGCAGGTTGCCGTCGTTCGAGATCTGCCAGAACTGGTTGTTGGCGCTCAGATTGTTCGGATCCGTGATGTAGATCTGATAGAAGCGCGACGGGCCGCTGTTCAGCCACCGCAGGCGATAGCGGCGCGGGTGGACATGCAGCACCGGCTGGATCACGCCGTTCACCAGGAACTTGTCGCCGAGGATGCCGTCGAGATTGAAGAGGTCGAAGGCCAGCAACCCCGTGCCCGGGTCGAAGCACCGGTCGGCGAACAGCATCGGGATGTCGAAGGTCGGGTAGGTCGGGAGACGGAACCCGGTGGTCTCGTTGCCGGTGTCGAACTGATTGAAGAGGAGATAGAAGCCGGCGAGCCCCTTGTAGACGTTCTGCGAGGTGAAGTCGACGCGGTGGTCGTGATACCACAGCGTGCTCAGCGACTCGTTGATGTCGCCGGCGGTGAGGATGCTCTGGCCCTTGGCGGGCTTGTGGTCGGAGTTGAAGCCCGCGAGCACGTTCGGATAGTACTGGTCATAGTACTGGCCCCGGGCGAAGAAATCGCAGGGGAAGCCGTCGCTCTCCGACGGGGTATGGCCATTGTGGAGATGGGTGGAGACGGAAGGATTGCCGAAGCCGCCATTCGATGACGGCAGGTTGTTGAAGTTCCGCACCAGGACGGGTGACCCGTAGCGTTCCACATAGGTCGGGCCGGGGCTGATGCCGTCGAAGCCCCAGATCGTCTGCAGCGGCAGTTGGTTGGACATGTTCGCTTGTCCCGCCTGCTGCGACACCTGATGAATGACCGGCGGCGGGAAGGGGAAGCCGAGGGCGGGCGCCTGGTGGGCGCGCGTGCGGCCCTCGAAGGCAAGCCCCGTGGCCGGATTGATGTTGGTGTTCGGCTGTATCGTCGGCGCCGGTCCGGCCAGCGACGTCACCGCGATCGGCTGCTTCTGCGGCATGATGGGAAGCTGCATGGTGAACGGCGTCGTCGGCGGGCTGGCGCATTGGCCGCTCCCCGAACTGGAGCTGGCGGTTTGCGCCCATGCGCTCAGGCCGTCCTTGGCCATGAGGTAGCCGGCGCTCGTCAGGAGCCCCATTTTCACCAAGTCTCGCCGGCTCAAGCCGGCTTTGATGATCTCCTGCCGGTTCTTGAACGCGGCATACATCTTCTTCCACTGCGACTTGGAGATCTTGTTGCCGTGCACGTCAAAGTACATGGTCGTTCCTCCCTCTAAACTGAAAGTTGTGTGTTTGCCCAATAACCCACCCCCCTCACTCGCGTGGAAGCGAATGAGGTCCGACCGAGATAGCGCGACACCGATGCGGCCTGCATTTGCCACGGGGGCGCGTCAGAAACCGACGCCCCACGTCCGCAGGCCAGATTGATTAAATAATTTTTAACCCAATCGACTTATAGGATCAACCACCCTTTTTAGGTGCGCGGTAAATTTGCCGTGAGGCCGGCCGATCGCATGGCGACACCCGCGAACCCGGATAGAAGACACCAAGCGGGTTGACTCACTTCCTGCGCCGAAAGACCTCGTGACACGCGCCGCAGGCTTGCCACACCGCACGGTACTGGATGGACATTGCGGTCGGATCCGCTGCTGCTGCGGCCCTCTCCAGCGCTCCCGCCGCCTGCACCAGGTTTCCCGCCATGGCCTGGAAGCCCGCGCTGCGCGCGCCGGCGGGGGAAAGCTGCGGCAGAGTCTCGCCTGCCTGGCGAATGTTGATCGCGCGCTCCTCGACAGCGGCGAAATCACCCGTCGCCCGGACGCGCTTCGCGATCTCGCTCATGTCCCGGGCCATCGCCAGCATGATTTCGGCGCGCCGCTTCGCGGCGGTTGCAGCGCCGTCCTGTGTGAGCGCGGCGCAGAGCGCGATGACGAATCCGACCCCCCATAAGGGCGTTCTCACCCGTTGGCCCCCGACAATGCCCGGCGAAGGCAGCGTAACCGAGGACCTTGCAATAGTCCCGCCGCCCGTCGACCCCGGGGGCCCAGGCCGCCTCCTAGCCCGGCTAGACCAGCCGGATCGCGCCGCTAGCCGATCTTGTGGCCGATCTCCGTCAGGAACGGCGAGGCGCCGGCCTCCGCCTCGCGCACCAGGCTCAGCCAGTCGGCCGCCATCTGCTGGAGAATTTCGCGGTTGTAGGGGTCGGCGGCTTGCTCCGCCTGTTCCCGGCATTCGCGCGCGCGTTGGCGATAGTATTCGGCGCCCTTGATGCGCGCGCTTCCTGACGCTGTCGGCGGGAGCGTGGCGAGCTTTCTGATTTCTGGGGGCATTCGTCCTCGTTCGCCGGCTTCTGGCAGCATCATGCCGACGAGACGATCAATGTAACTTGGAGTTTATCGCCGCATCAATCACCCATAAAGTGCCACGCGGGCAACCGCCGGTTTCTCCCGATGGTGGATCGCGCGACAGGAGCGGCGCTCGCTCGCTAGAAGAAGGCGAAGGTGCGGATTTCGATGCTCTCGCGCGGCGGCGCATCGGCCGGCGTGGTCGGATCCTCGAACGCCGTGTGCACGGCGAGCCGCGCGCGCCCGTCGGTCGCGGAATCGAAGCATTTGATGAGCAGCACCTCGTCGCGCTGCATGCGCGGGAAATAGAACCAGCGGTGACGCGGGCTGTAGGTCACCGCGTAGATCTCGCCGACGCGGTCGGGATAGCGCCGCTCGGACGCCACCAGATCGCGCCGATCGATGCTGCCGGCGTCGCACACCGCGAGCGGCCACGCCTGCACCGGTCCGGCGATCGGCCGCCACACATTGATCTCGACGTAGCGGCGCTGCAAGCGCGCCTCGGCCTCGGCCGGGTCGAGCAGGTCGCGCACGCGCTGCGGCGCCGACTTGTCGGTGTAGTCGTTATGCACGCTCGCGGCGGGCTCGCGCACGCGCCGCGCCGCCTGCTGCTCGGGCGCCGTGTTGCGCACGGTGTGATCGAAGATCACCACCTTGGTCGCGCCGGTCGCCTCGCGCAGGAAGCGCTCGATCTCCGGGTAATAGGCGCGCCTCACCTCGGCATCGTCGTAGAAATCGACGATTTCCGTGCGGTGCCGCGCGAGCGCGAAGCCCTCCTTGTCGAGCGACAGACGGCGCTGCAACGGGCGCGCGTCGCGGATCGCCACGATCTGCGGCTCGAACCGCCCGCTGCGCTGGGGCATGCCCGGCGGCGGCGCGGCGGTATAGACGAAGGGCTTCTCCGACCCGAGGGCGAGATAGTTGAGCGGCGCCTCGACGTAATCGAGGTCGAGCGCCGCCGCCGTGTCGCGTTGCATCGTTTCGTTCCTTCCCAGGGGCTTTCCGGCTCCGCCGATTGCTAGATGACTCAACGTCACTCGCGCCAGAACGGCTTGCGCAACTCAGCATAGACCGTGCCGCGCGACAGGCCGAGATCGTGCAGGTCGCGCTCCCCGAGCCGCGCCAGCTGGTCGCGCTCACGGATGCGCCGGCGCCACTGCCGCAGCAGGGCGGCGAGCCGCGGCACGGCTGACGATAGTTGAGAATTTGTCACCGGATGATGCGTGATGTAGGCCATGGCTGCTCTCCGCAGAGATGCAATATGTGAGGGGAAGATGCGCCCTTCCGCGCAAACCTACAAACGACACTTTGTCCGTCTTCACATGAGATAATTTCATGATAAACTCGGCCGATGACCAGCCCATTGCCCTCGCTCAACGGCCTGCGCGCCTTCGAGGCGGCGGCGCGCCATCTGAGCTTCACTCGCGCGGCGGCCGAGCTCAACGTGACGCAGACGGCGATCAGCCATCAGATCCGCCGGCTCGAAGAGCAGTTGGGCATCCGCCTCTTCGTGCGGCACAACCGGTCGCTGGTGCTGACGCGCGAGGCGCAAGGCTACCTCCCGGCGGTGCGCGCCGCCTTCGAGGATCTGCGCCAGGCGACCGACCGGCTGCG
>WNEZ01000295.1_pt1 | contig 39718 bp, 33 predicted proteins | sample 5400521 | NCBI WGS metagenome assembly WNEZ01 (sample SAMN13153339, study PRJNA577476) | soil metagenome | isolation source: 120 cm saprolite under Douglas fir tree site 2 hole 1 replicate 1 | place: USA:California | collected 2015-04-18 | reverse complement strand
GATGGGGAAGGGGATCGGCTGGTTCGGGCCGGCGACGACGTCGAAGAAGGCCAGGCGCCCGCCGGGGCGCACCACCCGCCGGAGCTCCCCGTAGAGGCCTGCCTTGTCCGCGATGTTCATCGAGGCGTGCTGCGTCCACGCGACGTCGAAGGCTCGGGCCGGGAAGGGGAGTGCGGTCGCGTCACCGCAGACGATGCTCACCTGTCCGGCAAGCCCCGATCGCCGCGTGAGCGCCACCGCCGCCTCGCAGTATTTCGCGGTGAAGTCGACGCCCGTCACCCGGCAGCCGTGGGACCGGGCGATGTGGCGAGCCGGGCCCCCGATGCCGCAGCCGGCGTCGAGGACGTGGTCGCCGGCCCCGAGCCCCGCCGCCTCGGCCAGGGCGGCGGTGGCCGCCGGCCCGAGGGTATGGAACTCCTCGACCATGACCAGATCATCCGGCCCGATGTGCTCGGGGTCCTTCCCCGCGGCCGCCAGGGCCGCCAGGATGCCCGACAGGACGTCGCCCCGGGTGTACTGCGCCTCCACCTCGCTCCGGCTCATCGCCCCCAGCATAGGCGGTAGTCACGTGGAACTATCTTCCCGCACACGCTCAATCCCGGCGGGCTTGCCAACCGACATACAGTGCAGACCGGGTGCGGGCGGAGGACCCGAGGAGAAAACGGTTGGCGTTGGGTGAGAGTTTCGAATCGGTCCTGGCCGCGGCGCGGGTCGGTGCCGACTGGGCCTGGGAGGCCCTGTACCGGGACCTTGCCCCGCTCGTGCACGGCTACCTCCGCAGCCGCGGCTGCCGGGAGCCGGAGGACGTAGTGGGCGAGGTCTTCCTCGCCGTCGCCCGGGACCTGGGCAGCTTCACCGGCGGCGAGCGCTCATTCCGCTCGTGGGTGCTGACGGTCGCGCATCACCGCATGCTCGACCAACTGCGCTACCAGAGCCGCCGGCCCTCGGAGCCCGTCGCCGGGGAGGTCATCGCCGGCACCACCGCCCGGGGCGCCGTCGGGGGGACCGTCGGGGGCAACGTCGAGGACGAGGCGCTGCAGTCCCTGACGACCGCTCGGATCCGCACGTTGGTCGACCGGCTGGCGGGTGACCAGCGTGATGTCCTCCTCCTGCGGATCATCGGTGGCCTCACCGTCACCGAGGTCGCCGATGCCCTCAACAAGTCGCCCGGGGCCGTGAAGGCGCTCCAGCGCCGGGGGCTCGCCGCCGTCAAGCGGCTCATGGAAAGGGCGGTGGTACCCCTTTGACCCGACTCGGCGCTGACTCAGGTGACATGAAGGATCTTCCGGGCCTCCGAGACGAGGACATCGACCGTTTGCTATCCGGCAAACGGCCGAACGCCGACGGGTTCGACGACCTCGCCGCGTTCGTACAGGGCGTCGAGGCGGCCTATGTCGCCCCGCCCTCGCCGGACGCCACGCGCCGGCACGTCATGGCGGCCGCCGCAGCCGCACGCGAGGCGGCCGGCGGCGCAACGGCACCCGCCGTGGCCCCTCGCGCCTCCGCGGCTCCCCTCGTCTCCCGGTGGCGCCGGAGGACGGTCTTCGGTGTCTCTGTGGCGACCGTGACCATGTCGCTCACCGGCATCGCCATCACCGCCGCGGCAGCCACCGGTGGCCTCGCGGCCAGGGGCGACCTGCCGGCGCCGATCCAACGGGTGGTCGCCCAGGCCGCCTCGGGTGTCGGTATCACCCTGCCGGCCAGCGACAAGCCGTCCGGGCCCTCCGGGCCCGGCACCGGGACCCCACGTGGCCTCCCGGCGACCTCAGGGGCCTCCGGCTCAACGCATGTGGCCTCGCCCGCCGCGGCCCCGACCGCCACCAACGGCCGCGGCCGCCACGACGACTCGACGGAGTCACCGGCGGGTGCTGTGGCCCCCACCTCGTCCTCCGCGGCGGGGGGCGACCACCACCGCGGGGGTGGCGACGGGAGCCAGGAAGGCGGCAGCGCCGCAACCGTTGCCACGCACGGCAACTGCGTGGTCTACGCGGAGACGATCGCCGCCGGTCTCGGCTTCAACGACGCCCAGCGATCCAGGTTCGTCTCGCTGGTGGCGCAAGACGAGACCGCCGTCACCGTGCGCGTCGCGGCAGGCACCAAGCCCGACGCCGCCTGCCAGCGGTCGATCGACACCGCCACGGCCGCCGTTTCGAACACCGGCCCGGTTCCGGGAGGTGGCGACGACCATTCGGGGTCGGGCCCCTCACCGACCCCGTCGCCGGCCCCCACCTCCAGCCCCACCCCCGGCTCGGACTCGGGCCACTCGGGGGTCTCCGGCAATGCCAGCCCCACGCCCACCCCGTCGCCCTCCTCGGGCAACCACGGTGGTCAGGGCGGGGGGAACTGAGTCAGGCGCTCTTGAGCGCAGCCATCGCGTGGTGGGTCGCGGCGGCGGGGGTGAGTGATCCGGCCGGTAGCTCGACGACGAAGGCGGTCGTGCCCGCGAACATGTGGTTCTCCCATGAGGTCGCGCTGCCCGGGTACCGTTGCAGTTGCTGGGTCCTGAGCCCGACCATCGACGCGTAGCGCGTCTCGATCGACGCATCGCCGCCGGACAGGTCCACGAGGTCCTCGTGCTGGTGATACCAGATGGTCACGGTGGGCCGCACCTTGTCGAGGAAGTCGACGGCGAGCTTCGACTCCGGCTCGGAGAGGGCCGACGGACCCGAATACATCAGGCCGCCCCGGGCATCCAGGGGTTGCCAGGCGTACGGGAAGTTGCGGTTGAGATCGACCCCGTCGGCGTTCTGCCGGGTCCCGGCGGCGAGCCCGTCGGGATTCAGGACCTCGATGACCCACACCGCCGTGCCCTGGGGTGGGGCGAGCTGCTCGAGCCGCCGGGCGACGGCGATCCCGGCAGGTTCGTTGCCGTGGATGCAGCCGACGACCAGCAGGGTGCGCGCCGCGGCGGGGTCGCCGAATTCGACGGCGGTGATGGGACGGCCCTTGACCGACTGCCCGAGGACCAGCGTCCTGACCGGCACGGGAGGCGCGCCAGTTGGGACAGCCATCGTGGCCTGTGGGGAAGGGGGCGCCGGTCGGGGGAGGGAGGTCGCGGGAGCGGCCGCCGGGGGGGCCGAAGCCGCCGGTGAGGGCGAGGGTGCCGGCGTGGCGGTCTCGGTGGGGGAGCCGGGCGTTCCGGGCGAGACGGTCCCGGTCGCCCCTCGCGTTGCCGCAGGCGCTGCGGCGCCCGGGCTGGTCCCGCAGGCGGTGCCAAGGACGAGGGCGAGGGCCGCAACGAACGGCAACGTTCGGGGGGGGACCGGCCGGAAGTGGCTGCTCATGATGACCTGCCCCATCCTCGCTCAAAGGTCATGCTGGTGACGATGATGTGCTCGTCGCGGCGCGCGAGGTCGGCCCTCGTGGCGGCAACGCTCCTGCTCGGTGCCTGCAGCCGGTCCTCGCAGCGCCTCCCGCCCACGAGTTCACCTGCAGGCCCGACCGCCACCGTCACCACCCCAGCTCCCCCCACCGTGGCACCGAGCTCCAGCCCGACCCTGCCGGCGAGGCCTGCTCCCCCGCTGGCGCCTGCCCCGACAGCGCTCCCGAAGGCGACCACGTCGCCAGCTCCGCTCCCCACCGCGGCCACGAGGGGCCTGGGCCCCCTACCCACCGGCGGCCTCGCCGGCAGGGTCGTTGCCATCGACCCCGGCCACAACGGCCAGAACTACGCCCACACCGCCGAGATCAACCGGCTCGTGAACATCGGCAACGGGACGAAGGCGTGCGACACGACCGGCACCGCCACGAGGGACGGGTACAGCGAGGCGGCCTACAACCTGGACGTGGTGCAGCGTCTCGCCTCCCTCCTCTCGGCGGCGGGCGCCAGGGTGGTCCTGACGCGTGCCGACAACAGCGGGTGGGGGCCGTGCATCGACCAGCGCGCGGCCATCGCGAACCAGGCGCACGCCGACGTCGCCATCTCGATCCACGCCGACGGCTCGACCACGGGGCGTGGCTTCCACGTCATCTACCCGGCCAGCCTGCCCGGTCTCACCGCCGCCATCGCCGCCCCGTCGCTGCGGCTCGCCCTCGACGTCCGCAGCGCCTACGCCGCGGGCACCGGGGTCCCCTACTCGACCTACATCGGCCACGCGGCCCTCGACCAGCGCAGCGACCTGGGCGGTTTGAACCTCTCCACGGTTCCCAAGGTCTTCATCGAGACGGGCAATATGCGTGATGCCGCCGATGCCGCCCTCCTGGAAGACCCAGGCTTCCGGCAACGGGCCGCGCAGGCCTTGGCCGCCGGCCTGCAAGCATTCCTGACCGGGCACTGAGTCCCGGTCCCAGGGGCTGGAACCTCTGTGAGTAAAAGCCGTCGTTCTACGACGCGCGACGGAATGTACTCAAAGTTTCGACTGCGATCCCCGAACAAAACAGCTGTGGGTCATATGTCTTGCCGGTCCCCGGGTCGGTCGTCCCATGACGGCCCGCCGCCGTGCTGCGACACTCTTGAACATCCGGGGGACGGGTGGCACTCGACCGCGGTGGGAGGTGAGACCATGGACGCAGCGATGCCGCCAGCCGCTGAGACGCCTTTGGGTTCTGACTGCGACGGTGCTCCCACCGTCCCTCCCATCCGCGTCTTCCTCGTCGACGACCACAGTGTGGTCCGCCGGGGGATGCAGGCCTACCTCGAACTCGTCGACGACATCGAGGTGGTGGGAGAGGCGGGCGGCGGGGAGGAGGCCCTCGACCTGATCGGCGCCATGTCCGCGGACGGGGCAGCGCCGGACGTCGTGATGATGGATCTCGTCATGCCGGGCATGGACGGGATCGCCGTCACCAGGATCCTGCGCCAGCGCCACCCCGAGGTGGAGGTCATCGCCCTCACGAGCTTCGCGGAGCCCGAGCGGGTGCACGGCGCACTGCAGGCCGGGGCAGAGGGTTACCTGCTCAAGGACGCCGAGGCCGACCAGGTGGCTGCCGCGATCCGGGCGGCCCACCGCGGGGAGGTGCACCTGGAGCCGACGGTGGCCAAGCAGCTTTCCCAGTCGCTGCGCACGCCGCGCCCCCAGACCGCCGAGATGCTGACCAACCGCGAGCGGGAGGTGTTGCGGCTGGTCGCCACGGGTATGTCCAACCGGGAGATCGCCAGGACCTTGATGATCAGCGAGCGCACCGCCCGCACGCACGTGAGCAACATGCTGATCAAGCTCGGCCTCCCCTCGAGGACGCAAGCCGCCCTGTGGGCGGTACGCGAAGGGGTGATCGATGGCCTCGCGGGCGTCCCCGATGGCTGAGCTTCCCGGGCTCGGACCTCCGAGCCCTGCGAGCACTGCGAACCCTGCGCCGGACATACCCCGCGGGCACGGCCCGGCAACGAGCATCGCCGACAGCCTCACCCTCGCCTGCCGCTGGGTCGTGGTAGGGATCGCGATCGTCGCGGTGGTGCTCGCCGCACTGAACACCTACATCCTGGTGGTGCTGCGCCCACCCGCCCTTCGGTACACCTCCGGGGAGCACGCCCTCAACCTTGCCGACGCGGCGATGATCGACGAGGAGGCCGGCTTGCGGGGCTACCTCCTCACCCGCGATCAGAGCCTGCTCGACGTGTACGAGCACGGTGTGGCGGCGCTGTCGAAGCAGAACGACGCGGCGAACCGCGACCTCGGTGCCGACCCGAAGGTCGCCGGCCTGCTGCAGGCCATGCGCAAGGCCCAGGCCGACTGGGCGACCAAATGGGCGGCTCCCGCCTTGAACCAGCCGCCGGCGGGGCCGACGGCGCTCGTAGCCTTCCTCGACCAGGGACGGGCCCTCTTCGACGCCTACCGCCGCAGCGAGCAGACGCTGCTCGACAAGGTGGAAGCCGAACGGGCAACCCTGAGCCGCCGGGCCGGCGACAGCCTCGCGATCATGCTGGCGGTCATCGTCGTCATCGGCGGGGCGCTGATCGCCGTCACGCTCGTCGAGCGCCGCCGCTTCCGCCGGCTCCTGCTCCGCCCCCTGGCGGAGATCCTCGCCACCACGGACCGCATCGCCAACCACGAACTCGCCGCTCGCGCCCGGGTGGACGGGCCGGAGGAATTCCGGCGGATCGCCCGAGCGGTCAACCAGATGGCCTCCGCGCTCAAGGGCTTCCAGGACCACCTGGCCGAGGAGAACGAGCAGATCCTCGCCGAGATGCAGGGCAGGGTCGCCCTGGAGGAGCGAACATTCCTCGCCCGCGAACTGCACGACTCGATCTCCCAGATCCTCTTCTCGATGACCCTGCAGACCCGCGCCGCAGAGCTGACCCTCCAGAAAGAGGGTCTCGACCCGTCGGGGGCGCTGGCCCACCACCTGGCCAGGATGCGCGAGCTCACCAACGGGGCCCTTGCGGAGATGCGGGCACTCATCTTCGAGCTCAGGCCGGGGGCGTTGCGGGAAGAGGGCCTCGTCGCGGCCCTGCGCAAGCAGGCGGCCGGGATCGCCGCCCGCGATGGCTTCGGAGTCGAGGTCGATGCCCCGGAGGAGCGGATCGACCTCGACCCGATCACCGAGGAGCAGCTGTACCGCATCGGCCAGGAGGCGCTCCACAACGTCATGAAGCACGCCGGCGCGACCAGGGTCCGCATCAGCCTCGTGCCGCCGCCGGGGCCCGGCGCGACCGAGGGTACCTCGCCGGAGGAACTGCTCCTCGAGATCACCGACGACGGCTGCGGGTTCGATCCCACCCTTCCCCGTCCCGGGCACCTCGGCCTGCAGACCATGAGCCAGCGGGCACGGCGCATCATCGGCCGGCTGGAGGTGGAAAGCCATCCGGGAGAGGGCACCACGGTCCGGGTGCGTGTGATCCCGCGCCGGCGAGCCGGCGACCCGAGCGCGGGGTACCGGCCGGTACCAGCCGCCGCACCCCCTCGATCCCGGGAGCCGGCCGGCACCTGAAGTTGCCGCACTAGTAGGTTCGCTTCATGCTGCCAGAGCGGTGGGGTGTTGCTCCGACGGTCGGGATCGCGCCGCCGGGGACCGAGCCACCGAGCTTGAGAACCGTGTGCCGCTCCGTCGCTCGCTCGCCGGTCCTCTGCATTTGCCACCGACATTGCGATTCGCACCTTCGAGGCAGGTCAGCAGGCGTGTATCTGCTCCCTGACTGCCTTCTTGTACGTGTTCCCGAGGTCTGAAAAAAACACGCGTATACGCGCGTTTTTTTCCGAGGCTCCCGAGGCTCCACCCGCCGGCCTACGCCACATCGTCCCGGGCCAGCGCCGGGGCAGGTTCCAGGCCGAGGGCGCTTCCCATCGTGGCCCGCTGCACGGCGCTCCCGAGCGCCACCAGCAGGTCCTCCCGCCACGGGGGAGCCACGAGCTGGATGGCGTAGGGCAGCCCGCGCACGAAGCCACACGGCACCGAGATCGCTGGGAACCCCGTGAGCGACCACAGGGTGGTGGTGCGGGACAGGATCACCAGGTAGCGGGCGAAGTCCTCCACCAGGGGCGCAACGACCGGCACCGTCGGCATCGCCAGGATGTCGTGGTGCTCGAACGATGCGAGCAGGTCCTCGGTCATGTCGGCCCGCATGCGCTGGGCGTCGAGGTAGTCCATGGCACGAATGCCCTCGGCCGCGCCGAGCTGGTCGGCGACCTCCTCCCAGTACTGCGAGCGGTCGGCACCGAGGCCCCGGTGGAACGTGGCGGCCTCGCAGCGGCTCACGATCATCCCGACGGCGTTGGCGCTGTCGAGGTCCTCGGCCGACGGCCGGGAGGCCGTGCGCACCGTGCACCCCAGGCCCTCCGCCATGGCGAGCGCTGCCCGCACGCCCACCGCAACCTCGTGGTCGGCGCAGTCGAAGGTCGACTCGGGTACCCCGATGCGCAGGCCCGCAACTGGTGACCCGACCCAGGGCCGGAGCCGGCTGCGACCGGCAGTGAGCACGTCGAGGAACGCCGCGGCGTCGCCCACGGTCCTGGTCAGGGGCCCCACGTGGTCCATGGTCCAGGAGTTCGGGACGATGCCGCTCGTGGGGACGGCCCCGAATGTCGGCTTGAACCCCACGACCCCGCAGAAGGCTGCGGGTACCCGGATGGACGCCCGGGTGTCGGTGGCGAGCGACCCCAGTCCCATCCCGGTCGACACCGCGATCGCGGAGCCACCACTCGAGCCCCCCGGGATGCGGCACTCGTCGTGGGGGTTGCGGCTCTGCGGGGTGGTGACGCCGAGCGCGAACTCGTGCGTCGAGACCTTGGCGAGGATGACGGCGCCACCGGCCCGCAGCCGGGCGACCGCCTCGGAGTCGGCGTCGGGGACCTCCTCGAAGACGGCGGACCCCGCACGCGTCGGCGCTCCCGCCACGTGGATGATGTCCTTCACCGTCACCGGGATGCCGTGGAGCGGCCCGCGGTCGCGTCCTGCGGCAAGCTCGGCGTCCCAGGCGTCTGCCGCGTCCAGGGCCTCGCCGCCCATGAGGTGAACGACGGCGCTGAGCTGGGGGTCGCGCCGGGCGATGGCGTCGATGGCCCGCTCGACGAGGTGCCGGCTCGTCGTGTGCCCACGCCGCAGGTCGTCGGCCGCGGCCGCGATGCTGCCCCGCTCGCGCCGGAGCGCGCCGTCCGGTCCCGGCGGGACCGCCCTGCCCGCGTCGGGACCTCCGGGAGGCCGGTAGTCGAAGGCAGGCGGCCGTTCCCGGCGAGACGGGCGGTAGCCGGCGATCGCCACCAACGCCGCGTTGACCGCCTCCCTACCCCGGCTACCCGGGGGCTTCACGTGGCCCTCAAGCGGGTGACAGCGCCGCCAGAAGGGCATCGGAGTGGGCGACGGCGCCGAACACCCCGCCCTGCATCTTGACCATCTGCAGCGCGGCGAGGTAGTTGCTGTAATCGGTGGCGCCGGTGCAGTCTTCCAGCAAGAGGCACTCGTAGCCCCGATCGTTGGCCTCCCGCATCGTGGTGTGCACGCAGACGTCCGTCGTGATGCCGGTGAAGATCAGGTGGGTGATGCCCCGTGTCCGCAGCATCAGGTCCAGCTCGGTGGCGTAGAACGAGCCCTTGCCGGGCTTGTCGATGATCACCTCGCCCTCGATGGGGTAGACCTCGGGCACGATGTCCCAGCCCGGCTGGCCCCGGACGAGGATCCGCCCGCACGGGCCGGCATCGCCGATCCCCGCGCCGATGCGCTTGGAACGCCACAGCTTGTTCGGGGGGCAGTCCACGAGGTCGGGCAGGTGGCCCTCCCGGGTGTGCACCACCATGAAGCCTCGTTCCCGCACCGCGGCGAGCACCGCGGCCGTCGGCTCCAGGCCCGCCCGGGTCAGCTTCAGGTCGTAGCCCATGAAGTCCACGTAGCCGCCCGGCCCGCAGAAGTCCGTCTGCCAGTCGATGCAGATCAGCGCAGTGTGCGCCGGGTCGATGGCCCCGTCGTAGGGCCAGGGGTAGGGATCGGCCTCGACCGCTCCGTAGATCATGCCGTCTCCTTTCGCAGTTGTGGCCTTCCTGCCAGCGCGGCGCAGAGCGCCGTGCTCGTACCGACGGCCCCGAAGATGCCGCCCGACATCGTGATGCTGGAGACCGCCCGCTCGGCGACGGCCGGTTCGTGTGGCGCGCTTGCGTCGATCAGCGCCAGGCACTCGTAGCCACGGTCGTTGGCGCCGGTCATCGTCGAGTAGACGGCGGTCTCGAACCCCAGGCCACCGATCGCCAGCGTGTCGCGGTCCAGCGACCGGAGGTCGGCGTCGAGGCTGCTGCCGAAGAACGCGTCGACGCCGGAGGCATCCACCACGACGTCGCCGCGCACCCGGGTGGTCACCGGCTCCCAGCCCACCTCACCGGGACGGGGCAGGAGGCTCCGCCGCCGTGCGGGCCCGGTGGGCCGGCCGTGCCGGACGAGCACGACCAGCCCCCCCGCGTCCCTCACCGCCCTGGCGGTGCGGTCCAGCGCCGCCAGGGCACGTTCGACCTCCGACGTGCGGTCGGCCCACCAGCGCTGGCAGCCGACGGCCACCAGGGCAAGCCGGGACGGGTCAAGCGGGCCGTCCCATGGCCATGGATACGGTGCGGTGCCTTCGACCTCGTCCCTCATGGGCAATCACCCTTCCTCGATCCGCAGATCCTTCAGACCCGTCGGTTGGTCAGGACTTCGGGATCTGGCCGACGATGCCCTGCACGAACGTGGTCAGGTTCTCGATCGTGGCGTAGTCGGGCACCTTCCCCGCTTCGAACCCGGGGATGACCGAGCCGCTCTGGTCCATGACCGGTCCCTTGAAGGGGGAAAAGTCAGCCTTGGCCAGGTTGGCCTTGGCCGTGGCCATGAGCGTCTTGGTCTCGTCGGTCACGGAGGGTCCGAACTTCGACTGCACGAACGGGTTGTCGCCGGTCTTGTAGCCGACCCGGTAGTTGGCGTTGTACTTGCTGCCGGTGAAGTTGCCCGCCAGGATCGTCTTGACGATGTCGGTGTAGAGCGGGCCCCAGTTCCACTCCGACCCGGTCAGCCAGCCCTTGGGGGCGAGCGCGGAGGCGTCGGCGTGATAGCCGACCGAGTACTTGCCCGCCGCCTCGGTCGCCTTGATGATGGTGGCCGTGCAGTCCTGGTGCTGGGTGATGACGTCGACGCCCTGGGACAGCAGGTTGTTGGCGGCCAGCGTCTGCTTGCCCGGGTCGCACCATGCCGACGTGTTGACCACGACGGTTTTGGCTGCCGGGTTCACCGACTGTGCCCCGAGCTCGAAGGCATCGATGTTGTCGATCGACTGCGAGATGGGGAAGGCGTAGACGTAGCCCAGCTTGTTGGTCTTCGTTGCCTTCCCCGCTGCGATGCCCGCCAGGTAGACCGGCTCGTACACCGTGCCGAAGTAGGTCCCCATGTTCTTCGGCGCGACCGTGCCGGTGATGATGTTGCCCTGCTGCACGACGACCACGTCGGGATGCGCCGCCGCGACCTGCTCGGCGGGGTTCAGGTGCCCGTAGGAGGTGGCGAAGATGATCTTTGCCCCCTGGCTCACCATGCTGTTCATGACCCGGGTGGCGTTGTCGTCCTCGGGCACGTTCTCAGCGGTCAGCACCTTGAGGTTGGGGAACGCCGCCTTCACGGCCTGGCTGCCGTCATAGGCGGCCTGGTTGTACCCGTAGTCGTTCTTCGGGCCGACGAAGATGAACCCGACGGCGGTCCCGCCGAGGCCCGGCGCCGCGGTGCTGCCGGAACTGCCCGTGGGCGCGGCCGTCCCGGCCGTCGTGTTGCTTGAACACGCTGCCCCCAACAGGGCGACCGCTGCGCCCACTGCTGCCATCATTCGTCTTGCTCTCATGCCGCTGTTCCTCCCCCTTGGTTCTGCGTGATGTTCTGCGTGAACGAAGACCTGCTATCGGACCGGTGCGTTCGCCAGGGTGCGGATCAGGCCCTCCGGTGCGGCGTGCAGCCGCTTGCGGGAGAGGACCACCAGCACCAGGACGGTGATGACGTAGGGAAGGGCGTCGAGGGCGAACTGGTTCAGGGCGTAGCCCCGGGCCTGCAGTGCCGGCGACAGTGCCAGGGCGGCACCGAAGAGGTACGCCCCGGCGATGGCCTTCAGCGGGTCCCAGGCGGCGAAGATCACCAGGGCCACCGCGATGAATCCCCGCCCTGCCGTCATCCCCTCGAACCATGAGTTGGTGTAGGCGGTGGACAGCTGGGCCCCACCGACGCCGGCCAGCGCCCCGCCGGCGACGACCGCCAGGTACTGGATCGTTTTCGGGGAGTAGCCGTAGGCGGCCAGCACCTCGCCGCGCTCGCCGGCCCCCCGGATGAGGAGACCCCAGCGGCTACGGAACAGCAGCCACCAGATGGCCGGGGCCATCAGGAACGAGAGGTACGTGAGCGCGTCGTGGTCGAAGAGGACCTTGCCGAGGCCCGGGATCTTCGACAGGCCCGGGAGCGCGATCGGGGTGAAGGCGTTGATGGTCCGGCTGACGAAGCTCCCCCCGAACAGTGAGGTGATGCCGAGGCCGACGAAGAGCATGACGAGTCCGGACGCCAACTGGCTCGCCTTGCGCTCGATGACGAGCATGGCGTGAAGGGCGGCGAGTGCACCCCCGGCCCCCGCGCCGGCGACAACGCCGAACCACGGGTTGCCCGTCATGGCGGCCACCGCGTAGCCGGTGAGGGCGCCGACGAGCATGCAGCCCTCGGTGCCCAGGTTGATGACGCCGGCACGCTCCGAGATCGTCTCCCCGAGGGCGGCGTAGAGGATCGAGGTCCCACCGCCGACGGCGCCGGCCGCAACATCCAGGACGAGGCTCATGCGGCCACCGCCTTCCTGCGCAGTTCCCAGCCGCCCATGACGGCGACGAGCACGAGGCCCATGAGGACGTTGACCGTGGCGGCCGGAAGACCCGAATTGATCTGGAGGCTGTCTCCGGCCACGGCGATCGACGCCAGCAGGAGCGCCGCGATGGCCACATTGATCGGCTTATGGCGGGCGAGCCAACTCGCCAGGAAGGCGATGTAGCCGAGGTTCGCCGTCATGCCGGCCCGCAGCTGCAGCTCGGCGCCGGCGAAGTGCACCATGCCGCCCAGGCCGGCGAGCGCCCCACCGACCAGCATGGCCGACAGGAGCAGCTTGTTCACCGGCAGGCCGGCCCGGCGGGCCGCCTCGCTGTTGCCGCCGACCACGCGGAGGCGGAAGCCCCACGACGTCCGCTCCATCAGGAACCAGATCACCAGGGTGGCGATGATGGCGATGAAGATGCCGACGTGGACCTGCGTGCCACCGACCAGCGGCAGCCGGGCGGGCACGGCGAGCTGCCGGGTCACCGGCTGCCCCGATCCGTGCGGGTCCTTCCAGGGCTGGTAGATGAGGTACAGCAGGATGTCGATGGCCACGTAGTTGAGGAGCAGCGTGCTGATGGCCTCGTTGACCCGCAACGTCAGGCGAAGCACGCCGGCGATGCCGGCCCAGATGGCCCCGGCCGCCGCACCCGCCAGGAGCATCAGGATGATGACCATGCCACCGGACACGTGGGTGTCGAGCGCAAGTCCCACCCCGCCGGCGGCCACCGCTCCGATGACGATCTGCCCCTCACCGCCGACGTTCACCAGCCCCGCCCGGGCCGGCACCGCGACGGCAAGGGCGGCCAGGATGAGCGGGCAGGCCTTGACCAGGACGCCGGCCACCGAGTTGGAGTTGAAGAACGTCGACCGGACCATGTCCGAGTAGACCGTCAGGGGGTTGGCCCCCTTCGCGATGACGAACGCCCCGAAGACCGTCAGTGCCCCGACGAACGCCAGGGCAAGGCGTCCCGCTTCACGGCCGGCAGACCGCAGCTTCGGTGGACGCAACGCCGAACTGATGACTCTAATGCTCCCCACCTCCCCCCAGCATCAGCCGACCGATTTCGTAACGGTCGGTTTCTTTTGGCACGACCACCCCCGCCACCGAGCCGCTGTGCAGCACGGCGATGCGGTCGGACAGTTCCATCAGTTCGTCGAGGTCCTCGGAGATGAACAGGACCCCGGCCCCGGCCGCCCGTTGCTCGAGCAGGAGCTCCTGGGTGCGGCGCGTGGTGGCGACGTCGAGGCCCCGGCTCGGGTAGGCGGCGGCGACGAAGGGCCCCGGCGTGGCGAGGGCCCGGGTCAGCATGACCCGCTGGATGTTCCCGCCGGAGAGGTCGGCCAGCGTGCGTTCCGCACCCTGCATCCGCAGCTGGGCCTTCTCCTCCAACGATCCGAGGCTGTCCCGCACCGACTTCCAGTCGATGCCGAGCCCTTTGCGGAAGCTCTTGAGATTGGCGAGGGCCATGTGCTCGGCGACGCTGAGGCCCGGTACGACGGCGTCGGCGACCGGGTCCTCCGGCACCCCAACCGCACCGGCCTCGATGGCCGCCACCGGGCCGGACACCTCGGTGCTGCCGATCTTCACCGAGCCGGTGACGGCGGGGCGCAGCCCCAGTGCCACCTCGTAGAGCTCACGCTGCCCGTTGCCCGACACGCCCGCGATGCCCAGGATCTCGCCCTTGCGGACGGACAGCGTCACGTCCGTCAGCGCAAGCTGTCCGCGATCGCCCTTGACCGAGACGCCTTTGAGCTCCAGGGCGGTGGCGGCGTCGGGCGGCGTAGCGGGGCGCTCCGCCGGGAGAGCCGGGACGCTCCGCCCGACCATGGCGTCGACAAGCTCGCCGTCGCTCATGGGGGCGGGGTCCACGGCCGAGAGGATCACCCTGCCGCCCCGCAGCACCGTGACCCGGTCGCAGATGGCCCTGGCCTCGTGGAGCTTGTGGGTGATGATGATCACCGAGAGGCCCTGGGAGCGCAGCTTGTCCAAGCCGACGAAAAGGGTGTCGACCTCCTGGGGAGCCAGGACACTCGTCGGTTCGTCGAGGATCAGCAGCTTGGCGCCGGCCATGAGGGCCTTCAGGATCTCGACCCGTTGCCGCTCGCCGATGGACAGGGTCCGGACGAGTGCGTCGGGTTCCGCGGCGAGGCCGTAGCGCTCGGCCGCCTCGACGATCTGGCGCGAGACCTTGCCCCGGTCGAGGCGCGGGCCCTTGAGGGGCAACCCCAGGGCGATGTTCTCGGCGACCGTGAACGCCGGGATGAGGCGCAGGTCCTGGAACACCATGCCGATGCCGAGCCTCCGGGCGATGGCGGGCGAGTCGATGCACACCTTTTCGCCCTCGAAGTGCATCTGCCCTTCATCGGGGTGGTAGACGCCGTACACCAGCTTCATGAGCGTGCTCTTGCCGGCCCCGTTCTCGCCGAGCACGGCGTGGATCTCGGCATGCTGGACCAGGAAGGTGACGCTGTCGTTGGCGACGACCTGGCCGAACCGGCACGTGAGGCCCTCGACCGCCAGCAGTGGTGTTCCGGACCGGGTGGGCCTGACTTCCGTGGCGACGGTGCTCAAGGTCACCGATCCTTTCCGGCGGCGGCCGGTGATTCCGGCCGGGCCGCCAGGTCGCTGTCGCGGGCAAGGATGCGGGCGAGCGCGCGGGCCGCGGCCTCCCGCACGAAGCTCTGGCTCTCCTGGATGTGGGCGGACAGGCGCTCCACGGCCAGCTCCGGGTCGCCCTTCCGGACGGCCAGCAGGATCCCCCGGTGCTGCCGGTAGGTCTGGGAGATGCGCTTGGGCGTCAGGAAGTCGTTGGTGCGGATAACCCGGATGTGCTCGTCGATCGAGCACAGCATCGTGTACAGGGTCTTGTTGCCGGCGAGCCGGGCCAGGGTCTCGTGGAACGCCTCGTCGGCGTGGACCATGTCGGGATCCGGCACGAGGGCCGTTCCCTTGGGTTGCTGCCAGGCCTTGAGCAGCTCGTCGATCTCGGGATCGACCGGCGCTGCCGCCAGCCGCCGCACCGCGGCCTGCTCGAGGGAGAGGCGCACCTCGTAGAGCTCTTCCATCCGCGGGAGGTCGGGCTTGCGCACCCGGTAACCCGTCCACCCCTCGGTGTCCTCGAGAAACCCCTCCTGCTCCAGCCGGCGGAGGGCGTCACGCACGGGGGTCCGGCTCACGCCGAACTCGGCGGCGAGGGCCTCCTCGCCCATGCGCTGACCGGGGAGGTACTCCCACAGCGTGAGGCGACGCTTGAGTTCGTGATGCACGCGATCGCTGAGCAGGGTCATGGGGCCACCTTGCATACGAATCTGGATACAGACTTGGATACGGGACCAGCCCTAGGTTAGGGACCAAGAATTTCCAACCGGTTACGGAGCCGTGAACCTTTGATTACGTCATCGGGTTTGGCGTTTGTGCACCGGCTCGGCTGGGAACAGGGTCGGCTCCCGCCGGCCCCCCTCGGCCCCGTCGGCCCCGTCGGCCCCTCGCTCCCCGCGGCAGCCCGGCGTCGTGGCATGCTGGGCGCATGTCCGCTGACGTCAATCCTGTTCCGCGCGCGCCGGCCCTGCTCGCCGTCAGCGGCGTCCGCGTCTGGACGCCCGAGCAGACCGTGCTCCTCGACGACATCAACTGGCATGTCGCCCCCGGCGAGCACTGGGCCCTCCTCGGCCCCAACGGCGCGGGCAAGTCGACGCTGCTGCGCATCGCCGGCGGCCTGCGCCACCCCAGCGCCGGGACGGTCGACGTCCTGGGGGGGCGCCTCGGCAAGGTCGACGTCCGCACCCTGTGGCCACTCATCGGCTTCGTCAACCCGTCGCTCAGGCCGCCGCCCCCCGAGTTGGCGGTCGAGGACGTGGTCCTCACAGGCGCCACCGGCACCATCCAGCCGCTCTGGGACCGCTACGGCCCCCCCGAGCGTCGCCGGGTGGCGCGGTTGCTGGAGGTCATGGGCGTGGCGCGCCTGGTGGGCAGGGAGTTCGGCACCTGCTCGGACGGCGAGCGCGGCAGGGTGCTCATCGCCCGAGCCCTCATGCCCGCACCCCGCCTGCTGCTGCTCGACGAACCCACCGCCGGCCTCGACATGGCCGGCCGGGAGGACCTGCTCGCCGGCCTGGCGCAACTCGCCGGCGAGGAGCCCGACCTGGCGAGCGTCGTCGTCTCGCACCACCTCGAGGACTTGCCGGTGACGACGGACCACGCCCTGCTGCTCAACGGGGGCCGGGTGCTGTCCAGCGGACCGGTCGACGACGTGCTCACCGACCACATCGTGAGCCGCTGCTTTCAGATCGCGGTCCAGATCCATCGCACCGGGGGCCGCTGGACGGCTGTGCACCCCGCGGCGGTGGCGTCGCGATGAGCGACCTCCTCGACGAGGTCACCGACCTCACCCAGCAGCTCATCCGCAACGCGTGCGTGAACGACGGATCCCCTACGTCGGGCAACGAGACGAAGAGCGCCGAGCTGCTCGCCGGCTACCTCGACGGATCCGGCCTGGACGTCGAGATCTACGAGCCGCTGCCGGGGCGCGGGAGCCTCGTCGCGCGCATGGAGGGGACCGACCCCGCCGCGCCGAGCCTGCTGCTCATGGGCCACACCGACGTCGTCCCGGTCAACGAGGACGACTGGCAGCGTGACCCCTTCGGCGGCGACCTCGTCGACGGCGAGGTGTGGGGCCGCGGAGCCATCGACATGCTGTGCCTCACCGCCTCGATGGCCGTGGCCGTGCGGCGGCTGGCCGGGGAGGGGTTCCGCCCGTTGGGGGACCTGGCCTACCTCGCCGTCGCCGACGAGGAAGCCGGTGGCACCTACGGCGCCGAGTGGCTGGTGGAGAACGAGCGCGACGCCGTGCGCGCCGACTACTGCATTACCGAGTCCGGCGGCTTCGCACTCCCGATGCCCTCGGGCGGCGGGCCCAAGCTGCCGGTCACGGTCGCCGAGAAGGGCGTCCACTGGTGCACCCTCCGGGCGAGGGGCACCCCCGGGCACGGCTCCCGGCCCTTCCGGGGTGACAACGCCCTGGTCAAGGCCGCGGAGGTCATCCGGCGCCTCTCCGACTACCGTCCGGGGGCGGTGGTCCCCGATGTCTGGCGCCGCTTCGTGGAGGGGATGGAACTGTCCCCCGAGCAGAGCGGCGGGCTGCTCGACCCGGCCGGCATCGACCAGGTCTGCGAGACCGCCACCGACGCGTCCTACGCCCGCTTCGTCCACGCCTCGACCCACACCTCGATCGCCCCGACGATGATGGAGGCCGGGGCCAAGGCCAACGTCATCCCCGACCGGGCCAAACTCGTGCTCGACATCCGGACGCTGCCCGGCCAGACGGAGCGGGAGGTGGAGACCATGCTCGCCGACGCCCTCGGTGACCTGGCCGGGTCGATCGAGATCACCGTCGACACCCACGATCCGTCCACGGGCTCCCCCCTGAAGACGCCGCTGTGGGACTCCCTCAGCAGGGTCTCGTCGCGCCTGGTCCCCGGTGCGCGGGTCGTCCCCTTCCTGGCCACGGGCGCCAGCGACGCCAGGTTCTTCCGGAGCCTCGGCACGACCTCCTACGGGTTCGGGCTGTTCAGCGAGCGGCTCAGCTTCACCGAGTACTCCGCTCGGGTCCACGGCGACGACGAGCGGATCGACCAGGAGTCCCTGGGTCTGTGCGCCGAGCTCTGGCCGGCCGTGGCGCGGGATCTGCTGGGCGGCTCGTGAGTACAAAGTTCATCAGATCGTCATACGCGCGTGACATTGCCGCCGGTTGTCCCGCGCAGTATGGACGGATGCGCCTTGCCTGCCGAGACGAGCGGTGACCGCACTCGGGCCCGGCCGTGCCCTCCGGCTCGAAGCCCTCTCGACCCCCGACCCGCGGAGCGGCGCCAACCCCCAGGCCGCGCTGCGTGCCGACATCCGCCGGCTTGGCGACCTCCTGGAGCAGTCCCTCGCCCGGCAGGAGGGCCCCGAGTTGCCCGCCCTCGTGCGCCGCATCCGCGTCCTGACCGAGCGGTCCCTCTCGGCGTCGCTCCAGGCGGCTGAGGAGCTCCGGACCATGCTGGACGGCCTCGACCTGGGGACGACGATCCGCCTGGTCCGGGCGTTCTCCGCCTACTCCCGCCTCGCCACGGTCGCCCAGCAGGTCCACCAGGTCGGGGAACTCGCCGACCTGCAGCACTACCGCGTCGGCCGCCTCAGCCAGACGGTGGACCGCATCCTCGACGACGGGGAGGGCCCGGAGCTGATCCAGCGGATCGCTGCCAACCTCGAGATGCGCCCGGTCTTCACTGCCCATCCCACGGAGGCAGCACGGCGCTCCGTGCTCACCAAGCTGCGGCAGGTGGCCCGGCTGCTGGTCCAGCGCTCGACGGCGACTACCGACACCGACGTCGAGCGCACCGACCGCCGGATCGCCGAGGTCATCGACGCCATGTGGCAGACCGACGAGCTGCGCCAGGGCAAGCCGGAGCCGCTGGAGGAGGCGGCCAGCGTCCTGTTCTACCTCGACGAGCTGTACCGCGAGGTCGTGCCCGACCTGCTGGAGGACCTCGACCGGGAACTGTCCCGGCTCGGCATCGCGCTCCCGCTGAGCGCCCGTCCGCTGCGGTTCGGCAACTGGGTGGGCGGGGACCGCGACGGCAACCCGTTCATCACCGCGGCGGTCACGCTGGAGGTCCTCCAGGCGCAGCACGAGCGGGGTCTCGCCGCCCTGGTCCGTATCGTGGACGACCTCTACCGGGACCTCAGCAGCTCGGTGCGGGTCGTCGGCATCTCCGAGGAGCTGGGGACCAGCCTGAAGGAGGACGACGCGGCCCTGCCCGAGGTCTTCGAGGCCTACCGGCGCCTGCACGCAGAGGAGCCCTACCGCCTCAAGTGCTGCCTCGTCCGCCAGCGCCTGATCAACACCGCCGCGCGCCTCCGGGACGCCGGGCCGTACCGGCCGGGGAAGGAGTACGCAGACCCGGGGGCGCTGCTCGAGGACCTCGGCCTGATGGAGGCGTCCCTCCGGGAAAACCGCGGCGACCTGCTCGCCGGCCTGCTGCGCCGGGCCATGCGCACCGCCGCCGTGCTCGGGTTCGGCATGGCGACCATGGACGTCCGCGAGCACGCGTCGGCCCACCACGAGGTGGTGGGCGCGCTCTTCGACCGGGTGGGGGCGCTGCCAGCTCCGTACGCAACCCTCCAGCCCGACGAGCGACACGAGATCCTCGCGGGAGAGCTGTCGAGCCGCCGCCCGCTGATCGGGCCCACCACCACGCTGGAGGGCGACAGAGCCCGCACGATGGGGGCCTTCGACGCCATCCGCACCGCGCTCGACCGTTTCGGCCCCGATACCGTGGAGAGCTACGTGGTCTCCACGACCCGCGGCCCCGACGACATCCTGGCCGCCGCCGTCCTTGCCCGGGAGGCGGGGCTGATCGACGTGCACAGCGGCGTCGCAAGGATCGGCTTCGTCCCGCTCTTCGAGACCATCGACGAGCTGCGCCAGGCGGGCCCGATCATGGACGCGCTTCTCAGCGAGCCGGCCTACCGGCGCATCGTCGAGCTGCGGGGCGACGTGCAGGAGGTGATGCTCGGCTACTCGGACTCCAACAAGGATGCCGGCATCACGACGTCGCAGTGGGAGATCCACCGTGCCCAGCGGCAACTCCGGGACGTGGCGCAGAGCCACGGCGCCGTCCTCCGGCTCTTCCACGGCAGAGGCGGGACGGTGAGCCGGGGTGGCGGCCCGACGCACGAGGCCATCCTCGCCCAGCCGTACGGGACCCTCGAAGGGCAGATCAAGGTCACAGAGCAGGGCGAGACGATCTCCGCGAAGTACGGGCTGCCCCGCCTCGCTCGCTACAACCTGGAACTGGCCCTGGGGGCGGTGCTCGAGGCATCGCTGCTGCACCGCGAGTCGCGGGTGCCCGCGGGCGTGCTTGAGCACTGGGACGCGGTCATGCAGGAGGTGTCCGATGGGGCCTTCGGCGCCTACCGCAGGTTCGTGGAGACGCCGGGCCTGCTCGAGTACTTCAAGGCCGCCACACCCGCGGAGGAGCTCGGCAACCTCAACATGGGCTCACGGCCCGCCTCCCGTCCCGGCGGGGAGAACGGGCTGGCGAGCATGCGCGCCATCCCGTGGGTGTTCGGCTGGACCCAGTCCCGGCAGCTGGTCCCCGGATGGTACGGCCTGGGTTCGGGGCTCGCCGCCGCTCGCAAACGGGGATGGTCCGACGCCCTGGCCGACATGTACCGGCGCTGGCACTTCTTCCGCACCTTCATCTCCAAGATCGAGATGACCCTGGCGAAGACGGACATGGAGATCGCCGAACACTACGTCCGCACGCTGGTGGATCCGTCCTTGCGGCACCTGTTCGAGGCAGTCCGGGCCGAGCACGAGTTGACGGTCCGGGAGGTCATCCGCCTGACCGGCGAGCAGCGGCTCCTCGACCGCCAGCCGGACCTGCAGCGGGCGATCCTGGTCCGCAGGCCGCAGCTGGACCCGATCTGCTACCTCCAGGTGGGCCTGCTCGCCCGACTCCGGGCGGCCGGCGAGGCCGACCCACTACTTCGCCGGGCGCTGCTGCTGACGGTGAATGGCGTCGCGGCCGGCCTGGGCAACACCGGCTAGGGGTCGCCCACGGCGCCTGGCCCGCTCCGGGAGGAGGGGGCCACGAGAGGAAAACAGAAAGACAATCGCCCGGGGGATCCCCGGGCGACGAAGCTGGAGCGGGCGTCCTACCCCTTCTTGTACTTGTTGTAGCCGTAGAAGCCGAAGCCGACGGCTACGACCACGAGCATGACGGTGAGAAACACCTGAAAGCTTGCACCCGAGCCGAGGTCTGCCAAAACTGTCATGCCTGCCTCCCATCACTCCCGAGCTACCGGACCGGACCATCCAAAGCCTAAGCTCCGCTCTGCCTCGGAGCCTCGGTGCCGAAAAAACTACATCAAGCGTATGCCCCAGTGCGAGTTTTTGCCGTACCTTGGCACATGCGAACGAGGGAAGATGCGCACCGGCGCCAGCGTTGTCCCTGCGGGGAACCCCAAAGAGGTACGTCGGGATGACACGGAGGACCGCCGGGGGCGCCAACCCCCTCACGATCCTGCTGCGGGGAGCGGTGCTGCGGTGCCCCAGGTGCGGGCGGCGCACGCTGTCCTCCGGGTGGATCAAACCACCGGACCCGTGCCCCGACTGCGGACTCAGCTTCGACCGCGACAACGACGCAACGGTCGGGTGGATCATCGTCAACCTCGGTATCACCGAGATCCTCTTCGTCCTGTTCGGGTTCACGGCTCCGAGCGCCTGGCCGCCTTTTAAGCCGGCTGACCCCGGCCCCCGGCGACGCAATCCACAAGCCCGGTAGATTCCTCCAAAAAGTGCGGATAGCGCACCTTTCGGAGGAATCTTGGTCGAGAGGGTGCCTGCTACTAGGCCTCCGGCGTGTCCGAGTCCCCTTCCTCGCGGCGGCGAAGCTCCTCCTCACGCCGGCGGAGTTCCTGCTCCCAGCCCTCCAGGCGGTGACGTTCCATGGTCGCCATGAAGTCCGGCGAGTCCTCGGGGCCGAGCGCCCGCCGCTGCGGCTTGTAGCCGCCCACCTGCGAGCCGATGCGGAATCCCGCCCCCACCGGCCGGCCGAGAAGCAGCCATGCGATGCACCCCACGTCTGAGAGGATGATCACGAGGAACAGCCAGGCGTACTTCGGCAGGTTGCGGCAGAGCACGTCCTCGGTCGAGATGACGTCGAGGATGCAGAAGACCCACAGGAACAACAGCGCGATGCCGAGAAACCCTTCCCCGAAAATCACGGCGCACCCCTCCTTCGTCGCGAAGTCCTTTGCACGACCAAAAGTATGGTCGCTTCGGGACGGAAGCGCCTGCTGGCCGCGAAAAACGGAGGGGCCGAGCAATCGGCCCCTCCAGTTGTTTGCTGCGGAGTTTGGTGCTACACCGGTCGAACGTTGGTCGCCTGCAGGCCCTTCGGACCCTGGTTGACCTCGAACTCGACGATCTGGTTCTCGGAAAGTGACTTGAATCCCGTTCCGAGAATGCCGGTGTGATGGACGAAGAGGTCCTCGCCCCCATCTTGCGAGATGAATCCGAAGCCCTTCTCGTCACTGAACCACTTGACGGTTCCACGCATATCTGTGCCCTCCCTTCTCGCCGCCGAAGCGGCCAAGTGTGCTGCAGTTCGGGTCCAGATAAGGCAGAGCTGTCTACTCATGGGGCCTTAGGCGAAACCGATACCTACAACCACTACCACCGTAACAGATTCCCCGGGTGACGCTGGTAGTCAGTGGGAGGCGGCGAGGAGCCGGTCGAGGAGCACCGGCACGTCGACGCGGGCCATCCCGATCGCCTGGTCCCCGAAGCCGAACGGCAGGATCATGGCGTCGCCGTGCAGGACGGCGCCGCAGGAGTAGACGACGTTCGGGACGTAGCCGTTGCGCTCGTCCGCGGCGGGGATGACCAGGGGCTCGCGCAGCGCCCCGATCACCCGAGAGGGGTCGTTCAGGTCGAGGAGGGTCACCCCGATGGAGTACGTGCGCATCGGCCCGACGCCGTGGGTGAGCACGAGCCAGCCCTCGGGCGTCTCGATGGGTGAACCGCAGTTGCCGATCTGCACCAACTCCCACGGGTAGCGGGGCAGCTGGATGGTGTCCCCGCCCTCCCAGGACCACAGGTCGTCCGACACGACGAGGGAGATGGACTCGCGGTCCCATCGGGAAAGGCTCAGGTACCGACCGTCCACCCGGCGGGGGAACAGCGCCATGCCCTTGTTCCTGACGGCCGGCCCGCTCAGCTGGTGGGCCTTGAACGTCCGGAAGTCCTGGGTTGCCAGGAGCTGGGGGACGATATGACTCCCGTCGTAGGCGGTGTAGGTCGCGTAGTACATGACGGCACCGTCTTCACCGACGAACCGCACGAAGCGGACGTCCTCGATCCCGTTGGACTCGGTCGGGCCGGTGGGGACCAGGAGCCGTTCGCTGATGGCGGTGTCCTGGGGGAAGCTCACCTCGTAGTTGTTGGCGGCCACCCAGCCAAGCCGGCGGACGGTGTCGCGGGCCACGTTCCTGCTCAGGATGTGGCGGTCGAGCTTCCCGACGGCCTGGTCGAGGGCCAGCTTGTCGAAGCGGGGGCCGAGGCCGTCGAGGACGAGGTGGGCGGTGTCCTCGTCGTAGCCCACCTCCGCCATCTGGGCGTAGAAGATGTCCCGTTCGTACGCCGCGGGCCGCGGCCGTCCCGCGAGGAGAAGCGTCCCCGGCGGATCCACCCGGACCTGGTCGTCGGCGCCGATGACGCCGGTGCGGAACTCGACGGTGGAGATATGACCTTCCCCGACCGCACGGGCGCTGAGGACGAACCGGAGCTCGTCCGGACCGAGGCCGGTCTGGTCCGGGTGCGCCACTATCGACGGGTTCGTCAGGGCGGCACCCTCTGGGGACTCCTCGTGGGTGAAGTACGCACCGATGAGCAACTGCCGCCCCGGTGAGAGTTCCACGCCGGCCAGGCGGGGGGCCACGATCTCGTAGTGCCGCTGGAAGAGGGCCTCGAGGCCCCGGTGACGACCGGCGAAGCGGCGGGTGAGATCGGCGAGGGTCGCCGACACCTCGTCCTCGGTCAGGGCGAGGACCCGCTCGATGACCGCGGTGGCACGCGAGTGGTCCTCCGGCATCTCCTCGCCTGGCATGAAGAGGGTTGCGACCACCCGGGACGCGTCCGGCAGCAGCCGCACGGGCATCCGGGTGAGGATGGGGCTGCGGGTGGCGGTCGTGGCGCTGGTCACGTGATGCTGGCTGCCAGCCTGCGACTCTGCTGGAGCGTTGCTATCAAGGCGAGGGTGGATTCGGCCCCTTGGTTGCTGTTGGCCCGGTTGGCGCTGAGGCCGTCGTAGCCGCCACCCGTTCCCGGGTCGCACATCGGTACGCCAGCGTCGTTGTCTCCAAGGAACCAGCCTAGCGCGCGGTCCACGCCGGCGGGCCACCGGGGGTCGTGGGTGACGGCGAACGCCCGGGCGCACGCGTCCGCGATCGCTGCCGCTTCGATCGCCTGCTGGTCGAAGCCGGGGCGCGGCTCACCAGGCCCCCACCCGCCCACCGGGGTCACCGACAGGTGGCCGTCGAGCGTCTCGATATCGAGGAGCCAGCCGAGCAGGTCGAGGCCCCGGGCAAGGAGCCGGTCGTCGGCCAGGGCCACCCCAGCGGCGACGAGGGCTTCGGGAAGCAGGGCGTTGGCATAGGTGAGCCGTGGTTCGGGCCAGGGCCACGCGGCGGACGGCGGCTCGGATCTCCTCTCGGACGTGGGGCTCCCACAGAACATCTCCGCATACCCCGCGGCGATGCCGAGCGCGGCCGGATGCGAGGGGTTCCGCGCGAGGACCTCGGCGGCGCCGAGGGTGGCGAACGCCATGGTCCGGGGATGGGCAGACCGGCGGTGGGCGCTGCGCTCGAAGCACTCGAGCGCGTCGTCGCGCACCCAGGGATCCGCGCTGCGGGCGGCAGCCGTGCCCCAGCCCCAGAGGGCCCGGCCCCACCAGTCGCCGAGGCCGGGTTCGTCCTCCCAGCGACGGTCGTAGCTCAGCCGGTTTCGGCAGCGACCATCGGGCGCCTGGGCGTGGGCGAGCAAGGCCAGGTAGGTCTCGGCAAGCTTCGCGAGGGCGTCGTCGGGCTCGGGCTCGCGGCAGATGACCACCAGGCCGCGTGCCGCGTCGTCCACGCAGTAGCCGTAGCCCCGCCGGGGCGTGGCGCCGCAGGCGTGCTCCAGCAGCCCGGTCTCGTCGCTCAGACGCAGCAGGTGGCTGAAGGAGACGCCGGTATCGCTCACGCCACGTTGGTCACGCGGGAGGCAATGACCTGGTCGGCGAGTGCCCGGTACTCAGCCGCGACCGCAGGCCACCCCAGCTGGGGGGAGAGGCGGGCGGCCTCGGCCGCCATAGCCGACTTCAGCCCGGGCTCGGTCAGCACCCGGGTGAGCGCCGTGGCGATGGCTTCAGGGTTGCGATGGGGCACCAGGAGGCCGGCGCCGTCGCCGAGCAGCTCCACGGCATGAGGGAAGCGAGAGGAGATCACGGGCTTGCCCGCGGCGACCGCTTCGATCAGCACCCCGGAGGTGACCTGATCGGGTGAGTCGTAGGGGAGCAGGATGACGTCGGCGTCCCGCACGATGGCCTCCAGGGCGTCGATGCTCAGGTAGGAGGCGTTGAACTCGACGAGGTGGGACACGCCCAGGTCCTTGGCCCGAGCGACGAGGCGGTGGCGGTACGCCTCGCCCTGCGTCTCCAGCACCTTGGGATGGGTCTTGCCGACGATCAGGTAGCGCGGGGCGGGGCCCACGTCGCCGAGCAACGCCAGAGCCTGGAGACCCCACTCGATGCCTTTGCCCGGGCCCAGCAGGCCCCAGGTGAGGATGGTCGGCCGGGCCGGGTCGTATCGGGGGGCGATGGTGCGCGACGGCACATGGGCGCCATGGGGAATGACGGAACCCTTGGACATGTCCACGTCGTAGGCACGCAGCCGGCGGAAGGCGGTGCGCGTCATGGTCACGACGGCATCGGCGGCCCGGGCGACTGCCTCCAGGATTGCCCGCTGGTGGTCCGTTGGGCTGACGAGGACGGTGTGGAGGACGACGATCGTCGGCACCCGGAGGGCCTCGAGGACGTCCAGGACCTCCTCACCGTCAGGGCCGCCGAAGATCCCGTACTCGTGCTGGACGATGGCGACGTCGAACTCGTTCAGCGCCGCCACCGCCCGCTGCCGGCTCGTGGCGCAACCCTTGATCCAGTCCAGGACGACTTCGGGCGGCGAGGCGGCGTCGGATTCGTCAACGAGACGGACGACCCCGAAGTCCTCGGTGGCTGCCGATGGTCCGGCGATGTGGCGCCGGAGCGCCGCGGTGAACGTTGCCAGTCCACACTGGGTTGGCGGGTATGTGCTCAATAGGCCGTAGGTTTCGGTCATGAGTACCTCCGTGTCTTGAACATCCTTGCGGGTTGGCGGTGCTGGGGGTCGGCCCCCGGACTTCTCCCCGAGCGTTGACGTTGCCGCAGCGGCTGCCGCGGCAAGGAGGGACGCCGAAGGCGGCGGCCACCGTCAACGGAAAAAGAGCTGTGTACCGGAACTGTGGAGCCCGCCATCAGTCCGGAGCGGGACGACGCAAACTGGACTTTCCCACCAGTTAGTACTGCACCGAGCCTACCATGGCTCGTCGGCGAACAAACCGCCGAAGCCTCGTACTTATGTCGTTCCCCCCGGGTTTCCAGTTGTCGTCCGCTCCTTACGGAGCGTTCGACAACCCCCGAATAGGAGCCAGGGGGGATCCGCAGCTTATCCCCCCTCCGCAACGCTGCGGGGGGCTGCTACTGGCCCCTGGACCCCCAGTTGTTGGCACGGTACCGGCCGTAGAGCCGGATGAGCTGGCCGCGGCGGTCCGCTTCGAACTCCTCCACGCCGATATCCAGCCAGGGCAGCGCCGGGGGCGGCATCGCGGGGAGATCGACCCGGCGCGTCACCTCGGCGACCGCGGGCTTGGGGGACCCGTCGGGACGCCACAGGCCGAAGCTGCGTTCGTGGGTGGCGACTTCAAGGGGCGGAAGCTCGTACAGGGCCGGCGCGTAGTCGGCGAAGCACCACAGCAGGGCCCCGGTGCATCCGGCGGCCCGCAACCCGTCCAGGACCCGCCCCGTGTAGGCGGCTGCGGCCGGCTCGGTGACCAGGCGGGGGTCGCCCGGCTCGGCGTCGTGCCCGTCGGTCGTGGGCAGCGTCGGGAGGCCGAATTCTTCGAAGAGGACGTCGGTGCCGCTTGCGAGCCACCGGGTGATGAGGCTCAGGAAGGGCAGGAGTTGGTCGTCCGTTGGGCCGGCGGCCCAGTCGGCGTAGATGGGGTAGCCGTGCATCGACACGAAGTCGCAGTAGCGGGCCGTCTCGGCGGGGCCCATCCGCCGGTCCTCCTCCAGGTCCTCCATGTGGGTGCCGGCGGTGATCGGCCTGCCGGGATCCGCTCGCCGGATCGCGGCCGTCATGCGCTCCAGCCACGACTCACCGCTCCTGCGGTCCGGCGGGATGGTGCAGTTGGAGTTCTCGTTGCCGAGATCCCAGGCCCAGACGGCAGGATGGCCCGCGAGCGCCCGTGCCGCGGCCCCCGCCAGTCGTTCCTGGGCGGCGACGACATCGGGGTCCGCGTACCAGTTCCGCAAGCCCGAGCCGGGCGTGATTTCCCGCCCTCCGGCGATCACCCGGAAGCGGGGGTCACCCTCGCCGCCGCCGGTTGCCCAGAAGGGGGCCCAGTTCACGCCGCTCATGTGCCCGACGAACAGCGTGACGATGAGCGTCACCTCGGCCTCGGCGGCCGCCTCAGCCGTGTCCTCGAGGTGGCGCAGCACCGCGGGATCGACGACATCCGGCGTGGGCTGGGCGTCCTCCCACGGCAGGAAGACCCGCACGGAGTCGAACCCTGCCTCTGCGGCCCGCCGGAAATGGGACCTCGTCCGCTCAGGGTCGTAGGGTCGCAGCCAGCCCATCCCTGCCTCGGGAGGCAGGTAGTTGATGCCGAGCCGGAAGGGGGCGGCTCCGGCGGCGCCGGAGGTCATCGGCCCCGCACCTGCGCGTAGGCTGCCAGGTACTCGTCGACCATCCGGTCCGCCCCGAAGCGGGCGACCGCCTGTGCCCGGATGGCCGCGCGGTCGACGCCGCCAGCGAGGCCAACCGCTGCGGTCGCCTCCTCGACCGTCCCGACGAGGAAGCCGGTCGAGCCGTCATCGATCAGCTCGGGCATGGAGCCCCGCCGGAACGCGATGACCGGCGTGCCGCAGGCCAACGCCTCGACGACGCTCAGCCCGAAGGGCTCGTCGAAATTGATCAGGTGGAGCAGCGCCAGCGCTCCCCCGAGGACCTCGGCCCTCTGGTCGGAGCCGACGGCGCCGAGGAACTGGACACGGTCCCCGTCGATGTGGGGCGCCACCCGGGCATCGAAGTAGGCCTGGTCCTGGATGATCCCGCAGATGACCAGCGGCAGCCTCACGCGCCGGGCGACCTCGATGGCCTCGGCGGCGCCCTTGTCGTTGTGGATGCGGCCGAAGAACAGCAGGTAGCCCCCGGGGGCCGGGTGCAGGGCGAAGGCCTCGGTGTCGATCCCGTGGTGGATGGTCGCCAGGTACTTCAGGCTCGGGTGCCGGTGGGCGTCGCTGATCGCCACGTAGGCGCCCGCCCCGCTGTACTTCTCGTAGACGGGCATGATCTTCGGCGAAGAGAACCCGTGGATCGTCGTGAGCACCGGCGTCGAGACCAGGCCACTGTAGGTGAGGGGGAGGAAGTCGAAGTTGTTGTGGATGAGGTCGAACTCGGCGGCCCGGTCGAAGACCTGCGAGATGTGGAGGCACTCGGCCACCTTGGCCTCGAGGTCGGGGTCCTCCGACCACCCTCGCTCGACCACGGAGCTCAGCTTCGCCGTCGTGAGCGAGTCGCCGGTGGCGAACAGGGTAACGTCGAGGCCCCTCGCCACCAGCCCCTCGGTCAGCAGCGAGACGAACAGTTCCCAGGGCCCGTAGTGCCGAGGAGGGACCCGCCAGGAGATGGGGGCCAGGATTGCTACCCGCGTGCTGGTCACGTCGTCGCTCAAGCTGCGCTCACGCGGCACCATAGACCATTCCTCGTTCTCTGGGATGCTGGACGCTTCGGACCATGGGAATCGACGAAGGCTTCTTCGGCCCGTCCAGCGTGAGCTGGCGCATCCACAAGGACGCCTCGGCGATCCTGGGGGCCGGGCGCGCCCTGCTCATCCAGGCCCTCGACCCCCATGTCATGGCGGTGTTCCTCGAGAACTCGGACTACCGGGACGACCCATGGGGCCGGCTGCGCCGGACCGGGGACTACTTCCGGGACGTCATCTACGGCGACACCGACACGGCGCTCGCCGCCGGTCGTAGCCTCCGGACGCTGCATGCCCGGCTGAAGGGGGTCGTCGATGCCGAGGGCGGCCGCACCTACCGAGCCGACGACCCCGACCTGCTCCTCTGGGTCCACGCCACCGCAGTGGACTCGTTCCTCATGGCCTACCGCCGGTACGGCGGCTGGCTGTCGAAGCGGGATGCCGACCGTTACGTGTACGAGATGGTCGCCGCCGCCGAGATCGTCGGGATCGACGGCGACGAGGCGCCCACCTCCGAAGCTGAGCTGGGCGAGTACCTCGCCGGCGTCACGGGGCTGCGCCTCACCCCGGGGGCGAAGGAGGGCATGCACCTGATCCTCTTCGACCCACCGATCCCGGATCTGCTCCGCCCGGCCTGGATGGCGGTAGCGGCGGCGGTGGTCTCGATCCTGCCCCCGGACATCCGCGCCATCTACGAGCTGCGCTGGTGCTGGCCGGTCGACCCGCCGCTGCGGGTCGCGGTGTTCGGTGCCTGCCGCCTCTTCAACGCCTGGAACAGGGCGCGCCGGCTGGTCGCCAGCGCCGGCGGCGAGCCCTCAACCCAGACGGGTGCCGGTGGGGGTGCCGAACCGGGCGGCCGTTAGCCGCTTGACGCCCCGCGGGAACTCCGACTGTGCCCGCCGGTGGGCACCGGCGATCGCACGCTGCGCGGTCGCGTCCCCAGCGAAGGCGGCGATGCAGTGTTCGGGCTCGGCATTGGCAAGCGCGAGGATCGCCCCGGCGCACCCGAGGGGACCGGCGAGCGACAACAGCGCCGAGGAGCCGACGTACAGCGCCCCCGGCCAGACGTCGACCGTCTCCAGCAGCCGGTCGGGATCCCCGCTCGAGTCCTTGCAGCCCGCCACCGCGAGGCCGGGCAGGGTTGCGACCGGTATGCCGGGAGGCGAGACGGCGGGGAAGTGGTAGGCGAGCACCGGCGTGGCACCAGCGGCGAGCGCGACGGCGTCGTAGTAGGGGCGCACGTCCCTGCTGCCCGGGGGCGAGAGGACGAGCACGCCATCGGCGCCGTCCTCGCGGGCCGCGGTGGTGAGGGCCGCAGCCTGCCGGGCTGACGGCGCTCCGGTCCCCGCGATGACCGGCACGCCGCTGCCCGGGGAGATGGACGCCCGGACCGCTCCCAGCAGCTCCCGGCGCTCGTCGGGCGCCAAGGCAGAGGCCTCCCCCGTGGTGCCGGCGACGACGACGGCCCGGACCCCGAGCTCCACCAGGCGGGCAGCGTGGGCGGCCGTGGCTGCGGCGTCGAGGCTGCCGTCGTCGCCGAACAGCGTGACGAGCGCCACCCCCACGCCGGTGAACAGAGGCTCGGGCATGGCCCGACTCTACCCCCCGTCGATTGGCCCGGTGGCCGCACGGCGGCCGCACGCGGCGCCTGCAGACTACGGACGGAACGGCACGCCCCGGGGTTCCCGGTCTTGCCGAAGTTGCCCTCGAGCTGATCGCCGAGCTTGCCCATGTCCGTCACCTCGCCGGCCGGCGGCGGGGTGATCTTTTGACACGAGAATTCCCGGGCGGCAGGCTGCCATGGGGGAGGTCGACCACTCTGCGTGGTCAGTTCAGATCGCCATTTTCCCATACCACCCGTTTTAGATGCCTTGCAAAAGCCACGGACTCCAACTGCGGCTGTTTGACCGCGCCTGGCGCGGCGAGACAGCCAAACATGCGCCAGGACCCGCCCACCAGGTATGAGGGCGACCACAGAACGTGGTGACGCTGGAGCGACGCAGCCGGTCCGAGGGCGCGCAGAGGACCCATTCTCATTCGCGGGAGTGCAGCCTGACGTAGGGTCGCATGATGATCTTTGTGTGAATAGGGTTCATAATCAGCCCTCGACGCACAAAGAAGCTCCGGAGTCCTCACCTGTGCCCAGACCCGGGTCACGTTCGGCTATCCTTCGCCGCTATGAGCAAGCCGCTGCCCGTCACGTTCGTCGGCGGGGACCACGGCCCATGGCGGATCGAGTCGATGACCACCGTCGCCGGGGAGGGGTTGCAGGACGCGGGCTGCCTTCAGGTCGTCGAGGGTCCGCGGCCCTTCGGGTTGAGCGGTGCCTGGCTCCTGCGGGGCGTCACGAGCAACGAGCGCTACGTGGAGCGTGCCGAGCGTGACGCGCTGGTCGCCCGCCAGGAGGGCCTCGGCCGCCCCCGGGCGACGGCCGCCGCGCTCATCCCCGTCCGGAAGTCGCCCGCCTGGTGGGCCTTGGCCCAGGATGAGCGCCGGGCCATCCTCGAGGAGCGCTCCCATCACATCGCCATCGGCCTTGAGTACCTGCCGGCGATTGCCCGCCGCCTCCACCACTCCCGGGACCTCGGGGAGGGATTCGACTTCCTGACCTGGTTCGAGTTCGCTCCCACCGATGCGGCGGCCTTCGATGAGGTCCTTGCCCGGTTGCGGGCAACCGAGGAATGGACCTACGTCGAGCGCGAGGTGGAGATCCGGCTGGTCGCTGGGGAGTAGCGCTCAACGGGCCATCGTCGACCCCGTCGGCGCGAGGTGCTCGAGCTCGACGGCAGCCCCGGCTGGACCGGGGCGGCTCGGATTGCATCCGCCAGGTGGCGAGCCGCTTCTTTGTAGCAGGGGTGGCCCAGTACTCCCTGCACCGCGGCTGCGATGGCCTCCGGTCGCGCCTCGCCATCCAGGGCAAGCCCGGCCCCCAGCTGCTGCACCCTCCCCGCGAGGAAGGGCTGGTCGGCTACCGGATTCGGCAGACCAACGATCGGTACGCCGTGGGCAAACGATGCCGTGACGGTGCCGTGGCCACAGTGCGTCACGGTGACGGCTGCCGACGGCAACACCAGCCCGTGGGGGACGAATCGCCGAGCCGTTGCATTGGCTGGGAGGGGTCCAACGTCCGGCAGTTCCGCCGCCGACACGAGCACCCGGATCGGCAGGCCGGCAAGGGCCTCCAGCGTGTTGCGGATGCGGCCCCGCTGGTCGCAGCCGAAAGCTGGGGCCCGTCAAGATTGAAGTTTTAGGAACGATTAACAGGAAATGTTGCCCTCCGCGTCGTCTCAGACCAGGCCGTCGTCCTTCACGGCCAGGGTGCCGGGGTGGGTGACGTAGGTGGCCTCCCGGATCCCCAGGGCGCCGTACAGCTCTCCCGCCGGGAGCACGACCGGCTGCGGGATGGTCACGCCGGGGGCCCCGGGATGGGGGAGCGGGTACGCGGTGCAGGTCGCCGCGTGGAAGGTGATGTTGCCCTCGGTCTTGCTCATGAGCTGGTGCACGTGGCCGTTCAGGCAGGTCACCGAGGAGAACCGTCGCATGTTGCTCAGGGCCTCCATCGAGTCGTGCGTGAACCACCCCCACTGTGGATACATCGCGAACAGGGGGATGTGGCTGAAGACGACCAGCGGCGTGTCGGCGGACCGGCCGGCGAGGTCCTTCTTGATGAAGTCGAGTTGCTCCCGTCCCAGGACGCCCAGGTTTTCCACGCCGCTCGTGTTGACCAGGAACAGGAAGTGGACGCCGTTCAGGTCGAAGCTGTAGTAGCCGTTGCCCCGGCTGTTCTTGCCGAAGAACGAGAGGTACTTCTGGTTGTTGGTGTCGCCGACCGCGTCGTGTTCCCCCGGGACCACGTGGACCTCTGGGGTCTTGAGGGTGCCGAGCAACTGCTTGACGGTGTCGAACTCGTCCGCCTGGCTGAGGTGCGTCAGGTCACCGGTGTGGGCGACGAAGGCCGGCCGGTGCCCCAGCGCGTTGACCTGCGCGATGGCGTGCGTGAAGGTCCCCGTGACATCGGGATTCGCTGGCCCCCTGAAGCCGATGTGGCTGTCGCTGATCTGCACGAAGTACAGGTCCTTGGTGCGGCTGGGCTGGGTGGCGGCCTTCTGAACGCCGCAGGACGAGAGCAGGCCGCCGGAGATCGTCCAGACCGTCGCGGTGCCCGCCCAGGCCATGCACTTCAGAAAGCCGCGGCGGTCGATCCCGTCCGAGACGGGGGCCGGCGCAACTGGTGGAGCCGTCGTGCGTGGTTCCATGTCTGCCTCCTTGGCTCAGTGGTTGGCGGGCTCAGTTGTTGGCGACGATGACCTCGCCGACCATGTACGGGTGGATCGAGCAGTGGTACCGGAAGGTGCCGGTGGTGGTGAACGTGTGCCGGTAGGTCTCGCCGTTCTGGAAGGCCTGCGACCCGGACCCGTCCAAGTCGTTGGTCAGTGTGGGCGTCGGCGTCCTTGTTGGTCCACGTGACCTCGGCCCCGGGCTTGACCACGATCGCCTGCGGCGAGAAGGCGAAGTTGGTGATGACCACGCTGGTGGCTGTCACCGGGGCGGGGAAAGAGGGCGACGGCATTGCCATGGGCATGGTCATCGACGGAGAAGCCCCGACCGGCCCCGGTGCCGATGCCTGCGTCGCCGTTGGACCCCCGCACGCGGCGAGGGTCAGGGCAGAGGCTGCGGAAAGTGCGGCAAGTGCGGCAAGGTGATGTGCTTTCATGGAAATGCCTCTTTTCGCTCGTTGCTGGAAAGTGACTTCCATGGGTACGCCGGGATCGCCGTCTTGGATCGGTCAATCCAAACCGCCGAAGGCGGCGTACTACTGAGCCGTGAGCGCCCCCGCCGCCGACAACAGCCACGCCCGTTCCGACGAGGAGCTGGTCCGCCAACTCGCGGGCGGCGACCAGGGGGCCCTGGGTCCGCTCTACGCCCGCTACGCGCCGCTCATCTTCAACGTGGCCGTGCAGTCGCTCGATCCTTCAGGGGCCGAGGAGGTCGTGCAGGACGTCTTCCTCTCGGTATGGAGGAAGGCGGATGTCTTCGATGCCGAGCGCGGCACCTTCCGGGCCTGGATCCTTCAGATCGGCCACTTCGCCGTCATCAACGAGCTCCGGCGGAGGGGCCGCCGTCCCAGGATCAAGTCGGATCCGGAGGGGATCACCCTCGACCATGTTCCCGATCCGTCACCGGGGCCGCCCGAGGCCGCCTGGGAGGAGTACCGGCGCAGCGTGGTCCGCTCGGCTGTGGACGCGCTGCCCCCGGCCCAGCGCCACGCCCTGGGGCTGGCGTTCTTCGAGGACCTCACGCACCAGCAGGTGGCGGAGGTCCTGAACCTCCCGCTCGGAACCGTGAAGAGCCGCATCCGCGCCGGCGTCCACGGGCTGCGCACCCGCCTCGTGGCCGCGGCCCTCGTGCTGACCGCGGGCCTGGTGGCGATCGGGGTCGACCGCTACCTGGCCGGCCGGGCGGTGGCGAGCCTGAACGAGCGGGCACTCGCTCTCGCCACCAGCAGCGAGACGCAGGTGCTCCGCCTGCTCCCGGCATCGCCCGGCCTGCCCGCCGATACCCACGGCACCTACCGGTACCGGGCCGGAGTGCCGTTGGTTGTCGCAACCGCCGACCTGCCGGCCCCGCCCACCGGCCGCGTCTACCGGCTGTGGGCCATGTTCGGCGACATGCCGCAGCCCGGGTCCGCGGCCGGGGCACCGTGGGTCGCCGTCGGGACCCTGCACCCCGATGCGACAGGCTCCGCCCGCCTCATCGCCGAGGGTGCAACGTACAAGCAGGCGCCGCGCGCGCTCGAGGTGACCCTGGAGCCGAACGCCACCGGCCGCGCGCCGACGGGGCCTCCCGTCGTGGCGTGGCCGTCCCCCTAGCGGGGATCGGCAGCGGGTTCGGCGTTCTGTTCTGAAAATTCGTGAAATTTAATCCATTCTCGACTCAACCGAGCCGTCATCCCCGCCGATGGGAGTAGGGCAATGCGGCGGGGGGAGGCAGCTTCCGCTGAGAAGCGAAGCCGGGTCATGCAGCGCCGCGGCACTCCGAGAAAGGCCCATGCCAGGTGTTGCGACGCGGCGCGCATTCCATCGTCGAGGCCAGACGTGAGCCGAGGCGGCTCCGGTCGATTCGGCGCGCCCTGTCCTGCGGGAGCGCCCGCGCCCGCACAGCCGTGTCGGTGGCGGCCATCGTCCTCTGTGTGGCCGGCGCCGGTGTCCTCGACGCCCATGCCCGTCGCAGCTCGATTGACCAGAGCCGGTTGATCGCCGCACGGCTCGGGGTGGCCCAGATCGGCAACCCGGGGTGGCCACCGTCGAAGCTGGCTCCGGGCAAGGCTGCGAAGGTCCGGAACGTGGCCGCCTCACCGGTCGTCCGCAGCCCTGTTTCGCCCTCGGTCACGGCCACCGTGTCGCCGCCGGTCACGCCAACGGTCACCCCGACCGTCGCGGCCCCGGTCGCGCCCACCGCCGCGCCCGTCCCACCGCCGGATCCGATCCGCGCCTACCGGGGGCTCGGGGCCTGGATGGACTGGTGGGACTACGGGCACCCCGGGGACATGGACCCGGCGGCCATCGTTGACCGGCTCGCTCAGCGGGGTGTCCGCACGCTCTACCTCCAGACCGGACTCTGGAGCCAGAGCCCGGACATGCTGAATCCCGGGGTCATCAACACCTTCCTCGACCGGGCCCATGCCCGGGGCATCCAGGTGGTGGGGTGGTACCTCCCCGGGTTCGCCGACGTCGACCATGACCTCCGGGCCAGCCTCGCCGTCCTCGCCTACACGAGCCCGAGCGGTCAGCACGTCGACGGCTTTGCCCCCGACATCGAGGACCGGAGCGCCATCGAGCAGGCGGCACGCCGCACCGTCACCGTTCCCGTCGCCCGCTACCCCGGCTGCGCCCGGAACTGCACAAAGACGATGGTCGTCGACGGGTCGTCCGTGGACGTGCTGGCCCGCTTCAACGCTGCCATCTCGGACTACTCATCCAAGCTCCGGCAGTCTGTCCCGGCGGGCACGGCGCTCGGTGCGATCGTGCCGGACGCGAAGAACGACGAGCGGGCACCCGACTACTGGGCCGGATTCCCTTGGGCGGCGCTGGCCAGCCGATACGACGTCCTGCTGCCGATGGCTTACTGGTCGGTCACCAAGCCGGCCGCCTGCCCGGCGGCGGATGCCGGGACGTACATCCGGGATGTCGTGGCGACGACCGAGGCCTTGTTGGGATCGCCAAAGCCGATCCATCCCATCGGGGGTGTGGCGGACTGCCTCAAGGCACAGGACGTCACCACCTACGTCGATGCCGCGAAGGCCGCCGGTTCGATCGGCGGCAGCCTCTACGACTTCCTGACCATCGAGGTGAGCCCCGACAAGGAGGCCTTCTGGTCGGCGCTCAAGCGTCTGAACAGCGAACGCCCCCTGGATTCCTTGAGTACGAACCGCTGTTGTAGGACCGTTTATACTCAGACAAGATTCAGATCGACCGTTAGCGAGCCTGGCCCGCCCGGAAGGGACGGCCAGGCAGGACGTCGCCCGAGGCGGTGGGGTCGGGCTGAGGGCCCGGGATGCGCCGGCCCAGGCGGCTCGCGATGAGCTCGGCGAAGGCCTGGCCCCCGCTACCCCCGATCGCCATGTGGACGCCGTCGGTTGCGAACCACCGTGGGTGCCCCTTCGCCAGGGCCTCCCAGTCGGCCACGGTGCAGGCCCGGTCCGCGGTGCAGGTTGCGGCCATCAGGTCGTTGTTCGACGGGACCCAGCCGCAGTAGCCGCAATGGTTGGTGAGCAGCACCACGCGTCGATCCCCGGCAAGGGACAGAAACCGGTCGAGCTGGGCCGAGGTGAAGGTGCCATTGGTTCCCAGTTCGATCACGACGTTGGCAGCGAGCCGCCCTTGGCTGGCGAGGCTCTGCATGATCTCCAGACCTGTGGCAACCTGGCGCCCGGCGACGGCGTCGACGGCGATGCCGGGGAACAGCGAGCGAAGGTTGGGCAGCGCGTCGACCATGATCGAGTCCCCGACCGCGGTGATGTCGCTCCCCCCCTGCATGGAGCGCGCCGGCACGGTGGCGGCAGGCGTCTGCTGGACCCGCCAGTCCGGCTCCCACCCCTGCTTCGGGCGCCGGATGGCGGGGACGGAGGATCGGGCGGCGCCCGGGGTCGGGGAGGCGGGCAGCGGCGGCTGGACCGCTTCCGTCTGACCTTGGGTCGGGGCGATCGTGGAGACCGGCACCGCCGACGACGAAGCCCCACGGATGCTGCACCCCCCGGTCGCGAGGACCATCGCCAGGAGGATGGCCACCAGCACGGCGGGTTGTCGGGTGGCGTTCCCTGTCTGTCGCATGGTGCGGTTCACCCTCCGTGTCGGAGTGCGTTGAGGATGAGGTCCCGGTAGGCGGCCGCACCGGCGGGCCTGAGATGGATCCCGTCGTACAGCCACTCCGGATGCGCCGATGCGGCGGCGTTCCAGTCCAGCAGTCTGACGTCGGGATGGTTGCGGGCGGCGGCCGCAAGGATTGTGTTGTTCAGATCTTGCCACGCTCGGGGGACGTGCAGGTTCAGGATGACCACCTGCCGGTTGGCGGTCTGCGAGAGCAGGCTGTCGAGCGCCCGCGGGTCGATGGTGCCGTTGGTGCCGATGTGCAGCACGAGGTCGGCGCCGAGACGGTTCCCGTGGATGAGGCCGTCGAGGAGCGTGAAGGCCCCCGAGGCCTGGCGTCCCTCGACCGCGTTGACCGTGGCACCGGGGAGAGCCTGGGCGAGGCTGGTGACGGCGCCGAGCATGACCGAGTCCCCGATGGCGGTGACCTTGTGCCCGTCCGGCAACGGCGGCAGCGACGGCGACGGGGTCGGCGTCGGTGGCGGTGCCGCGGAGGTCGTGGCGGTAGCGCTGGGGGTCGCGGGTGATGTGCCGGGGGCAGCGGCGGGTGGGCTGGCTGCGGCGGCATCGAGTGGGCTGACGGTGCTGGTCGCGCTCGGCGACGCCGTTGGAGCCGGGCGGGCCGTTGGGGTGCTCGGGGCGTTCCCCTTCTTGAGGGCCGATGTGCCGCGGGAGCCTGACGGGGTGATCAGGATGGACGTGCGGTGCGCAGGCGGGGCTTGGATCCGGAACACGGCGTAGCCAAGGAGGAGGACGCCCGCGCAGCCGAGGAGGAGCCCGGCGAGCATCGTCCCGCTTGCGAGTGCGCGGCGCCAGGGCCACCTGGCCGCCTTCTGACGGATCGACGCCCCTCTGGCGGTGGTCTGGGCGTGGTGGAGCACCTGTTGCAGCCACGTCCGCAACCCGAGCGTGCGGATCGGCTGCTCCACCAGCCGGAAGCTCGTCTCGGCCAGGGCGACCGTCAGGGCGAGGCGCAGGAGGACGTTCGCCGTGCCGGTGAGCGGAACGTCCAGTTGCGGTCGCGTGTAGACGAAGACCGGCCAGTGCCACAGGTAGAGCCCGTAGGACCGGGTGCCGACCCAGCGGGCAGGCTTGGAGCCGAGGACCTTCTCCAGCACGGCGCCGGGCCGGCTGATGGCCGTCACCGCCACGGCCGCGGCGGCGGCGAAGGCGAGGAACCCCCCGCGGTAGAGACCCGGCGAGAACTCGTTGGTCCGGAACATCGCCCAGCCGGCGGCGGCAAGGGCCGCGGTGCCCGCAAGGTCGAATGCGGCCCGCCCCATCCGACCGGGGCGCTGCTGCCAGAGTGGCCCGTACCAGGCGGCGAGGAAGGCAGCCGCCGCCACCCCCAGCAGGAGCCCGGAGGCGTGCGTGTCCGTCCCGAAGTAGACGCGGGAGGTGTCCGCCCCATAGGGGAGGTTCTCGCGGACGGCGATGTACGCCATCCACCCGGCGGAGATGCAGGCCGCCCCGACGGCGTAGCGGCCGATGCGGGCCAGGCTCCGGGACGCCGTCCTCCCACGGGCCCCCGCCAGGCTCTTCGCCCGGGTCAGAACCCTCCAGAGGACCAGGAGCGCCAGCGGCCACAGGATGTAGAACTGCTCCTCGACCGCCAGCGACCACAGGTGCTGGAACGGGGAGGGCCGGCCGCTGGCCACGAAATAGGACCGGTGCTGGACGACGAACCACCAGTTCGTCACGTAGCCGATGGAGGCAAGGACGTCGCTCCCGAACCGCACAAGATCCCCAGGCCGGACCAGTGCCATCCCGACGAGCGTGAAGGCGAGGACCGCTGCCAGGGCCGGGAGCAGGCGCCGGGCGCGCCGGCGGTAGAACGCAATCATGGCGATGCTGCCCGAGCGCTGCAGCTCTGCGACGAGCAGCGAGGTGATGAGGAACCCCGAGATGACGAAGAACAGGTCGACACCGAGCAGGCCCCCCGGCATCCAGCTGACCCCTGCGTGGTACAGCAGCACCCCGATCACGGCAATGGCGCGCAGGCCGTCAAGCCCGGGCCGGTAGACCTTCTCGCTCGGCCGGCGGACGACCTCCCAGGAGCGAGGCTCGCGTTGGGGGACGGGTTGGGGCGCGAAGGTCGTGACCAGGGCCGGGCGCGGTGTCCAGGCCTCACCGAACCGCGGACGCGTGGCGGTGGCCGTGGCCGTCAGCGACGGTGCCGTGTGCCTGCCTCTGCTCATCGAAGTGATTGTCGTGCCCGGTCACAGAAAATCGCGCATTTGCTACAGCCGCGGGCCATTCTCCCCGTGACTGTGTCGGCACGGGGGCGGCTTGTGGTTAAGCGGGATCTGCCGCCATACCGCCCGAACGGGACGAAACTTCCTCTCCAGGCCCTACCTGGCCGTCCCGCTACCCCGGCCGGACCTTTCTTTGTTGTAGAGGGCCCCCAGGTCAAGGGCGTTCTCGTGACAATTTTCCCTTCTTCTTTCCTGGGTGCCAGGCTCTTGCTGCGCGACGCAGGGGTCAAGGTGGAGCGCCCGGAGCGCAGCGAGGACGAACGACCTTGAAGTC
>WNEZ01001788.1_pt1 | contig 39770 bp, 31 predicted proteins | sample 5400521 | NCBI WGS metagenome assembly WNEZ01 (sample SAMN13153339, study PRJNA577476) | soil metagenome | isolation source: 120 cm saprolite under Douglas fir tree site 2 hole 1 replicate 1 | place: USA:California | collected 2015-04-18 | reverse complement strand
CTGTACTACTACAACGGCGGCGGCGTGGCCGCGGGCGACATCGACGGTGACGGATTGGTCGACTTGTATTTCACGTCGAACCTGGGCTCCAACCGGTTGTACCGCAACTTGGGCAACTTCCGGTTCGAGGACATCACCGCGCGGGCCGGCGTCGCCGATTCCGTCGGCTGGAAGAGCGGCGTCACGATGGCAGATGTCAACGGCGACGGGCGGCTCGATATCTACGTTTCGGGCGTGAACTATCTGGGCATGAAGGGCCGCAACGTTCTGTACATCAACAACGGCGACGGCACGTTTACCGACCGCACCGACGAATATGGGCTCGGTTTCTCGGGCTACTCCACGCAGGCCGCCTTCTTCGACTATGACGGCGACGGCGACCTGGACATGTATCTCCTCAACAGCTCCACCTTTTCGGAGCTCCGCGCCAGGAAGACCTCGAGCCGCGCGGAGCGCAACGCCCGCGCCGGTGACCGTCTCTATCGCAACGATCACGGACACTTCGTGGACGTCAGTGAGAGTGCGCATATCTACGGCGGGGTGGAAGGCTTCGGCCTGGGCATGGCCGTGAGCGACGTCAATCTCGATGGCTGCCCCGACATTTACATCGCCAACGATTTTCCTGAAAACGACTTTCTCTACCTCAACAACTGCGACGGCACGTTCACCGAATCGATCGCCCAGGCGACGGGGCACACGAGCCGCTTCTCCATGGGCGCGGACGCGGCGGACGTCAACAACGACGGCCGGCCCGACATCGCGGTGCTCGACATGCTGCCCGACAGCGAGCGGATCCTCAAGACCGCGGCCACGACGGAGAGCTACTCCCTGCTCAATCAGAAGCTCGCGCTGGGCTATCATTACCAGTACGAGCGGAACACGCTGCAGCTGAACCGCGGCGTCGTTGGAGGCAAGCTCCGCTTCAGCGAGATCGGATTGCTCGCCGGCATCGCGGCGACCGACTGGAGCTGGGCGCCGCTACTCGCCGACTTCGACAACGATGGGCGCAAAGACCTGTTCGTGACCACCGGCATCTACCGCCGGCCGAACAATCTCGACTACATCGCGTCGTTCGACAGCATCCCCACGGGGGTGGAGCCGCCCGCCGCGCGACTCATCGCGAAGATGCCGCACGTGCCGCAGCCGAATTACGCGTTCCACAACAACGGCGATCTGACGTTCACCAATCTGGCCGCCGCCTGGGGACTCGACGCCGCGGGATTTTCGAACGGCGCGGCCTACGTCGATCTCGATAACGACGGCGCGCTCGATCTCGTGGTCAACAATCTCAACGGGCCCGCCGCGGTGTACCGCAATCGGGCGCGGGATTTGGACAGTGCCAATCACCACTATCTCACGGTGACGCTGCGGGGTTCGGGAGCGAACACCGCAGGTATAGGCGCCAAGGTCATTGTTGTCGGCCCAGGCGGCCGGCAGCTCGTAGAGCTAATGCCGACACGTGGCTTTGAATCATCGGTCGATCCCCGCGCTCACTTTGGGCTCGGTGCGGCGTCGCGGGTGGACTCGCTGACCGTCATTTGGCCCGACCGGCGCTCTCAGACGCTGACGAACGTCGCCGCGGATCAATTCATCACCGTGTCGCAGGCTGATGCGCGCAGCCAACCGCCCAACCGCCAAACCGCCAAACCGCCCCTGTTTTCCGACATCACCGATCGGCTGCCAATCAGCTACAAGCACGCGGAGAACACCTTCTTTGACTTCGGCCGCGAGCCGCTGATGCCCCACCTGCTCTCGACCGAGGGCCCTGCGCTCGCCGTCGGCGATGTCAACGGCGATGGCCGGGACGACATCTACGTCGGGGGCGCAAAATGGCAGGCCGGCGCGCTGTTCCTCCAGGACCCGAACGGCCGATTCCTGCCGGCAACCGAACCCGCGTTTCGCGCCGACAGTCTGGACGAAGATGTCGACGCCGCGCTGTTCGACGCCGACGGCGACGGCGATCTGGATCTCTACGTCGTGAGTGGCGGCAACGAATTCTGGGAGGGCGCGCCGTTGCGGGACCGCCTGTATCTGAACGACGGCCACGGCAATTTCACCCGGTCACCCGCTGCGCTTCCCGGCTTCGCGCACAACGGCTCCTGCATCGTGCCGAGCCGCGATTTTCTCTTCGTCGGCAGCCGCGTGGTGGCGCGGCAGTATGGCATGACCCCGCAGAGCTACTTGCTCGAGAATGACGGGCACGGGCACTTCCACGACGTCACCCGCGAGAAGGCTCCCGGGCTCGACTCAATCGGGATGGTCAGCCGGGCGACCTGGATCGACTACGACGGCGACGGCAAGCTCGACCTCATCGTCGTCGGTGAATGGATGCCGGTGCGCGTGTTCCACCAGGAGAATGGCCGGTTCGTCGATCGCACGAGGGAAGCCGGCCTCGCGGGCACCAACGGCTGGTGGACCAGCATTCAGGCGGCGGACCTAAACGGCGACGGTCGCCCCGATCTCGTACTCGGCAACCTCGGCTTGAATTCATGGGTTCGGGCGTCGCGCGCGGAGCCGGCGCAGCTCTATGTCGGCGACTTCTTCAATTCCGGGAAGCTGGTGCAGATCCTCACGTCCTCTCGCCACGGCGTCAGTTATCCGTGGGTAGGACGCGACGAGCTCCTTCAAGCGATGCCGTCGTTGCGCACGCGTTACCCGACGTATGAATCATTCGGCGCGAGCCGGATTCAGAACATCATTCCGGGGAAGGAATTGAAGAAGGCGCGCGTGCTCGAGGCGGATATGTTCGCCAGCGCCGTCGCCATCAACCGCGGGGATGGCACGTTCGAGCTGCACGCGCTCCCGATCGAGGCACAGTTCGCTCCCATCTACGCCTCCCTGGCCGGCGATCTCGACGGCGACGGGAAGATCGACCTCGTCGTCGCCGGCAACTTCTATGGTGTGACGCCAATCGAGGGCCGCTACGACGCGAGCTACGGGCTCTTCCTGCGCGGTGACGGCCGCGGCGGATTTACCGCGGTGGACATGGAGCGCAGCGGGCTGGCGATCGACGGACAGGTGCGCCACATGGCTTTGCTGAAGCGGGCCAACGGTGACCGGTTGATTGTGGTGGCGCGGAACAACGATCGACTGCAGTTAGAGCAGATACCCGCGCTTCATTAGGTTCTGCGCCGACGCCGCGTAGCCTCCGGCATCGGGCAGGTACCAGCCGAGCGCATCGGCGAGCCGGTCGTAGATGTTGAAGAGCGCGCACACGTTGATCGCATCTTCGATGGCTTCATCCGACAGACCCGCGGCTCGCAAGGGCGTGACATCGGCGGGTCGCACCTCGTTCGGATGGAGGGTGAGTTTCTCGAGCAACCCGAGCGTCGCGCGCAGCTTCGCGTCGAGTGGCGCCGTGCGCCAATTGTCGACGACCGCTTTTACGAACCGTTCATCCTGTAGAGCCAGCGCCGCGACCGCGGCGTGGGACTCCGTTCAGAAGACGCATTGATTGAGCTTCGAGGTGAACGCCGCAAACAGCTCGCGTTCCCCGACGCTCCACTGGGACGGTCCGCGCATCACCGCCTGCGTCCATTCACACTGCGGCCGGCCGAAGAACTCGGGCCGGTACATCAGCGTCTTCACGACGTCGGGGACGCGGCGCCCGCTGATCAGCCGGATGAGTCCCAGCATGAGCTTCTGCGGCAGCCGATGACGATGCTCGATCGCGCGGACGCGCATCAGTCCGGCTCCTCGCCGCGCAGGGCAGCCATGCCGCGGTCGAGCCGGTGCAACGCCGCCCCGACCGCGGCCGCTACGGTGATCTCGAAGAGGGCGTTGTCCGATTGACCTGCCTGCTGGAGGGCAGCCACGTCCGTATCGGTCACTTTGTAGGCGTGGCGGGCGACCGTGTCCACATAGCGGGTCAGCGACGTTGGCAGGCTCCCCCTCGCCCCCGGCGTCTCCCGCGCATGTTCCAGAATTGTGCGCCGTAACGTTTCGGGTGTATCCCCCGGGCCGTTCAGGACCGCGGCGACGAGCCGCTTTTGGAAAGCATCGTAGCGCATGCCGGAATGTACGCGCTCTTTTTAATCCTTGACACCCTCCGGACCGGGCTGCCTTTTGGACTGCCCCAGCAAGTTTCCACCGTTACAGCCTGAGAGGTCGTATGCGCCGTATCCATTATTTCGTGTGCTCGCTCCTGGCACTGACCTGGACCGCACCGCTCGTCGCGCAGCAACCCACCGGCACCATTCGCGGACGCATCACAGACAACAGCACACAACAACCGATTGCCGGCGCTACCATCGCGGTCAGCGGCCGGAGCACGGTGACGCGCGAAGATGGGCGCTTCACCATCAGCGGCGTGCCCGCCGGCAGCGATTTGCTGCACGTGAAACTCATCGGGTACCAACCGGCCAACCAGCCCGTCATGGTCGCTGGCGGTGAGACGGTGGTCGTCGACGTCGCGTTGACCGCATCGGCGGTCAACCTGTCGGCGGTCGTCGTCACCGGGTACGGCGTGCAGCGCGCGGGCGACATCACCGGCTCCGTCACAGCTGTGAGTGACTCGCAGTTCAACACCGGCCGCGTCGTCAGCCCGCAGATGCTCATTCAGAGCAAGGTGGCCGGCGTGCAGGTCGTCGATAACAACGACCCGGGCGGCGGTCTCAATCTGCGGATTCGTGGTCCCACGTCGGCGACGGCGAGCAGCGAGCCACTCTACGTGATCGACGGCATTCCAATCGGCACGGGCTCCGGCGCCGGACTCTCCGCGGGCCGCGACGGCTTGAATTTCATCAACCCGAACGACATCCAGGACGTCACCGTTCTGCGCGACGCGTCGGCCGCCGCGATTTACGGAACGAACGCAGCCAACGGCGTCGTGTTGATCCAGACGAAGTCAGGAAAGGGGATGCAGGGCGCCCAGTTCGAGTACAACAGCAGCGCGTCCGCTTCGTCGGTCACCAGGCTGCCGGACATGCTGAATTCGGCGCAGTTCGCGGCTGCTGTTGCGCAGTATGCGCCGGCGCGGGTCGACTCGCTGCGGGGCGCCAATACCAACTGGTTCGACCTCATTGATCGCACCGCGTACGGACAGGAACACAACTTTTCCTTCACGAACGGCGGTGCCGATAACAGCTATCGCCTGTCCGTCGGGTACTTGAACCAGCAGGGCATCATTCGCTCCAGCTCGGTGGATCGGGTTTCGCTGGGTTTCAACTATCGGCAGACTCTGTCCGATCGTTTGAACCTGCGGACCAGCATTCGCGGATCGCGGACGCTCGACCAGTTCACACCGGGTGACGTGCTCGGCAACACAGCGGCGATGGCACCGACGCAGCCGGTGCTGGATCCGACCAGCACGACGGGCTACTGGGACTGGCGGACGACCAACGCGGCCCCGAGCAATCCGCTGTCGATTCTCGCGCTCGCCAGCGATCGCGGGACGACGTGGCGGAGCGTGGGCAACGCACAGGCCGAATACAAGCTGCCGTTCCTCGATGGCTTGACCGGCAATCTTAACGTCGGCTACGACCTCACCAAGGCCGACCGAACGACGTTTTACTCAAATACGATCGCTTCGCAGGTGCGGCAGGGTCAGGGCAGCTTCTCGATGCAGAATAACAGTCAGGGCACATCGGTCCTCGAGACCTACCTGGGATACGCGCCGGCGCAGCAGATGGGACCTGGGAGAATCAACGCAACAGCGGGATACTCCTACACCCAGTCACACGCCGAATACCCGCGGCTGGATGAAACCGGTCTCAGCAGCAACCTCCTCGGCCCCAATGGCATCCCGACCGCTGTGAACGTGCGCACCACCCTGTTCATCAACGATTACAAGCTGATCTCATTCTTTGGCCGCTTGAACTACAACATCGAGGACAAGTATCTCGCCGCGTTCAGCGTGCGGCGTGACGGATCGTCGCGGTTCGGCCCGAGCCATCAGTGGGCGACGTTCCCATCCGTGGCGCTGGCCTGGCGGCTTTCACAGGAACCCTTCATGCAGGGACGTTTCGGGCTGTCCGACCTGAAGCTCCGCGCGTCGTGGGCTCGCACCGGCAATCAGGCCATCAACGACTATCTCGCCTATGCGACATACACCTACAGCGATGCGCAGTCGCAAGTGCAGTTCGGCAACGGCTTCACCACCACGATCCGCCCGAGCGCGGTCGATGAAGGCATTCACTGGGAAACGACTAGCGCGTCCAACGTCGGGCTCGACTTTGGCTTCAGCAATCAGAAGTACAGTGGAGCGATCGATTGGTACACCAAGAACACGAGTGACTTGATCTTCTTCATTCCGATCGCTGCCGGAACAAACCTCGGCAACTTTGTCACGACCAACATCGGCAGCATGAAAAACACAGGCTACGAGCTCAGCCTGAACGCCGATGTCTTGCCGCGCAGCCGTACCGGATTGAGCTGGACGGCGACCATCACGGCCGCACACAACACCAACCGCCTCCTCTCGATCAACCCAAACAAGAGCGTCACGCGAGTGCTGACCGGAAACATCTCGGGTGGGGTCGGCAACCTGGTCCAGGAGCTCGAGCCGGGCGTGCCGGTCAACTCGTTCTGGGTCTACCAGCAGAGATACGGCGCGGACGGTAAGCCGATCTACGACAATGCCAACCTGCTTAACATGTACGTCGATCGGAACGGCGATGGCGTCATCAACGACTCGGATCGCCGTCCGTTCCACGATCCGGCGCCGAAATGGATCCTGGGGCACTCGTCCTATTTCACGTACAAGCACTTCGACGGGAGCTTCACGCTGCGGGCCTACCTGGGGAACTGGGTCTACAACAACGTCGCGTCCTCCCAGGGCGCCTATCAGAACCTGACGGGCTCGGCGATGCCGAGTAACCTGCACGCGTCGGTCCTGACGACGGGCTTCGTGGTTCCGCAGTACTACTCGGACTATTTCGTGGAGGACGCCTCGTTCCTCCGGATGGACAACATCACGCTCGGCTATGGCTTCACCTATCGCGGCCAGCCGCTGCGGCTGTTCGGCACGGTCCAGAACGCATTCACACTCACCGGCTACAGTGGCGTCGATCCGACCTCGGGCCTCAACGGGATAGACAACAACATCTATCCGCGCTCACGCACCTTCACCACCGGCCTGAGCGTCCGGTTTTAGGGGGGATGGACAAATGAACCGCACTATCAAGATTGCAGGCGTTGCCGCCCTCCTGTTCACCCTGGCCGGCACCAGCTGCACCGATCCCACGATTGCTCCGCGGAGCACCGTGACGAGCGCCAACATTTTCAACGATCCGAACTCGTACCGTGCGTTCATCGCCAAGATCTACGGCGGGCTGATCGTCACGGGACAGCGCGGCCCTGACGGGAACCCCGACATCAGCGGCATCGACGAGGGGTTCGGAGAATACCTCCGCCTCTATTGGTATCTGCAGGAGATGCCAACGGACGAAGCGGTGATCGGCTGGAACGATCCCGGCCTCCCCGACCTCAACACGGGGACGTGGGGCGCGAGCAACAGCATGGTCAACGCGATGTACTATCGCGTCTTCTACCAGGTCATGCTGGCGAACGAGTTCCTGCGCCAGAGTACCGATGCGAAGCTCGACTCGCGCGGCCAGCTCGATGCGACGCTGCGCACCAACGTCCACTTCTACCGGGCCGAAGCTCGGTTCCTGCGGGCGTTGAGCTATTGGCACGGGATCGATCTCTTCGGAAACATCCCGCTGGTGACCGAGAACGATCCGCTCGGGTCGACGCCGCCGCGACAAGCGACGCGCGCGGACATCTACGCGTACGTTGTGACCGAGCTGAACGATATCGTGAGCCAGCTGCCGCCGAAGGGGCCATCGACGTACGGTCGTGCGACGCCCGAAGCCGCGCACATGCTGCTGGCCAAACTGTATTTGAACGCGGGCGTCTACACGGGCACGCCGAACTTTACGGGTGCGGTCACCGAGGCAGTGGCAGTGATCGCGGGCGGCTACACGCTCGATCCCAGCTTCGTGCACAATTTCCAGGCTGACAACAACACATCCCCTGAGCTGGTCTTTGTCGCGCCTCAGGACGGGAATCGCACGCAGACCTGGGGTGGCATGACGTTCCTCATTCATGCCGGCTGCGGGGGCAGCATGTCGGCGGCGAATTATGGCATCGATTACTGCTGGGGCGGCTACCGGATGAAGCAGCAGATCTACCGCCTGTTTGCTGCTGGTGACGGCCGCGCCGCATTCTTCTACACGACCGGTCAGACGGACTCGGTCTCCGACCGGGGCGACTTCACCAAGGGAATCGCGGCGCCAAAGTTCACCAATAAGACATCCGGCGGCGCGAACGGCGCACAGCAAGGCATGGTGGACACGGACTTCCCGATCTTCCGTCTGGCAGACGCGTACTTGATTTACGTAGAAGCCAACATCCGGGGCGGCGGCGGCAGCGGCACCACGGCCCTTGGCTACCTCAACCTCCTCCGCGAGCGTGCCTACGGGAACGCGACCGCCGACTTCGCTACGCTCCCCCCCGTGGACACCATCCTGGCCGAGCGTGGCCGCGAGCTGTTGTTTGAGGCGCAGCGTCGCAGCGACCTCGTGCGCTTCGGCGTGTTCAGCGGCGGCGCGTACGTCTGGGCGTGGAAGGGTGGCGTGGCCGGCGGAACCGCGATTGGCGCGTTCCGGGATCTCTATCCGCTGCCAGCGAACGAGTTGATCGCGAACCCGAACCTGACTCAGAACCCGGGTTACTGATCCGGACGGTTGTGTTGTTCTCGAGCCCCGCCGTGCCACGACAGCTACTCACGGCGGGGCTCGTGTTTCTGGCGTGCGCGTGCAGTGACAAAGGGATTCCCACGCCCCCGCCGGGGCCGCCACCACCGCCCCGCCCTTCCCTCCCCGAGACCTATCGCCCCAGCGGCCACATGGCCGCGGGTGACGTCGTCGTGCACCTCTTCGAATGGCGCTGGACCGACATCGCGGCCGAGTGCGAAAACGTGCTCGGTCCTGCCGGCTTCAAGGCGGTGCAGATCTCGCCGCCCGAGGAGCACAGCATCGTGCCGAGTCACGACTGGAGCGAGCGCTATCAGCCGGTGAGTTACAGCATCGACCACAGCCGCTCGGGCACGCGCGTCGAGTTCGTCGACATGGTGAATCGCTGCAATGCGGTCGGTGTCGGCATCATCGCGGACGCGGTGATCAATCACATGACCAACTACCCAAGCCCCGGCGTCGGCAGCAACGGCACGAGCTACTCCAAGTACGACTATCCCGGATTGTATTCGCCCGCCGATTTCCACACGCCGTGCGCCGTCACCGACTACCAGAGCGCGGCCAACGTACAGGACTGCGAGCTGCTGTCACTGCCCGATCTGAACACGGGCCTCGCGTCGGTGCGCCAGAAGATCGCCGACTACCTGCTCATGCTCGCGCGTCTGGGCGTCGCCGGATTCCGTATCGACGCGGCGAAGCACATCCAGCAAGTCGAGCTCGATGACATTCTGAGTCGCGTGAACACCACGCTGACGGCTGAAGGCAGACCGCTGCCGTACGTCTTTCTCGAGGTCATCGGCGGCAGCGGCGAAGCCCTCTCCCCGCGGGACTACTACGGCGAGGGCTACAGCTCTGGCGGCGCCGCCGACATCACTGAGTTCACATTCGTCGGCGTCGGCAACAAGTTCCGGGGCATCAATGGCGAGCACATCTCGCAGTTGAATCCGAACGGGCCTCCCGGCAGTCAGTTCTCCGAAACGGCCTGGGGCATCATGCCCTCTAATAAGGCTGTCGTGTTTCTCCAGAATCACGACACGCAACACAGTTGTGGTCTGAGCTTCCGGAACGGGAATGTCTTCCGCCTGGCCAACGTCTGGATGCTCGCGGAACCGTACGGCTACCCGTCGATCCTGTCGAGCTACGTCTTCAGCTGCCCTTCAGAGAACTCGCTGGGGCCACCTTCGGACGCGAATGGTTGGACCACCGCCGTCGCGTGCGCCTCGAGCCTGGAGACCGCCGCCGCCGGGCAGTGGGTCTGCGAGCATCGCGATCCCTCGATCTTGAAGATGGTGAGCTTCCGCCACGTCGTCGCCGGGAGCGACATCAACCACTGGTGGGACAACGGCGCGAACGCGATCGCGTTTTCGCGCGGCGCCAAGGGCTTCGTCGCGATCAACAACGAGACCGTCGGCCTGGATACCACCATCACCACGGGCATGGCGGCCGGTACGTATCTGGATCTGATCGCCGGCGGCTCAGTACTGATAGATTCGAGTCACGCCGTTCACCTCACTCTTCCCGCGAGATCTGCCATTGCGATCGACACTGCTACTCGCCAGTAGTGCCTTGTGCCTTGCCGCTGCCGCGCCTGCCCAGCAGCGGGGCGATCTGGCGCGCTGGCAGCGCCGCGCAGAAGCAGTCACGATCATCCGCGACGACTGGGGCATCGCCCACGTCTACGGCAAGACCGACGCGGACGCCGTCTTCGGCATGGAGTACGCTCAGGCCGAGGACGACTTCAATCGGATCGAGACCAACTACGTGAACTCCCTGGGCCGGCTTGCCGAGGCGGAAGGCGAGTCCGCGATCTACCAGGACCTGCGCCAGAAGTTGTTCATCGATCCTGACTCGCTCCGGGCGGAGTACGGGGCGAGCCCCTCGTGGCTGCGGCACCTGATGGACGCATTCGCCGACGGCTTGAACTACTTCCTCTATAAGCATCCTGAAGTGAAGCCGCGGGTGATCACGCATTTCGAGCCGTGGATGGCGCTCTCATTCACCGAAGGGAGCATCGGCGGCGATATCGAGCGGATCAACCCCCGCGACCTGCAGGCGTTGTACGGCTCGGGACCCGGCACGCGGAACGGCGACGCAGACGAGTTCGAGCTCGATCCCTCGGGATCGAACGGTATCGCGATCGCGCCGCGCCTCGCGGCGAATCATCACGCCCTGTTGTGGATCAATCCGCACACGTCGTTCTACTTCCGGTCCGAGCTCCAGATGGTGAGCGACGAGGGGCTGAACGCGTACGGTGCGGTGACGTGGGGGCAGTTCTTCATCTATCAGGGGTTCAACGCGACGGCCGGCTGGATGCATACCTCGAGCGGCGTGGACAACATCGACGAATTTCTCGAGACTCAGGCCAAGCGCTCCCGCGCGATCACGGTTGCGTACAAGACCGACACCGGCATGGCACGGAAGACCTTCACGGTCTCGTTCACGCAACACGGGCCCGTCATCCGCAAGGAAGGGGACCGGTTGGTCAGCATCAGCCTGATGAAGAACCACGTGAACGCGCTGATCCAGTCGTATTCGCGCACCAAGGCGCGCGACATGGCGGCCTTCCGGCAAATCCTGGAGCTGCATACCAACTCCTCGAACAACACCGTGTTCGCCGATGTGTCCGGCAACATTGCGTACTTTCACTCGAACTATATCCCGCGTCGCGACACGTCGTTCGACTGGACCAAGCCGGTGGATGGCAGCAATTCGGCGACGACCTACCGTGGCGTCCTGTCGTTCGACGAGACCCCCAACGTCGTGAACCCGGCGAGCGGCTGGGTCTACAATTCCAACAACTGGCCGTGGTCCGCCGCCGGGGCAGGTTCGAGCCCGAAGCGCGAGGCCTTCCCCCGCTACGTCGAGACCGGCGCCGAGGAGACCGCGCGCGGTTACCACGCGCTCCGTGTGCTCGAGGGAAAGACGGACTGGACGATGAGCTCGCTCACGGCCGCCGCCTTCGACAGCTATCTCCCCGCCTTCGAGCGCATGATTCCACCGCTTTTAGCTGCCTACGACCAGGCCCCCCCCCCGTCTGATTCGATCAAAGCGAAGGTGGCCGAGCCGATCGCCGCGCTGCGGGCCTGGGACTATCGGTGGGGTGCGGAATCGGTGCCGACGTCGCTCGCCGTCTTCTGGGGTGAGCGCGTCGGCCGGCGTGTATCGCGCGACGCACGCGCGGCCGGAATGTCGATCATGCAGTATATCGCCACCTCGCGCGCCGCCCCCGCCGAGCTACTCGGATCGCTCGCGGACGCCGTGGACGCGTTGAGCGCCGATTTTGGGACGTGGAAAACGCCGTGGGGCGAGATCAATCGCTTCCAGCGGATCAACGACGACATCGCGCCGCATTTCGACGACACAAAGCCAAGTATCCCGCTGCCGTTCACGGCGAGCGTCTGGGGCTCTCTGGCGGCGTTCGGCGCGAGGGCCTATCCCAACACCAAGAAGTGGTACGGCACGAGCGGCAACAGCTTCGTGGCCGTCGTGGAGTTCGGGGACACCGTGCGGGCGCAGGCGATCACCGCCGGTGGTGAAAGCGGCTCTCCACAATCGCCGCATTTCAACGACGAAGCGGAACGCTACGCCTCCGGCCGCCTGCGCGATGTGTACTTCTACCGATCACAGCTCGTCGGCCACACCGAGCGCACGTACCACCCGTGATCTGGATCGCGATCCTCGCGCTCTCGCAGGGCGTCTACCTGGACAACCAGGGCGTGATTCGCTGGCAGCAGAATCGAAAGGAGGTCACACTTTTCGGCGCGAACTACGTGGTGACGACGGCCTCCGACTACCGCGCGGCCGGATATCTCCACGCTGATCGAAAGCGCATGATCGATGAAGACATGGCGCAGTTCGCGCGGATGGGCTGGGACGGATTACGGCTCACCTTCTGGGGCGATTGGGAATCGTCCGACAGCGCCGGCAATCTCATCGCCAACGATCACCTGGATCTCCTGGACTACCTGGTCGCGCGTGCCACAGAGCGCGGCATCTACATGCTCTTCAGCCCGATACAGCTCTACGGCTCCAACTGGCCCGACGCGCTCGACGACACGACAGCACCGGGATTCGGCCGGCGCTTCGGCAAGGGGCGCATGGGCACCGACGCCGCAGCGCTGGCGGCACAGGTGAATTACCTGCGCCAGATCCTGAACCATGTGAATCCGTACACGCGCATCGCGCTCAAGGATGAGCCCTCGATCCTCTTTATTGAGCTGGTGAACGAACCGTGGCATCATCCGGATGATCTGCCGGGCTCGATCCATTACATCAACGCGCTCACCGACGCCGTCCGCAGCACGGGATGCCAGAAGCTCATTTTCTACAACGTCAGCCAGGACTTCCGGATCGCCGAGGCGATCCGGCGCTCGGAGGCGCAGGGCGTCACGTTCGGCTGGTATCCGACCGGTCTCAATGCCGGTCACGAGCTGGAAGGCAATTATCTCCGCGGCACCGATGCCTATCCCGACATGCTGCGCCCTGAGCTGGCGCGGCTGCCGCGCATCGTTTACGAGTTCGACAGCCCCGACCTGCGTACGGGCACCATGTATCCTGCAATGGCGCGGACGTTTCGCACGGTAGGCACCCAGTTCGCCGCGATGTTCGCCTACGACATGCTCGCCACCGCGTCACGCAACCTGGGCTGGCAGACACACTACTTGAGCCTGGTCTACACGCCCCGGAAGGCCATGAGCGCGATCATCGCCGCCGAGGCGATGCGACGCCTGCCCCGGATGCAGGACTACGGTCCCTATCCCCGGAATACGCGGTTCGGCGACTTTCATATCTCGTACGATGGCGACCTGGGGGGGGGCGAGCTGGTCGCGCGCGACGCATTTCTCTACACGAGCTCGACCAGCGCCAAGCCTCCCGCTCCCGCGGCGCTGCAACGCATCGCCGGGTACGGCTCCTCGTCGACGGTGAGCTACGAAGGAGCCGGGATCTACTTCTTGGACAAGGTCCGGCCCGGAGTCTGGCGTCTCGAGGTCTATCCTGATGCGGTCCCGGTTCGCGATCCGTTCGAGCCGCCCAGCCCCGACAAGATCGTGACGCGCGCGATCAGCCGTGCCTGGCCGATGACCGTCACGCTGCCGGATCTCGGCCCATCCTTTACCGTCCAGCCGGTCACGGCAGGCAATCCGCAGACTACGCGGGCAAATGGGGGGGCCGTCACGGTCACGCCGGGCGTGTACGTGTTGAGCGCGGCCGGGCCGGTCGATGTCGCAACACTGCCGGTCCGGATCGGTTATCTCGGCTTCAAGGAGTACCACGCACCGGCAACGGACACGGTGCCACTCTCGGTGCTGTCGTTGGCGGAGCCGCAATACCTTGCGGGCAATGATGTTGAACTGAAAGCACGCATTGTTGACCAAGTCCCGCCCGATTCAGCCAAACTCTTCGTGCGCCCAGCTCCCGCCGGTTCATATCGACGATTGTCGATGCATCCCGCCGGTGGGTATGCCTACCTCGCCGCGATCCCCGCTCGATCGCTCCGCGAGGGGCCCTACCAATTCCTCATCACCGTTTACCGGGGCGACTCCACCACCACATTCCCCGGCGCTACGCCAGGAAAACCAACGGATTGGAACTACAGCAACCAGGCGGCTTGGCGGTTCGAGGTGGTAGCCAAAACGACGCCGCTCCGGCTGTTCGACCCCGGCGGCGACGCGGCGCGTCTGACGTTCACCCGGATCGGCGACGCAGGCCGCCGGGGCCTATTCCGCGTCGCGCTGTCGCCCGCGACCGGCCAACCGATTTTCCACCTCGAGCTGCCGGTCGATACGAGCGGCTGGAGTCCTCCTGATTACACGGCGTCGCTCGTGATCAAGTCGCGTATCCTGGCGAGACAGGAAACGATCACGGGCGCGAAGGACCTCCGGCTGCGCCTGCATGGCCTCGGCGCGCGCCAAACCCTGCACGTCACGCTGATGGAAGACGACGGCACGAGCTGGACCGCCGCAGTCCCGGTCGACAGTGCCTGGAGTGAGCAAGTGATTCCGCTCACGCAGTTCATGGCAGGCCGCGGCGTGTTGCTGCCGGAAGGATTCCCGGGCGAGTGGAATTACTGGGTGGGACCCGCGGACGGGCGCGGTGGTGCCGCAGATCGCCTGCGGCTCGAGCACGTGGAGCGGTTGCAACTATCGCTGCGGCGGGAGGACGGCGTTGCCGCGAAACCTGGCAGTTACGGGGTGGAGGTGGAATCCGTCACCTTGGGCTTCGACTCGCGGTAAGCGCGGTAGGCGAATCCCAGCATCAGGAGCCCAAATGCGAGTAGCACGAGCCCCCACCACAGATTCACGTTGATCCCGAGCGACTTCTCGTACATCGCGCGATTCGACACGAGCCCGTACACGGTCAGGATCGCCCCGAACATCGTGAACATCCCACCGATCGGCCAGCGCACGTCGAGTCTCATGACGCCATCACCAAAAGATCACGTTGAGGAGTGTCGAAACGACGAGGATAGCGACCGCGAGGGTGACCGGCCGTTTGTACCACGGCATATCCCCATCGCGCTGGCGCGGCGTAAGGGAATGGACCAGGCCGCGCAGCTCGTCGTCCGTCTTGGTGCGCTTGGTGCACAGCGAAATCACCAGCGTCGCGACGAAGCAGCCGGTCCACGCGAATAACGCGGTCCAGAAGTTGAGCGCCATTTCGCTCGGGTACACGTGCAGCACCGCTCCCAGGAACCCGCCCTTGATGCCGGGGACCGCCCCGCGCGGGAGCGTGAGCCCATAGTGCAGCGCGGCGGTAATCGTCCCGGTCAGCAACCCATAGAACGCGCCGTGGCTGGTCGTGCGGCGCCAGAACATCCCCAGCAGGAACGTCGCGAACAGCGGGCCGTTCACGAACGAGAAAACGAGCTGCAGCATGTCCAGAATGTTGTTGAACCGCGTGGCGGAGTAGGCGGCAAGCACGCTCGCGAGGATACCGAACACCGTGGCCGCGTGGCCCACGCGCAGGTAATGCCCGTCCGTTTGGCCGGGGCGGATATGCGTTTGATAGATGTCGTACGTCCACACGCTGTTGAACGCGGTGACGTTGCCCGCCATGCCGGACATGAACGAGGCCATCAGCGCGGTGAGACCCAGTCCCAGCAGCCCGGACGGCAGGTAATGCCCCAGCATCATCGGGATCGCGAGGTTGTAGTTCGGCTGGCCGTCGGCGCCAATCGGGAGAAAACCGCCGCGGGAAGCATGAAGGCCGATGGCCAGCATCCCCGGCAGAATCACCAGTGCAGGCATCAGCATCTTGGGAACCGCAGCGATCAGCGGCGTCCGGCGCGCCGCCGTCATCGAGCCGGCGGCCATGGCGCGCTGCACGACGAGAAAGTCGGTGCACCAGTAGCCAAACGAGAGGGCGAACCCCAGTCCCATCACCAGGCCGAACCACTCCATGCCCATCGGATTGTGGCTCGGCGAATCCATGTATTTCCACGAGTGCGTCCACGCGCCCGGCGCGAAGCCAGCGTTCGTGGCGACGGTGGCCAGTTTCGCGGTCAACCCGCTCCACCCGCCCACGTCTTTCAGGCCCAGCAACACCAGCGGCAGGAAGCCCAGGACGATGAGAAAGAACTGCAGCACCTCGTTGTAGATCGCGGACGTGAGCCCGCCGAGGAAGATGTAGATCAGCACGATGACAGCCGACAGCACGATGCTGCCGTGGAAGCTCCAGCCCAGCACCAGCTCGAACAGTTTCGCGAGCGCATACATCGAGATGCCGGAGGAGAAGATCGTCATGACCGCGAAGGTGATCGCGTTCAGCGCGCGCGTCTTCTCGTCGAAGCGGAGCTTCAGGTACTCGGGGACGGACCGCGCGCGCGACCCGTAATAGAAGGGCATCATGAACAGACCGACGAACACCATCGCCGGCATCGCGCCGACCCAGTAGAAATGGCTCGTCATGATGCCGTACTTGGCCCCCGACGCGGCCATGCCGATGACTTCCTGCGCGCCCAGGTTCGCGGAGATAAAAGCGAGGCCGGCGATCCACGCGGGGATCGACCGGCCTGAGAGGAAGAAGTCTTCGCTACTTCGGATGACGCGTCTCAGTGCCCAGCCGATGCCGAGCACAAAGACGAAATAGATGATCAGGATGGCGTAGTCGATACCGCCGAGGCTGATCCGTTGCACTAAGGACGCCGCGTCATGTCGTAAATGTAGGCAGTCCGCGGCTCGAGCCGTGGTAACGCCGTGCGATTTCGCCCGGGAGTGAGCAGGCTGCGCAACGTAAAGCGTCCGGGCAAGGAAAACGTTGCCGGCACCTTCCCGAGATTCACCACGACCAGTACCCGGCTGGAGCCGTCTTTTCGCAGGTACCCGAGCACCGCCTCATTGCCCGTGTCGACCGGTTCCAGTTCACCCTCCCGAATCGCTTTGTCATTCGCGCGCAGACGAATCAGCCAACGGTACAGCCCCAACAGCGAGCTCCCGTTCCATTGCATCGGGGTGCGCAAGCGCTCGTCGGGCTTGTCGCCCGTCATCCCGATCTCTTCACCGTAGTACACGAACGGGACACCCGGCAACGTGAGGAGAATCGTCGCCGCCAGCCTCGCGCCCGCCCTGTCGTTGCCCAGCGCGGTCATGGTGCGCGTTTGATCGTGATTGCGCTGGAATGGCGCCCAGCGCCGCGGCGGTTCGGCGCGCGCAAATTGCTCCACGGTCGGGAGGAGCCCTCCCGCTTTCCCCGTCCGCACCGCCTCCATCAGCGCTTCCGAAATCGGGAACGCGAAATAGGCATCGAGCTGATCGGGATAGTAGGTGAGGATCACGTCGGTGTTGTCCCACACCTCCCCGATCGTGTACGACTGCGGCGCGATGCTTCGCACGTATTGACCGAAGTCGCGCAGTACCTGATGCGTCCCGGGAGTATTGGAGACCTCGTTCCCGACCTCGACCAGGTGGCGCACGGCATCGAGCCGGAAGCCGTCGACGTGCATCGAATCGAGCCAGAACCGGGCGACGCGCTTCATCGCATCGAGCACCGCGGGATTCTCGTAATTCAAATCCGGCATCCCGCTCCAGAAGAGGCCAAAGTAGTACTCGTCGCGGACTGGTGACTTGTGCCAGTTGTCGCCCGGCGTCGTGGACCATCGGTACCAACTGCGATGCGGCGACGCAGTGTCGCGCAGCGCCTCCTGGAACCACGGATGCTCGCTCGAGGTGTGGTTCAGGACGAGATCGACGAGCACGCGAATGTGATGCTGGTGCGCCGCCGCGACGAACGCCTTGAAGTCGTCGTTCGTCCCGTAGTCCGGCTCGATCTTGTAGTAGTCGGTGACGTCGTAGCCGTGATAACTCGGCGACTCCGCGACGGGCATGAGCCAGACGCAATCAGCCCCCAGTCCGGAGATGTAGTCGAGCTTCTGCGTGAGACCGCGCAGGTCGCCGATGCCGTCGCCATTGCTGTCGTAAAACGAACGGACGAACACCTCGTAACACGTGACGGGTTGTCGTGGTAGGGGCGCAGCATGCTGCGCCCCTAGACCGGCCACCTGCAGCAACAAAATCAGGGAATACATTCGAAACTCGCTTCGAGGCCTTCCGCCGAGTTCGGGCCGACGTACACGCGGAACGTGCCGGGCTCGACGACGGGCTTCATGTCGAGGCTGTAGAACCAGAGATCCCGGACCGCGATCCGTAACTCCACCGTTCGAGATTCAGCAGGTCGTAACGCGACGCGACGAAAGGCCTTCAACTCGCGCACGGGACGCGATACGCTGGCCACCTCATCGTGCACATAGAGCTGCACGACCTCCACGCCTTCCCTGCTTCCGTTGTTGGTCACGGTCACGGTGGCGGTGATCGTATCGCTCACCCGCGCGCGTGCGGCGCTGAGCTTGAGATTGCTGTACGCGAACGTGGTGTACGACAGCCCGTATCCAAACGGATAGCGGGGCGTGACCGGCACGTCGATGTACTTGGACGAGAATTTGTTCTTCGGGTCGGGCGGACGGCCGGTGTTGCGATGATTGTAGTAGAGCGGAACCTGGCCCAGCACGCGCGGGAAGGTGACGGGCAGCCGCCCGCTCGGGTTGACATCGCCGAACAGCACGTCCGCCGTCGCGTTCCCCGCCTCGATGCCCAGGAACCACGTCTCGACGATCGCCGGCACATGGTCCGAGGCCCATTCGAGGATCAGCGGACGGCCGTTCATCAGGACGAGCACGACGGGCGTGCCCGTTGCCGCAACCGCCTCGAGGAGCTGTTGTTGGACACCGGGTAAACCCAGCGCCGCACGACTGGCTGCCTCGCCGCTCATGTCGCCGCGCTCGCCGAGCACGAGGACCGCGACTTTCGCCTGGCGGGCCGCGGCGACGGCGGCCGCGAAGCCGGCCCTCGACGTGTCGTCGATGCCCGACCCCTGGGCGTACAACACCGTCTGCACCTTTGTCTTGATCCCCTGCAACACCGAGACGACATCCTCGGCGCGGCCCTGCGTGTGCCACGGCCCGAGCGGCTCTTCCTTATTATCGGCGAGCGGCCCGATGACGGCGATGGTGCCGGCTTTGTCGAGCGGCAGCAGCGACCGCTCGTTCTTGAGCAGCACGATGGATTCTCCAGAAACCCTTCTCGCCAATGCCCGAAGTTCGGAAGTGGGTGGTGCGGTTCGAGTCCTATAAGGGTCGCGGAAGAGCCCAAGTCGAGTCTTGGCGCGCAGGATCCGCATGACCGCCGAATCGACCACCGCCATCGGAATGCGATTGCCCCGCACCAGCGCGACGAGCGAGTCCACGTAGATGCTGCTCTGCATGTCCATGTCCACCCCGGCCGTCAGCGCGCGCCGCCCCGCCTCGGCCTGCGAGCCCGCGACACCGTGGTTGACCAGCTCGGCGACCGACGTCCAGTCGCTCACGACGAAGCCGCTGAATCCCCATTCACGGTGCAACACCGTGTCCGTGAGCCACGCGTTGCCGGACGCCGGGACGCCGGAAATGTCGTTGAACGCCGACATGATGCTCGCGACCCCCGCATCGACCGCCGCCTTGAAGGGGGGCAGGTACACCTCGCGCATCGTGCGCTCGGAGATTTCCGTCTCGTTGTACTCACGGCCTGCTTCCGCCGCACCGTAGCCGCCGAAGTGCTTCGCCGTGGCGAAGATGTTCTGCTGAAAGCCACGCACCCGAGCGGCAGCCATCAGCGAGCCCAGATACGGGTCTTCCCCCGAGCCCTCGGCGATGCGGCCCCAGCGGGGGTCGCGCGCGATATCCACCATCGGCGCGTACGTCCAGTTGATCCCGAAGGCGGCGGCTTCCTGGCCGGCCGCGCGCGCGGTCGCTTCGGCGGCGTCGGGGTCGAACGTGCCCGCTTCGCCGAGCGGGATCGGGAAGATTGCGCGATACCCATGGATCACGTCGAGGCCAAAGAGCAGCGGGATCTTGAGGCGCGACTCGGTGACGGCGATGCGCTGCACCGGCGTCGTGTTCTCCGCGCCGATGACGTTGAACAGCCCGCCCAGTTTGCCCGCGCGCACGAGATCCATCTGCTGTGGCGAGGCGCGCCCGTTGGCCGACAGCAGGTTGAGCTGGCCGAGTTTTTCTTCGAGGGTCATGTGGGCGAGGAGGGAATCGAGGCTCTGTGCAGAAGCTGGTGCGGCGAGGAGGACCGTGAAAATCAGAACGTGGCTGACACGCGACATAGGATTGCGCTCTCAGGACCGGGGGAAGTTCAACAAAGTTACGGCCCAAAACGCGACGTGCGAAGCCCTAGCGCGGGCCGGGACTGTCTTGGCAATTTATTGGCACTCACTCGATTTCTCAGGAGATGATCCATGTCGCGTCATCGTTTTCTATGGCTCGCCTGCATCGCCCTGCTCGCCTTCCCTCTGTCGCTCCGCGCACAAACCACCACCGGCACGGTTCGCGGTTACGTCAAGGATCAGAACGGGACGCCTGTCGCCGATGCCGAGGTCCAGGTGCGCAACGCCGAAACAGGAGTGCAGAGAACTACCGTAGCCCGTAGTGATGGGTCCTACGTTCTGCCTGGCCTCGCGCCCGCAGCATATGAGCTGTCGGTGCGGCACATTGGATTCACGCCCCAGCGTCGTGCCATCACCGTGCAGATCGGTGCCACGCAGTCCCTGGATTTTGCCCTCCAGGCCGGCGCCGTCGAGCTGCAGGCGGTGACAGTTGTAGGTGTTCCTGCGGTCGAGATGAAGACATCAGAGGTGGCGACGAACATCACACAGCAACAGATCCAGCAGCTGCCTTCGAACAGTCGCAACTTCCTCGACCTCGCATCCCTCGCTCCAGGAGTCACGGTTACGGAGGATCGCATCAATTCTGGCACGGCCTTCCGGACCTTCTCTGCCGGGGCACTGGGCGTCAACAACGTCAACGTGTTTATCGATGGCGCAAGTCTCAAGAACGATCTGACCGGCGGCGGTGTCGCGGGCCAGGACGCCAGTCGCGGGAACCCCTTCCCTCGCAACGCGATCCAGGAATACCGCATCGTCACGCAGAATTTCAAAGCGGAATACCAAAAGGCGTCGAGCGCGATCATTACGGCCACGACCAGGAGCGGCACCAATACCTGGACTGGAAATGCCTTCGTCGGCTATCAGGACAAGGGATTGCTTGCCCTGGACACGTTCCAAATCAAGGACAAGATCGCCAATCCGACGGGATTCAAGAAACCGGACTACAGCCGCTATCTGACCGGCCTGAGCGTAGGCGGCCCGCTAATCAAAGACAGGCTCTTCTTCTTCGGATCCTACGAGGGCAACCGCCAGAATCGTGCGAATACGGTGAGCATCGTGCCCCCAAGCGGATTCGCAGCACTCGATTCCGTCAACCTGGGTCAGTACTCTGGCCACATTGTGTCGCCGTTCCGAGAGACGCTGCTGTTCGGCAAGCTCAACTATGCTCTCGGCAACCGCTCTGCACTCGAGCTGAGCGTCAACAATCGGCACGAAACCGACGTCCGAGATTTCGGCGGCCAAACGTCGGCGCAGGCTGCCGTCAACTTCCGTCAGGATATCAGCCTCGGAATCCTCAAGCACACCTACTTCAGCGGTGCATGGCTGAACGAAGCGAGCGTCACGTACGAACGCTTCCGTCGCAACCCCTCGCCCAACGATGCGAACCTTCCGGCACGGGAATTCCAAAACGGGACGCTGACTGGATGTTGCGCCGGGATCGGCCGGATCGGAAGCAACCTGAGCATCCAGGACTTCACGCAGAAGCGATTTGGCTTCCGCGATGACGTCACGTATACCGGCTTCCATGCGGGGGGGGATCACGTCTTCAAGTTGGGCGCAACGGTCGACCTTCTGACGTACGACGTCATCAAACGCAACGATGAGACGCCGCATTTCTTCTACGCCGACACGATCGTCCGCAGCCCACGCACACTCGCATTCGGCTATCGGAGCCCATACCAGCTCACGTGGCAGTTTGGCGATCCTGGTGTCAAGACGAACAATCGGCAGATTGGCGCCTACGTCCAAGACGACTGGAGCGTGACGCACCGGCTGACGCTGAACCTGGGCGTGCGGTGGGATTTCGAGTCACACATGCTCAACTACGATTACGTGACTCCGCAGGCTGTACGGGATACCATTCGGCTTTACAACAGCCAGCTCTTCTTCCCGATTGATACCTCGCAGTACTTCACCAACGGCAGCCAGCGCAAGAAATTCTACGGCGCATTCCAGCCACGCGTCGGGTTTTCCTACGCCCTGGACGGCGAAAACAACACGGTCCTCTTCGGCGGGATCGGCCTGTTCTACGATCGGTCGCTCTTCGATATCTCGGTGGACGAGACCCTGAAGTTGCGGCGGCCGTCGTTTACGGTGCAGTTCGCCGATCCCGATTCGACCCCGCGAGCGGGCGAAGTGGCATGGAACCCCAATTACCTGACGACAGACACCACCGTCCTCAAGACGCTGATCGCAGGCTCGGCCGGGAGCCTCGGGGAGGTGTGGCTGATTCCGAATAACGCGAAGATCCCGAAATCCACCCAATGGAACTTTGGCGTCCGTCACTCGTTCGGCACCGTCGTGGCATCCGTATCATATGCGGGCGTACGCGGGTACGATGAGCTGGTCTTCAACTGGGCAAACATCAAATGGAACAATTACGGCACTGACTCTAGCGCCTGCTGCGATTTTTCAAGGTCCCCGTTCCACGGGTTCAGCAACATCCTGAATGCGACGAATAGCGGTCGCACCTGGTACGATGCCCTTCAGGTCCAGATCACTCGGCCTTACAAGAGGACCGGAAAGTGGGGTTGGGGTGCTGGACTCGCCTTCACCAACGCGACTCGCTCAGTCCAGGGCGTAGACAACCCCGGGGATCAGTTTGCATTCCCCGGCGTGAACGTCATTCCCAAGCATCCCGCGAATGATGAGAAGAGTCACGTGACCGCGAACTGGACGCTCGATGTGCCGTTCGCCTACGGCGTCCAATTCAGCGGACTCATCAACTTGGGGACTGGTGCGCGGCAGGATATCTCTGGCCGTTTTGATCCCAGGAACTGGAAACCCGGTGCATTTACGCTCCCGCAATCGAACTTCCCGTTGTTCCCGGGCGCTTGGGCGTACCGGAACGTGGATCTCCGACTGCGGAAGGACTTCCCGGCGATCTCGCGAGGATCCCTTGGCGTCACTGCGGATCTGTTCAATGCGTTCAACTATCAGAACTACGGCTGCACATACGGCGGGACAACGCCGAACTGTGTGGTCAGCGATCCGAGACGTCTGCAAATCGGCGCCGAGTACAGCTTCTGACCGTACGCGGTAGCCGTTTCACGGCTGTCGTCTTTGCCCTGGCCCTCGGAGGGTGTTCCGGTAACTCCGGGGGCCCGGGCGTCACGCCCGACACAGCTGCCTTTCTCGACACCCTGCAGCACCGCACGTTCAACTTCTTCTGGGACTTGACGCCGGCGTCCAACGGCCTCACCCCCGACCGCTGGCCTACACCGTCCTTCTCGAGCATCGCCGCCGTGGGGTTCGCGCTCACCGCCTATCCCATCGGCGTGGAGCACGGCTGGATCACCCGCGCCCAGGCCTCGGGCCGCACGCTCGCGACCCTGCGCTTCTTCTGGACCGCGCCGCAGGACTCGGCTGGCCCCAACACCACCGGCTATCGCGGCTTCTTCTACCACTTCCTCGACATGCAGACCGGCCGGCGTTTCCAGACGGTCGAGCTCTCTACGATCGACACGTCGCTGCTGCTCGCCGGCATCCTGTTCGCGCAGAGCTACTACGGCGGCAGCGACACGACCGAGCAACAGATCCGCGCACTCGCCGATTCGATCTACTTCCGCGTCGACTGGAAATGGGCCGAGGCACGGCCGCCCGCGCTGAGCATGGGCTGGCACCCGGAGAACGGATTCATCAACGCCGACTGGATCGGCTACAACGAGGGGATGATCCTCAACATCCTCGCGCTCGCCTCGCCGACGCATCCCGCCGACTCGACGGCGTGGAGCGCGTGGGTGAGCGGCTATCAGTGGGGCACCTACTACACCCAGACCTTCGTGCAATTCGCTCCGCTGTTCGGCCACCAGTACTCGCACGTCTGGATCGATTTCCGTAACATCAAGGACGCGTATATGCTGGCGAAGGGGATCGACTACTTCGAGAACTCGCGGCGCGCCACGCTCTCGCAGCGCGCCTACGCGATCGCGAATCCGGGCGCCTGGGTGGGCTACAGCGGCAACGTGTGGGGCCTCACCGCCTGCGACGGCCCGGCGAACAAGACGCTCACGCTCGCCGGCCGGAGCCGTCAGTTCCATACGTACAACGCCCGCGGCGCCGCGCTTGGCGACGAGCGCGACGACGGCACCATCTGTCCGACGGGCGCGGGTGGCGCGGTCCCGTTTGCCCCCGAGTTCGCAATCCCCGCGCTCCTCGCCATGCGCACGACGTACGGCAACCATCTTTTCTCGACCTACGGCTTCCTCGATGCCTTCAATCCCACCTTCACGGCCACCGGCCAACAGGAGACCGGGACCGTGGATCCGGCGCTCGGCTGGTTCGACCTCGATTACCTCGGCATCGATCAGGGACCGATTCTGGCGATGGTGGAGAATTTCCGCACCGATGTCGTGTGGCGCGTGATGCGCACCAATCCACACATCATTCGCGGTCTGCAGCGGGCAGGGTTTACCGGCGGCTGGCTGCCGTAATGTCGAACCTGCTCTCGGCCTTCGCGGGTCTCCCGAACGCCGCCGAGCCGGTGCCGGGCTGGGTCACCGGCGGTCAGCCTTCCGAGCAGCAGATCAATGCGTTCAAGGCCGCAGGCGGCCAAGTCGTGGTCGACAACCGCGATCCCATGGAGCCACGCCCGTTCGACGAGCCCGCGACCGTGCGTGCCGCCGGCCTGGAATACATCAGCCTTCCGATCGTGCACGGCGCCGTCACAACCGACACGATGAAGCAGATGCATGACGCGCTGAAGAAACTGGAAGGGCGCAGAGCTCTGCTGCACTGCTCGAGCGGCAACAGGACATCAGCGGCTTTGATTCCCTACCTGATGATCGACGAGAAGATGGAAGAAGAGGATGCGGTAGAGATTGCCATGAAAGGCGGTCTACGCAGCGCCGAGCTAATGGAGCTGGCGGTGGACTACGCTCGGCGTCTCGGCGTCTAGGCGTCCCGCTTGCTCAAGCCTTAGGTTCCTCTTTCCCCCCCGCATATCGATGCCAGTACATTCTCATCTCCGAGATTTTCCCGTCCTTCGTCTCACAGAAAATCGCCCCCCGCGCGTCGACCTGTTCTCCAGTCCGCCGGCGCCTGAACGTGCAGCGGAACTCCGTCGCAAACCACGGTCCCGCCGCGTAGATCTCCCCGGAGGAAAAGTCGGTTTCAGCCTGATACAGCGGGATGTCCTTCCAGTACGCCCGGATCGCGGCCATCCCACGATCTGGGTTGCTGAATGGCGTCTCGAGAAACACCGCGTCTTCCGTGAACACAGAGCAGATCGTGTCGACGTCGCCGCGCTCCCAGCCCTTGCCGAATGTGTCGATCAGGACTCGAAAGGTCTCATTCATGGCGCCCAAATATAGTCGTTCCGGGTATGAGGTTTCGGACGTAATGTCCTTACGACCATCACGGAGGTACACAATGCTGAAACGAACTCTCGCATCTGCGGCTTTGCTCGCCATCTGCGCGCTGCCGCTCGCAGCCCAACAGCCGAAGCCCGCGGCGCCGGCGGCACCCGCGGCGAACGCGGGTAACGACATGACGCTCACCGGCCAGGTGATCGACGTCAACTGTTACACGACCATGGGCGCCTCCGGCGCCGGCCACAAACAGTGCGCCGACGCCTGCGCCAAGGCGGGCGTTGCGCTCGCGATTCTGAGCTCGGACGGCACGATCTATATGCCGGTGAGCTCCAAACCCGGCGACCCGCAGAACGCGAAGCTCGCGCCGTTCGCCGAGGGGCAGGTGAAGGTCACCGGCGTGCACCGGATGAGCCACGGCATGCATACGATCGAGATCAAGACGATCGCAGCCGCCACCTGATGCGCCCGCCGGGGGCGGGGACAGCGGCGGTGGCGCTCGGATTATTGGCCCTCACCGCGTGTCATCCCGCCCCCAGCGGATTCACCCTGCTGTTCCTGGGCCGCTCCCCCGCGGCCCGCGTCGGTACCCTCTCGTGGGCGCCCGACCCCGACCACAGCCGTCTCGTAGGCTTCGACGGCACCCTGCACGTCGTCCGCACGATCGCCGATCCGCGACTCGCGACGCCCATCGCGCTCGCGGCGCTCCATGGCCGGCTGCTCGTCACGGAGCGCACTGGCGAAGGGGTCGTGTTCGACACCGCGGGCATGCCGGTGCGAGAGTGGCCAAGCCCGTTTCCCGCCTCGTTACAAGCCACCGGGGACGATCGGATCGTCGCCGCCCGCTCTCCCTACCTAGTTCAGTTCGTCGGCGAGGATGGCAGTCAACCACTGCTGTGGCTCCTGGACACGCTCGGCCATCCGGGCCGCGGGTTGGGCGTCACTCACGTTCCCGACGTCGCCTACTTGGCCCAGCTCGCGAACGCAGGAGCCGTGGCGGTCGCGCAGGACGGCTCGATCTATTTCGCTCCGCTGGTGCGCGACGAGATCCTGAAGCTCGACGCGACCGGCGCGACGGTGTGGCGCACCCAGCGTGGATTGTTCCGTGAGGAGCCCGATCCGCATTTTCTGCCTCCGAAGGGCCGCGAGATTCGTGTCGCGTATGCCATGGTGAACATCGCCATGTCGGTCGGACCGGATGGACGTCTCTACGCGCTCGGCGCCGAAGACTCGGCGGCGACGCGCCTGCGCCTCGACGTGCTGGACCCGACGAGCGGCCGCATCGTCACGACTCGCGCCCTCGGGACGCGGGCGACGGCCGTCGCGGTGGACCGCCGTGGTACGATCCGCGTGCTCGACCCGGAACGCCTGCTGGCGCAGACTCCTACCCTCGGGCGCGATCTGTTCGAGCCCGCCTTCGCGCTCCCCGACCTCACCGGCAAGGCGGTACGGCTCGAGCATTATCGCGGTAAGGTCACGCTCGTCAATTTCTGGGCATCGTGGTGCGGGCCGTGTCGCGAAGAGTTCCCGCTCATGGCGGAGCTGTACAGGAGCTTCCCCCGCGATCAGTTCGACATCGCGGCGATTTCCGACGACGTCGACCCAGCCAAGATGCGCGCGTTCGTCGCCGAGTTCGGGCCGCCCTTCCCGATTCTGGTCGGCCGCGGCCGCATGAAAGCGGTATATCACTACCGGGGGCTCCCCTACTCGGTGCTGCTCGACAAGCAGGGTCGCATAATCGAGCGCATCTTCGGATTCGGCGGTGACGCCGAATTCCAGCACCTGCGCCAAACCATCGCGAAAGAGATCCATGCTGACACTGTTGCTGTTCGTTAGCCTCCAGTCCCCAGGCCCCAACCCCCAGTCCCCAGGCGATTGGCCCGCCTACGGCCGTGATCCCGGCGGCGCGCGCTTCTCGCCGCTCACGCAAATCACGCGCGCCAACGTCGCGCAGCTGCAGGTCGCGTGGACCTATCACACCGGCATGCCCGACATGTCGAGCATGTCCCACCGGCCGCCCGCGCTCGAAGTCACGCCGATCATGGTGGACGGCACGATGTATGTGATTACGCCGACCGGCATCGTTGCCGCTCTCGATCCCGCCACCGGTGCCGAACGGTGGCGCTATGACGCAGGCGTAAATCCCCACCGCGGCTACGGCGACTTTGCGAGTCGCGGTGTCAGCTTCTGGGGCGATAGCCGTGCCGCCCGAGGGTCCGCCTGCGCCCGGCGAGTTATCGCCGCGACCATCGACGCGCGGCTCATCGCCCTCGATGCGACGTCGGGTAAACCGTGCACAGGATTCGGGGCCGGCGGCGTCGTGGACTTGCGAAAGGGACTCCGGGCAGCGCCGGACGAGTTTCAGTTCTACGAGGTGACCTCGCCCCCCGCAGTCGTGGGCGACCTCGTCATCACCGGTTCGGCGGTCGCGGACAACACCAATCTGGCGCCGGCGAGCGGCGAAGTGCGCGCGTTCGACGCGCGCACCGGCGCGCTCAAGTGGACGTTCGATCCCGTACCCCAGGACTCCACCGATCCGGCTTTCAAGACCTGGCAGAACGGCGTCGCACGGATCGTCGGCGCTGCCAACGTCTGGTCCGTGATCGTCGCCGATCCTGATCGCGATCTCGTGTTCCTTCCCACGTCGAGTCCGGCACCAGATTATTTCGGCGGGATGCGGCTGGGTGAAGACCGCTACGCCAGCTCGATCGTCGCGCTGCGCGCCTCCACGGGAAAGGTCGTGTGGCATTTCCAGACCGTGCACCACGACCTCTGGGACTTCGACAACGCGGCTCCGCCCACGCTTGTGACCGTGACGCGCAATGGCGCCAGGATCCCTGCAGTCATCCAAACGGGGAAGTCAGGGATGCTGTACATCCTCGACCGCACGACCGGGACGCCGATCTTCCCCGTGGAGGAACGTCCGGTTCCGGCGAGCAGCGTCCCCGGCGAAGTTGCGTCTCCGACGCAGCCATTTACAGTCGCCACGCCGCCCCTCGTCCCGCTGCGGTATACCGCGGACGACGCCTGGGGGCCGACACCCGAGGCCAAGGCCGCCTGTCACGACATCCTGGCGGCGCTGCGCAACGAGGGACCGTTTACGCCACCCAGCATGCAAGGCACGATCTCACAGCCCGGCAACGTCGGCGGCGCCCATTGGGGCGGAGTGGCTATAGATGAAAGGCACGGTCTCGCCGTCGTGCCCGTCAATCGCGTCCCCGCCATGGTGCAGCTCTTCGTGGCACACAGCTTCAACTCTGACAGCTTCAAGACCGTCGATGCGGCACGCGGCATGACGGACTTTGAGTACACCAACATGCGCGGCACGCCGTACCTCATGCGCCGGCGCATCATTCTGGGTCCCACTGGGCTGCCCTGCACACCGCCCCCGTTCGGCGCGCTTGTCGCGGTGAGCCTGAGCACGGGCGGCATCGTCTGGAATGTGCCGTTGGGCACGATGGGCGGCTTCCCCGGCTCCCTCAATCTTGGCGGTCCGATCGTGACGGCGGGTGGAATCGTCTTCATCGGCGCGACGCTCGACCGCGCCATTCGGGCGTTCGATGTCGAGACGGGCCGCGAGCTGTGGAAGGCGGACCTTCCGGCGGGCGCGCGCGCCACGCCGATGACCTACGAGGCGGGCGGACGCCAGTTCGTCGTCATCGCCGCCGGTGGCGGCGGCCCGTTCGGGGCAGGCGACGCGATCATCGCGTTTGCACTTCCGAAGTGAGGAGCCTAACCTAGAGGGTGCCCCTTCCAATCATCATCGATACCGACCCCGGAATCGACGACTGTCTCGCTCTGCTCCTGGCTCTCAACTCGCCGGAGCTCGATGTCCGCGCGATCTCGATCTCGTATGGCAACACCGTCGTCGAGAACGCCTACCGCAACGCCGTCGAGATCCTGCGCAAAGCGAAGCACACCGTTCGGATCCCGCTGGGCATCGGCGCCCGCCGGCCGCTCAAACGCCAGCTTCAGGTGGCGGACGACACCCACGGCCCGAGCGGTCTCGGCTATGCCGAGGTTCCCCCCGCCGGGGTGATCCTCGACTACGTTCGGCCGCTCGAGCGGCTGCTGGCCGCCCAGCCGGAGCCCATCACGCTCGTGACGCTCGGCCCCGTGACGAGCCTGGCGCTCGTGCTGCGCGCCAATCCCGCTCTAGTTCGCGACAAGGTCAGCCGCCATGTCGCGATGATCGGCAACGTCGAGGCGGCGGGAAATCAGACGCGCTTCTCCGAATTCAACGCCTGGTGCGATCCCGAGGCGCTCGCGACCGTGCTCGCCGCCGAGATCCCGACCGAGATGATCGGGCTCGACGTGACGCGGAAGATCGTGATCAAGGGGAATGAAGTCGAACGCCTCGCGCTGCAGTCGCCCTGGCTCCACGACGCCCTGCGGTTCTACGTCGAATTCCACAAGAAGCAAGAGGGGTTGGACGGCGCGGTGATCAACGACGTCCTCGCCATCGCGTACCTGCTCCAGCCTGAAGTGCTCACCTTCAGCGATCTGCGCCTGGTGGTCGATCTGGACGACGGCCAGAGCCGAGGTCGCACGAAGCTGAATCCGAAAGGCTCGTTTACGCGGGTCGCGATGGAGGTCCATCCGCCGCCGGTACGGCGACTGCTATTCGAGCGCGTTCTGACGGGCGCGCTCGTCGAGGAGGCAATGGCGTGATTCCCCGCAAGGTTGCCGTGATCGGCGCCGGCGACATCGGCGTCGGCTGGGCCGCGTTGTGCGCGTCGGCGGGATGGCCGGTCGCGATCTTCGACTTGAACCCGGAGACCATGGAACGCGCGTCGATCGAAGTCGAGCGGCGTACCCGCGCGCTCGTGGCTTTGGATCGCGCGCCCGAGAGCATCGTGGAGCGCGGCCTTACGGAGTTGGTTCGGGCGCAATTTCTTTCCGAAGCGGTCCAGGACGCCGATTGGATCATCGAGGCGATTCATGAGGACGTGGTGGCGAAGCAGAAGCTGCTCGTCGGGATCGAACAGCAAGCCGGTGATGACGCCCTGATCAGCTCGTCATCGAGCGGGCTCCCGCCGACGGAGATCTTCGGCAGGATGCGCCGGCTCGACCGCTGTCTCGTGACACACCCGCTGAATCCGCCGGAGCTCATTCCAATCGTCGAGGTGGTCCCGGCGGATCGGACGTCGGCCGCCAGCATGAACCGCGCGGTGGAGTATCTGCGCTCGCTGGGGCGCTTCCCGATCGTCCTCAAGAAGTCGATTCCGGGGTACGTCGTCGGGCGCGTGTCAGCTGCGGTCTGGCGGGAATGCATCGACCTCGTCCTGCGCGGCGTCATCAGCGTGGACGATCTCGACCGGGCCGTGTCGCTCGGTCCCGCGATCGGCTGGGCCGCCGCAGGTCCTCACCTCACCTACCATCTAGCGGCCGGGGAGGGCGGCATCCGCAGCTTCACGCAGCATCTACTGGCGAGCTTCGAGAGCTGGTGGCAGCAGCTTGCTCATTGGGCGCAGCTCGATCCCGACCAGCAGCGGGCGTTGATACAGTCGATCGAGAGGGCCTACAAGGGGAAGGTCGAGTTCCTGCGGGAGGCGCGAGACCGCCGTTTGAGCGCGATTCTCAGGTCCCTGGAGCAGGCGCGCGCACCATCAGGATCGGAATCCGGCTGACGTGTCGCAATGCTGTCGCGGTGGTGCCATGAACCACATCGCTCAGCAACGAGTGCCCGTGGGTCGCCATCGCGATTAAATCGACCTTCTCCCGCTCGGCCGTCGCCGCAATCTCCTTCGCCGGATCACCCGCTGCCAGCACCGCGTCCACGTCGATGCCCGCCTGCCGCAGCTCCTGCGACATCCGCTCCAGATAGGCTCGGTCTTCCTTCATTTCCTGCGACTCACGCAGGTTGAGCTGCTCCATGTTCCGCGCCGCCCAGCCGTCCGCGACATGCAATAGCAGCACCTCCGCGCCGAGCAGCTTGGCGAGGCTGCGGACGTGCGTGAGGATGGCGGCGTCGGCCGGGCCGTTTTCGAGCGGCACGAGGATGCGCTTGTACATCTAGCTGACCCAGCCCTTGAACGTCTGCACCAGCAGCCAGGCGTTCAACACCGCGATGAAAACGGCGACCGTGTACGCGAGCATCTTCAGCCACCTGGGATTCACGAACTCCCCCATCTTCAGGCGGTCTGAAGTAAACATCACGAGCGGGAAGACCGCGAATGAGAGCTGCAGGCTTAGGATCACCTGGCTGAGGATCAGGAGTTTGGCGGTGCCGTGCTCTCCCCAGAGAATAGCGGTCAGCGCCGCGGGCACAATCGCGATCAAGCGGGTGATCAGCCGCCTGAGCCAGGGCCGAATCCGGATGTTCAGGAATCCTTCCATGACGATCTGCCCGGCCAGCGTACCCGTGAGCGTCGAGTTCTGGCCGGATGCCAGGAGCGCGAAGGCGAACACCGCGCTCGCCCCGGTGACGCCGAGCAGGGGTGTCAGGAGGCGATAAGCGTCCTGGATCTCGGCCACGCCGGTTTCGCCGGCCCGATGGAAGGTGGCGGCCGCGACGATCAGGATCGCCGCGTTGATGAAGAGCGCGAACGAGAGGGCGACGGTCGAATCGATGAAGGCGAATTTCACCGCTTCCCGCTTGCCCGCCGGCGTTTCCTCGTAGCTGCGCGTTTGGACGACCGAGGAGTGGAGATAGAGGTTGTGGGGCATGACCGTGGCGCCCAAGATGCCGATCGCGATGTACAGCTTGTCGGGATCCTGGAGGATGGTCGCACGCGGGAGAAAACCGGAAAGCACGGCGCCGGTATCGGGCTTCGAGATCAGGATCTCGAACAGGAAGCAACCGGCGATGGTGGCGATCAAGACGACCACCAGCGCCTCGAGCAACCGAAATCCCTTCTGTTGCATGTACAGCACAATCAGCACGTCGAGCGAGGTGATCGCGATCCCCCACGCGAGCGGGATCCCGAACAGCAGATTCAAGGCGATCGCCGAGCCGATGACCTCCGCGAGGTCGCACGCCGCGATCGCGATTTCGCAGATTACCCACAGAGACAACGACATCGGTCGCGAGTAGTGGTCGCGGCACGCCTGCGCGAGGTCACGACCGCTCACGATGCCGAGCTTCGCCGCGAGACCCTGCAGCAGAATCGCCATCAAGTTGGAGAGCAGGATGACGGTCAGCAGCGTGTAGCCGAAGCGCGCGCCACCCGCGAGATCGGTGGCCCAGTTGCCGGGATCCATGTAGCCGACGGCGACGAGGTATCCCGGACCGGCGAACGCGAGCGCCTTCTTCCACCAACCGCCCTGTCTGATTGGAACGGTACGGTAGACTTCCGCGAGGCTTGGTGCGAGCCGCGGGTGTCGCCAGCCCGCGTCGATCGCGCTATTCGCCATCGAGCGGCCGGCAGAAGAGCAGCAACGCGAGCTCCTGACCCACGACGCGGGTGGTGCCGTCGCCCAGGCGCACGATTGTCGGGCCATTGAACGGCTGCCGGTCGATCACGGTCAGATGCACGCCCGGGATCAGCCCCTGCTCGGCGAGGTAGTGCAGGCGCTCCGTGTTCTCATCGCCAACTTCCTGCAACACGACGCTGCTGCCCACTTCGGTCGCGGCGAGCGTCACCAGCTCCGCTTCTTCGATTTCACCCGCCGCCGTCGGAATCGGCGCCCCGTGCGGATCGTAACGCGGCTCACCCAGTGCGTCCGCCATGCGCTCGATCAACTTCTCCGACGCCGCGTGCTCCAGTCGCTCGGCTTCGACGTGCACGTCACCCCAGTCAAAACCGAGCTTGCTCGTGAGATAAGATTCGAGGATGCGGTGGCGACGGATCATCTGCAGCGCGGCGCGGCGACCCTGAGGAGTCAGCTGCACACCGCGATACGGAACGTGCTCGATGAGTCCGGTCTCCGACAGCCGCTTCATCATGCCGCTGACCGACGGCGGCGCGACGTCGAGCATTTCCGCGATGTCGCTCGTCGTGGCGAATCCGCCCTGGCTGGTGAGATGGAAGACGGACTTCAGGTAGTCCTCGACAGACCGTGTCAGGGGTGGCTGTGGCGAGCGGATCGCGGCGTTCATGGAATCTCCGGGCAAATGCCCTGTCAACGAGACAGGGCATTAGGCTAGCCTAAATCTCAAATATTGTCAAGCGAAGATGTGGATTTTGTAGGACTAAGAAACTAGGCTAATTAACGGCGTGAGAATGCGCTCGCTCATCCCCCAGATAGTGTGATTTCCCAGTGTATATGCAGGAAGGACCCGTCGGGGGATGCCAGGATGATCGACCGTGACCGTACTGGCCACCCTCGGAGCTCGGAGAGCCCGGAAGGAGACCCAGAAGGCGTCTTGGACCTCTGAGCTGGCGACAATGGTGGGCCGACCTGTCAACGCGAATACAAATGGTCGCACCACGACCGGCGGGAGGACCGGGGTCCGCGGGTAGAGGTCGTCGAGCACACCCAGCCGCTCCGCGGACGACAAATCCACGCCGACTTCTTCCCCCGTTTCGCGGATTGCGGTCGCCAGGAGATCGGCATCGCCGGGATCGCGGCGGCCGCCGGGAAAGGCGATCTGGCCTGACCATGTGTCGCCGGCGCGCACGGCGCGGTGGATGAAGAGCGCTTCCAATCCTTCGTCCCCGTCACGCAGGATGACCGCGACAGCGGCCGGAATCATCCCAGCCTCGAACGGAATCTCGGTCGGCCGGTAGTCGCGCAACTTGGCGCGTGCTGCTTGCAGCGTGGCCACCCTTCCCTATTCCCCCGTCTCCTTCCCGGTTTAAGCCGATACCTCCTCGCCGCCGTCGACGTTGATCACATTGCCCGTGATCCAGTCGGCGCCGGGATGGGACAGCGCCACGATCGCACCGCCGAGGTCGACGGGGGTCGTGAGCCGATGGTGCGGATTCCGCTGCGTCGCAATCTCGACAAGCTTCTCGTTGCCCGGAATCTTGCGCAGCGCAGGTGTGTCGGTGACGCCGCCGCGCAGAGCGTTCACAGCGATCTCGAGCGGCGCAAGCTCGAGCGCTAGTTGCCGGGTGTGGGACTCGAGTGCCGCTTTCGCCGCCGAAACGGCGCCGTAGGTCGCGAAGACCCGCGTCGAGCCGGACGACGTCATCGAGAAGATCCGGCCGCCCTTCCCCATCAGCCCGTGCTTCACGACCCCCTGGGCCCAGTAGACGAGCGAATGGGCCATCACGTCGAGCGTCATGTCGATGTTCATCTTGGTGAGCACGTCGTCCCCGATGTAGGGCTTCAGCGTCCCGAACGCGAGCGAATGCAGCAACACGGCCACGTATAGCCGACATCCGATGAGAAGCCACGTGTGGATGGGAATCGCCCTGCTCGCGGGCCTGGTGTTCGGCCTGCTCGCGTCCGCCCTGGCGGGGAACAATCAGCCGGCACTGACCGCCGTGCTGGTCGCCCTTCATCCGCTGGGAATCATTTTCCAAAATCTGCTATCCATGGTCGCTATTCCCCTGGTGGCGACGGCGCTGTTCGCGGGCCTCGCCAAGCTGGGTGAGCTGCGGATGGTCGGCCGCCTGGTCGCTCGCACCCTGGGCTTTTTCTGGGCCACCTCACTCATTGCGATCGCGCTCGGTTTCGCGATCGGCAGCGTCATGCTGCCGCGGGCTGCGGTTTCGCCTGAAAAACAGGCCGTTCTGCAGACCGCCGCCGCCGATCCGGCACTGATTCAGCGCGCCGCGCAGAACCTCCCTACGGGTCTCCAGTTCATCGTGCAACTGGTCCCGGCGAATCCGTTCAAGGCGGCCGCCGAGGGCAACCTCCTCCCGGTCATCGTATTCGTGACGATCTTCGCAATCGCGACCGCGACGCTGCCGATGGAACGGCGCGCACCGCTCATCAACATGGCGGACGCTGCGACGGACGCGCTCATCCGGATCGTGCACTGGATCCTCGCCGTCGCACCGATCGGCATCTTTGCGCTCGTGGCGCCAACCGCGGCTCTGTATGGCTGGGATGTCGTGCGCGCGATGCTCTGGTTCATCGCCGCCGTCATCCTCGGCGTCGTCGTGTTCATCGCGGCGGTCTACCTGCCGAGCGTCGCGCTGATCGCTCGCGTTTCCCCGCGCCGTTTTCTCCGCGCCGCGTATCCGTCGATGTTCATGGGCTTCTCGGCAACGACCTCGATGGCGGCACTGCCGTACCTGATCGACGCCGCCGACAGGGATCTGCAGATTCCCCGCCCGGTCTCCGGATTCGTCCTCCCGCTCGGCGCGAGCATCAACCGCGCCGGCAGCGCGCTGTTTCAGGCGATCGCCGTCGTGTTCATCGCGCGCTTGTACGGCATTCCCTTCGGGCCCGCCCACATGTTGCAGGCTGGCGTCGCGGTATTTCTCGCATCGTTGACCGTCGCCGCGGTGCCGTCGGGCGGCGTCATCAGTCTCTTTCCCGCGTTCCAGGCGACCGGCCTGCCGATCGCCGGCCTCAGCATTCTCATGGGCCTCGACCGCATCTCCGACATGTTCCGCACGATGACGAATGTGACGGGCCATCTGGCGAGCGCGGTCGTCGTTGCGTCGTCCGAGAATCGAAAATGAGCTGGCTGCTCGCAGCGCCCTGGATCCTGGCGCTGCTGTTGATCGTGTCGCGGTACCTGATCCACGGGCCCCGCCTGCGCGACTATGAGCCACTCACGTCCGGGCCCCTCGTCTCGGTCATCATTCCGGCACGCAACGAGGCCCGCAACATCGAGCGGTGCGTGCGATCGGTCCTCGCCAGCAAGTACTCACCGGTTGAAGTCATCGTCGTGGACGACCGCTCGACCGACGGCACGGCCGAGCTCGTCGAGCGCTCCACCGGCAGTCGCCTGCAGGTGGTGCGCGGCATCGAGCCGCCGGAAGGATGGTTCGGCAAGCAGTGGGCGATTGTGCAGGGCTACAAAATCGCCCGCGGCGAGCTGCTGCTGTTTGCGGACGCCGATACCAGGCACGAGCCCGAGTTGCTGCCGCGCGCGGTGCGGGGTCTACAGGACGAGCACGTCGATCTGTTCACGGTGCTGCCCCGCCAGGAGATGCGGACGTTCTGGGAGCGTCTGATTCAACCGCACGTCTTCGTCGCGCTCGAGAGCCGCTTCGCCTATCTCGCGTCGGTGAACCGCACGCGCACCTACTGGAACGCGATCGCGAACGGCCAATTCATTCTGACGACCCGGGCCGCCTACGAGGCCGTCGGCACACACGCGGCGGTCAAACACAGCGTCGCGGACGACGTCGTGCTGGCGCAGAACTACGTGCGGGCGGGCAAAGACATCTTCATCGCGCAGGCGCGGGAGTTCATGACCACGCGCATGTACGGCTCGCTGCGCGAGATCATCGCCGGCTGGACGAAGAACCTCGCATCGGGCGCACTGCTGATGGCCCCGCCGATCAGAGTCGTGCGCGCGCTGCTGCCGTACCTGATGTGGCTGCCGGCGCTGTTCTGGCTGGCGCCGCCAATCCTGTGGCTCACGACCAGCTGGCACTGGGCCGCCATTGCTACGGTCGTGTCTTCTTTCACCTGGATCGCAGTGTACGCCAGCGAACGAGCGCCGGTGTGGTACGCCTTACTCTATCCGCTCGGCGCGACAATGGTGGGATTCATCATGATCAGATCGGCGTGGAGGGGAAAACGAGTAGAGTGGAGGGGTAGAGTCTACCTAACTGGAGAGAACACCCCAACCCAAGACTAGCCCTGCCACGACGCTCCCCACCGCCGCCCCAACGTGCAAAACCGTAGCCCACCGCGCGCCCCGCTCGGCCGCAAATCGCACGAGCACGGAGAGTGTGAGCGACACGCCGAGCATCCCGACGATCGTTCCCCCGCTGAACGCCGCGAAGTAGACGACCCGCGACATCGTATCGGGAACCGCCGCAACCAGCAGCGCGGCAATGGCGCCGCTGCCCGCGAGTCCATGGGCGACACCGAAACCGAGCGATCGCCGCGCATCGACGGTCGCGTGTGCGTGCCCGTGGCTCGGATCGGCGGCGTGGCTGTGCAAATGAAAGTGCGGGGCGGCAGCGGTGTGCGCGTGGGCGTGCATGTGCCAGCGCGCGCGCACGTAGCGCCAGATTACCATCGAGCCAAGCAGGACGAGCAGCCCCGCCACAACGAGCTCGGCCGCGGGCCAGAGTCTGGCCGGCAGCTGCACACCCAGCACGAGCACGAGTAACGCCACCGCGCCGACGGTGACGGTATGACCGAGTCCCCAGATGAGCCCGAGCCGGGCGGCGCTCCACAGACGCCTGCCGCCGGGCCTTGTCGCCAGGGTGGAGACGGCCGCAAGATGGTCTGGCTCAAAGGCATGGCGCAGCCCCAGAAGGCCGCCGATGGCCAGAACGGCTACAATGGAAGGCGTCATGTCGAGGCCCAAATCTAACTACAACCTTTTGCCCTGCTTGCATATCCAAATTCGTGCATGCCCAGACAGGTGCTCGAGGACACTCTGACTGCTGACTCCATAGCTGCCGACTCGGCTCTCGCGGCAAGCGGGGACGCCACTGCTTTCGAGCGCTTGTACCGGACCCATGTAGCGCGGGTCCACACGTTGGTGCGCCGCATGCTCGACGCCGACGAAGCGGACGATGTGACGCAGGACGTGTTCATTCGGGCGTGGCAGAAGCTGTCGACGTTTCGCGGCGAGTCGGCGTTCGGGACGTGGCTGCACCGGCTGGCGGTGAACGTGGTTCTGGCCCGGCGCAAGAGCGTCGGGATCGAGCGGGGCCGCTTCATCAATGAAGAAGACCCGCTGGACCGTCTCTCGAGCAAGCCGATGACGCCGGAGCTATCGATGGATTTCGAGGAAGCGCTGGCAAGTCTTCCTCAGGGAGCTAGGCAGGTGTTCGTGTTGCATGACGTGGAGGGGTATCGCCACCAAGAGATCGCGCGTATGCTCGGCGTCGTGCCGGGCACATCGAAATCGCAGCTGCATCATGCGCGGATGGCGCTGCGGAGGCACTTGGAACGATGAACGATCAGTGGATGAACCGGCTTTCGGAATACATCGACGGCGAGCTCGACAGCTCCGAGCGCGCGGCGCTCGAGGCACACCTCGCGACCTGCGGTCAGTGCTATGCGATGCTCGGCGAGCTGCGCCAGGTGGTCGCGCGCGCGAAGTCGCTGGAAGACTCAGCGCCGACGACCGACCTTTGGACGGGGATCGCTCGGGAGATTCGCCGTGAACAAGCACCAGCACGACGTGACCGCCTCGTCCGCCGCCGTTTTAGTTTGACCGTCGGGCAGTTACTCGCGGCGAGCATTGCTCTGGTCCTCCTATCGGGGGGCAGTGCATGGCTGGCGCTGCGGCAGGGACCGACGGACACTACCGAGCCTATCGCCGTCACCCGACCGGCAGGCACGCGGGTTGCCAGTTGGACGGGCTCCACCGACATCGCTGTCGGCGAGCTGGAGGCCGCGCTGACGCAGAATGAAAAGCGGCTCGATTCGACGACCGTGCGCATCGTGCGGAAAAACCTCGCCATCATCAATCGGGCGATCGCCGAGGCGCGCATTGCGCTGCGGAACGACCCCGGCAACGCGTACCTGAACCTCCATCTCGCCGACACGATGCGGCGCAAGGTGGAGCTGCTGCGGCGTGTGAATGACATGGCCGCGGCCCGGTCCTAGGAGGAACAGACATGTTTGCAACGCTGGCCGCCGCGATGCTGGTCGCGCTGGCATCGCAAAGACAAACCGATACGACCTTCGCCGTGCCGGCCGGCGCCAGCCTTTCGGTCAACAATTTCGGGGGCGGGATCACCGTCCACGGGTGGAGCGAGAATCGCGTCAAAGTGCACGCCGAAACCGGCCGCCGGGGACGGGTCGAAGTCTCGCTGGTCGGGAACACGGTGGTCGTCAAGGCGAGTAGTCGGGAAGGCGCTCCGTCGGTGATGGATTTCGACATTACCGTCCCCCAGTCCATGGCCCTCAGCCTGAGCGGCACCTATGCGGACATCACGGTCGACGGCGTGCAGGGACCGATCAGCGCCGAGACGGTGAATGGCGAAGTCAATGTGCGCGGCGGCAAGGGCAACATCACGCTGCATTCGATCCAGGGCACCGTGACACTCGCGGACGCCTCGGGACGTATCGAGGTGAACTCCGT
>WNEZ01000461.1_pt1 | contig 39885 bp, 29 predicted proteins | sample 5400521 | NCBI WGS metagenome assembly WNEZ01 (sample SAMN13153339, study PRJNA577476) | soil metagenome | isolation source: 120 cm saprolite under Douglas fir tree site 2 hole 1 replicate 1 | place: USA:California | collected 2015-04-18 | reverse complement strand
GCAAGCTCACGGCGCTGCCCGGGCTCGCCGTCATCGCCCGCACCAGCTCGATGCAGTACCGCAAGACGGCCAAGTCGCCGCGGGACATAGCCCAGGAACTGGGCGTGCGCTATCTGTTGACCGGCACCGTGCGCTGGGCAAAGGAGTCGGCGGGCGGGAACCGGGTGCAGGTGAGCCCCGAGCTGATCGAGGTCAAGCCCGCTGGGGCCCCGGAGAGCCGTTGGCAGCAGCCGTTTAATGCGGCTGTAACCGATGTGTTCCAGGTCCAGGCCGATATCGCGAGCAAGGTGGCCAATTCGCTCAGTGTCGCGCTCGGCGGAGCCGAGCAACGGGCGCTCGCTGCTCGCCCCACTGAGAACCTCGCGGCCTATGATGCCTACCTGAAGGGCGAGGCAGCCTCGCAGGCGATGAACAGTTCGGACCTACCGAGTCTCCAACGCGCCGCCAACCTGTACGCGCAGGCAGTCGGCCTCGACTCGGCCTTTGACCTGGCCTGGGCTCGACTCGCACAAGCGGGCGCCTACGTCTACCTCGTCACCAAGCCCACACCGGCGCAAGCCGACGCTACACGGCGGGCGATGGAACACGCCGTCAAACTCGCACCCGGCGCTCCTGAGACGCAGCGCGCGGTGGGCATCTACGAAGAGGTGGTGCACGGCGACGCGGGAGCCGCTCTTCAGGCGTTCGAGGCCGGGCTCGCACGCGCCCCGACCAACACGGACCTCTTGACCGCCGCAGCGGGGGCGGAGCGCGCGCTCGGCCGCTGGGGCCAGGCGCTTGCACGGCTCGAGCAGGCCCAGGCACTCGACCCGCGCTCAGTGCGCGTGGCTCGAGGGCTCGCCGCTGCACTGCTCTACTTGCGACGCTGGCCCGATGCGCGGGCGGCCGCCGCGCGAGGGCTTACCGTCGCGCCCACGATGCTCGAGCTGATTGGCGACCAGATCGTCAGCTACGTCGGGGAAGGTGACGTCGCGACTGCGCAGCGCGTGCTCCGGGGTGTGCCGCCGGAAGTGGACCGGGCGGCGCTCCTGATCGAGCTGGTTGGGCGGTGGGATCTCGAATGGTTGATGGACGACGGGCAGCAGCGAGTGCTGCTCTCCCTCCCGGTCAGCGCGTTCGGCGACGAGCCAGGGCAATGGAGCTGGGCGCGCGCGGAAACCTACTGGTTTCGCGGAGATCGGGCGCGCGCGCGGGTCTACGCTGACTCGGCACGGCGAGCCCTCGAGGCTCAGCTGACGCATCCGGTGGAACGAGCCGCACCGACGTATGCCCTGGAGCACGCGTTCCTCGGCCTGGCGCTGGCCTTCCTCGGGCGGCGGGCCGCCGCCGTCCACGAGGGACAGGTGGCCATCGCCAGCGGCGGCGCCGGCGCCTATGCGAAGCACCAGCTTGCGAGGATCTACATCCTTGTCGGCGAGCCGGACCAGGCCCTCGACCAGCTCGAGTCGCTGCTCCGAATCCCCTACATTCTCTCGCCCGGGTGGCTACGGATCGATCCGAACTTCGCGCCGCTGCGCGGCAACCCACGCTTCGAGCGGGTGATCGCGCAATAGGAGTCGCCTGAGCCGGCCGCCGAGGCGACGCGAGGCACTGACCGCAGGCCGCAAGGTCGCGGACTGCATCACAGAATCTGGTCGCGCGGGAGGGGGGAGAAGCGGTTTTCCCCGTTGTCTCGTAACCCCTGATGCGCTTTACAGCAAATAGTCGGCCACCTGATGCACGTACAGGGGGTCTTCAGTTCAGGCAATTCGCAGGCTGCGTTGAGTCCCTGCTGGACCCCATGCGAACCGTTAGTCGGGCGAGTTACAACGACGTGTAGCAATTACGCGGTGTTCTGGGCATCGGTGTTGTGACTCGGACCCCGAAGATCCACCGGGAATCGCAGCAGAATCACAACAAGACTCACAACGCCCGACCCCTGAAAGGTCATCATGGGGTCGTCGTTTTCCCGACCCCCTGAGTCCGGAAACACGCTCACAACAACTCACAGCAGTCCAGTCCACAATCGGCAGTCAAAGGACTTTGCGCGAATGCCTGCGAAGCTCCAGCTTCTCATCGGGGTCGCTCGCGGGCATCTATCGAGCTGACGCGGGGGGCCTCACGTTACTTGGATACTCTCAACTCCACAACGCGTAAGATTCCCTATGCCGGACGAGCCGCATAGCAGCCGCAACGTAATCACTGTTACAACCGTCACTCGCCCAAAACGCATTGCGTTCTTGATTGATCCCGACAACGCGTCGGCCCAGTCTCAAGTCGACGAACTGATCCAGCACGCTGTCGGCCGCTGGGGAGGTGGCCACTATCCGATTATTGCAACCGATGGTGTCGCTGTTGCCGAAGATGGGTGGCGGGTCATCAACGCCGTGGATCCGGATGTCGTTTGCGCTGTGACCCCGATCGATGACAACCTATCGACCAGGATTGCCGAGGCAGTCGCGCCGGGAGCAATCGAGCGGTTGGTTGACCGCCAGCGGGAGCATTTGCCAGCTTCAATTAGTGGCCATCCATTCTCGGCCGTAGATGTCCACGACATTCCCCGCTACATGCTTGGCCTCCAACCCTGGGGTATCCCACACCGGTTCTTGTACTTGAAGGAAACGCTCAACACGAACCCAGCTATCCGGGCATTTGCCCTTAGGAACTTCGGCACAATTCGTGAGACCATTTCAACTAAGCAGGCGTTCGAAGGGCTTCCCGTTGAGAACATTGACCTCGAAGAAGTTGACTTCGGAGGCTTGCTGGAAACCTTCGTTCAGTTCCACGGGCGCCTGATCACACCGCACGATCTCTCCCTTTCTGCCGCAAACCTGCCGTACTCACTTCAGTATGACCAGTTCGCACGAGGGTTCCATCTCGTTGTCGGAGATTCCGCAAGGGACGTCATGTACGCATGGAATCGCCGACTTATCTCCGAAGGATGGATGGGGCGCGACGTCCTCTGGCTCCCCACCTCTCTCGCAGAGGATGCAAACTTGCTAGCCGTCATCGGGAAGTGGATCTCACGCGAGTATTTCAACAATCAGGGCCCTCTGGGTTTCGTCGTCTCTTACAGCGCCGATAGAGGACTGCTCGAACGGGTTGCAACCGAGGTCCAGAAGACCGCGTGGATGCATTTCGCTCCCAAAACGCTCGAGCGAAACCAGTTTCCGTTTCCCGAGACCAGTATCGCTGGATACGGGGTGCTTCGAGATCCACCGCCTCGGCGAACCGAACAGATTCCTTTGGCCGACGACACGGGCCTGCTCTCGTTTCCAGTCCCACCTTTTCTTGCCAGCCGCAGGGGGGCAGATGATGGATGGATGGTTGATCTCGACATCGAGTATCACCTAGATCCCCCGCGGCACTCCAACAAGCCTGACTCATGGCGACTGCCCAAACGGCCCGTACTCGGGCAACTGTTTGCAGAGAGTGCCAAACTGGCTCGCGTCGTGAACAGCGGGCTACCGAGCGCCGAGGTGAAGCGTACCGATCAGTTCATCCGTCTCAGAATCCCCTCAAAGAGGCGGATCCTGCACGGGCTCCTGCAACCGGTTGAGGCCAAAGCCACCCCACGACAGGCGCGGTTCCCGTACTTCGAAACTTCCGAGCAAGGACGCCGCCTGTCAGGAATCATCGGACTATTCGGTAGTCTCGAGTACGCAGGCCAGACATTCGATGACGGCTACTGGCGAAGCGTCTTGCTTCAGTTGGCTGGAGTTGCGGAGAACCAGAGAAAGTCGCAGGTGACCCGCGTCGAGGGGATGCTTGAGCAAGCAAGCGGTGCGGACGGAATCGGAACCCCGGAAGCTCGCACCACTCTCGCCCACCGGTTGGTTGCGCGCCTGGAATACTTCGCGCGTCCAACGCCATCCATTTCGTGGGACGAGTTTCGACAGCGGTTCTCTGAGCTCAAACGTGCCGCCAGCGAGCACACGAGTATCGCCGACAACGAATCATTTGAGGACTTAAAGGCCCGTGAAGTACAAGCCTTTCTTGAGGGCGGCATACTGGTCCAGGGCGTGTCACTACGCTGTGAGCACTGCGGCAAGGAAGACTGGTGGATCACCAGTGCGCTGTCTTCAGAGGTGCGGTGTGACGGCTGTCTCCGGAGCTTCGCTTTCCCAGCAAACCCTACATGGCGCTTCAGACTTAACAGCCTGATAAGGAACGGAATCACCAAAGCGGGCGTCCTGGCCGTGCTCCACACATTGCTGAAGAAGGGGCAATTTGCGCACGATCTCTTCCTATACCTGCCGTGCCAGGCCCTCTATGAACACCATGATGGCGACCCCTACACCGATCTTGATCTGATTGCGATCCGGGATGGGCAGATCATCATTGGAGAAGTGAAATCAAGTGCGGAGGCGTTCAAAGACACGGACTTTGCGAAACTGAGATCAGTAGCCGAAGAGATTAGGCCGAACGTTCTCATCCTTGCCGCAACGGGATCGGAATGGCCGGCGGAGGTAACCCGTGAAGCGGAGGCGCTGCAGGCCAGCTTGGCACCTGTCGGCGTGACCGTTGAGAAACTACTGCTTCCGTGGTAGGAGCGGGGATCCTCTAGAAACCCGGGCGGCGCATGCCTGCGCCGCCTGCGGACACATCGAGGAGTCCAGCCAAAATCGCGAAGGACGATTCCCTATGGGAACATGGGTCAGTGATCGCCTAGCCGAATACCGAAGGAATCTCCTTTTGACGGAACGAGTGCGCTTGTTTGAGCAGATACGGGGCTGGACTTCGAACGCCATTAGCCTATCGGAACCTAGGTTTTGATCTGACCATCCTAGGTTCGCGATTCAGATTTGCTAGGTTTGCGAGATTTGACGCGCTCAGTCCTCCGCCTCATCCTCTCCTCGATTGTCATCATCGATGCCATCATCTTCCTCATCCGCCGCCTCGATGTCCTCCTCTGCGTCGTTTTCTTCTGCGCCGTCCTCTTCCTCTTCATATTGATCGAGCCGCTCCTCCACTAGCTTCCGCACGTCGCTCTCCTTCCAATCGGCCTTTACCTCAGCCTGTAACACCAGCTCGACGTCGCGCCGCGCCTCGGCCGTTGGGTCGTCCGATGCCCAACTCGCCGTCTCGTGGTACGCCAGCTTCCGGCCATAGTCGATCAGCTCCTGCCGACGCTGCTCGGCTGCCCGTGCAACCTGGTCATGTTTCCGTTGCCGCTCGGCTTCCGCCGCCTGCTCTTGCCGCTGCCGCTCAGTCTCCGCCGCCTGCTCTTGCTCGTACGGCTTGAGGAACTCCCGAACGCGCTTGCTGATCTGGAGGCGTGCCACGAAGAAATCCCCGTTCAGAGGGAACTGCTCCAACGTGACGTACTGCTCGATCTCCGCCTCGAGCTTGGCGCGCCATTCTGTCGGAAGCCCCCAAGGCGCATCGCTCCTCCCGCTCGAGCGCAGTGTCTGCAGATGGAGTAGTTCCGGTAGCGTGGGAAGCCGCGGGGCCGGCGCGGTGTCCGGGCTCGGCTCCATGAACTCCTCCGGCAGGTCACCCTCGTCCTCCCCAAGGAAGGGGTCGGGGTCGGGCCCGAGGGGGATGCGGGGGCGCGCCGCCGGCGGGCGACGCGCCGGCTTCGGAATAGTCCGTGGGCGCTGTCGCACGCGCTGCGCGTTCTGCCGCACCTGATGGGCTGTCACCACCTCTTCCCGATAGCGACGGTGTTCGCCCTTGCGATGCGGTTCAGACTTCAAGACGCCCTCGTCATCCAGCCGGCGAACGTAGTCGACCGACTTACGCAGGCGCCTTGCCACCTGCCCGATAGTCAGCAGCTTGCTCATAAGAATGATTCTCCTTCCTGGTCTTGGGTCCCGTCGCCGCGGTCGCCGCTCCTCGCGCTGCTAAAGCGACCAACGAAGGCCGTTCAGTCATTTCACCTTCCGCCAGTCGCCGAGCGAAGTACGATTCTTCACCGCGGAATCGCTGCCACTCCCAAAGCGCTGTTGGTCCTGGAACGCCGCGACCGCCGCTGCCGGCACACGCCATTCGCGGCCGAAGAGCTTGTAGCCCTCGAGCCGCCCGGATTCGAGCCACTGCCTGATAGTGCTCGGGTGGCGCCGGAACCGCCGCGCCAGGTCGGTGACCGTGAGGTCCACCGCGACCGCGGGTGGTCCGTCGCCCCCGGTCGCAGCCACTCCGTCTCCTCCTCCCCCTCCCAGGACGTCGAGGAGGGCTTCGCGGGGAACCGTGACCAGGGTACCGGGCGGGAGCGCCGCCACCGCCGTCCGCAGCTGTTCGAGCGGGTTCATAACGGCCGCAATCTGGCGTAGCATCCCGGCACGCCACTAGTTAGATTGGATAGACGCTTTACCGTCTTCGTTGAACGTTCAACCGACAGGAGGAGTTCGTGGCCCGCACGCGTCCCGCGGCCAAGGACGCCGAGGCGATCTGCCGCCGGCTGAATCAGTTCGTGCACCGGCGCTACGACAGCTGGTCGACCTTCGAGGAGGCGTTCGGGATTCCGCGCACGACGCGACTCGGCTGGTCCCGGCGCAACAACCCGAGCGTCCCGGAGGTCCCGATCCTCCTCCGCCTCGCACGGGAGGCAAACCTCAACCTGAACTGGTTACTGCTTGGCGAGCTGCCGGAGTTGCGCGTGCGCCCCGCGGACAATCCGGTTGAGCAGTTCTATGCCATCATCGAGGCAGAACTACGGGCGACCGAGAAGGCGGGCCCCGTCGATTTCGACTTCGTATGGCGGCAGATGAAGGCGCGCAGCGACATCGCATCGAGCCATGACGATACGATCGTCGGCCTCGCCGCGGACGGGGTCCGGTCCGTGTTTCAGGAGGTTCTCCGCTCGGTTCGGAGAACCGATGCGCTGGCGAAGTGGCTGATGGAGGCGCAGAAGGGATTCGGACCGACTGGGCAACGCGTGATTGCCCCGGAGGAAGGCACTCCTCTTGCGGGAAAGGAGAAGAAACAGTCTGGGAAGAAGCAGAGCACAACTTCACGGCCGAAAGACCTGACACAGGAGGACGAATGACACGGCAGCGCTGGAAGAAACAACGGATCTATTGGCGAAACCGCGGCGGCGCTCGACGGGCATACGCCGACTTCCGTGACTACGCCGACGTCGGCGGGGGGCGCGAGGCACTCGTTCCGCCGGGCGAACGAACCGCGACGCTCGCGGCCTTCGCCCGAGAGCATCTGATTGCGAAGGCGAAGGCGCGAAAGGTGGGAGGGCAGTGGCTCGCCGCCGTGGAGGTGCACCTCCAGCGCGCGATTGCGCACTTTGGGGCCGAGCGCGACCTCAATGGCGTAACGGTCGCGGACGTACGCCGCTTCGCGGCACGTCTGCTTGAGGACGGGCTGTCGGGCGGCACCGCACGGCATCACCTCAACAGTCTGTCGAACCTCTACCGCCGCGCACAGGCCGAAGGCTCCGTGGCACCCGGGTACAACCCGGTCGCGGCGCTTATGGAGAAGCCCACCGCCCGACGTGCGGAGGCCCGCTGGTTGGAGGTCTCGGAGGCGGCACTCCTGCTGGAGGCGGCACGCACGTACCAGCCGAAGCGCGCCGACCTCGCAGCGCCGTTCGCCTACCCCTTGCTCGCCGCGTTTCTGCTTACCGGCGGGCGCCCGTCCGAAGTAGTCGGCCTCGAAGTTGACGACGTGAGCTTCGACCGGCGCACGGTGACGTTCCGACCCAACGTGTGGCGTCGTCTTAAGACCGACAGCTCCTTCCGGTCGGTGCCCTTTTGGCCCCAGCTCGAAGAGATCCTGCGTCCTTATGTGTTCGGGACCGGCCGCCCACCGGGTCGATTGCTCTTCCCCTCCTACCGCACAGGGTCTGAGGCGATGCTTCGCGATGCTCGCAAGCTTCTGGACGCGGTCGCCGCGCGGGTCGGTCACCGCCCGCGTGAGCTCAACCTCTACGTCTTCCGGCACACCTACTGCGCGGCGCGGCTCCAAACGCTGGATCGCGGCGCACCGGTAAGCGAGTTCACGGTCGGCCGGGAGCTCGGCCACGGCGGCGCGGCGCTTGTGCGGCGGGTGTATGGCCACCTGGGCCAGGTCCGGCACCGCGCCGAGGTCGTCGAGTACCGCGTCGAACAGCACGCCGACGTGCTCAGGGAGCGCCTCGTGGCTCTTCGGTAAACTTCCGGGCACCACCTTTGGCACCGCGGCCCACCGATGTCGGAAACGCGAAAGCCTCGCGGCAACCGAAGTCGCAGCGAGGCTTCATCTTCCGCAAGTGGGCCTGAGTGGAGTTGAACCACTGACCTCACGCTTATCAGGCGTGCGCTCTAACCACCTGAGCTACAGGCCCAGTAGGACATAATCTAGAGCCCCATAGTGCGGCCCGATATGCGCGGCGCCCGCCCCGTGGACACCGCGCGGGGTGATCCCCGAGGCTTACAAGGCCCGACGGCCGACGGTCCTCAACCCGTCGGCCGCGCCTCGGCTCCCGGACCCTGCGCCGGGTCGAGGGGCCACACGCCCCTCGCTCGTCACTCCCAGTCCCGTCGCGGGCCCTTTCGCGGCCGAAACTCCTCGTCTTCTTCGTCGTCGAACTCGTCGTCCAGGTCGTCGTACTCGTCGAGATCGTCTAGTTCCTCCTCGTCAAGTTCGTCCTCGTCCAGCTCGTCGTCGAAGTCTTCGTCCAGATCCTTGTCTTCCTCGAAGTCTCCGAACTCCTCGTCGTCGAGACTGTCGCTGCGACGCTTAAGCGACCAGTCCGACGTCTCACGGGACAACATTGTCACCCCCGGCTGAGGTTATGGTTCTCGGTGAACGAGCTGCCGACTGCTTACGACTCCTCGACCGCGCGCGCGCTGCGCGCCAGCTTGCGACGCTCCGTGGCGCCGAGGGCGCGCTTGCGTAGCCGGATGGACGCCGGCGTCACCTCGATTAACTCGTCGTCCTCGATGTATTCGAGCGCCAGTTCGAGGGTCACCTGCCGCGGCGGCTCTAAGATGATCATCTCGTCCGACGCGGTCGTCCGCATGTTCGTCAACTTCTTCTCTTTCGAGGGATTGACGTCGATGTCCCCGGTGCGGGCGCTCTCGCCCACGATCATCCCTTCGTATGACGGATCGCCCGGCTTCACAAACATCGTGCCGCGCTCCTGCAAATTGAAGAGCGCGTACGCGACCACCACCCCCTCGCGATCGGCGACGAGTACGCCACGGCTGCGCCCCGACAACGGCCCCGCCCAAGGCCCGTATTGGAAGAAGCGATGGTGCATGGTCCCCGTCCCGCGCGTGTCGGTCAGGAACTCCGAGCGGTACCCGAGGAGGCCCCGCGCCGGGATCTTGAAGCGCATCCGCACCGTCCCCACCCCAGGGTTTCTCATGTCCAGGAGCTCCGCCCGGCGAGGGCCGACCTTTTCCATCACCACCCCGAGATACCCTTCGGGGCAGTCAACCATCAGCTCCTCGTACGGCTCGAGCCGCTCCCCATTCGGTCCCTCCCGCGGGATGATGCGCGGTCGACTCACCTGGAACTCGAACCCTTCGCGCCGCATCGTCTCCATCAGGATCCCGAGGTGTAGCTCCCCCCGGCCGGACACCGTGAGCGTCTGGGGATCGTCCGTTTCCTCCACCCGCAGGGCCACGTTGCGCTCGAGCTCGCGGAACAGCCGCTCCCGTAGCTGGCGACCGGTCACGAACTTCCCTTCCCGGCCGGCGAACGGCGAGTCGTTCACCTTGAAATCGACCGAGATCGTGGGCTCCTCGACGGCGATCCCCGCGAGGCGCTCCAGGTAGTCGGGGGCCGTGACCGTCTTGCCGATCTCCACGCCGACTAGACCGGCGAGGGCCACGATGTCCCCGGCGGCCGCCTCCTGCACCTCCACGCGTTCCAAGCCGTCGAACGAGAACAGCTTCACCACGCGCGCCTGCTCGTAGGCCCCATCACCCACAGGACCAGGCGCGCCCAGCGGAAGTAACGCGACCGTCTCGCCCACCCGCACCTCGCCCCGCTCGATCCGGCCGATCGCGATGCGCCCGAGGTAGGAGGAATAGTCGAGCGTGGAGACGAGCATCTGGAACGGCCCCCCCCGGTCGGCGGTGGGCGCGGGGATCGTGTCCAAGATCGTCTGGAACAAGGGCTTGAGATCGGTGCCCGGCGCCTTCAAGTCGAACGTGGCCGTGCCGGCGCGGCTCGACGTATAAAGGAAGGGGCAGTTGAACTGCTCCGGCGTCGCCTCGAGATCCAAGAACAGCTGCAGCACTTCGTCGTGCACCCGTAAGGGTTCCGCGTCCTGGCGGTCGATCTTGTTCACCAGCACGATCGGCTTCAAGCCCAGCGCCAGGGCCTTCCCGGCCACGAACCGGGTCTGCGGCATCGGCCCCTCGGCCGCGTCCACCAGGAGCAGGAACCCGTCCACCATGCGCAGAATCCGCTCCACCTCGCCCCCGAAATCCGCATGCCCCGGGGTGTCCACGATGTTGATCTTCGTGTCCCCCCAGTGGATCGCCGTATTCTTGGAAAGGATCGTGATGCCGCGCTCGCGCTCGAGCGGGTTCGAGTCCATTACCCGCTCGGTCAGCTGCTGGTTGGCGCGGAACACCCCCGACTGGCGGAGCATCTGGTCCACCAGCGTCGTCTTCCCGTGGTCGACGTGGGCGATGATGGCAATGTTGCGGATCTGCAAGGGGCTACATCCTGACGGTGCCGGAATCGAGGGCCGCAGTATAGGAGGGTGGTGCCCAAAAGACAAGCGTCCGGATCACCTACGCGCAGGTCGGATCCCGCTCGAGCTGCACGGTGACGTGCTCGATCCCGAGGCCCCCGAGCCGCTCCTGCACGGCTTCGAGCACGCGCTGGTTGTCCCGGGGATCGGCGACCACGAGGTGCCCACTCATCGCGATCACCCCACTCGTGACCGTCCAGACGTGGAGGTCGTGCACCGACGTGACCCCCGGGATCGAGGCGATCCGGTCGTGGACGTCGCCGAGCGGGATGTGCGCCGGCGCCGCCTCGAGCAGGATGTCGGTGCTCTCCTTCACGAGGCGCCAGGCACTCGCCAGGATCAGGAGCGAGATCAGCGCCGAGACGAGGGCATCGGCCCGCACCCACCCGGTGGCGAGGATGATCGCGCCGGCGGCGAGCGCGCCGGCGGAGCCGACCAAGTCGCTCACGATGTGGAGGTAGGCCCCGCGTTGGTTGAGCGAGTGATCGTGCCCGTGGTGGAGGATCGCAGCCCCCGCGGCGTTGGCGGCGAGTCCCAAGCCCGCGACGGCGAAGAGGAGCGCTCCCTGCACCTCCGCCGGAGTGCGCCACCGCCGATACGCCTCGAACGCGATGCCGAGGGAGATAACGATCAGGGCAGCGCCGTTCACGAGCGCGGCGAGAATCTCGAGCCGCAAGAGGCCATATGTCCGCTCCGCCGTGGCGGGGCGGTGCGCGATGTGGGCGACGACGAGCGACAGGCCCAAGGCGGCGACGTCGGCCAGCAGGTGGCCGGCGTCGGCGAGCAGGGCGAGCGAGTGCGCCAGCCACCCGCCCACCGCCTCCACCACCATCACGGTCGCGGAGATCGCGAGCACGGCCGCGAGGCGCCGGCGGCTCTCCTCGCGTAACGGGGCGTGATGCGTGCACTGGACTTCGAGCGGTAGGGGTACGCTCACGCGGCCCTTGTTTCCGGTTCCACGTCTCAAACTTACGGGCCCGTTCCGTCGCCGGGCAACACGCCCTATGTTCCCGCCTCTATGCCGGGTCCCGCCACGCAATCGCTCGGGCTCCGCCTCCTCGCGGTGGTGGCCCTCGTGCTCGCGAACGCCTTCTTCGTGGCGGCCGAGTTCGCGCTCGTGGCCGCGCGCCGCACGCGGATCGAGGCGCTGGTGCGGCGCGGCGACCGGAAGGCCAAGACGGTGCAGGCCGCGCTCCAAGACCTGTATCGCCAGCTCTCGGCCGCGCAGCTCGGCATCACGGTGGCGTCGATTCTGCTCGGCTATGTGGCCGAGGACACCGTGGCGCACCTGTTCCACGAGTGGTTCGCCGCGCTGCCGCCCGCGCTCAACTTCTTCACCCGGGCGGGGGTGGCGTCGACGGTAGCCGTGGCCCTGGTGTCGTTCCTGCACGTCGTGTTCGGCGAGCAGGCCCCCAAGGCGTGGGCGATTACCCACCCGGAGGCGACGAGCCGCTGGATCGCGGCCCCGCTCATCTTCTTCTCGTGGGTCACCCGGCCCTTCACCGACCTCCTCAACTGGAGCGCCGGCCGGGTGATGCGGCTGTTGGGCTTGAAGGGGACCACCGCCGAGCTCGAGCGGATCCACTCACCGGAGGAGCTCCGGATGCTGGTCGAGCAGAGTCAGAAGCGCGGCAAGCTCGACGCCGACGACGCCCGACTGCTCCAGGGCGTGTTCGAGTTCAGCGAAAAGACGGCCCGCGAGGTGATGACCCCGCGGACCGAGATGGTGGCGCTGCCCGCGGACCTGACGCTCGAGGAGGCGGCCGATCAGGTGGCCGTCGCCGGCCGCTCGCGCTATCCCGTCTACGGCGACTCGCTCGACGACATCCTCGGCGTCGTGCACGCCAAGGACATCCTCGCCGGCCTCCGCTCGGCCAAGGGGGGCAGCCTGCGGGCCGTGCTCCGCCCCGCCGTCTTCGTCCCGGGGACGCGGGAAGTGGAAGACGTGCTCGCGGATATGAAGCGCCAGAAGATCCACCTGGCGATCGTGCTCGACGAGTTCGGCGGGACGGCGGGCCTCGTGACGATGGAGGACCTGCTCGAGGAGATCGTCGGTCAGATCTACGACGAGTACGATCAGCCGGGCGGGGAGCTTCCCGTCTCCGCGGCCGGTGCGGCGCCCGTCATCGCCGGCGCGACCCCGATCCGCGACGTCAATGATGGCTTCTCACTCGAGCTCGATGAGCGCGAGTACACCACGATCGGGGGATTCCTGTTCGGCGCGATCGGCCGCCTCCCCAAAGTCGGCGACCAGGTGGCCGTGAAGGGCGCGGTGTTCGAGATCGTGGAAATGGAGGGGCGGCGGGTCGGTGCGGTGCGGGTGGTGAAGCGCGCGCCGGGCGGCGCGGCACCGGCGGCGTGAACGGGCCGCGCCGCTACCTGCGCGTCGCCGCCGCAGCCTCCGACCGCTCGACGCGCCGCGCCAGCTCGGCCGCGAGCTCGAGTGCGGCACGCATCGAGCCGGGGTCCGCCCTGCCTTGCCCCGCGATGTCGAACGCGGTGCCGTGGTCAGGGGCCACGCGCGGGAAGGGCAGCCCCAGGGTGACGTTCACCCCCGTGCCGAACCCTGCGACTTTCACGGCCGTCATGCCGACGTCGTGATATGGCGCGAGCACCGCGTCGAACTCGCCGCGGAGTGCGCGCACGAAGACCGTGTCGGCGGGGAGCGGCCCTGCCGCGCCGAGCGTGTGGGCCGCGGGAGCGAGCACCCGATCGTCTTCGTCTCCGAACAGGCCCCCCTCACCCGCATGCGGGTTCAGGGCGCACACGGCAAGCCTTGGCACGGCGATGCCCCACCACTCGCGCAACGCCCGCTCCGCGATCCGCCCGCACGTGACCACCCGCTCCGTCGTGACCTGGGCGGGCACATCTTTCAGGGCGATGTGCGTGGTGACGAGCACGACCCGCAGCGGGCCGGTCGCGAGCATCATCGCGACGTCCGCGTCGCCGACGAGGTGGGAGAGGAATTCGGTGAGACCGGGATAGCGGACGCCGGCGAGATGCAGAGCGTGCTTGTGGACCGGGCCGGTGACGATCGCGTCAACCGTGCGCTCCCGCGCGAGCGCCACCGCGCACTCGACGGCGCGGGCAGCGAGCGCGCCCGCCGCGCTCGCGCGGGCTGCGCGCTCGGCTGGGGTGCGCACCGGTGCCTGCGGCTCTCCGCTCCCCGCGCCCCAGGCACCCACCCCGATCTTGCGCGCGGCGGCGATCGGTTCGATTTGCTCGTCCGACCCGATCAGCGTGAGCTCGGCGTCAAGACCCGCCGCGAGGGCCTTCGCCACCACCTCCGGCCCGATCCCGCGCGGATCGCCGAGCGTCACCGCGAGGCGGGGACGGCGCGCCACCGTGCTAGAAGCGGACGTCGACGTAGGTGGTGCGGCGCAGGATGTCGAGGTAGTGCTTGACGGCGAGCTGCTGTCCCAGTCCGTCGCGGATCCGGTCCTTCACTTCCTCAAACGACAACTCCCCCTCGGGGAGCCGCTTGATCAGTTCGAACACGACGAACCGGGGCCGGGCCGTCGCGGCGCCCGCTTCGAACACGGGTTTCAGCCCCGGGACCGTGTCGCCACCAATCGCCTTCTCGTAGTCGGGGGGGAGCTGGGAGACCGGCAGGGCGTCGGCGAGCTTCGGTTCGTTGGGATCGGCGTAGAGGCGCGCCAGCGAGTCGAAGGGCGCCCCGTGGGCCAGTGCATCGTGGACCGAGTCCGCCCGGTGCCGGGCGATGGCGAGCTGCGCGGCGGAGATCACGGGCTGGATCAAGATATGGCGGGCGAGGATCTCGGCCGGTTGGGCTCGCTCCACCTGGATGATGTGGTAGCCGAACTCCGTCGGCACGACGTCCGAGATCGCGCCGGGCCGCAGGCGAAACGCCACGTCCTCGAACTGCTTCACCATCACCCCACGACGAAACCACCCCAATTCGCCACCCTGTTCGCGCGAGGCGCTGTCGGCCGAGTACTTCTTTGCGACCTCGCCGAAGTTGGTGCCGTTGCGCAGGGCCACGACCAGAGACTCCGCGAGCTGCAGCGCGCGGGCGCTCGCCGCGGAGTCGGGCTTCGGAACGATGACGATCTGGCGAAACGAGATCGCCGCCGGCCGCTTGGGCTGCTGCCCCCGATTCGCGTCCCAGAAGGCGCGCAGCTCGGCGTCCGAGGGCGGAATCGGGTGCAGCTTGCCTTTCTGCTTCAGCTCCTCGATCAGGCGCTGCTGCAGGATCGAGCGGCGCTGCTGGTCGGCGAGCCAGCGGCGCCATTCTTCCTCCGACACGAACCCCGCCGCGCGCAGCTGGGCCTGAAAGTCCGGAATCGACGTGAACTGTTTGCGCACGTTCTGGACGGTCTGCTCGACGGCGTCGAGGACCTCCTGGTCCGTCACCTTGATCGTGGTGTCGCGCTCGGCCTGTTGCACCAGCAGCTCGTCGTCCACCATCTGGGACAGGATCTGGCGCCGTGCCGCGTCGCGCGCGGCCGAATCTTCCGGCACCTTCGCTCCCTGCGACTGCGCTAGCACCAGCTGCTCCTCAACCTGGGAGGCGAGGATCGGCTTCGTGCCCACGACCGCCACGATGCGGTCCACGGCATGGCCCAGCGCCGAGCGCCCCTGCGCCGCTAGCTGGGGCGTGGGGCGGGTGGCCAGGGCCAGCGCGAGCAGTGTGAGGACCGAGGCCCGCATGCTAGCGCGGCGCCCGCTTCGCGGCGCTGTCGAGCGCCACGGGCGGCGGCCCGGGCGCTGGCCTGAGGCCGGTCGGCACCGCGGCGCGCCGCGTCGTATCCGCGGCCCGGATCGCCTGCGCCCGTTCGAGCGCGCGCGCGATCCCCGCGTCGTTGAGCGACCAGGGCTCGCCGCGGCGCAACTCGGTCGCGAGGAACGGCGGCACGGGATAGAACGGGGCGGTTCCGAGCGTGACCGCACTGTCCATGTAGCGGTCCAGGTGCACCATCGCGAGCCGCACGCGAGCGTCGGGCGTGGCAGCGGAGTCCTGGAGCAGCGTGGGTGAGACGCGCAGCAGGCCCTCGAGCCGAGCGACGCTCGAATCGTGCTCCGCGCGCACGCGCCGCCAGTCCGCCGGCGTCAGCACGATGCCCGCGGAGTCCACCTGGCCGAGCAGCATGTCGCGCTGAGCGAGGAGCTTCACGAACTGCGTGAGCTGCTCGTTCGTCGCGGCGGTGATGCCGCGCACGTCATTCGGGTCGAGCACCTGGAGCCAGCGCGCCAGATCCTGCACCTTGAACGTCGCCCCCCGGTAGCGGGCGAGCGTGTGGCCGTCGCTGCGGGCCGCGGCGATCTGCGGCACCGCCTGACGCACCCGGGCCGGCGCGCCGGCCTCGACCACGAGGTGGCGCGCCGCCGTGAGGCTGTCGAAGAAGAGCGAATCGACGTGGCTCGCGCGCACCCGCTCCAGCTCGATGCGGAACGAGTCGCGCACTTCGCCGAGCGGCGGCCGCCGGATGATGTGGTACCCGAAGGGCGAGCGCACCACCCCGCTCAACGCGCCCGGCGCGAGCGCCCAAGCAGCGCTGTCGAACGTGGGAACGAACTGACCACGGGGCGTCGCCGGGAGATAGCCGCCTCGCGTCTTCGAGCCCGGGTCCTCCGAGTAGCGCCCCGCGAGCGAGGCGAAGTTCGCCCCGTGGGCCGCCACCGCCTGGGCTAGCACCCCATCCGCCTTCTTCTTCTCCTGCTCTGCCACCATCGGCACGGCGCTCTGCGGCACGCGGATCAGGATGTGTTGAAACAGGCGGACCGTGCCGGCCCGGTACGCCGAGTCCGCCTCAGCAGGCGCCAGCCGGCCGCGGCTCCCCAACAGCCGTTCGTGGTAGCGCTCCCATTTGAGTTGGGCGACGAGGGGCCATTCCGCCGCTGCGGCCAGGGTCGAATCGCGCAGGTCGCGACCGCGGCCGAGCGCCGTGGCGAACACCGCGTAGTCCAGGTAGACGTTCGCGACACCGCTGATCACGTCCGGTCGGACCGGGATCCGCGGCGCCCGGCCGACCAGGCCCGCTAGGCGCTCGACGCTGAGCGTCTGGCCGGCCGCGCTCCCCGCGACCTCGACATGTGCCGAGAACGCGTCCCGCAACGCGCTGCAGCCCGCCAGCGCCAGCACCACCGCCATTCCTACCACCCGCCGCATGCCCTCTCCTTACTCATGAGCGTCCGCCAGCACCGCGGTGAGAGCCCGCACGAGCCCCGGGCCGATGCCCTCGCCGCCGAGCCGCCGCAGGCGCAGGGAGAGCGGGGCCGCGCGCCGCACCTCGGCCTCGAACTGCACCGCATCGAGCGCCGCTGTCAGATGGGCGAGGCGCGGGCTCGCGTCCCGCCGAAAGGTGAGCCGCGCCTCGTCGCCCTTGACGAGGACCATTTCCAGTCCCGCTCGGGCGCCGAGCGCGCGGAGCTCGGACACGAGGAGCAAGCGCTGCGCGTCGTCCGGGAGCGGCCCGAAGCGATCGCGCAGTTCCTCACGCACGGCTTGAATCTCGCTCGGTGCTTCAGCCCGCGCCAGCCGCCGGTACAACTCGAGCTTCACGGCGGCGTCGGGCACATACCCGTCGGCCAAGTGCGCCGGTTGATCGAGGACCACTTCCGGCGGCACCCCGATCGCGCGTCCCGCTTCCCCCTTCCCCGATTTCAGCGCCCCGACCGTCTCCTCGAGCCAGCGCAGATACGTGTCGAAGCCCACGGCCTGCGCGTAGCCGGACTGCTCCGCCCCCAACAGGTTGCCGGCCCCGCGGAGCTCGAGATCCCGCAGGGCGATGCGGTAGCCTGAGCCCAGATCGGTGTGATGCTCTAGCGCCCGCAGACGCTCTTCCGCTTCGGGATCGACCAAGTCGGGGACCAGCAAGTAGCAGTACGCACGGCGGTGACTCCGGCCCACGCGGCCCCGCAGCTGGTAGAGCTGTGCCAGCCCGAGGTAGTCGGCGCGATTCACGAGCATCGTGTTCGCGTTCGGCACGTCGAGCCCCGATTCCACGATCATGGTCGACACGAGGATATCCACCTCGCCGCGGACGAAGCGCGACATCACGTCGTCCAGGGCCGCCTCCTTGAGCTGCCCGTGCGCCACCGCGACGCGCGCCCGCGGCGGCGCGAGCGCCCGTATCCGCTCCGCGATGGTGTCGATCGTCTCGATACGATTGTGTACGAAATACACCTGCCCCGCCCGGTCGAGCTCGCGCGCCAGTGCCTCTTCGATCAAGCCGTCATCCCACGGCTCGATGAACGTGACGACGGGGGAGCGGTCCTTGGGGGGCGTCTCGAGCAACGTCAAGTCCCGCAGGCCCGCGAGCGACAGGTGCAACGTGCGGGGGATCGGCGTGGCCGTGAGCGTCACCACGTCGACCGCCAGCTTCAGCGCCTTGAGCCGCTCCTTGTGGCGCACGCCGAAGCGGTGCTCCTCGTCGACGATCAAGAGTCCGAGATCGTGGAACGTGACGTCGCGTGACAGCAAGCGATGCGTTCCGATCACGACGTCCACTTCGCCGCGCGCCATCCGGCGGGTGACGTCCTTCGTGTCCTTCGGCGTCCGGAACCGCGACAGTACCTCGACGCGCACCGGGTAGTCCGCCAGCCGCTCGCGAAACGTGCGTCCGTGCTGCTCGGCGAGAATGGTCGTGGGGACGAGCACCGCCACTTGCTTCCCCGCCTGCACCGCCTTGAACGCGGCGCGCAACGCGACTTCCGTCTTGCCGTACCCCACGTCGCCCACCAGCAGCCGGTCCATCGGGCGGGCGCGCTCCATGTCGCGCTTCACTTCCTCCGACGCGCGTCGCTGGTCGGGCGTATCCTCGTAGAGGAACGCCGACTCGAGCTCGCGCTGCCACGGCGTGTCGGGGGGAAACGCGAATCCGGGCACGAGCTGGCGGCGGGCGTAGAGATCGAGCAGCTCCGCGGCCATGCGACGGATCGCTGCCCGCGTCTTGTCCCGCTGGCGTTGCCACGTCGTCGCGCCCAGCCGGTGCAGCCGGGGCGGCGGCGCGTCGCCGTTGCCTGCCGCCCGGTACGGCTCGAGCTGATCGAGCCGGTACAACGGCACGTTGAGCCGGGCGCCACCTTCGTACTCGACGACCGCCACCTCCAGCGTGCCCCCCTCTGCGCCCACGGCGATCGTCTGCATCCCGCGGTACAGCCCGATCCCATGCTCGAGATGCACCACGTAGTCCCCGGGCTGGAGCGCCCGCGTGGCTGCGCTCGCCGTCGCCTCGCGGTAGCGGCGCGGCCGCCGCAGCCGGCGCGCCCGCCGGAAGATCTCGTGATCGGTGAGCACGCGCAGCCCGGGCAACACGAACCCACCGTCGAGCGCGCCCACGGCGAGCGTGGCGCCCCCCGTCTCGAGCAGCTCCTCGAGCCGCTCGAGCTGACCCTCGTTGTCGCACAGGATCACCGTGGGGGGCTCGCTCGCGACGATGCGGCGCAGCTGGCGAATGTCGCGATCCACCGCCTCGGGGGGCGCGAGCGGAAAGCGCATCGCCGCGTCGGCGCCGTTCAGCACCAACCGCGCGAAACCGCCCAGCTGGCGGCGCCAGCCGGCCGGATCCATAAACAGCGCGGCGCGCGGCGGCGGCTCCTCGCCCAGCCGCCGCGCGACCTCCAGGTGGTGCGCCGCCTCAGACCAGGCGCGCTCCACCTCCTGTTCGAGCGCCCCTTCCTGCTCGACTGCGATCAGCGCATCGCTGGGGAGCAGGTCGAGCAGGGACGACCGGACCTGCTCGCCATTCCCCGGCGCTCCGCCTTCCGTCCGCACCGGCAGGACCGTGACCCGTTCGATCGGCTCGCCGGAGCGCTGCGAGTCGAGATCGAACGCGCGCAACGACTGGACTTCATCGCCCCACCATTCGACCCGGGCCGGCGCCGCCATCCCGAACCCGTACACGTCGAGGATGCCGCCCCGCACGCTGAACTGCGCCACCTCGGTGACCGTGGGCACGCGCGCGTACCCCATCGCCTCGAGGCGTTCGATCACCGCCGAAAAGGACGCTGGACCCGCTGCGCCTGGCCCCCGTCCGGCCGCGAGCACGAGCCGCAGCGACTCGAGCGCCGCAGGGACCCCGGTGCGCTCGGCCGCCGCGCGCGCGGTCGTGACGAGCAGGCGAATCCGCCCCGAGAGCAAGGCCTCGATCGTCTCGATCCGCTCGCCCGCGATCTCGACGTGCGGCTCCTCGGCACCGAGCGCCTCGCGCTGGGGATACAGGGCCGCCAAGTCCCCGACGAGCGCCTGCAGATCGGCGAGCCACCGCTCCGCATCGCTCGGCGTCGCGGCGATCACGACGAACACGCGCTGCGCCAGCCGGCGCGCCAGGGCGGCAAGCAGCACCGCCGGGCTCGAGCCCGGCAGACCGGCCACGCCCAGACCCGCGCCGGGCGCGGGAAGGGCCTCCGCCAGCACGCGTGTCGCCGGCAGCTCGTTCAGGCGGTCGATCAGGAAGGCGAGCCGCATCAGCGCGTGACGGTCGCGACTCCCAACTCGACGGCGGCGAGGAGCAAGGCGAGCGCCAGCAGCGCGCCACTCGCGTCCGCGTAGGCGCCGCCGGCGAAACGCGCGGCCGCGAACCCGACGTCGTCGACCAGCTCGGCGCCGAGTACGTCGCGAGCGAGCGCCGGCGGCGCCGGCGTGAGATCCGATTCGCGCGGGTCGAGGCCGAACACCGTTGCCCCAACGGTATCGGCGCCACGGGTGCGGAACTCCACCCGCGGCAGGCCGTCGGCCTCGGAGACCGATGCCTCATCGCGCGCCAGGTGGTTGACCAACGCGTCCACGAACGGCACGAATCCGGGCGCGGCCGGCAGCGCGGTCCACGCCGTGTCGAGTCGGCTGCCAAGCAGGAGGGTGGCGGCGTCTCGCACCAGCCACGGGTCTCCATTCACCGTGGCGATGACGCTGCTGTCAGCGCGGCCCCCGTGCGTCATCGCTCCGCTGGCCTCGAGCCGATAGCGCCGTGTGATCTGGATGCCCGTGACGCCCGGCACGGCGGGCGCCGCGAGCGGGCCGGGCGTCCCCGCCGCCCCGAGCCGCCAGCGAGCGCCGCGAGCGGCAAGGGCGCGGTTCACTTGGCCGAGGAGCGCGGGGTCGGCGGGGGGTAGGACGACGCTCACGGACGCTCCCGCCTCCGGCCGGTCCCCGATCACCACCTCGCCGCCTGGGCGCGCCCGCTGCCCTTGCTCGAGCACCGCGATTGCGGCCGCGACGAAGGGCCCCGCCCCGGCAAGGGTCGTGACGGCGGCCGGCGGCGCCACGCGCCAGGCGAACGGTCGCCGGTCATCGGCCCGCAGTTCGTCGGCGTCGAGCGTCGCTTCACCCATCCACCAGCCGGGTCCGAGCCGCGGCAGCGTGATCGATACCGCCGATCCCGGTGCGCCGAGCGCCCGTCCCACGTCCCGGCCCCGCATCCGCACCGTCACCGCCGCCGCGCCGGACCCGGGGGTCCCGACCACGCTCACGGCCACCGCCCCGTCCGCGACCCGTGCCGCCCCGATCCCCCGGTTCGCCGCTGCTTGAGCCGGTGGCGCGAGCGCCAGCACGCGCACCCCGCGCGGCGCGCCCGCCCTGCCGGGGCCGAGGGCCGTGCGTTGCAGGTCGCTGACGACGTGCACCTCCCGGGCGCCCAGCGGCTCCGCATCAACGAGGCGCGCTGCGTCGCGCACCGCTGCGGTCAGGTCCAGCCGCCGCGCCGTCACGCCCACGCTATCCACGGTGGCAAGCAGCGCCTCCCGCGTCCCACCGCGCGTGACGCCGTCGGCGAGCACCAGCCACAACCGATCCGACGTCGTGGCACGCTCAAGCGAGCCACGTGCGAGCGAGCGCAGCCGATCAAGCACGGGCCGCCCGTCGACCACGACGCCCGACGAAGGGGAATTGTCGAGGATCAGGGCGAGCGCCGTCGGCGGGTGCACCACCGCGCTGCCGCCCCGAGCAGGCAGGAGCGGCCGCGCCGCGGCAAGCACGATCAGGGCGATCAGCGCGGTCCGTAGCAACAGCAGGAGGAGATGGCGCAGCTTGAGCCGGCGCGCGCTCCGGCGCTCCGCCTCGCTCAGGTAGCGCAGCGGCGGGAACATCGCCTCGGGTGGCACGCGCCGCTCGAGTAAGTGCAGCAGCGCGGGGATCGCCGCGGTGGCGAGCCCCACGAGGGCGAGCGGATGCAGGAACGTCACGCGAGCAGCCGCAGCGCCATGCCGAACGGCAGGTCAGTGAGCACGTGGTGGTACGCGATGCCGTGCCGCCGGCAGGCGGTGCGCCACGCCGCGATCTCGCGGCGCACGGTCTCCCCGTACGCTCGGGCCAGCTCGCGCGGGCGCACCACGGCGCTGGCGGCCGATTCCGGATCCCGGAGCCGCACCTCGGGCGGGCCGGAGAGCTCCGCCTCCGCCGGATCCATGAGGTGCAGCACCGTCACTTGATGGCCACGGTGGCGCAGGTAGCGCAGTGCCGTGAGGGCGAGCCCGCGATCGAACAGGAGGTCCGAGATGAACACCACCAAGCCGCGGCGCACCAGCAACGAGGTCACGTGCCGGAGCGCCGTCTCGGCCGTCGTGCCGGCCCCGTCCGGTGTGGCCACGAGGCCGCGCACGAGCCGCGTCCACTGTCCCGTCCGCACTCGTGCCGGCACCACCTCCCGCACGGCCTCATCGAACGTGATGAGCCCCGTCGCGTCGCGCTGCCGCAACAGGATCAGGGCGAGCGCCGCCGCCAACCGGTCAGCATAGGCGCGCTTGGTGAGTCGGCTCGCCGCCCCACGCCACGCCATCGAGCGGCTCGCATCGACGAGGATCATCGCACGCAGGTTGGTCTCTTCCTCAAACTGCTTCACGAACAGGCGATCGGCACGAGCGAGGATGCGCCAGTCGAGGTAGCGCAGCTCGTCACCGGGTTGATACGCGCGGTGCTCGGTGAACTCGACGGAGAAACCGCGGAACGGGGAGCGGTGGATGCCCGCGAGAAAGCCCTCGACGACCCCCGCCGCCACGATCTCGATGCCCCCCAAGCGCGCCACTTCGGCTGGATCGAGCAGATCAATGCGCGGCGCGGTAGGCATGGGCTCGCGGGAAGGTAATGACCGGCCAAGTGTCCGGGGTAGAGGACAGCTCGGGATGCGTGATCCCGACCCCAATGCTCGCAACTTGCGCTCGCACAGGCAATTGGGAGATCGGTCCACGATCTCCCGCTTGGCATGGCGCCTGCTCTCTCAGGCACCGGAGGTCGCGATGTGGACCACGTTCGGACTGTTGAGTTTGCTGGCCGCTGCGGGCGGGAGCGGCGTCCTGGCCGCCGACGCCTATCGTCCCCGCGTCCAGGTGTGGACGGACCGGGGCGAGGATCCGTATGCGAGCGGCCAGGGCGTCCGCGTGCACTTCCGCGCCGAGCAGGACGCCTACGTCACCATCATTCGCATCGATACCGACGGCCGGGTGCGCGTCTTGTTCCCGCGCGAGCCCTGGGAAGACAACTTCGTGCGCGGCGCCCGGGACTACGAGGTTCAGGGCCAGTCCTACCGCGACGCATTCTCCATCGACGACTATCCCGGCGTCGGCTACATCTTCGCCATCGCCGCGGCCGACCCCTTCAGCTACGACGGGCTCGAGCGCAACGACCATTGGGATTACCGCGTGATCGCGAACGGTCGCGTGCACGGGGACCCCTATGTGGCGGTCACGGACCTGGCGCAGCGCATGGTGCCCGACGGCTACAGCGCGTGGGACTACGACGTTGCGTCCTATTACGTGCAGCAGCACTACGACTATCCCCGCTTCCTGTGCTATGATTGCCATTCGTACGTGAGCTACTCGGCGTGGCGCCCGTACGACTACACCTGCGTCCGCTTCCGGATCGTCGTGTTCGACGATCCGTACTACTACCCCTATCGGACGTACGGGGACAGCCGCGTGGTGTTCACGCGGCCGCTGCGGCCAGAGCCGCGCTTCATCTTCAAAGACCGTCAGGGCTCCGACGCCTTCATCACGCGGGTGCGCGAGCGTCCCGTGACCGGCGACGCCCGGCGGCGCGACGAAGGCGTGCGCGGTGGAGATATCGGGGGCATTGGCGTCATCCCACCACCCCGCGTTGGGGACCGCCAACGCTCGGTCACGGGCGGCGGCGGCAACAACGAACCCGGGCGCCACGAGACCGGAAGCGACGGCCAGGGCGGCCGGCCCCACGAGCGGCCCAATACAGGCGATCAAGGTGGCGACACTCGTGGCCAAGGCCGGCCCCGCGAGCGGCCCAATACAGGCGGTCAAGGTGGCGACCATCGTGGCCAAGGCCGGCCCAACGAGCGCCCTGATCACCCCACGGGGTCGGATCAACCGGTGCGGCACCAACAGCCCGATCGCGGGATCCGTGCCGACGCTCCGGCGGCCCCGAACCAGCGTGCGCGCGGTGACCGCCCCGAGCAGCCGAGCGGCGCCGACCGACCCACGCCGCGCGCGGAGCCGCGGCGCGACGCGCCGGCGCCGCGTGCCGAGCCACGCCCGGAGCCGCGCCCCGAGCCGCGGGCCGAGCGCCCCGCGTCCCGCCCTGAGCCGCGCGTCGAGCCGCGCGCCGCACCTCCCCCCCAAGCCCCGCGGGACAACGCTCGGCCGGAGCCCGAGCTCAAGCGGCGCAAGCCGTGACACCCGGGGCGCGACCGTGCCCGAGCGTGGTTCCTCCCGCTCGGGCGGGTTAGGTTTCGGTCCCAATCTCTCAAGGCCACACATGACGCGGCACGGCTGGACCCTGGTGCTCGCACTCGTTGCGGGGCCGGCCGCCGCGCAACAGCAGCTCCCGCCCGCCCGCGGCGTGGCGTCGATCACCGCGGACGACGTGCGGCGGCGCATCGGCATCATCGCCGACGACTCGATGCTCGGCCGCGCGACGCCGAGCCCTCAGCTCGACCAAGTGGCGGCATACGTGGCCGGCGAGTTCCGCCGCTTCGGCCTCAAGCCCGGCGGGGACAGTGGCACCTACCTGCAGCGCTACCCGCTCGACGTGCAGCGCTTCGACCCCGAGAGCACCACCATCTACGTCGGCGGCGGGCCACCAACCCCGTGGCGCGCCGGGCACGACGTGTTACTCATCGACGGCGTGCCGCCGGCGGGGGATACCACTGGTCGGGCGGTCCTCGTCACCGGGTCGCCCCCGGGCGACCAGGCGCTCGACTCGAGCAGCGTGACGGGCAAGGTCATCTTCGTGGCCTTCGGCCCCGCGCTCCACACCATCGCGCTCAAGCTGCTGCCACTCCGACCGCTGGCCCTGGTCCTCTACACCGGGTTCCCCGACTCGGTGTGGCAGCGACTCCCCGGGCACGCAGCGAGCATGAGCGTACGCAACCCGAGCGAGGAGGGCGGGCTCGCGATCCCGGCGGTGTTCGCGGTGCGGGCGACGACCGCGCGGGCGCTGTTCACCCAAGCGGGTCTCGGCGCCGACTCGCTGCGAGCCTGGGGCGATCGGCCGCTCACGGCACATGCTTTGAGTGGCATCACGTTACGGCTCGCCGTCCACCAGCGGATCCTCGAGCGCGCGTCCGCCCCGAACGTGATCGGCATCCTCGAGGGAAGCGACCCCACGCTCGAACACGAGTATGTGCTCTTCACCGCGCACATGGACCACATCGGGACACCCAGCTCGGGCGAGGGTTGCAAGGCCCGTGGCGCGGACTCGATCTGCAATGGCGCCGATGACGACGGCTCCGGCACCGTGGCCGTCGTCGCGCTGGCGCAAGCATTCGCCACGGCCGGGGAGCGCCCCAAGCGCTCGCTCGTGTTCATGACGGTGAGCGGCGAGGAGCGCGGGCTCTGGGGCAGCGCCTACTTCGCCGATCACCCCACGGTCCCGCTCGCGAGCGTCGTCGCCGATCTTAACAGTGACATGATCGGCCGGAACGCGAAGGACACGCTCGCCGTCATCGGGCGCGAGCATACCAATCTCGGCGCGACGCTCGACAGCGTGGCGGCGGCGCACCGCGAGCTCGGCATCAAGCCGGTGGGCGATCTGTGGCCACAGGAAGGCCTGTTCTTCCGCTCCGACCACTACAACTTCGCCAAGAAGGGCGTGCCGATCCTGTTCTTCACGACGGGGCTGCACCCCGACTACCACGAGGTCAGCGATTCGCCCGACAAGATCGACGCGGAGAAGGAGGCGCGACTGACCCGGTTGTTGTTCTACCTCGGGCTGGCGGTCGCGAACGGCTCCAACCGACCGCGTTGGAACCCGGCGAGCTACAAGCAGATCGTGGGTGGAGGGCGGCGCGCGCCGAGCCCCTAGCCGACGGCGCGCAACAACTCCGCGTTCGTTTTGCTGCGGCGGAGCTGCGCGAGCAGCGCCTCCATCGCCTTCTCGGGCGGGAGCGCGACGAGGCCGCGGCGCAGCTGCTGCTTGGCCGCCACCGTAGCGGGGTCGGCGAGCAGCTCCTCGCGTCGCGTCCCGCTCGCCGCGATGTCGACCGCCGGGTAGACGCGGCGGTCGGCCAGGGCGCGCGTCAGCCGCAGCTCGGCGTTCCCCGTCCCCTTGAACTCCTCGAAGATCACGTCGTCCATCCGGCTCTCGGTCTCGACCAGCGCGGTGGCGATCACGCTGAGCGAGCCGCCGCCCGGCACGGCGCGCGCGGCGCCGAACAACCCCTTCGGCTTGGCGAGCGCGTTCGCGTCCAGGCCACCCGACATCGTGCGTCCGCTGCCCCGCCCCGTCGTGTTGTGGGAGCGCGCGAGCCGGGTCAAGGAGTCGAGCACGATGACCACGTCGCGCCCGAGCTCCACCTGCCGCCGCGCGTGCTCGAACACCATGTCCGCCACCGCCACGTGGCGTTCATGGGGCAGGTCAAAGCTCGACGCAATGACCTCACCCCGGCCCCAATCGAGCATCTCGCTCACTTCCTCGGGTCGCTCGTCCACGAGCAGGATCAGGAGGGTGGCCGTGGGATGATTGAGCGCGATGCCCTCGGCCACGGCCTGCAGCATCACCGTCTTGCCGGCCTTGGGGGGCGACACGATGAGCGCCCGTTGGCCGAACCCGAAGGGGCAAATCAGATCCACCACCCGCTGCGTCTCGGCGGTGCGCGGGCTCGACGCCTGCGGCGTCTCCAGTACAAGCGCACGCGAGGGATGCACCGCGCCGAGCGTGGCGAACTCGGGGCGCTCGGCCAGGTGCGCGGGCGCCGCGCCGTTCACGCTCGCCACCCGGCCGTCTTCCACGGCAACGAGATCGCCGCGCCGCAGTCCGGCGAGCCGCACGCCCGGGTCGCCCTTGGCGGGCAGATAGCTGTTCGCGGCGCGCCGCACGGCGCCGCCGTTCGCGGTGGGGTCGAACCAGCCGATGATGGGGGGCATGGAAACGAGCGTCGGTAATAATACGTCAGGAACCGACCGCGTGGTGTCCGTGGGGTGCGCCCGGCAAACCGCCGGCGTCCGCTCGTGGCGCCGCCTTATATTCCCCCCCACATGCGCCAGGATCACATCCGCAACTTCTGCATCGTGGCCCACATCGACCACGGCAAGTCGACCCTGGCCGACCGGCTGATCGAGCTCACGGGCACCCTCGACAAGCGACTGATGCGGGAGCAGGTGCTCGACACCATGGATCTCGAGCGCGAGCGCGGCATCACGATCAAGCTCAACGCGGTGCGGATGAACTACCACGCCCGCGACGGCGGCATCTACGAGCTGAACCTGATCGACACGCCCGGACACGTCGACTTCACCTACGAGGTGTCGCGCTCCCTCGCCGCCTGCGAGGGGGCCATCCTCGTCGTCGATGCGTCCCAGGGGATCCAGGCGCAGACGATCTCGAACCTCTTCCTGGCGCTCGACGCCGGACTCGAGATCATCCCCGTCTTGAACAAGATCGACCTCCCGGGGGCCGAGCCCGACCGGCGGGCGGCGGAGCTGCACGAGCTGATCGGCGCGAAGCCGGAGGGCATCCTCCGCATCTCCGCGAAGGAGGGCACCAACGTGCGCGAGCTGCTCGAGGCCGTGGTGCAACGTATTCCTCCGCCCCCGGGGCGTGCCGACGCGCCGCTGCGGGCCTTGATTTTCGACTCGTACTACGACCGCTACCGCGGGGCGATTCCCAGCATCCGAGTCGTGGACGGCGCGATCCGCCCCGGGATGACGATCGCCTTTGGCGCCCACAAGGACGACGCGTACGACGTGGACGAGGTCGGCTACCTGCAGCTGGGCCACAAGCCCACCGAGCAGCTCGAGGCGGGGGAAGTGGGATACTTCGTCGCAAACGTGCGTGGCGTGCGCGAGACGCGGCCGGGCGACACCGTGCTCGACGCCGCGCACCGGGACAGCCCGCTCCTCCCCGGCTACCGCGAGGTCCAGTCGATGGTGTTCGCCGGGCTCTATCCCACCAACCCCGAGCAGTTCGAGGAACTCCGGGACGCGCTCGCCAAACTGCAGCTGAACGACGCCTCGCTGCACTACGAGCCCGAGTCCTCGGTGGCGCTCGGGTTCGGGTTTCGCTGCGGGTTCTTGGGGCTCCTGCACATGGAGATCGTGCGCGAGCGACTCGAGCGCGAGTTCAACCTCGACTTGATCAGCACCGTGCCGAACGTGGAATACCACGTCCATAAGACCGACGGCACGATGGACGTGGTCGAGAATCCCAGCCTGATGCCGCACGGCTCCGCGGTGGTCCGCATCGAGGAGCCGTACGTGAAGGCGCGGATCGTCGCGCCGGCAGAATACATCGGCGCGATCATGAAGCTCGGGCAAGAGCGGCGTGGCGTATACCAGGGCATGCACTACGTCGATCCTACGCGCGTCGAGTTCACGTGGGAGTTCCCGCTCGCCGACATCATCCTCGACTTCTATGACAAGCTCAAGACCGTCTCGCGCGGCTACGCCTCGCTCGACTATGCGTTCCTCGAATACCGGCCGTCCGAGCTCATCAAGCTCGACATGCTGCTGAACGGCGAGGCCGTGGACGCCTTTTCCGTCATCATCCACCGGGACAAGGCCTACGAGTGGGGCAAGAAGATCGCCGAGAAGCTGCGGGAACTGATCCCGCGCCAGCTGTTCGAGGTCGTGATCCAAGCCGCGATCGGCACCAAGGTGATCGCCCGCGAGACGATCCGCCCGCTGCGCAAGAACGTGACGGCCAAGTGCTACGGCGGCGACGTGACCCGCAAGCGCAAACTGCTCGAGAAGCAGAAGGAGGGGAAAAAGCGGATGAAGCAGGTGGGCACGGTCGAGATCCCGCAGGAAGCGTTCCTCGCGGTCCTGCAGGTTGACTAGCCTCGTCGTCCAGACCGCCTTCCTTGGGGACGTCGTGCTCACGACGCCGCTGCTCGCCGCGCTCGCGGCGCAACACGGCCCGGTGGACGTCGTGACCACGCCCGGCGCGGCCGCACTGCTCGAAACCCATCCTGCGGTCCGCCGCGTCATCCGCTACGACAAGCGCGGCAGCGATCGCGGGCTCCGCGGCCTGCTGCGGCTGGCCCGCGCGCTCGCAGCGGAGCGCTACGAGGCGGCGTATCTTCCTCACCGCTCGCTGCGCACGGCCGCACTCGCGTGGCTGGCGCGGGTGCCCAAGCGGGTGGGGTTCGACGACGGCTGGCGCTGGCTCTACACCGAGGCGCGGCGGCGACCGCGCGAGGGACACGAGGTTGATCGGCTGCTCGCGCTCGTCGACACGGCGCCGGGACGCACCAGCGCGACGTTGCACCTGACGCCCGCCGACCGCCAGGCGGCCGAGGACTTCCTATGCGCGCACGCGATTGCGGCGCCGTTCGTGGCGCTCGCGCCGGGCTCGATCTGGGGGAGCAAGCGCTGGCCCTCCTACCCCGAGTTGGCCGCGCGGCTGGCCGAGCGGGCCGCGATCGTCGTGGTGGGTGGGCCCGAAGACGCGGGCCTGGCCGCCGAGGTGGCGGCGGCGGTGGCGCGGGTGGGCGGCCGGGCGGTGAGTGGGTGTGGGCGGCTGACGCTGCGGCAATCGGCCGACGTGATCCGGCGCGCCATCGTCCTCGTGACGAACGACAGCGCGCCACTGCACTTCGCCCAGGCGGTCGCGACGCCCACGGTTGCGATCTTCGGATCCACGGTGCCGGCGTTCGGGTTCGGGCCGCGCGGGCCGCGGGACGCGGTGGTCGAGCTCGCCGGCCTCGCGTGCCGGCCCTGTTCGGCCCACGGACCGGCGACCTGCCCGCTGGGGCATCACCGCTGCATGAAGTCCCTCTCGGTCGAGGACGTACTGCGCGCCGTGGAAGCGACCGGCGCGCTCGTGCGGCGGTGAGGGCCTTGTTTGGGATCGTCCGAGGACCCTAGGAGCGCCCATGCGCTACGTGGTCGGCATCGATATCGGTGGCACAAACATCGTCGCGGGCACTGTCGCCGAGGACGGCTCGGAGCTCTTGGGCCTCGTTTCGGAGCCGACCTTCCCGGAGCACGGTCCTGACGCCGTGCTCGGGCGCATCGCGAAGCTCGCGCGCGCGTCGATGGCGGCGGCGCGCGGCAAGGACATCGCCGGCGTGGGCATCGGCTCCCCCGGCCCGCTCGACACCAAAACCGGCATCGTCCTCCTCACCCCGAACCTCGGGTGGACGAACTACCCGGTCCGCGACCGGGTCGCGCAGGCGCTCGGCCTGCCCGCCACGCTCGACAATGACGCCAATTGCGCCATCTTCGGCGAGTGGTGGCGTGGCGCGGCGCGCGGCGCCGACTACGTCGTCGGCCTCACGATCGGGACGGGGATCGGGGGCGGCATCGTGCTCGGCGGCGAGTTGTATCGCGGCGCGTCCGACATCGCCGGGGAGGTCGGACACATGACCATCGACTCAACCGGGCGCCTGTGCAAGTGCGGCAACTACGGCTGCCTCGAGGCGTACGCCTCGGGGCCGGCGATCGCGGCGCGGGCGGTGGAAGGCATCACCCCCGGAGCCGAGACCTCGCTGCCCCGCTATGTGAACGGCGACCTCTCGAAAATCACCGCCCAAGTCGTCTACGAAGCGGCGCACGATGGCGACGAGTTCGCCCGGGAGGTCGTGAAGGACACGGCCAGGTTCCTCGGGGCGGGCGTCGCCAACATCGTCAACATCTTCAATCCGGAAGTGGTGGTCATCTGCGGGGGCGTGACCCTCGCCGGGGACCGCCTCTTCGTGCCGCTGCGGGCGGAGGTGAAGCGCCGGGCGTTCAAACCGGCCGTGGACGTGTGCCGCATCGTCCCCGGTGAGCTCACCGGCACGGCGGGCGTGTACGGTGCGGCGGCCGTGTTCATGCAGCGCACCTGGGGCCATGTGTGAAGCGGCTGGGCGTGATCGGCTCGATGGTGTGGGACTCGATCTACGGGCGCGATCCGGCGCAGCCGGCGATCGAAGAATGGGGTGGCATCTCCTACTCCCTCGCAGCGCTCGACGCGACCCTGGGCGCCGACTGGCAGATCGTGCCGCTCGTCAAGGTCGGCCGCGATCTCGCGGCCCGGGCCAACCAGTTCCTCGGCTCGCTGCGTCACGTCGCGCCGGGGGCCCGCTTTCTGGAAGTGCCGGCGCCGAACAACCGCGTCACGCTGCGCTACTATCAACTCGAGCGTCGCTGCGAGCAGATGTCGGGCGGCGTGCCACCCTGGACCTGGCCCGAGCTCGGCCCCCAGGTGCAGGACCTGGACGCCCTGTATGTGAACTTCATCTCGGGTTACGAGCTCGACCTCGAGACCACGCAGTTGTTGCGCCACGGCTTCCCGCGGTTCCTGTACGCCGACCTGCACAGCCTGTTTCTCGGGAAAGAACCTGACGGCACGCGGGTGCCCCAGCCGCTCCCCAACGCACCGGCCTGGTTCGGCTGCTTCGACGCCGTGCAGCTGAACGAGGACGAGTTCCACCAACTTGGCCCTGATCCGTTGGTCGTCGCGGCGGGGGCGCTGGCGCGCGGCTGCCGGACCCTCGTCGTGACGCTGGGCGAGCGGGGGGCGGCCTACTTCACCGGCACTCCGGTGCGGTCCGCGCTGATTCCAGCCCCGGCTGCGCTCGCCGCCGATGGCGATCCCACCGGATGCGGCGACGTCTTCGGCGCGGCGGTGGCGGCGTCACTGCTCGCCGGGGCAAGCCTCGAGGAGGCGGTGCGCTGCGGCACGCGCCTGGGCGCGCGCAACGTGTCGCACCGCGGCGCCACCGGACTGCGCGACCACCTGCTGGGCCGGCTCACCGGCGTATGACGCGGCTGGTCGAGGTGCCAGCCCAATTCGACGACCGCTCGTTCGACCAGTTCGCGGGCGCGTGCGCGGAAGCGCTGCAGTCGGGCGAGCGGCTGCTGTTCGATGCGCACGCGGCGGAGTGGGCTTCGCCGTACGGGCTCGTAGGCTTGCTCGTGGCGGGGCAAGCGGCGCGCGGTGCGGGTGGCGGGGAGCGGCCGCTCCTCACGGCGCCCACGCACGGCGACGTGCTCAGCTACTGGACGCGGGCTGGCTTCTTCCGGGAAGCGGCCGAGCTGTTCGAGATTCACGGCAAAGTCCCCAAGGTGAAACCCGCCGAAGAGAGCGACGTGCTTCTGCCAGTGACGGCGGTGCGCGCCGTGGAGGATGTGCACGCCGTGGTCTCGAACATCCAGCAGCGCGCCTCCGCCATTCTGGCGTCCGAGTTGAGGCTCGACCCGAAGGCGACGATGGGCTTCGCTATGGCGCTTTCCGAGGCGTGTCAGAATATTGTAGAACACGCGGGGACGGGCGGCTGGGTGGCGGTGCAGGCGTATCACTGGCGCCGCAAGCTGGCGCGCCGCGTGGTGGTGATCGCCGTGGCGGACGCGGGCGTGGGATTCCGCCATTCGCTCGAGCCGACGCAGAGCAAGCGCTTCGGCGAGCGTTGGGGCGACGCGGCGGCGCTCGAGGCGGCGCTGATCCAGGGCGTGAGCCGGTTCCGCGACCCTGGCCGGGGCCAAGGGCTCGCCGGGATCCGCCGGTACCTCGTCCGTTGGGACGGCAAGATCGCCATCCGCAGCGGCACGGCGCGCATCGCCATCGTGCCCCCGTGGGACGACGATGTACCCTTGAAAGACGGCCTGCCGGCGTTTCCGGGGGCCCAGGTACTCATCATTATCCCGGAGCAGGGGTCGAGCCATCGGTGATCCAGCACATCGACGTGCACGCGGCGCTCCAGGAATCGGGCTCGGGCGTGTTCGCAGACCTCGTCACGCGGCCCACGGGCCGCTTCGTGCGCGCGTACATCGAGCGCGCCCTGGCCAGCGTCCCCGACGCCTTGGCGGTGACCCGGATCGACTTCACGGGGGTGGGCTGCATCGACTACTCGTGCGCCGACGAGATCGTGGCGAAGCTGTTGCGGGACCGGCCCGCGGTGCTGGTGCTCACGGGGATCTCGGACGGGCACTTGGAGGCGATCGAGCCCGTGCTGGCGGGCCACGGCTTGGCGGCGCTGATCGAGCGGCGGGACGGCACGCTCGACGTGTTGGGGGCGGCCGAGGCGGCGGCCGCCCTGCTCGACGAGCTCATCGCGCGGCGGCTCGCGGCACGTACCCCCGGAGGGACCTTCGCGCTGACGCTCGCGTGACCGGGGGGGGCCGCTGAAGCGCCGCCTCGGCTTCTCGACGCGCGCCGTGCACGGCGACCCGGAGACGCGCCCGGACTGGGCGCCGGTGGTGCTGCCCCTGTACCAAAGCACCACCTTTACCAACCCGCTCGGGTCGACCCAAGAAGTCATCTACACCCGTTACGGCAACAATCCCAACCACGTCGCCATCGCCAAGCGGCTGGCGCTGCTTGAGGGTGGCGAGGCCGCCTTGTTCGTCGGCAGCGGCATGGGCGCGGTCGCCCTGACGCACCTCGCGGTGCTGCGGCCCGGGGATCACTTGCTGTCGAGTGAGTGGGTGTATGGGGGCGTGCACCAGCTGTTCTCGCAGGAGTTCGGTCGCTTCGGCATCGAGGTGACGTTCATCGATCCGCTGGAGCCGCGGACCTGGAAGCGCGCCCTCAAGAAGAACACGCGCGCCATCTTCGTCGAGACGCCCACCAACCCGCTGTTGCGCGTCATCGACATCGAGCCGATCGCGACGCTGTGCCAGACCGAGGGGCTCGCGCTGGTGGTGGACTCGACGTTCGCCACGCCCCTCAACTTCCGTCCGCTCGAGCACGGTGCCGACGTCGTGATCCATAGCGCCACCAAGTACCTGAACGGGCACTCCGACGTGCTGGCCGGCGCGGTCGTGGGGAGCGAAGCGGTGATCGAAGAGGTCCGCAAGCTGCTCCTCGTGTGGGGCCAGGCGTTGGACCCCATGGCGGCGTGGTTGATCGATCGTGGCATGAAGACGCTCGCCGTCCGCGTGGCGCGTCACAACCAGACCGCGCTGGCGGTGGCCGAGTGGTTTGCCCAGCAGCCGCAGTTCGCCGCCGTGCATCACCCCGGGCTGCCCTCACACCCCGACCACGCCGTGGCGAAGCGCATCCTCAACGGGTTCGGGGGAATGGTGGGGGTCGAGCTCAAGGGTGGGGCGCGGGCGGCCGAGCGGTTCCTGCGCGCGCTCACGGTGGCGACCCACGCCCCGAGTCTCGGCGGCGTGGAGACGCTCGTGTCCGAGCCGCGGCTGACCTCGCACGCGATGCTCACGCCCGAGGCGCGGGCGCGGGCTGGCATTCCCGATGGCTTCCTGAGATTTTCGATCGGACTGGAGGACGCCGACGACCTCATCGCCGATTTTGCCAACGGCCTGGCGCAGTTGTAAGCGATGATCAAGTTCACGAACGTCTTCAAAGCCTTCCCGAAAGGGGGGCTCGCCCTGAAGGACGTCTCCTTTCACATCGCGAAGGGCGAGTTCGTGTTCCTCACCGGCCACTCGGGGGCCGGCAAGTCCACTGTCCTCCGGCTGATCTTCGCTGAAGAGCCCGTGACGAGCGGCGAGGTCCGCGTCTCGGGCTTCGGCCTGGCCGAGCTGCGCCGCAGGGACGTGCCGATGCTGCGCCGCCGGCTCGGCATCGTGTTCCAGGACTTCCGGTTGCTCGAGGACCGCACGGCCGAGGAGAACGTGGCCTTCGCGCTCGAAGTGACCGGCGCGCGCCGCTCGAGCATCGCCGCGCGGGTGATGCGCGTGCTCACCCAGGTCGGCCTCGCCGCCAAAGCAGGGGCCTATCCCCGCGAGCTCTCGGGTGGCGAGCAGCAGCGCGTCGCGATCGCGCGGGCCCTCGTGAACGAGCCGACCGTACTGCTGGCCGACGAGCCGACCGGCAACTTGGACGAGCGGGCGACGCGCGGCGTGTTCCAGCTGTTGCGGGACATCAACGCGAGCGGCACCGCGGTGCTGATGGCCACCCATGACTTGGACCTCGTGCGGCAGGCGCCGTACCGCGTGATCGAGCTGCAGGAAGGGGCACTCGTGTACGATTCGGCGGTGGACGAGCCGCGCGACCAGGCCGCGTCGCCGTGAACCTGACGATCCGCGAGGCGCTGCTCGCGTTCCGGCGCGCTCCCCTGCTATCCACCCTCTCCGTCACGACGATCGCGTTCTCGCTGTTCGTGGTGGGCTTGTTCGGCCTGGTCGCCGTGAACCTGCAGGACGCTCTGCGCGGGGTCGCGGAGCGCGTAGAGATCGTGGCCTACCTCCTCCCCGGCACGCCGATCGAGGCCATCACCCTCGGCGAGAAGGACATCGAGGCGTTCCCCGAAGTCCAGGCCGCCACCTACGTGAGCGAAGACTCGGCGTTGGCGCGCGCGCGTAGCGAGCTGGTCGAGTTCCGCGACGTGCTGCAGGAGCTCGAGCGCAATCCCCTCCCCGCCTCAATCGAGGTGAAGCTCAAGCCCCGGTTTCGCAACGCCGAGCACGTGAACGAGGTCGCCGACCGGTTGCGCGGCTTCGGGTTCGTGGACGACGTGCGGTTCGGGCGCGACTGGGTGGAGAAACTCGACCGGCTGCGCCAGATTGCCGCGGCTGTTGGTCTCGTGGTCGGCGCGGCGTTCGCGGTGGTGGCGATCATCATCATCGGCACCACGATCCGGATGGCCGTGTTGCAGCGCAGCCGCGAGATCGCCATCATGCGGCTCGTAGGCGCCACCGATGGGTTCATCCGGCGCCCGTTTCTCTTGCAAGGCGCGATCAAGGGCATGCTGGGTGGGCTGGTCGCCATCGGGCTATCGTTCGGGGCATACCTCCTCATCAACCGCTGGCTCATCCACGCCGCCTTCTTCTCGCGGCTGCAGGCGCTCGCGGTCGTCGGGTTCGGCACCCTGATCGGGCTGTTCGGCAGTGCCGCGTCGGTGGGCCGCCATCTGCGGCGCGTGTGAGCCAGCTCGAGCCGCGCGGCGCGTGAGGGCAGGTCACCCGCTCTCGCCCTCCGGCCTCGTTGCGCTCTGCGCCGTCCTCGCCGCAGCGCCGCTCGCGGCGCAACGCCCCGCTCCCTTCGACCAGCAGCTCCGCGACAACCAGCAACGGCTCGAAACCATTCGCCGCGAACGCTCCGAGGTTGAGCAGGAGCTCGAGCGGCTGCGCACCCAGGCGCACTCGATCTCCGACGAGCTCGCGAACATCGAGCGGCAGAAGGAGACCACGAACCGCATGGTGAACGAGCTCGACCGCCAAATCAGCGGCCTGTCGGACCAGATCGACCGGACGACCGTCGACTTGCTGCTCGCGCAGAACGCCCTGGGCGAGAAGCGGGCGGTGCTCGAGCACCGGCTGGTCGACATCTACAAGCGCGGGCCGCTCTACCTCTACCAAGTGTTGCTCGCGGCCGAGAGCTTCGGCGACCTGTTGTCGCGCTACAAGTATCTCTACCTCGTGAGCCGGCAGGATCGGCTGCTCGCGAACGACATGTCGAAGCTGCAGCGGCGCATCGGGCGAGAGCGCCAGACCCTGGTCGACGCGCGAGACGTGCTGGCCCACCGCAAGATCGAGCGCACCGAGGAGCTCGAGCGCTACCTCGCGCTCGAGCGCGCGCGCCAGACCTCGCTGCGCGAGACGCGCCGCAGCACGCGCGAGGCGCAGCTCCGCCTGTCGGAGCTCGAGCGCGACGAGAAGAGCCTGAACGACCGGATCGCGGCCCTGGAGCGCGCGCGGCTCGAAGCGGAGGCGCGCGGTGCCGCCGTGAGCGCCGCCATCACCACCGCGGACTTGGGCCAGCTGGAGTGGCCGGTCGAGGGGCGGATTCTCTACCAGTTCGGCACCGCCGCCGGCCCCAACAACACCCGCATCCCGTGGCACGGCATCGGGATCGGGGCGGCGATCGGCACGCCGGTCCGGGCCGTCGCGGCCGGCACGGTGAGCCTCGCGGGTCCGCTCGGCACCTATTTGAGCTCAGTGCTCATCGATCACGGGGGCGGCTACTACACCTTCTATGGCTACTTGAGTGACGCGACCGTGACGCAAGGCGAGCGCGTGCTCAGGGGCCAGATGATCGGCCACGTGGGCGGCGGCTCGAGCGACCAGGGCCCGCACCTTCACTTCGAGATCCGCGGGCGCGGTGGCATCGCGCTCGATCCCATCAACTGGCTCAAGAGTCGCCGCTAATCCAACGCGCCTCGCCTGCCGTCCCTGTCGGCGGCGGTGCGGCGCTTGCACCAGCCGCGCGATGACGGTCGCCGCTTCAGGGCGCCGGCGCGACGCCGATGCGATCCGGCGCGCCCTTCTTGCCGCGCTCGAGCGCCGTCTCGACCAACGTGAACAAGTCCTCGGGCCGGAGGACTTCCGTGTGCGGAAACGCCACGACACCGGCCGAGATGCTCGGTACCCGCCCCGGCCCGAGATCGGGGAAGGTGTGGTGCGCGACGACCTGCCGCAGTCGGACCACAAACTCCCGGCCGCCCTCCGCGTCCGTCTCGGGCAGGATCAGCGCGAACTCATCGGCGCCATAGCGCGCCACGAAGTCGGGGGCGCGGATCTCGCGCTGCATCATCGCGCCCAGCTCGCCGAGCAGGCGATCCCCCGCCTGTTGGCCGAGCTGGTCATTGACGTCGCGCAACCGGTCCACGTCGATCACCACGAGCGCGAACCGCAGCGAGTAGCGGCGGGCCCGCTCAAACTCGTCCCGCAGCCGCCGGTCCAGCCCATCCAGGCTCGCGCACCCGGTCAGCACGTCCGTTACGCCCGCCGAGATCTGGCGGCGGTAGATCGCCGCGCGCCGCTCCTCATTTTCGAGCACCCGCGCCGCCGCCTGGGCGATCGTGTTGGCGAAGGCGACGTCCTGGGTGCGGAGTTGGGGATCGCCTTGGATCGTGCGGAGGAAGAACACGCCGGCGGCGCGACCCTGGACGAAGACCGGGAGCGCCACGGCGGCTTGCACATTCACCTCGAGCTGCTGCTGCACCCAGCGCTTGCGGATCGTCTCGAAGAGCGGGTGCTCCCGGACGTCGTGGATGATCACCGGGCGTTCCGTGCGGATCGCCTCCTGGATCTCGGGGTAGCGCTCGAGCTCCACGCGGAGGTCGCGGATGGCGGGGTTCTCATACACCGCGACCACGCGCCCCTTGTCCTCGCCCGGAGCGGTGAGCACGAACGAACAGTGCGTGAGTCCGAACGCCTGCCCCACCCGGCGCACCAGGGTCTGGAAGATCTCGTCCGCTCGCAGCGCAGCCGACACCTCCTGGAAGATGTCGAACAGCAGGTCCCGGGTGCGCAGCGCGTCGCGCGCCTCCTGGAGCTCGTGGCGCAGCTGCAGGTTGGCGTCGATGCGCGCCCGCAGCTCGCCGAAGTGCACGGGGCTGGCCATCGCATCTTGAGCCCCGGCCTGGAGGGCGTCCGCCACGGCGCCGGCGCCCCCGTCGGCCACGAGCACGATGACCGGGGCGCCGGCGAAAGGCGTGGCCGTCGCCAAGTCGCGCACCGCTTCAGCCAATCCCGCGTCCGTGGCGCCGATGCCGAAGATCACCAAGTCGGGCGCGGGCTGTGCTGGCCGCGTCGGAGCCGGCGGCGGATAGGCAACTTCGGTGACTTGGAAGCCGCCGCGTACCAGGAACCGCTCCAGCCCGTCGGGGCGGGCCGCGGCATCACCAACGACGAGGATGCGAGGGTGCGTGGGTTCCGGCAACGGTCCTAACCGCGCGATGGAGCGTGTCAAGCTATAGTTCACCCTATGGGACGGCAACCGCGGAGGGCGGCAGGTGGGCGGTCCCGCGCCTGAGACGCGACGCGCGCGTCGCCGCATGGTTGCCAGCCAGCTCGCGAGCCGCGGGATTCGCGATCGCCGGGTGCTCGCGGCGATGGCGTGGGTGCCGCGCGAATGGTTCCTGCCGCCCCATCTCGCCGCCGACGCGTATGAGGACGCGCCGCTGCCGATCGGCAGCGGCCAGACGATCTCCCAGCCGTTGATCGTGGCGCTCATGACCGAAGCGCTCGCGCCGCGGCGCGGCGACCGCGTGCTCGAGATCGGCACCGGATCCGGTTATCAAACCGCGATTCTCGCCCACTTGGGGGCCAGCGTCGCCACGGTCGAGCGCCTCCCCGACCTCCTCGTCGAAGCGGAAGAGCGGTTCCGCCGGCTCGATCTGCGAAACATCGAGACCCGGCTCGGGGACGGCGCGGGTGGCTGGCCCGAGCGCGCGCCGTTCCACGGGGTGATCGTGACCGCCGCGGCGCCCGCGGTGCCAGCACCACTCACCGAGCAGCTCGCTCCCGGTGGACGGCTCGTGATCCCGATCGGCGATCTCGGGGCGCAGGAGCTGATCATCATCCAGCGCGAGCCGACCGGGCTGACCGAGCGGCGCGCGGGCGGCGTGCGCTTCGTCCCCCTGATTTCGCGGCTCGCGTTCACCGAAGAACCGTGGGCGTGAGCGGTGCGTCGTCCGACCTGCTCGGCGCCCACGTCTCGACCGCCGGGGGTGTCGCGCGGGCACCCACGCGGGGAGTGGCGATCGGGGCGACCGCGATCCAGGTGTTCACGAAGACGCCGAATCAGTGGCGCGAGCCCGTGCTCACGGACGCGGACGTCACCCAGTTCCGCGCAGCGCTCGCCGCGAGCGGCATCCGCATCGTCGTCTCGCACGACAGCTACTTGATCAACCTCGCGTCCCCTGACGCGGCGCTGCGCGCGAAGAGCGTGGGGGCGTTCACGGGAGAGCTCGTGCGCTGCCGGGCGCTCGGGATCCCCTGGGTCGTGTCGCATCCCGGCAACTACATCGACGACCGGGCCGCAGGCCTCGCGCGCAACGCCCAGGGCTACGCCGAGTGCCTGGCACAGGTCACGGGAGCGGTCGGGGTGCTGGTCGAGGGGACGGCCGGCTCGGGGACCGCGCTCGGTAGCTCGTTCGAAGAGCTCGCCGCGCTGCGGGCCGCGCTGCCGGCGGCGCTCCAGCACCGCATGGCGTTCTGCCTCGACACGGCGCACCTGCACGCCCGCGGCTATGACGTCGTCGGCGCGCTCGACGGCGTGTGGGAAC
>WNEZ01000330.1_pt1 | contig 39913 bp, 40 predicted proteins | sample 5400521 | NCBI WGS metagenome assembly WNEZ01 (sample SAMN13153339, study PRJNA577476) | soil metagenome | isolation source: 120 cm saprolite under Douglas fir tree site 2 hole 1 replicate 1 | place: USA:California | collected 2015-04-18 | reverse complement strand
AGGATGCTTTTGTGAAGTATCTTTGCCACACCAAGGACGGTAAATCGTTCCGGAACGTGGAGTATCTCCGAATCAAGAACGGAAAGTTGCAATCCATTGAGTGTTATTTCGGCGCGCAATCCAGCTTTCCGTCAGCAGTTAGCACTGGGCAGAAGTAACCTACGGACCTGGAAGGTAAGGCGTGGGGTGCCGATCTGGCGAAATCACCGGTGAGGCTGAATCCACAGTTCAGTGACGCTCCGGAACCAATCGACGTATTCATGATTCCCGTGGGCAGATGGTCGGATGGAAGTTGGCATGATGATGACGCACGGGCAGTCGCCCGAGCAGAGCCGCGTCAATCCGGAGTGGAACAACGCAATCCTGCACGCCCGCATTTCAATTGGCGACACTGAGCTGATGGCGGCGGACATCCCAAACGCCGAACCGATGCGGAGCGCTTACCTGACGCTGAGACTGGATAGCGAACCCGAGGCGGAGCGTGTCTTCTCGGCCCTTTCCGACGGGGGGCAGGTGTTGATGCCAATGCAAGAGACTTTCTTTGCTTCCCGCTTTGGCCAAGTGCGTGATCGATTCGGCATCAACTGGATGATTCTCCACGAGCGTCCTATGCCGCCGCACGGAGGTTTCGTTTCCCCTCGCGATTAGGGCGCACAGATGAACAGCAGGAGAAGGATCCATTACAAACTGGAACACTTACTCCGAAATATAGGCAAGCTGGCCAGTGCTCCAGAGATGATTGTCGACGAGTGAACAAAGGTTCACGGAGGTCACCATGAAGATTTATCGCCGCACGGCGGCCGTTGTGGGGCTGCTGATTTTGAACCTGGCCATTCCGGGATTTTCAACTGCCCAGTCTAATCAAGACCCGGGGCACGAGAAAAGTCAAATAGACAGTGCAACAGCCGGCGTCCATGACTTCGATTTCTTAGTAGGCCGCTGGCGAGTTCATCATCGAAAGCTGAAGGAGCGGCTCGCTAACAATCACGAGTGGGTTGAATTCGAAGGTACGTTGAGTAGCCAGGCCCTGATGGGAGGCTACAGCAATGTCGACGACCTGGTGCTCGACGTTCCCGGGGGCGCCTATCGTGGAGTCGCTCTGCGATCCTTCGACTCAAGGACCAAGCAGTGGTCAATCTGGTGGCTCGATAGTCGGACGCCACTGGAACCTTTGGACCCGCCCATGAGAGGAGGCTTCCACAACGGCGTGGGAACGTTCTACGCGGACGATACCTTCAACGGGAGACCAGTCCGCATACGATTCATATGGTCGAAGATTACTCCGACATCGTGTCACTGGGAACAGGCGTACTCGCCGGATGGTGGCACGACCTGGGAGACTAATTGGGTGCAGGACATCACACGAGTTCGCTGATCGAGGAGATCGATGAATAGCAAGAATGGCCACCGCGCAAAGCGTGGAAACTGCAACGCCCTTCCTGCAGCCGAGGAAAGCGAGAAAACGTGGGAGACTAAGAAGTTTCGAAATCGTGCGCCTCCGCTAGAACGGCGAGCGCCTTGTGCTGCATTTTGCTCAGCAGGGGCGACGTGTCGCTGGCGGCGGCATTCAAGGTCCGGCACTTTCAACTCGCCGTCTTCCGCAAGAGCGAAGAAGGGGTCTCCCAGGATTGCGAAGATAGCGAAACTGCCCGCCAAAAATTCGAGCGCACAATCCGGATAGAGAGTTTAACTCTGCCCAACTAGACTTCATCTGTGATGAAAGAACAGATGACATCAGTACTTTTGGTGTGCCGGTCCTGTCGGCCGGCAGAGGAAACGGACGTTTCCCCAGCGTGTGCAGTACGGCGGCGTTCATCGGTGGCTGGTCTTGCCAGTGCATTATGCCATCGATCACCGATTGCCGCTGACGACAACGCCTGCTACATTGCGACGCGACACTGACTGTCACGGGCCCCTCGCAACGAGAATATCACCCGATTTGTGTGAGGGCCTTGCGATGGCATCTGACGTTTGACCCGTCTTTTTCCACCGTGATTGCCGACGTGATCGTGCTCCTCACATCGATCGTTGCTGAGTCCAGTACGCCACCCTTTTTCTGCCACTCATTTTCTCGGGCACTGCTTCGGGCTAATTCCTGGGTCCGGCAGCTTCGCGTCTTCTGCTTTCCCGGTTCCTCCCTTAACCCGATGGGTCCCTCCCATAAAGCAGCCGCTCGCTTTGGAAGCAGAAGCCACTCGCTTCTGTGTGCCCCAAGGTGCCCCAAGAAAATGGGGCAAGAAAAAGGAGAAAATTCAGCTATGTCTTACCTATATGTTAAGTGGAATAGGTTTTCGTGCAGGTTCTCTCGCCGACAGTTAGCTTATTAAAGCATGCCTTGCGCCTCATGGGCCACTCCCGAAGCGTCGGCCTGCGACGCCATAGGCGGAGCGCTTAGGCCATAGCGGAGGGTATGGCCCATGAGGAAGATTTTCAGAGTATGACCTCGGGCTGGCCGGGGATGCCTCTACTACTGCCCCTTCACCGTTTATGTGAAATCCTTCCGAGTTCGCCGTTAGAAGGAAGCCGTTGCTAATCGGCCGCGCATGAGGTTGCTCCGCGCGAAAGTTGGTGGTTACTCGTGCAGGACAACACTTAGGAGGGAATTGTGAACCTGAAGTCCACCATTGTAATGAATGAAGCCGAGTTTCCTGAATTTGTTCATGAAAAAATTGACCCGTGTGCGCGTTGTGCCAATCATTTCCGCCAGCATCTCCTGAGATACTTTGGGAAGCATCTTTTGCGGTTGGGATTCCTTGCCGTAGCGAGCGAGCAGCAAAAGAGTCCGAGCCAGCCGTTTCTCGCTGGAGTTAAAAAGTTGATCGATCAAATCTTCCTCGATTCGGATGTTCCGCGAAAGAATGTACGACATGAAGCGGTCGGAGAGAGCATGTTCAGCGTGGAGCACGCGCATCATTTCGTTTTTTTCGATGACCAATATGGCCGTGGGTGTAATCGCAGTGGCCGTCCCCATACAAATAGGCTGACCTGCCAGGCACCCCTCACCAAAAAAGTCGCCGGACCCTAGTATCCCCACGACAGCCTCTTTGCCGACCTCACTGACGACGGAGAGCTTTACGCCACCATTTTGAATGTACATCACGCTCGTAGCAGGATCACCTTGAGTGTAGATCTTTTGTGATCTTCGGTATTCCACAATTTTTCGCGACACCCCCGCGGAATCGAGAAAAGCTTGGACATTGAAAGCGCGCTTTTCCTTGAGTTTTATTTTGGATTTGGCTTTGGTTGAACTCACGATTTCCTGCATAAAATCACCGCTTAACACATATTTTAGCGAGATTTTGCGACTCCAAGCAAGATATTCCTCCGTTTGTTATATTATAATGAGAGTAAATAATCCGGCTAACGATTCCGCCAATAGGGTATTGCTACTCCTGGAATAATCTGCCCTCGAAATAACTTTCAGCCGCTTCGCGACTAGACGATTTTCTTGCTTCTCTCAGTACAGCTGTCAAGGCGAGGTTCGCGTGCTTTTTCCTTGCAGATTTGGCCACACGCGGCTTTCCCATTTCCTTCTTGACACTGGCGAGTGTTGCTTTGCCGTAGTCTTTTCTAGCCTTTTTCTTAGACATGCATCCATGATGACCTGGAGACCGAGGCCATTCTGTTCCATTTGGAACAGGAAGGAGATTCGCTGAGTCCGGCAGGAAAAGAAGATTTCGTTGTTTAACCGCGTCGCTAACGCTTGATCGAGATGCGGCGTACCTGATGCTGTGAAGGCATTGCTGTATTATGCGAGCAGCTATGGAGATGCGAGGCGCCAGCATGTCACCTCGAGTTGGGCTAATAAGCGTGACAGAATCGTTTTGGCCGACTGTGGAGGCAGTGAAGGCACGCCGTATTAACGAAGCAAGTTTACTGCCCACTGGCGGTTTGCCTGGACTCTGCAGCCACAATTCTTTGTCCCTTCATCGAGTAAAGTGCCGAATCTGCCTGGCTCAAGAGTCTCTCGATCGTCTCGCCGTTTTGGGGATAGACAGCGACTCCGAAGCTGACGGAAAGCTTTGGGCCTTTGCCGTCATTTGCAACGCTTTCGCAGATACGTTGTGCAACTAGGTGGGCCTCCTCTGCGTCAGTCTCCGGTAAGACAACAGCGAACTCGTCGCCGCCGAAGCGCGCGGGAGTATCGAGGTCCCGACAACAGGAGCACAAAACATCGGCCAGCCGGCAAAGCGCTTGGCTTCCTATCATATGTCCGTGGCGGTCGTTGATTCGTTTCAGCCCGTCCAGATCAAAAAACAACATAGCAAACTCTCGGTTCGTGCGCTTACTGCGCTTGATTTCCGAATTGAGCACATCCACAAGGTGGCGGTAGTTGGCTAGACCGGTCAGAGAATCGCTTGCCGCCAGCCGACGCAGGCGATCCTCCAGCTCCCGTTGCTTGGTGATGTCTTCAGCGATGACCTCGTAGGCTTCAAGTTCCCCATGTTCGCTGAGGACTTCTCGTCCGCTGAGCCGGACCTTCAGGGTCGCATGGTCCTTGCGTTTCCATTCTATTTCGATGGGATCGACGAGAGCTACCGCGCCCGTTTGACCAAGCAATTTTGCCCGTCGGTCAGGGTCTTGAATAATGTCGCGCGCAAGTTCTAGGGCCAAGAGTTCCTCTTTTGACCCATAGCCGAGCATCCTTATCATCGCTTCGTTCACTTCCAGAAATCTGCCATCGAGACTGCAGCGGCAGATTCCGTAGCTTAGATTTCCTGCCAGCGCGCGGTAGCGTGCTTCCGACCGTCGTAATTCCTTTTCGGCGCGATCGCGTTGATCGCGCAACGATTTCTCAGCGAGAGCCCGATGAACGGCTACAGGTAAATGCCCAATGCTCTCCACTTCAATACAGTCGGCAGCACCTTTCAGAATGAACTCCGCAACGATTTCGCGTTTCAAGTCGCGGACCAAAAAGATGACCGGGATGTCCCTCTTCATTTCGTGTAGGAGATCCAGTAGCTGCGTTTCTTGCCAGTCGGGGTTCGGGTACTCGGCCAAAATAAGTTCAAAGAGCTGCGAACGGAGTCGTTCGGCGAACTGTTCGAGAGTCAAAATTACATCCGAGCTGACCGTGAATCGCACCTTCCTGAGCTCATGCAAGCAGCGCTCAACATCTGCTGCGGAACGATGAACAAAGAGGATTTGCAGGAGATTTTGTCTGCCCCAAGGTGCGTCATGGGCAGAAGCTCGCGGCACTTGCTCAGAGATGGGTTCAGATTTCGAAGACATAGCCAGCCTCGGTAAATCCGGGGCGGCAGTGCCATTCCCCGCCCGACTGACGCCCGGGCCTAGTCGGAGATAACTCATAGAGACTGGGTCAATGAGACACTTAGTACTAGTGAGGTACTACAGTTTCGTTAACTGATACGGCAAATTTCCGGTGTGCTCCGAGCCGAAACAGCGCCGAGGTGGAAGATTGTAAAATGAATGTGGTCACGAACGCTTTACGAGGCCCCTCGCGAAGGGCAGTGAAACAGGTTGAAATTCTCCTGGCAAGCTATGGATTCCTGTTGCAAATCCTGCTGTCCTCCGTGACACAAGGTCGTCCAATGAATCGATTATCGATCCTGCCCGGGAAATCGGCTTCGCGTCAAAAGAGCGCCGCTCACTTTGCTATGTGACGGGCATACCTTAGAAGTGGCCGCGCTCGACATTTTGGTTCGAGCCTCCATGCGATAGCTTCCGGTTGTCGCCAACTCGGAAACTAATAGCGCAGCCTGCGACCACTTGGCCTGTAGTCGGCTTACTATAGAAGTGATCCGAAAACCGCTGACCAATCGCAACGATATCGTGCATTCATTTGGTTCCAAGATTCAGTCCGAGTGGGCCTTCAATGAGCCCGTGACTTCCGACCTTTCTCCGTTTTAACTTGGCTCCCACGCTCCGGACCCTCACGCCGACTCTTCCTGAGTCCAGTAGGTCGCCCTTTTTCTGCCGCGCATTTTCTTGGGCACTGCTTCCGGCTAATTCCTGCGTCCGGCAGCTTCGCGGCTTCTGCTTTCCCGGTTCCTCTCCATGAATCTTTGGGTCCCTCCCAGAATGCAGCCGCTCGCCTTGGAAGCAGAAGCCCTCGCTTCTGTGTGCCCCAGGAAAATGGGGCAAGAAAAAGGAGATTCCAAAAATGTCTGACCGCAATGACGATCGTCGGATTTGTTGGTGCCGACCCGGAGCAGCGTCAAGCGCGGAACAACGGTTCGAGATTTACCGTTCTTTCTGTCGCCACACAACGCTCCTGAAAAAACGCAGAAGACGAATGGGTCTCGAAAGTCGAGTGGCATCGCGTCGCGATTATATGCAATCTGAGGCCGCGTCAAACCGCTACTTAAGTCTGAACCGCTGCCTCTCAAATTCGAGGAGTCCAATTGGGTGACGTGCGTTTGGCGTTGGCCACTCCCGGAGCGGAGGCCTGCGTCGATCACACCTCCCTATTGCGCTTCCTTGAAACACGGTTTGGTGCGGAAGCGCCGAACCTAAGCGCATGGCGTCGCGCCACACTAGGCGATCTCACCAGCGCACTCAACTTCAAAGCGCCTGAGCACTCGATACCGAACCTTCCGTCACCGGTTTCCGCGATTCAACAAGTGCTTCAGCAATGTACGGCAAACCTGGCTGGCCAAACACCGTACACTGCGCCGAATGCACAGACTCTTCCGGAACAAGAAGGAGGAACAGCGACTCGTCCAAGTGGCGTTTGTTAATCCAAACGCTGAGCCGATTTTATGTGAGTTTCGGCTTTTACTTTACGGAAGACCACAGAGCACGAGATGTCTCGTATTAACTTAGGTTCGCCTCTTGCGAACTCCCGTTTGGTCCTGCCCTTAGAATTGCATCACATGCGCCCACCAGTTTTTAATGGTCGCCTCGGTCGCCCAATGAAGTCGTCTTAGCTCTTCCTTCCTGAGAGAATTTCGGGAGGTTCGCTAAAATGCCTCTAATCTTCCAGTGAAATGCTGGCCTCAGTGCTGCTGCTCTGAGACTGGTTGGATCGCGACAGGCGGCACCGTGGTGTGCAATCCTCCTCCGAACCCCTGCCGGATTAGCTTAAAAATTGTGCGCCGGTTTTCGAGAATCGTTTTCACCCATGCGAAGCGGCCCATTTGTGGAAAATAGATTCCCCGGAAACAGAGACGCGCGATGAAGATGTTGATGCGATAACCCAGTGGCTTGTGGTTGAGCGAATCGACAGCTTTTTCGATTGCCTCGGGACTGTAAGAGCTGGCCCACCCGATTCGTACCTCGCTATGAGCTTCATCGATGCTCATCTTCAACGGCGTGTGCGCCATCGCAAAGGGAATGAACTCTCGCCAGTGCTTCGGACGCGTCAGCCGCCCCGCTGCTTCCAGCCTTTTGTAGAGCGGAGTCGCAGGCAGTGGCGTCATCAATCCAAAGATCGGCAGCCCCGGTGGCCAACTGCGGATTTCCTTCAACGTTCGCTCTGCCACGCCAGTCGTATCGTTGTCCATCCCGAAGATAAAAGACGTGATTGCATAAACGTTGCGCTGCGCCAGCCGGTCGAGCACCACCGAATACTCACCCGGCTTGTTGAATCCTTTTTTTACGTCGGCAAGGTTGGCCGGATCGATGGATTCCATTCCGATGAAAATCCACTTGCCGCCGGCCGCCGCAATCAGATCAACGAGTTCCTCATCGCGCAGCAGATTGGCGCTGATCTGCGCGACCCAATGCACTTGCGCGTTTGCCGCGATGATGTCTCGCAGCAATGATTTTGTGCGCTTTACGTTGATCGCAAAATTGTCGTCGATGAAAAATACGGCAATCTGGCCTCCCTCCGCCCGCGCGCGCGCTTTCAGCAGCAATAGTTCGTTTACCACGCTTTCATTGGTGCGAAAGCGGATGGAGTCACCGAAAAATCCCGTCACCGTGCAAAACTCGCATCCGTATGGACAACCGCGCCCGGACTCCACTGGGATAATCCGAAACGTACCCCATCCACCGCCCACGCGCTTCAGGAGCGGATGCAAAAAGCCCGGTAGCACATTGAACTGCTCCAGCTCGATTTTGTCCCAGGGAATCTCCGGATAAGGCCGCAGTGGCGGTTTGCGCTCTTGAGCAAAGTCGTCCACTGGCGCGTATACATCCTTGAGCGTGCCGCGCGCGGCATCTTCCACGATTCGCGGCCATATCTCATCGGCTTCGCCAAGAGCAACGGCGTCGGCATGACGTGGACCACCGTCACGGCCAAGCGCCTCATCGGCCATTTCCGTAACGTGAGGACCGCCCATTACCACCTTTACTCCCGCAGCGCGCACCGCGTCCGCCATGCGATAGGCCTTGGCGATCATCCTGGTCATTGCACCGATGCCCACCAGCCCGATATTTTGTTCACGCACGTAGCGCGCGATACCTTCTTCATCCATGGGCTGTGCGTTGCCGTCAATCAGCACCACTTCGTGGCCCGGCGGAGTCAGTGCTTGCAGCAGAAACATCCAAAGATGCGGCATGAAGTTGCGCGTCACACCGTTATCTGGGTTGTACAGTAGAATTTTCATTAAGTCCTCTTGAGGCCGAATGAGCTAGTCATACGGCCGGTTCGTACCAACCGAAAAACGACCCGGATATTTCCACTGCAACGAATCCGCCAACCATGCCATCTGATATCTTCACAGGTTCACCTCCTATTTCAGACGCATCCGGTTCATGAGCCGACCGACTTTTGCCAAATCTATCTGATCAGGACGTAGTGCGACGTTGGCGCCAAAAGTATGGGTGGACACATCCACTACAGGAACAAAGGAAAATCCAGAAGCAACGTTTTCCGCTGAGTGATGTCGGACGACGTACCCACCAATCAGATACCCAAGAGTGCCTCCGACGAGAACGTCTGAAGGAAAATGCTGACGCGCGGTCACACGGCTCGCACTGATTGCCAATGCAAAGGCGTAAGCGGCCAACTGCACCGGCTTGCTTGGATACTCAGATGCAATCACTCGCGCCAGCGCGAAGCTTTCCGCTGCGTGCCCAGAAGGAAATGAACCGTCAAGCTCGAAAGAACGCGTTCCATGAGGCCAGAATCCTCCCTGGCCGTTTCCTTCGTTGGGCCGTTCGCGATTGGTGGCGAGCTTCAGAGCTTCGACTACGAGTAAGGAATCGATGACCGCTTCGGCTCCCAGACGCCCTGTTTCGGCAAGGTGCTCATTGTGAGTTCCCAACCCGAGGAAGTAGAGCCCAGCAGCACCTCCCAAAGTGGCGTAGGGCGAACCGAAGCCGGAGACAATGTTACTCGCGTCTATCCTGCTCTTGTCGATCCCAAGATTCTGCTGTGCTTGTGCATCGTAGTGGAGCGCAACTGCGGTGCCAGCGGCAAACGGCACCAGCCAGATGGCATCTCTTGGAGCAATATGCAACGGACTGGTCCAGATGCCAGCCTGATCGTGGCCAATGTCTTTGAGACATTCTCCGAGATGAGTCACGCCGCAGATTACGAATTGCGTGGACGGTTGTTGTTGGTCTTCCGAGGCCTGATCTGGTGATTGCGACGTACCGGAAACGGGTCGCGTCTCTGGCGCTTGTTCATCCGATGACTCTGTCGTCTGTGCAAATGCCGGCCTTGGAGCACAAATTAGGACCGCACAGATTAGTAGGCAATACGCAAAAGATGCAACGACATTTCTAATTCGCGCAATCCACATGATCTTTGAAGTTCCTTTCAAATTCGCATTCGTTCTCAACCGCAATCTTCTTGTTGCGTTCAAAACTCAAAGTCCAAAGAGAACTGGATTTGGCGGGCACCCGTTCCGGCAATGGGTTGCCTAAATCCCGGCATCGGCGTGAGGTCTGAGCCGAACACAGGATTGATCTGGGAGACGTTCGCGCTGTTGAACAGGTTGAAGAATTCCGCTACCACGTCGAGGCGCTTCACGCCGCCGAACGGGAAGTACTTCAGAACGCGGAAGTCCATCGTAGCCAGTGCGGGTGTGTTCAGAGAATTTCTGTCGAGGACGAGTGGCCTGGCCGAGAGTGGAAAGGCGTGACTCTGATTCGAGTCAAGACCCGTCAACGGGTTCACAGGCCGGCCACTCTCCAGTGTCAGAATCGGTGCCACTTCAATATGACTGAACGCTTGCGTTAGCCATCCGGTGTTTTCTTCTGACTTCCCGCTCTTCTCCTCCTCGTCACCGATAGGCAATTCCCAGAGCGCGTTGAAAACGAAGCGTTGCTGTTGATGCTGGCGGGACACCGTCTTCTCCGCGCGAAGATCGAATGGATTTTGGGGTTGCTCGTCGAAGTCTGAAGCATCGTCGAATGTCTTCGACAGTGTGTAGCTCGCCGAAAACGCCAGCTCATCGCTCATCCGCCGGTCGAGCGTGAATGAAACGCCGTTATAGGTCGAACTCGCGGAATTCTGGAGTTGATAAATGTCGCCGAACTGAGTGTTGAGGCGCCCAGGTAAAAAGACTTCTCGCGCAATCTGTTGTGGGGTTGGATTTGGAACACCAAGGCTAACGGCATTCGCAAGCGTGAGGACAACCGGAGGTGACAAATTGACGTTAAGCGTTCGAGGCAGGTTAACTCCATGAACAAACAAATAGTCAGCGCGCAGCGTGAGACTTTTCGCGAGCAAGTATTCCGCACCGGCGCTGGCTTGTTGGCTGTAGGGAGTTGCTATGCGCGGATCAGGTCGGAAGATAGATGGAGCAATCCCCGATTCATGCGCAACAAGTGGCCTGCCTTGCGCTGTCGCGAAAAGGCTGGCTGCTGCGTTTCCGTCGGCTACCTGCTCGAACGCCTGCGAACCGTTTTTCTCGATCGCTCGCGTCAAATTGGCGAGAACGTAGCGGTCGAAGAAAACTCCATACCCCGCACGAAAAAGCAATTTAGGAGACGGACTCCAAGCGAGACCAATTCGCGGGCTAACGTTATTCGTGTCTTGATTAAACCCGGCAGGCAGGCACTCAAAATCGTAACGGACACCCAGATCAACCGTGAGTTGGCGGACCAGTGACCAATGATCCTGGACAAATCCGCCGACACTGGTCACCGGAAAATCCGCGGTCGAATTCCCAAACGCCTGCCGAAACTGATTAGGATTTCCCGAAAGGAAATCGCCGAGTGAGGCAAAGAGATATACGCCATCGAAGCCGTCCGGTACGTCGGCACGTAGCCCGATGCGATTCACCGTTCCGCCGACCTTCCAAAGATGTTTTCCTCGCGTGCGAGAGTACGTATAGCTGGCTTGATAATGGTTTTCGCGACGTTCGCTGTTTCCTGAATAGGGCCGCCCGAAGGTGACCAGTCCAGCGATGTCAATCTCCGGGCCGAAAGGCTCATTCGTGCGCAGGACCGCATGGCGCGTCGCAGCCTGAAACCGTAAATCGCTAACGGCCTGCGAGCCTAAGACAGTGGTGAGAGATCCCAAAAGAGCGTTGTCGCTCGTGAAGCTGCTGCCTCGCGCACTTGCGTCTATGAGGCCGTTGGTGTTGAACGCGTCGCCTGATTCCTTGTTGTCTGTGAAGGTGTAGCGCAGCATCAGAGCAGTATTCTTCGTGAGTTGGTGATCGAGCTTGCCCGCAGCTTCCGTTTCCGCGCGCGCAATGGGAGCGAAACCTGTCGTGATCTGGCGCGTTGCTAGCCCTGGAAATGCGCCCGTCGCGAGGAAGACATTTATGGTTGATGCTACTGTAGGGTTAATATCCGAGCCGGTTTGCCCCCGGTTGTGTTCTTGTTCGAGGGCGGCGTAGTAAAACGTCTTGTCCTTGATGACAGGTCCGCCCAGCGCGAAGCCAGCGCGGAAGCGTCGAAACGATGGCTTGCCGGATTCAGTCTCGAAGGGGTCTCGCGCATTGAACGCGCCGTCTTGAGCAAATACAAACGCGTCGCCATGAACCGCGTTTGTCCCGGAACGGGTGATGACATTTATCGAACCTCCCGATGCTCCGCCTGACTCCGCTGAGAGACCATTGTTGACGACTTGAAACTCCTGCACGATTTCAGGCGAGAGTTCCGTGCGGCTCGATCCGGTGTACTCATCATTGTTGTCGAGTCCGTCGATGGATACGTTGTTGCTTCGAGGGCGGAGACCGCCGAACGTGAAGCCGCTGCCGGTTAGCGGCGTCGAACCGCTCACGGCGGGTGCCGCTGGGGAACTCGAAACCCCAGGCGCCAGGAGAACGAAGTCGAGGTAGTTGCGGGTCCTGACGGGGAGCTCTTCGATCCTCTCCTGATCCACCGAAGATACGACGGACGTTTGCGACGTATCTAGGGCCGAGGGCTGCGCGCTGACCGTTACTTTTTCCGACGCGGACGCCGGAGAGAGAACGATGTTGAGATGAACGGTTTGCCCAAGGCTCAAGACGATGCCCGTGTACCGATAGGGCGCGAATCCCGCTTGTTCCACCCCGACTTCGTAAGTACCGACAGCGAGCTGTTCTGCCCGAAAGAAACCCTGCCCATCCGTGCTTACGCGGCGCGCTTGATTCGTCAGAGGGTTGTGCAACGCAACTTGCGCGTTGGGAATGACAGCGCCGGTGGCGTCGCTCACAATGCCCTCAACGGCCGCTCCGACTCGCGACGCTTGAGCGTCCGCATTGGCAGCGCAAAACAAAAACACAACCGAAGCAGCAACATCAACAGCAACGCGACGCACAAAAAACAAACGGCAATCACGAATCATCTCGGGTCCTCATTCCCACAATATTGAAAGGGCAAAAAAGCCGATCTTGGACCAGCTTCACGGACGGTCGAGCACGCTGCCGGAAAGAGACGGACTCGTCCCTAGCGGCGCGTTTGCTCGTCAGCGATGAGGATTTCTAGATACGCAGTGCGAGAGGAGGGGGACTTATGACACTAAAGAACAATTGCATGAAACTGCGTGGTGCCGAATGGAAAGACTCTTGAACCAACGCTGCGAAGACATCTATTGCAAGCAACTTTAATACGGAAATCCTAAAGATGAAACGTGCAAATGAATACGCCGCACCTACACACAATGCAAGAACCACCAACGCGTACTCGGTATCGTTCCCGGTTTGAATCGTCTGATCCCAATAGTCGAACATCTCAAGTAGCGGGCAGACAAGGCAGATGAGCAGCGCAAGCGTAGCCGTAATTTGAGATAACCGAGATCGCATGGAAGGAAGTATACAGCACGTCTCCTTCAAATCCTTCATCAACCATCCATCACGGCTGTTCGTTGAGTGCTTTCTCCAGCGCTGGAATAATTCGCGCAACCGGGCCGTTCCAAAAGATTGAGGCCGGCGCGTCGTTCCAGCGCGCGTGCGGTGCGTAAAGAATCGCATCGTCCCAGTAGAATCCTTTCTGAACGCAGCAGCTCGGCACAGGCTGTGGAGGCTTCTGTTTTATAATCTCATTTAACGCGGCTGCCACGACGTGCTTCGAATCCCAAAACTGTCGGACCCGCCGGTCCGGAATTCGCGCCAGCGTATTCCCGCTAGGCGACTTCCAATCGGTTACCAGGATCGGCTCCCAAACAACCAGCACACGGACCCTTCGATCCGCGTGCCGAGCCAACAGTTGCTGGACTGCGGAGGCCCCCCGCAGACAAGTTGGTCACGTCGGAGAAAGAAGCAGCACCAGCCGAGGAGCATCGGAGTCACGGTCAAAGGCATTCTCGAAGTCACTGAAATTTGTATTTGACAGCGCAATGAGAGGCTCCTGCCCTGGCGGTACTGACGAAGGACCCCACAGATACACGACAGCCAGAAGTAAAACGACAGCTATCATCGCTAGAACGATTACTCTCTTCTTCGTCATTTTCCAGTCTCGTAGAACCGGTCAGCGATGAATCCAGCAATTTGCTGGGGAAATAGAATCATCCCAAAAACCACAACCAATGCGGCCCAAAGCAGCACATTGCCCAGCAACCTACCTCGGACAGCGCATTGCTTAGCGCGATGCTGTTGCCAGAATCCGAGGCCAAGCAATACAAACGAGAGACCCAAAAGCCAGGGACGGAGCGTCGTGAAGAAAGCACTCGCGGCGCCGGCCCCAAGAGCAGCGGCAAATCCGAGCGGAAGGCAACAACTGATCGTCGCGACGGAACTGAGCATCGCCACCAAGGAAGCCGAAATGCCCGTCCCCGTTTTCACGGTCTGCCCTCTTGTCGCGCTGCCAGCACTGCTCGGTGAATCGCTTCCGCAGGTGGGAGACCGATTTGTTTCGATCCCGGATACAGGCGGCAACTCAGCGCAAAGCTCTGCACTTTCTGTGACTCTCCTGCGACGTCTCGTCCATTGATTCGGATCGTCGGCGAACCACAAAATCTAAGTTCGTCAGCCATTCCTTCGTCTCTGACGAGCACTTCATGGACATCCGCCGCGACACCTTCTGCGGCCAGGACCTCTCTGACCAGCTTCACCGCTGCGGGATGAGACGGGCACTCCGCCACATACAAAACCTCAACTTTCACTTCGCACTCTCCGGTTTCCGTGGGGTTCCTTCTCTCAAAATCGGGCAATGAGCAGGCCGTTTGCGCAGCTCTCTGTTGCATCTGCGCAGAGCCAAACGCAGCTCGCGCTCCAGCTTGTGAAGATCGGCAAGTTTCCGCTGTACGTCAGAGAGCTTTTCTTCCAATCGGCGGCGCACTGGCGCACACGGCTGAAAGCGGCTTCCCCGCAGGTTCAAGAGACCGCGAATCTCGCTGAGTTTGAATCCCAGGCCCTGTACGCGGCGGATAAAGGCTAGTGTCTCCACGTCGCTTTCGGCGTATCGACGGAATCCACCCTGCGTTCTTGGGGCCCGCGGGAGCAGTGCATTGCGTTCGTAAAAGCGAATCGCGTCAACGCTAAGGCCGATCTTTTTCGCGACGATGCCAATTTGCATGGCCTTGGCTCCTTTTTAGACGCTACACCCTGGAGTATAGTCCAGAGTCAAGCTCTTCTTTCCGGCCGCGTCGCGCACGCCGTTCAGGACCCGATTTCGCTTACTGTGGCCCGCTCTTGACGCCCTCCACTCTTTGCGCCGATTTCACTGAGTACGGTACGCCACCTTTTCCTGCTTCCCATTCTCTTGGGCACGCTTCAGGCTAATTCCTGCGTCCGGCAGCTTCGCGTCTTCTGCTTTCCCGGTTCCTCCCATAAGTCATTGGTTCCCTCCCAGAATGCAGCCGCTCGCTTTGGGAGCAGCAGCCCTCGCTTTTGGGTGCCCCAAGAAAATGGGGCACAAAAAGGAGATTCAAAAATGTCTTACCTATATGTTAAGTGGAATAGCTTCGGGCTGAGGTTTGCCCGCCGACGTTTCCGACATTAGAGCATGGTTTGTCTTGCGCTGGCCACTCCCGTAGCGGAGACCTGCGACGCCGGAGGCGGCGCGGTTAGGTCGTAGCGAAGGGAGTGGCCAGGACGGATTCTTGGGCGAATCTCGTCCGAGCGGGTACCCTTGCGAATGCCGCCGTCTGCAACATTTGTATGACTTTCGAGCCGCCCGCCACTCGCGGAGCAGCGCATAAGAGTAGACTCGCAACGGCAGCGTCTTCTACCCGTAGCGGACAAAGTGATCAAATCAAAGTCAGTCGGAACGAAACTTAGGCTTTCTAGAGAGGATTGGACGCGAGATCTATCGGCACGGAGGATGGTCTATGGAGATTAGGCAGCGTCTCAGGTTTGCGGCCCGCCAGCTCCGGCGTAATCCCGGTTTTACGGCGATGGTCATTATCACCCTCGCGCTCTCCATTGGCGCAAACACAGCGATTTTCTCCTTGCTGAATGCGCTCATGCTGAAGAGCCTCCCCTACTCTCATCCCGAGCGGATGGGCACCATTTACACGCGCGTCACTGGCTCCCAGCCCTCTGATGAGCGGCACGGCCTAAATGGCGAGCAGTGGGAGCTGCTGCGCGACAATGTCCCCTCACTGATATCGGCTGTTTCAAGTCGAGGAACTTCAGGCGTCAATCTCGGATTGGGATCCCATGGGCAATATCTCCGTGCGGGACGCATTTCGGCGCACTACCTCGACGTACTAGCCCTCCAGCCTATGCTGGGTCGCAACTTCTCAGACGACGAGGACCGCCCGCACGGGCCCAAGGCCGCCATCCTGAGTTACGGTTTGTGGCGAAATACCTTCAATTCCAATCCCGACACTCTTGGCCAATCCATTGTGTTGAAAGGCGAGCCGCACACGGTTATCGGCGTGCTTCCCGATAGCTCAACGACACCCTTGAACGCCGACCTATATGCCGCCCTCCAGCCCGGCCGCGGGGGTGAAGGCAGCGGAACGAACTTTGAGTGCATAACCCGTCTGCGCGAACGCGCGACGTGGCAGGAGGCCGACGCCGAAATCAACCGCGCCTGGTCAGTCCGTGCCCATCGCTATCGCTATGAACTACAGAACAGCCCCGGCGCGCAGGTGATTTACTATTCCGTCTCGCTCCAGAAAGGCGAGACCGACTCGCTTCGTCCGCAAGTTCTTGCGCTCATGCTGGCTGCCGGCTTCATACTTCTCATCGCCTGCGCCAACCTGGCTGGGCTGACGCTAGTCCGTATGCTGCGGCGCGCTCCGGAAGTAGCCACGCGTCTGGCGTTGGGAGCCTCGCGTTGGCAGATCCAGAAGCAGTTCTGGATCGAAAACCTGCTGTTGGCGCTCCTGGGTGGAGTGGTTGGCATCGGTATTGGCCTTGCCGCTCTGCGCGGCCTCCTGTTGCTCTTGCCCGAACACTTTCTTCCTGTCGCGCATGTCTCCCTCGATGGTCGGGTGATGGCCTTCACGCTCGCCGTCTCGCTGTTGACGAGCGTCCTGTTTGGAATGCTCCCCGCGCTCACAGCTCGGAATGTGGACTTGCGCTCTTCGATGGCCAGCCGTGCCGTGGCCAGTGGCGGCAGCGTGCGCCTCCGCCAAGGGCTGATCGCCGGCGAGGTCGCCCTTACTGTCGTTCTGCTGGCGGCCTCCGGACTGCTCATCCGCACCCTGGTCCACTTGGAGACGCTGCCGCCAGGGTTCAATCCGAACGGAGTGATTGTCGCAAAGGCCTCGCTCGATGACGTCCGCTTCCACGATCCCGCAGCCTTCAGAAAGCTACTGGACGAGGGCACGGCCGCTATGCGCAAAATTCCCGGCGTGCAAAATACCGCCGTCGGACTCAGCCTTCCTTACGAGCGCACATTAAATAGCGGCGTCACCCTCAGCGACGGCAAAGAGGCCGGGCAGCAGGATGGGACGGATGTGGTCTATGTCACGCCCGGATATTTCGACACATTGCAGATGCCTTTGCTTGCCGGCCGTGTCTTTACCGATGCCGACGGCCCAAACGCGCAGCACGTGGCAGTGGTGAACCAAGCTTTCGCTCGCAAGTTCTACGGCGGAACCGATCCCGTGGGCCGCTATATCGACAAAGACACACTCATCGTGGGCGAGGTCGCCGATGTCTCCGTTTCTTCTGGTCTGTATGAGGGCGCTCCGCTCATGAGCGAGCAGGGGATGTACATTCCTGCCGCACAATTGAAGTCACAGGAACTCTCGCTTGTGCATGTATGGTTTCAACCGGACTGGGTTGTCCGCACTGCCGGTCCCATGGAGGGATTGACGGACCAGATGCAACGCGCGCTAGCCAGTGTCGATCCCAACCTGCCCTTCTCCGGCTTCTACAGCATGCGCGACCTGCTCGCGAAAACTCTGGCGACACAGCGGGTCGAAGTCGCGCTGTTAGGCGCAATGGCGGCACTAGCTCTGCTGCTGAGCGCACTCGGTATTTTCGCCCTCGTTGCCAACATGGTCGCCCAGCGGACGCGGGAGATTGGCATCCGCATGGCCCTGGGCTCGACCGTTGGTCAGGCAATGGTGCAGATCGGCCGCTCCGGTGCGGGCGCCTCAGTGCTTGGCCTCTTTCTGGGACTAGTTCTTTGCGCGGGAGCACTGCGAGTGATGCGTAGCGTGCTCTATGGCGTCGGCGTCTACGATGTACCAACCCTGACCACCGTAGTTCTCACGCTGGTGTTGGTAACGCTTCTGGCGACAACCCTGCCAACTCTGCGAATTGCAAAGATCGACCCAGCCAATACATTACGTGAGGAATAGAACGGTTCTAAACTACGCTTAAACAAAGTAACCATTGGGGTGGCCACCAAAGGTCCGAGTGGTCGGCCACCCAGAAGTAATCGTCGCAAACCGTGCTCCAAGCCATCGTCGGCGACTTCCATGGGGCTGCGGTCACGCTCTTCGAACCGCTCACCGTTCTCCGGGTCTTCTCTTCTCCCTTCTGCGCCGTGTTCCTGAGCTAGGGACATTTCTTTCTTTCTCTCCCCGATTTTCTTTGCGCTCACCGCTCGGGTAATTCCTCTCCGCTCCGGCCTACGCGTCTTCTGCTTTCACGGCTCCTCGCCAGACAGCATGGGTCCCTCCCATAAAGCAGACGCTAGCCTACGACTCCCCGCCCCCTCGCTCTCTCTCGTGCCCCAAAAAAAAACGGGGCAGAAAGAAAGGTAAAACAAAATGTCCTATCTATATGTTAAGTGGAATAGGTTTTCGAACTGATTCGCTCGCCGACGGTTGAGTCATTAGAGCATGGTTTGAGTCTCGCTGGCCACTCCCGGAACGAAGGCCTGCGCCGCCACAGGCGGCGCGTTTAGGCCTGAGTGGAGGGAGGGGCCAGCGAACCGGAGACGGATCGAGCGTCATTGGCAACGAGGGAAAAAAGAATCGAATTCATTCCCATGACGGTGTCCCGCTTCTCGCGATGGAACCCTAACTTTTCCAGTATCCGAATCGAAGGATAGTTTTCAGGGTGAACGAGCGCGGTTAGTCTGTCGAGGTGGAAATCATGGAATGCCGCGTGAACCCAGGCGGACGCTGCTTCTGTCGCCAGCCCTTTGCCCCAATAGCATTGGACAAGTCGGAAGCCGAGGTCGATGCAAGCGTATTCCCGCAGCTCAAGCAGTCCCGAATCCCCAATTGCACAACCCAAGCGACGATCCAAGATGATCCACTTGCTGAAGCCGTGTGTAGTCTGGTGTTCCTGATAGTTACTTAGCCGGGCCTTCGTTTGGTCAAGGGAAGTATCTGGACCAGTAGGGGTAAAGCGCATGACGATCGGGTCACCGAACCAAGCGAACGCCGCCTCAACGTCGCTTGACTCGAACGGACGCAAAATGAGTCGGCTGGTCTCAATTGTGGCACGCACCGATCACTCCCCCATGCGACGTCCGAGCTAATTCTGCATTAAACTTTCTCTCAACGTACGCGTCAAGATGTCGGTGGGTACAATCTAATCGGATGCCAGGAGTTTTTTCGTGAACACAGCTATATCTGCTGTTCTTACTGTTGTGCTGATGACCGCTGGTACGGAGCCAACGGTGCAGAGGGCCAATCCTTCGGTTTCGTCGTTGTCAAGACCAAGCAATGCCGCCGCAGAAATTGGAAAATTCATGCAAGAGCTATACCGACGCGGGCAGTTCAACGGAGCCGTGCTTGTGGCGGATCGGCAAGGCATTGTTTATCGGGGTGGCTTCGGTGTCGCGAATCGAGCCTCAAATACAGCTTTCACGCCGGACACGCCATCTTGCTTAGCCTCATTGTCGAAACCTTTGACGGCTCTAGCAGTGATGATGCTGGCCAAAGATGGCTTCATCAAGTATGACAACCACATTCCCGAATATATCCCGGAGTTGCCGCCAGCGTTGGGAGCCGCCACGATCCGGCAACTCCTCACCCACACGTCCGGGATTCCCGATTACAGCAACCGCAATGTCGAGCATCCAGGAATGACGAATGCTGACGTGCTTCGGGCTCTGACGCACGTCGATCATACCGAGTTCCACCCGGGAGAGAAATACCAGTACAGCAACTCGGGCTACGTCTTGCTGAGTATCCTCGTTGAGAGAGTATCGGGTAGGCCCTTATCCGAGTTCCTGCAAAAGAGAATTTTCGGACCGCTGCGAATGCTGAGAAGTTTTGCGCTTACTAGTGATCAACAAAAGGCCGAGGACGTGGCGCGCGCCTATAGCGCTTTTGGGACTCCTGACGACTATCAGGCCTTGGTCACAGGCGACGGAGGCGTTTATTCGACGGTTGATGACCTTTACCTATTTGATCGCGCCTTATATACGGACACACTCGTTCGCCAATCGGCGTTGGCAGATGCTTTTACGCCGGCTTCCGTTCGGCAAGGGAGCACAACTTACGGGTTCGGTTGGAATGTAAAGGAAGAGGATTTTGGAAAGCGCGCCTGGCACACGGGGAGTACGGCGGGTTTTCGTGCATTCATTGAGCGACGACCGGCCGAGCGCAGTGTCGTAATCATGTTAACGAGCGTCGGAAACAGCAAGCGCGTTGAAATCAATGAAGCCATACACGCAATCTTGGAGGGCCGGATTGCCCCCTATCCCAAAAAATCGTCCGCGGTCGCACTGTACGAGGTCATCCATACGTCCGGGGTAGAAGAAGCAATCAACAGATACAGAGACTACAAAGAGAAAAGTACCGACGAATACGATCTTTCCGAGAGCGAACTCAACATGCTCGGCTACCAGCTTCTCTACGGCGACAAGAGCTCGCAAAGTGCGATTCAGATCTTTATCCTCAACACCCTAGAGCATCCATCATCATCGAATGCCTTTGACAGTTTGGCGGAGGCGTATCAGGTCGCTGGCAAGAAGGGATTGGCGAAATCGAACTACTGGAAGGAAATTTTACTCGACCCTTCCAACGTACACGCGAAGACGATGTTGGCTCAGTTGGGGTCCTCACTGTGCATCGTGGCTGGCATTCTCCTCGGCGGAGTTATTTTGGTTCTCCTTCTGTACTTGGTCAGACGCAGGGTGAGAAACAAAAACTCATGAGAAATCGTCTTGGAACCGAATGTGGCGTGGCTTGGAGTCGTTACCATCATAGCTGGCGCGCTAATTCGAGTGCTTTCTGCATCTGGGGGTCTTCACCAGCGAGAAGCTGCTGAGGCGGTTGCGCAACTGGAATACTCGGAGTGACACCGCGTCCTTCAATCAACTGGCCCTGCCAAGTGAGGGCTGCCGCCACGGGAAGGTCCACGATGTGCTCAAAGCCACCTTTGAATGCATTGCTGCTAAAGAGCCGGGAGTCTTGGATGCTCTCGGCCCTCACGCCACACCGATCTTCCTGATTCAGTCGGGTGGCCTTTGGCATTCTGCCGGCTGCGCTCTTTGCATTACTTCCGAGTTGTCCGTTCGGGAGTGGCAGCCGATCATAAGTGAAGAGCGAGTGATACTTGCAGATTTTGTTAAGCGCCGTCGCGCGTAAACTTTCTCGCGCCACACAAACCGTGACACTTGCACCTGCGGCTCGGTCCGGCATGCGCCTTCCTCGTCGCTCCGCTCCGGTTCCCCTGTTCCGAGTCCCTGCTCCCGCAGCGCCTCTGAGTCGGCGCTGCCCACGAGCATGCGCCGCAGGGCCGCTCACGCGGAGCAATAGCGAACCAGACAGGGCGGATCGGTGAGGACAAAGCGATTTTCGGTGTGGCCGGAAATCCGGACGGAAAAAGAAAAATCACACAAGGGCCGGCCGACTCTAGCAGTATTACCGGGTTTCGCCGACTTCTAGCTTTTAAATGGGAGTGGCGGACGAGATCTTTTTCGGACCATTGATTTCACCCGAGTGTCGCTGCCGGCCTTGTCCCCACTGCCGGCAGAACATCCACGACACATTGAAATACACGAAGCCGCACGGGCGCGCGGCAGCATTGCCGCCTGCCATCCGGGAGGCCGGTCATGAGAACGCGATCCGCTTGCCGTTGTCTTCTCTGTCAGCTCGAAGTTCACCTCGGACAGCAACTGCACGAACTTGGGCACGTCAAAAGTTATTCCGAAGTCGCGCAGTCGAGCTTGCTGCTGTCCGGGTTTCCGAACGCTTTTGCGTTGACCGCGCATCTGCGCTCTTGCCGGAGCAACGGTAGCGGAAGCCATCCCGCGGACGCCGTTCTCCTCGAACTTCTTCACCTTCGGCAGACGCTCAAGACCGACGCACTTCTTCGCGATATTCTTCTGCTCGCCTTCATTCCTGTTCTCCACTCCACCTCGCGACAGATCGCCAAGCAGTACCAATCGGTTCCGTGCGACGATACCGCGCAGCACCTGGTGGCGACGTTTCTTGAAGCGCTCGACTCCACCATGCTGCACGGCCGCAATTCCCACTTAGCCTTTGCCCTCTCCCGCATGGTGCGGCGCAACGTATTCGACTGGGCCAAACGGGAGTCCCGCACCCCGGGCTGCGCGGAACGCGACGACCCTCTCCCCGAACCCGCTTCTCCATTGGGAATTCCGGATCCGCTTGAGAGGGCAGCCCTCTTGCGACACTTCCTCTTTCGCTGTGAGCGGCAGGGCCTGCTCACCGGGGCGGACCTCGAACTCCTCGTTCACATTAAGCTCGAAGGAAGCCGCAGTGAACCGGGCCAAACTTCGGTGGTCTACTCGAACGCACTCCGCCAGAAAATGAAACGTCTCCTCCGCAAACTCCGCGACGCCGCACGATTGCCATCCACTGCGGTGCAACAGCGGGCCCCCCTGGAACCAACATGACACCTGGACTCGCTCGGCGCTTGGCGGCAGAAAAATATTTTTCTGTGTGCGACACATTTTGCCCCGCGTTTTGCTGATTAGTTATATAGGGGGAAGTTTTTCGCCAAACACTCTCAGCAGCAACCGGCGCCATCTGCAGCCGTGGCGCTCCTTGTTTCGGGACTCCTGCCTATTTTCCCTTCACCGGAATCAGGAGGAACGCTGGTTAGCCTGGGTCTGTCTTGGAGATGGGCGGAAACTTCCCCACACCTCGCACTGCCTGGAGTCCCTTCCATGAAACGATTCTTTGCCCACAGTCTTTCGGTTTTTCGGCTGACGCTCCGATTTCTCGCCATAGTTTCTACTTTTGCGTTGGCGGCTCCCGCCTTCGCGCAGGCGAACTCGCCGTGGGAGAATGCCGTCAACGTCCTGCAACAAGCCTTCACCAGCACCATCGCCCGCGGGCTGTCGCTAGTGGCCATCGTCGTTTCGGGCTTGACCTTCGCCTTCGGTGAGGGCGGATCAAAACGCGTACTCGCGGGCGTCCTCTTCGGTGTCGGCATGGCCATCGCCGCCGTCAACTTTCTCGCTTGGCTCTTCCCTGGCTGAAACTTCGTTTGGAGCAAAAAACATGAACGGCCGACGCGTCAACCTCGTGCACAGATCGCTGTCTCGCCCGCTCACCATCCTGGGCGCGGAACGGAAGCTCTTCTTCTTTGCCATGTGTGTCGGCGCTGGCACGTTCAATCTCCTCGGAAGCCTGTTCGGAGGGTTGCTGATGTTTCTGCTGCTCTATGTCGTGGCGCGCTGGGCCACGAAAACCGATCCGCAGATCTTGAAGCTGCTTTTGGCTTCCGCGAAATCGCGTCGCCAATACGATCCAGCAAAATTCAGTCCCATTACGGTCCACAGGGTCAACCATGCTTAGGCTCGCCCGCATCGTTAAAAACTATGAGGAAGCCGGAGCTCTAAACGGCCAAATAAATCTTTACGGCTTTTTGAGCGATCAGGTCTTTCTCACCAAGAGCGGAGAGCTCGGCGTCATCCTCGAAGTTCGCGGCGTGGATTATGAGTGCCTCGACGGCGCTTCGATCGACGCGCTTAGCAAACGCCTGGAGTCCGCATTCCGGCTGTTCGATGAGAACTACCGCATCTACCAATACCTGTTCAAGCGAAACAATCCGGGTATTCCGTACAAACTCTATGGAAACGCCATCGTCGATGCCGCAATCCTCAATCGCATCCGCTACCTCGAATCGAAATCCGACAAACTGTTTTCGTTGTCTCTTTACTACGTCGTGCTTTTTGCGGGCTCGCGTAGCGCTCGGACCATTACCAGCCTACTGGCCGAAATCCCCGAGAGGCCGCTCGAAGCTTTTAGTGAACTACGCGCCCGGTTTTCGACACAAAAACAGATCGTGTTCGAAGACAGAGAACTTTCCCGAGCCGAATCTATTTTGCTGCAAAAGACGCGCAGCTTCCTTCTCCAGGTTCAGGATTTTGTCTGCGTGCGCATGGTGGACAAACAAGATGCCTTTCGCGTGCTCACGCAAATTCTGAATTTCGCGCCCCAGAAGATCGAACGCGCTCGTCTGAAGCACGACACCTTCCTTGATTACTACGTCTGCGGTTCGCATCTTGAATGCCATCGCGGACATCTTCGCGTCGACGACTATTACGTAAAGGTTTTCACCTTGAAGGAACCGTCCGCGCAGAGTTTTCCCCTGATGCTGAAACGCCTGCTCGAAGTGCAAGCCAACTTCTATGTCGTCACTGAATGGAAAAAGGAAGATGCCGGCAAGACCCGACGCGTCATCCAGGCCAAACGGCGTCACTTCCATAACACCAAGCGGAGTTTTCTCAGCCAAGTCAATTTGCATGATGCAGCGCCACAAGACCTGCTGCTCGATGATGCAAAGGAATCCCAGGTACGGGAACTTGGCGAAGGCATCAAGGAGATCGAGCTGCACGGGAATTATTTTGGTCAGTTCTCTCTCACCGCGGTTGTTTACGACCTGGACCTGGCTGCGGTCGACCGGGCCTCTGCGGAATTCTACAAAGTCTTCAGTGTCCATGACGCGCAACTCTACGAGGAACGCTACAACCTGCTGAATGCCTTTCTCGCGGCCGTGCCGGGAAATCACGCCTTCAACCTTCGCTATCTCTATCTCCTAAATACCAACTACGCCGACTATTCTTTTCTGTTTACGCTCGACTCGGGGCACCCGCGCAACGCTCACCTGCGGCAGGAATATCTCGCGGTTCTTGAAACCAATCACGGGACACCTTACTTCTTCAACCTGCACCACCGCGACGTTGCGCATTCGCTGGTTCTTGGTCGCACCGGAGTGGGTAAGTCCTTTTTATTGAATTTCCTCATCACCAATCTCCAGAAGTACGCGCCCCACACCTTCATCTTCGATCTCGGCGGAAGTTTTGAAAGCCTTAGCAAGCTCTTTCACGGTTCCTACGTCAGCGTAGGTGTTGAGTCCCGCGGCTTCTCGATCAATCCGTTCGCACTCCCTCCCACCAAAGAAAATGTCGATTTTTTGACGCTGTTTGTGAAGGTCCTGGCAGGAAATGCCAAATTCGACCCGGCAACCGAGCGCGAAATCTACCAGCAAATCGAGAACCTCTACACCGTGGACGCGGAACTGCGCACGCTCGGTGTCCTCGCCAACACGCTGCCGCACACACTGTCTGAGCACCTTGCGAAATGGACCCGTGGAGGCCAATTCGGATGCCTCTTCGACAACCCCGCAGACACCATCTCCTTTTCCACCTTCCAGTGTTTCGATTTCCAGAAGATGAGCCAGTATCCGGAGATTCTGGAGCCGTTGCTCTTCTACATCCTGCATCGCGCGAACGAAGTCATTCGTGACCAAGCGATCTCATCGGTCTTCAAAGCCTTCTTCATCGATGAAGCCTGGGTATTCTTGCGCAACGCCAGCATCCAGAAATACGTAACAGAAGCGCTCAAGACATGGCGCAAACACAACGCCGCCATGATTCTCTCGACGCAGTCGGTCGACGAGCTGCGCCGTTCCGACCTCCTCGACGTCATCCTCGAGAGCTGCGTCACGAAAATCTTTCTTGCCAATCCCGACATGGATCGTGAGTTGTACCGCCGGCACTTCCACCTGAACGAACAGGAAGTCGAATTGATTGCGGGGCTCATTCCCAAACAACAATTCCTTTTGAAAACCCCGGAGTTGGCCAAGGTCGCAAACCTCACCGTCGATCGAAAAAGCTACTGGCTCTACACCAATGACCCCTACGACAACCGCAAACGCCAGGAAGAGTTTGAAAAGCACGGCTTCGAAAAAGGCCTTGAAGCGTTAGCGGAGGTTCAGTCGTGATGCTGGTGCTGTTGTTTGTGGGACTCCTCACCGTGCTGGTTTCCTGCCAGTCGATCCTGGCGGTGACGGGGATTCCCCATGGCGCAGGGAACTTGTTCTGGGATGTTCTGTCTCCTGTAGCGCTCGCCGCTTTCGTGACTCTTTTGCTCCTGGTACTGCGCTCGATTGCCCTCGGCCGCTACCAGGATTCCCGGTAGCACCCACTTTCAACCTTGGAGAAAAAAATGATTCCCATCGCTTTTCCCCGAAAGAGTCTTTTCACGCTAGTTGCTTGCCTGGTGCTGGCCTTGCTCTCGCTCGGCTGGGCAATTTCCGCTACGACAAGCGAAGGCGCGCGGGTCGTTAGCTACTCGCGCGAGGACATTATCCCGGTACGGGCCAAGCTCCGGTTCTCGACGCTCATCGTTCTCCCCGACAACGAGGAGATCCTCGACTTCACCACGGGCGATAAAGAGTTCTGGATCGTGAACGGCGCACACAATCTGTGCTACATCCATCCCGCACAAGCCGGCATCCGCAGCAATCTCAATCTCATCACGGCAAGCGGCAACGTCTATTCGTTTTTTTTGACCGAAATCAGCGGCGAGTCTGGCGCTCAGCCGGATCTCAAGCTCTTTGTTCAACCGAAAGAAACTTCCGGAAGTACCAGCCTCGCGGGCTATGTCCGCGCCGGGGAAGCCGAAGCCTATCGCAAAGAGCTAGAACGCCTGCGCGTGCAAACCAATGAGCAAGTCGAAACCGCGCGTTCTCAGGCGAGCGAACAGGTCAACCGGTTCCGCTCTGAATATGCCGCGAAGCTTCGCTTCGACTACCTGCTCGACAAAAAGAGTGCGAGCGAACCGTTTCTGGTGTCAGCCATCTACCACGACGACCGCTTCACCTACATCCGCTGCGACGCCCGCGAAAAACCCGTGCTCTATGAAGTAAAAGACGGCAAAGCGAATCTCATCAACTTCCAACTCGAAAACGGCGTGTACATCGCTCCCCAAATCATCGACGCGGGCTACCTGGTCGTCGGCAGGAAGAAGATCACGTTCTCCCGCCGCACGGCTGCGAACTAAGGAGTTCTATCGTGAACGAACCGATCGAAGACAAAGCGCCGAAGCCGCCCGGTCTTCTGCCCAAACACGTCCAATCCTGGCTGATCGTCGGCCTCGCCGTACTTATGGTGCTCATCATGTGGCTGACTGGTTCGAAAAAACCGCGAGCCACTTCGCAAGCGGGCGCGCCTGCCCTGATTCCGCCTCCGCTTGTCGAGGTCAATGAAGGCAAGATTGCGGAACTCCAGAACCGCATCGAGCAGCTGCAGCGTGAACAACTCGTCGCCCAGAATGCGCTCACGCAACAAACCCGCGTTTTGGCGGCCGGTGCCGGTGAGACCGGTCCCGCTGTTGCGCCCGGCACAGCGCCAGCCACTGAGCGTGTCGAAGACCCTATCGAAACTGAGCGCAAGAAGCGCGGCTATCTTTCGCTCTTCGCCTCGAACGTCGCCTTGAGCTATCGCAAGAATCCAGAAGTCAGCTCGCGCAGCACCGCCGAACCGACCTCCACGAACTCCGAGTTGGGCATCCCCGGTGCTCTTCCTCCACAAAGCGAAGCCGCATCGCTCGCGCAAGTCTTAAAAGCCATGCAGCTTCCTGGGCCCCCTGTTGTGCCCCCGCAAATCCTTCCGCCCTCTTCCTCTCGTCCGAGCGCCACCGCGAGTCCCGCGGAACCCGAACCGGAGAAAAAGGAGGCGATCCACCCTGCGGCCGCGTCCGGCGCTCGGGCGACGGCCACGGGGAAATCCTACGTTCTCTTTGAAGGAACGATTCTCGAAACCGTTCTCGTCAATCGTCTCGACGGAGCCTTTACCGGCCCCATCGAATGTCTCGTGACGACCGACATCTACTCCCATGACCGCCAGCAGCTGCTCGTCCCGGCAGGAACGCGGCTTCTCGGCGAAACCCGCAAGGTCGAAGCGTTTGGGACGACGCGGCTTGCCGTGCTGTTTCATCGCCTCATCATGCCCGACGGTTATTCCGCGAGTCTTGACCAGTTCAAGGGACTCAATCAGGCCGGCGACACCGGGCTCCGCGACAAAGTCAACAACCACTACGCACGGATTTTCGGCGCTTCGCTCGCCATCGGCGCGCTCGGCGCCGTAGCCGAAGCGGGAACCGGAAGCGTGCTTACCCAATCCGGAACCGATCGCCTGCGCGAAGGCTTTGCCGCGAGTGCCGCCGAATCCTCCGCGCAAATCCTCGACAAGTTTCTGAATATCCTGCCCACCGTCACCATCCGCGAAGGCCATCGCGTGAAGGTCTACCTCGCGGGCGATCTCAGCCTGCCCGCGTACGCAAATCACAACATGCCCTCGGACCTCTGAGGCTTAAGGAGGAAAGAAAAAGATGAAGAGAAAGGTTCTTGTTTTACTGCTGTTCGTGGGCCTAGCGGTTGGCACCGCATCGGCCCAGTTCGGCGGCGTCGTTTACGATCCCACGAACTATCACAACGCCCTGCTGCGCTATTTCCAATTGCAGCAGCACCTGGTCCAGCTTCAGCAAACCTATGCGAAAGTCCTTTCTCACTACAACCTGGCCCTGCAAATGGCACGAAATATCGAGAACATGCCTGCGCGCTATCGCGCGATGTTTTCACAATGGAGAAACGGCTCCGCGCTCAACACCTATGGCAATACCGCCGGCTGGATTACCGGGATCAACACCGGGGCCGTCGGCAGTGGTTATCAGCAGGCCACCACGCAACTCTCGCTTTACGACGGCGGCCATCTTTCCTCGATGGACGCTCTGGAGCGCTCTCGCGTCCAGTCACAATACGCTTCGGTCGAGCTTGCGGACGGAGCCAACGCCGCGGCCATGGCCACGATCGGTTCCATCCGCGGCAGCGCATGGAACGTCGAAAGGCAAATGGGCAACCTCGAGAACGACTCGCTCTCGAGTGATCCGGGTCTCAACAGCGAAGTCTCCGTCCTGAACAAGATCAACGCTGCGAATGTTCTGACCCTCAGGTCGGTTCAGGATTCCAACAAACTTCTCGCTTCCCTGCTCGAAGTCCAGACCGTACTCGCCAAGCAACAGCGCGAGGCCACCAGCAACGCCATCAATGCCGATATCACCCGTCGCGCCACCGCCGCCGGCAACATCGCCCAGGTTACCGGCACCCTGACCGACTCACTCCAGAACTTCCGCATGCCGTAAGGCGGATCAAGCAAAGCCCACGTCGAAGGAGCCGCTGCCGTGCAGAACGATTTCCTGCAATACGTCTTTCAGGCCATCAACAACCTGCTCACGCAGAACCTCGGCTTCTTCGACGCCATGGGCCAGAACCTCTTTCGCATGTTCGCGACCATTCTTGTCGTCTGGTACGGCGCGAAGTCCGCTCTCGCCGCCGCTAGTGGCCGCAGTCCGTTTCATTTCGATCATTTCGCGAGTCTGTTGCTCACGATCAGTTTTGGTTTCGCCATGGTCAACTACTACAGCACACCAATCCCGGGCGTGGGCACGAGCTTCCATGCTCTGGTTAGCGACGAAGCGCAGTTTCTGTCGAGCCGGATCGACGAAGCACAACTACAAAATGTAGTTGCGCAGATCGCGGATTTTGAAACCCGCATGGACTCTCCCACCTTCGGAGATATTTTGGGCACGGTCGTCTACGTTGCGGTCATCGTCCTGCTCGCGGCCTGCCAGGCCGTTGCGATCGTCGTCGTCGCTTACGGGTTCATCGCCAGCGCCGTGTGCGTGCTCGTGGGCCCGATCTTCGTTCCTTTCTTCATCGTTCCTAAGATGGAGTGGCTCTTCTGGGGTTGGTTCCGCTGCTTTATTCAATACGCGTTCTATCAGGTCATCGCCGCCGCGGTGGTTTTTATTATCAGCAACGTGATCCTCGGCACGCTTCGCCTGCCCCCGGCTGGCGCTCTCTCGACGGTGCAGTTGCTGGCTTGGTTTCCGGTGCTCTTGATCACCTTTCTCGCCTCCATCTACGTCCTTTTGAAAGTTCCCGCCCTCACCAATCACATTTTCAGCGGCACCGCAGGCGGCTCTTCCGCCGTTCTCCTCGAAGCGCCCGCCTCAATGGCAGTCGCGGCGGCGAAGGAGTTGGCATGAATCGCGACGCGAGCTTCGAGAATGCCAAGCGTTTGTACCTTGAATCCTATGGTGACCCAATGGTGACGAACACCTACCTGAAAATCGCTTTGGCCCTTCTGGCGATCGTCTGCGTGGCGCTGGCCTTAATCGACCTGCGAACCATCCGCACCTTCGAAAACTTCCGTCCTCTCGTAATCCGCATCGACGACCTCGGGCGCGCCGAGGCCATCGACTACCACAACCTGGAATACCAACCTCAGGACGCCGAAGCTAAGTATTTTCTCTCCGAGTTCTGCTCGCTTTACTATCGTCGCAACCGCTACACCATCCAGGACGATTTCACGAAAGCGCTGCGCTTCCTCGACGGCAAGCTCGCCAATGGAATCCTTGATGCCTACAGGAAGGACGATATCATCCGGAAATTTCTTACCAACAGCTCCGCGCCGGAGATCGACATCGACGTCAAGAAAGTCGCGCTCGAAGCGATGCAGAATCCGCCGTACCGCGCGCGCGTCGATTTCTACATGGTTTATTTCTCGCCTGCCGATCATTCCGAACTCCAGCGCGACCTCTATACCGCCAACTTCGTATTCGCCTTCAAGAGCCGTGTCCCCAATGAATTGATTCCCATCAATCCGCTTGGGCTTACCGTGACTTACTTCCGCGAGGATCAGGCGTTCAAATGAGCCAGCGGAGACCGAACTCGGAAAAAAGTCGCGGGCTTGCGGCGCCGGGCAACATCGGCCCAACCTCCGCGCGCCACATCACTCTTCGCCCCGTGGCTTCTATCCCAACTGGCGTCACAACCCACCTCATCGGCTTTGCTCCTCGAGACATCAGGCGCGCTTCTGGTGGGCCTTCGTTGCTTCCGTCTTGCCGCCCGCTGCCCGGAATTGCATGGACGCAGGGAAATTTCACGCTTTTCTCTCCCCTCTAAAACCAGGAAACCCCATGCTCGCCAACGCACTCATCCTGACTATTGCCATCCTGCTCGCCCTTGGCTTCTGGCTCATGAATGAACTGAAATTTCTCATCCCCTACAAACACATTCTTCTTCATCAATACGGCGGGCTCATTCTCGGATGGCTGGCTGTGCTGCTCATGAATCTTTTTGCCGGCATCTACGCCTTGCAACGGAAATTCTTCCTCAAAGACACCGGGCGAAAGCTATCGCACATCGACCAGCAAGTGGCTGCCGGACATGCGCCTGTTCCCCCACCCGATGTCCACCCGGAGGACCGCTAAACATGTCGCGCCTCGATCCACTGCGCGAACGGCAAGACTTCCTCGATGCCATCGAGGCCGAGCGCGAGCACCAGGTCGAGAACCCGAGACCGCAGCGCGAGCTCAGTGAAAACGTGGTGTCGCGAGAGCCATCGCCAGAGACGCGGAATCCTTCTGTACCATCCCGTCCCGCCGTTCATTTCGAAGACTCGCGCGGTCCCGTTTATGACCGCGATCGCGGCTACCGTCTCCGCGAATCAGAAATCCGGACGCTCGTTGACCTCGGCAAGTTTCGCGTTGTCGACGTCGCGGACCTCGCGGATCTCGCTTACGGTGGCCAGCGTGACCAGATGCAGAACGACCTTCGCAATCTTCTGCGCCAGGGACTGGTTCGCAAAGGCGTTTTTGAAGGCCCCGAGCAGACACCGCGCGAACTGCTGACACTCAGCAAGCGCGGACAACGTTTGATTCGCTCCAACCGCATGGTCCCGAGCGACCAGACCATCTACTCGGGCTTCGTCAAACCGCGCGAAGCCAATCACGATGCCAACCTCTACAAGCTTTACAACAAAGAAATCGCACGGATCCTGAAGGAAGGCGGACGCAATCCGCGCGTCATTCTCGATTTCGAACTGAAACGGAAAATTAATCGAGACCTCGCCAAGTTTGGCCGCGAGGCTCGCCCTGAGATTGCCAGGAGTCACGGACTGCGCGTTGTGCGCGGACGAATTCCCGTTCCCGATGTCCGCATCGAGTACGAAAAACCCAATGACGAAATGGCGCGCGTGGACCTCGAACTTGTCACCGAGCACTACCGCGGCCGCAGCCTCGCCGACAAAGTGAAGGCCGGCTTTTCCCTTTACACGGCTCGCGGCGAAGGCGATCGCTTGCGCCGCGTGCTCGATGGGCAAGAGCTCACTGCGGAGATTTTTTCCCTATGACTTTCCATGACCAGGACATCGCCGCTATCCAGACTCTCGGCTACACCTTGGATGAGGCGCGCTTCCTGTATCTCGTAGCCGTGCACTCCGGCTACTTCGTTCCCCGCCAGTTCCTCACCTTCAGCGGGACAAAGCGGGGCAAACGCTCAAACAACTTCGTTACCAAGCTGGAAAGCCGCGGGCATGTCACCTGGCGCGAATACCACCGCACAGGCGGTGTGTATCATCTTTTTTCCAGAACTCTCTATCGCTATATCGGTAAGGAGAATCTCCGTAATCGCCGGCGTCATTCGGTCGAGTTCATCTGCACTCGTCTGTTGCTTCTCGATTTCATTCTCGGCAACCTCGGATGCACCTATCTTGAAACCGAGCCCGAAAAGGTCGCTTTCTTCTGTGACGTTCTCGGTGTTCCCAGGAAGCTCCTTCCCGCCAAAACCTATGAGGGCGGTCCGCGCAGTGAACCCACGCTGCGCTACTTCGTCGACAAGTTCCCGCTGTTTCTCGATTACACCGAATCCCCTTCTTCCCCTGTGGTCACCTTCTCTTATGTCGATCCTGGCCAGGCCAGCCTCGCGGGATTTGCCAACTATCTCCGTGCCTACCTTCCCCTACTGCGACAGCTCGAAACATTCTCCTTCCTTTATATAGCGAACTCTCCGGTGCATTTCCTAGCGGCCGAGCAATGCTTTGTTTCGCTCGTCCGCATACCTCTTCAGGCCGATATTTCGTGCGAACTCCTGCGCTACTTCCGGCTGCGCAATGCCTGGGAGCTCAAACGCTACGGCTCACTCTCCGTCAGCGACATCGAATGGCTCAAGGAAGCGACGCACCGTTTCCGGGGCGAGCGCTTTGAAGGCTCGTATCACGCGTGGTCCTCTGGAGTGCTCACAGAAGAGTCCTTGCGCACAGAATTCGCACAGCTTCGGCCGCATCGCAGCGTAAATTTCCGAACCTGTTTGGTCGCGGCTACGCGCTTTGGAAAAAAGAGTTTGCCGGAGGAGGGGGAGGGTGCTCTTCAGCCCTCGTCACCGGAAGCATCACCAAGTCGGGGGAAGGAAGAAGACGAGTGAAGCGAAGGCAGCCAGAAAAGACGCGACCCACACCCGTCCGAGGCGGGAGCGGCCCCGCCCTTTCGATAACTGCAAAGGAGACTGCAACCATGGCAATCGTTAAGCGACCACCCGAATCCGTCAATCGCTGTTTGTCGCTCGAAAAACCTGTCAGCGAACTGCTCGATGATTACTGCAAGTTCGTCGATTGCACGCCGGACGACGTCGCTAACTTCGCTTTACGAAAGACGCTCGCGCGCGATCCCGACTACAGGAAGTGGAAAGCATCGCAGAATGGCCCTGGGCCAGTGTCAGTCGAGGGAATAGCCAAGAGGTCTGCATGATCCAGCGTCTGCTCCATGCCAAGAACCTCATCGCCTGCCTGCTCGCGGCGGCAACGGGAATGACGCTGTATCTGAAGGCTCCCTTCCCGGAGAACAATTTCTTTCTCGAATTGATCTTTCTCTGGTCGCGGCGAGTGTTCCTCGGATTGCAGTATTCCTATTACCTTTTCCTATACACAACGCCTTACATTGTTTATTCCGTTCTGCTCTCGGGCGTCTATATCTTTGCCCTCAAATTCAAGCGCCACATTCGGCCAGGAACGTTGCCACCCTATCCTGCCCTTCAAGACCGCGTCGCCCCAAGCGTAGTGGTCGGCGAAGTTCACAACCCGCGCAAGCTCGGCCCTGCAGAGGCTCCTCATTGGCTGACCATTCCCGAACGAGGCTTGTTTACCGGCATAGCGATCTTTGGCGCCGTAGGCAGTGGGAAAACCACAGGATGCATCTACCCATTTACCCAGCAACTGCTGGCCTACAAGGCGAGCGACAAGACGCAAAGAATTGGCGGTCTGGTACTCGAAGTCAAAGGCGATTTCTGTCACAAAGTGCGCGGGATCCTTGCGCTCCACAAGCGCGAAGAGGATTACGTCGAAATTAGTCTCGATTCCGAGTACCGCTACAATCCCCTTCACAACGACCTCGATGCCTATGCGCTGGCGTACAGCATCGCATCCTTATTAAACAACCTCTTCGGACGCGGCAAGGAACCCTTCTGGCAGCAGGCCTACACCAATCTTGTCAAATTCATCATTCTGCTGCACAAAGTCGCCTACGACTACGTCACGTTGTTTGACGTCTATGAATGCACCATCTCCCCCGACGTTCTCGAGCGGAAAATCCAGGAAGCCGAGCGCCGCATGGAAGAGCGTTATTTTCTCCTTATCACGCCTCAAGTGTGGATGAAATATGTCAGCGAACTGAAGCTGTTCGAATTCCTCTTCGAAGAACCCACCGGGATGTACCGCTCAAAAGACACTCCGGGACTGCGCTCATTTCTCGAGAGTAACTCCATAGAATTTGAGTGCTTGAGTGAAGCCGGATTCGACCAGCTCGATCCCGACCGCCAGCAGCAGTTGGCTGCGGTAAAGCGCTGGTACTTCAACGACTGGAGACGTATAGAGCCGAAACTGCGAACATCTATCGTCGAAGGAATCTCTGTTTTTCTCTCCTTGTTCGATGACAGCCCAGCCGTCAAACGAACCTTTTGCCCACCGCCCGAATGTTACGACGAACGAGCCAATGCCGACTTCCGATTTGGCAAGCCACTGCCTTCGTTCGCCTGGCTGATAGAAAGTGGAGCTGTCTGTGCCCTGAATTTTCCTATCGCCATGAACCCCGGTCTCGCCAAGGCTATCGGGGTCATGATGAAGCTCGATTTTCAGCGTGCCGTCCTGAATCGCATTCCGGCCATTGAGGCCCATCCCGAAAAGCACTTCCGCCAGGTCTTCTTTCTTTGTGACGAATACCAGCACTTTGCCACCGTCGGCGAGACCGAGCCCACGGGCGATGAAAAGTTCTTCAGTCTTTCGCGCCAACCGAAGTGCATCCCGATCATTGCCACGCAAAGCATCAGCTCCCTCAAATCCACGTTGCCCGGCGAATCCTGGCGCACGTTGCTGCAGACCTTCCGAACCAAAATCTTTCTGGCACTCTCCGATGACTTCTCGGCAAAGACGGCGAGCGAACTCTGCGGGCGCGAGGATCAACTGAAGACCAGCTACAACCTTTCAGAAAGCGGTCACGATGCACACGTCAGCTTGCTGACCGGCAAATCCATCTCTCACAAAGCCAACATTACTGCTTCCAAGAGCTATTACCCACATTCCGACTTCCGATTCGACACGAAAGTCTTCACGGAACTAAAGAACGCGCAAGCCGTTGTCATCGCCTACGACGGGCTCAATCCCATGCCTGCGACATTCTGTTATCTCAAACCCTACTACAACGACCCCAACAAATCCTATTTCCAGCAATTGGCTGAGGGAGGCTTGTAATGAACGGATTCGAAACCATTCTTCCCTTCCTGAAACCCATCGAGCACCTCATCGTCGACGACTCGATTAGCGAAGTCATGATCAATGGCGGCGACTGCGTCTTTTTCGAGAAGAATGGCTTTCTGGAACGCGCCCGCGGAGTATCAATTGGCGATCGCGCTTTGCTGGTGGCGGTTAAGAACATTGCGCGCCGTCTCGGCAACGATATCTCGGAGGCGAGCCCCATCCTTGACTCCCGCTTGCCCGATGGAAGCCGCGTGGCCGCCGTGATTCCTCCGTGCAGCTTGTGTGGTGTAACGCTGACGATCCGCAAGTTCAACACCCGGCACTTCGAAATGCAGGACTTGATTCAGGCAGGGACGCTGGATCAGCCTCTTGCCAACCGTATCGAAGATTACGTCCTATCCCGGAAAAATATCCTCATCAGCGGAGGCACCGGTACCGGAAAGTCCACTACGCTCGGAATTCTTGCCAAATTCATTCCTGACGACGAACGCATTCTGCTCATTGAAGATACGGCGGAGATTCAGCTGGGCCACGCGAATCTCGTTCGCTTCGAAGCGCGGCAAGAACAGAACGGTGTTCGTCCTGTGGCCATTCGAGATCTCTTGAAGGCATCGCTTCGGCACCGACCGGATCGAATTTTGTTGGGTGAGGTTCGGGGCGGCGAAGCCTTTGAATTGCTCCAGCTCTTGAACACGGGGCATTCCGGGACGCTGTCGACCATTCACGCGAACTCTGCAAAGCAGGGCCTGGCCCGCTTCACAAGCTGTGTTTTGCAAAGCGGCATCGAGCTCCCCTACCGCGCCATTAAAACCAACATCGGCGACTCGCTCAATGTGGTCATCCATGTGGAGCGCCGGCCGGGACGCCGCTTCGTCTCCGAAGTGCTCGAAATCAACGGCTACAATCCGGACGCTGATCTCTTCGACTACTGTGCAGTTTTTCAGAAGGAGGAGTCCAAGCCGTGACCGATCTTAAAAATCAAGTCCACAGGAAGCCCATAACGCCAGCTGAATACATTCGCGCGAACTTTCGATCGACCGATCGAATCGCCATCCTGGTGCGGAACGCGAAGTGTGGCGAAACGACGCAACGCATCAGCACTACTGCGAAGGTGACCGACACCCCCTTTCAGGACTGGATGCGCTACAAGAACGACCGCGAAGGCTGCGACATCTACGTCGGCATGAACGCACTCAAAACTACTGCGTTTACGCGCACCAAGCATGACGTTCTCGCCGTGCGGCATCTCTACGCCGACCTCGACCACGACGGCTCCGCGTCTCTGGCGGCGATCGAGAAATCCACGCTCGTGCCGGCCCCGAACTATGTCCTCAACACCTCGCCGGACAAATACCAGGTCATCTGGCGAGTCGAAGATATCGACCTCGTGCAAGCAGAAGCACTATTGCGCGCCATTGCTCGCGAATTCGACGGCGACCACGCTGCAACGGATGCGGCGCGCGTTCTCCGTGTTCCCGGGTTCGTGAACAAGAAGTATGACCAGGACTTTCTCGTCAGCGCTCAACACCATTCGGATCGTGTCTACCAGGCGCGAGATTTCAAGCTGCGCACTGAGCTTGTCGATTCTGGCTACCGCCAACTGCGCCGTTCACCGTCCCAAGCGAACCGGTCCGAGCCACGCCACATCAGCCAATCGGAACACGACTGGGCTCACGTAAAAAGTGCTCTGGCAAGCGGCGCCGACCCGGAAGAATTGATCGCGCAATTGGCGCACTCACGAGCCAGCGACAAATCCGACCCGCAATATTACGCACGACTAACCGTAACAAAGGCCCTCGCAGATCTTCGAGAACACAGTCCTGGTTCAACTGCTTCATCGTCGCCGGATGTCGACGATCTTCGCGATGCGTGACATTTGTTTTTCACTTCAGGCTCCGACCTATCCTTAGCATGCGGATTCCGGACGATGCCGATCCCGGTGATTGAAAGAGACGAAAGTTCGATTGCGACGGCATGATTTGACGGGGCGAATTCCGATCGACGACCTCCTGGTTGCATGCAGACGTTCGAAGAGACTTTTGATAACGCAAATTCTGGCATCAATTAATTTGAAACAGCGGTTGGTACCCTGCAAGGAGGAGGTTTTTCGCAGGACCCGGCTGCCTATATATACTTATTAGTTATCTAATGATATATTTTAAGTAAATGGTCGGGACGAAAGGATTTGAACCTTCAACCTCCTGGTCCCGAACCAGGAAATAAATCAACCTAAGTCGCTGTCCTGGCGTCACTTGTTGGTTTTCGGGCCGCTCTCAGATAGACAAGTTTGGACAAGTCAATTTCAAAAGTTTGGGCCTTCGGTCAAACTATTGCAGCAAGGGCGCTTGCTTACTGTTTGTGCTGAGTAGTTTGCCTGACAGGCGATTAACTTGACATTTGACCTAACGATGAGATCAGGTCCTTACTGCATTACAGATAGCAGAACTTACAGCTCGTGCGGCACCACCCTAAGTTGGCCCACACCGTTTGCAGACGCAAATTATTCCGTGACTTGCACCGGAATCGGAGCTACCGATTCGCGTGCCGACATTACAATCGCCGCACGTTTGGCCCATGGCGTAGTCGTGAACGTTGTCACCTATGGCCCAGTAGCGGTCTCGTTTTCTGAAGTCGATTGTGCAGCTGTACATGATGCACTGTCCGCGGGCGGTAGATCGGTCGCGCCTCGTTCCAGCGGCTCGCCACCACAACCGTCTGTTACTGCAAAATTGCCTGCATCGCCCTGAGCATCGGATAAGTTTCAATGTGTAAAGACGGCGTACTAGGAGCGGACAGGGGTCAATCCACGGCAATTCTCGAGGTCAGATTGCGGAGCAGGAAGGAATGGATTACAAAAGCGGAAGCTTGAAGAAGTTTGCCGGAGGCAGAATCTGCAAAGAAATCAGTCGTCACCAGCGGCTTGCTGGAGCACGATTTCCGGGCCCGTCTTGCGATTTCGATGGGATCGTGGCTGACTCGCGACGGAGTATTCAGGAACAATTTGTTTGATTTTGGCGCGGATCGGGGCAGCATCATCAGCGGTCAGCGCAGTTCGAAGCTCACCCAACTGAAGGCACAGCTGTTGCCAGTTCCTATGAGCTCCGTTGGTTCTTTTGATTTTTTCGCAGACAGTCGGTGCCACATTTTCGTGCTCGTAGAAGAGTTCTTCGTCAAGCTTTTCCCCCTCCCGCAAGCCCGTGAATTGAATCTCCACATCCTGGTCAGACCTGCCCGAGAGCCGAATCAGGTTGCGCGCCAGGTCGAGAATGCGCACCGACTCACCCATGTCCAGAACCAGAATGTCCCCGTGGTAGCCAACGGCGAATGCTTGCAACACCAGCGCCACTGCTTCCGGAGTAAGCATGAAAAAGCGTCGAATATCGGGATGAGTGATGGTGAGCGGTTGATGGTTGCTCAATTGTTGGCGGAGGACAGGAATCACACTGCCGCTAGAACCTAACACGTTGCCGAAGCGCACCGACACGCAACGCATTCCATTCGGCGGTCTGGACGAGATGATCAGCTCGCAGATTCTTTTGGTAGCGCCCATCACGTTGGTTGGATTCACGGCTTTGTCAGATGAAATCAGGACAAAGCTCTTGCAGCCGGACTCGTCCGCCAAGTCCAGAAGACCCAGCAGCCCGATGACGTTGTTCTTCACCACTTCTTGAACGTTAGACTCCATCATGGGTACGTGCTTGTAGGCGGCTGCATGGAAGACAATTTCCGGCCGGAATTCGCGCAGAAGGCTCCGCACGCGCTCGCGATCGCAAATATCGCCGACTCGAAAAGCTAGTTGCGCTCCATTTTTGTGAGCCAGCAAGCCCAATTGCAGGAAGTAGAGGCCCGTTTCACTCTGGTCGAAGCAAATGAGCCGGGATGGGCTGTAATCTAGTATTTGGCGGCATATTTCCGAGCCGATGGATCCAGCGGCGCCGGTCACCAGAACGCATCGACCGGCAATTTGTCTGCGAACGGATTCCAGATCGATCTGAACTGGCTCCCTGCCCAGCAGATCTTCGAGGCTAACTTCGCGCAGTTGGTTCACCGCGACATGGCCGGCGATAATGTCTTTGAGCGCAGGCACCGTCCGGAATTTAATTTTGGCATTGTTGCAGACTTCCACGAATACCCGCATTTGAGCGCCAGTCGCGGACGGAACGGCAATCAGCACTTCGTCTACAGGCTCAGACGAAAGCACCTCTGAGAGCTGATTCACCGTACCGAGCACTCGAACATTGTCGATGCGAATGCCTTGCTTGGATTGGTCGTCATCCACGCAGCCCACAGCAACATAGGAACTTCCTCGCTTGCGAAGTTCGCGAAGAATAGTATGCGCTGCCGTGCCGGCGCCAATCAGGATCACACGTTTGCACGAGGAAATGTTTTCGCGCATCGATTCGGCGATCGCTCGGGAAAGCAGCCGCACTCCCGTCAACAATCCCGCCGTCAGCAGCGCTTCCATCACATAAAT
>WNEZ01001007.1_pt1 | contig 39967 bp, 37 predicted proteins | sample 5400521 | NCBI WGS metagenome assembly WNEZ01 (sample SAMN13153339, study PRJNA577476) | soil metagenome | isolation source: 120 cm saprolite under Douglas fir tree site 2 hole 1 replicate 1 | place: USA:California | collected 2015-04-18 | reverse complement strand
AGTTTTTTCATGAGTCTTGCTCTGTGTGACTCGGCGGTCTTTACGCTGATCCCCAGTTGCACAGCGACATCTTTCGTAGACTTGCCTTCACCAACTAATTGAAGAACTTGACGCTCACGCCCTGAAAGGGGGTCGGCTGGGACGTACGTCTTGGAAAGATAAGCGTCAACAACCGTCCGTGAGATGCTCGGACTAAGATAAACGGATCCCCGGCAGACTTCTCGGATGGCATGCACGAGATCGTCCGCGGCCTGGTTCTTGAGCACGTATCCCTTCACTCCGGCACGGAGAGCCTCGGTGACATACTGATCTTCGTCATGCTGCGTAAGAAGTATGACCTTTGTTTTTGGCGATGACTTCGTCATTTCCCGTGCGGCGTCAACGCCATTCATGACCGGCATGCTGATGTCGATGATGGCCACATCCGGCTTGTCCTGGGCAGCCAAGCGCAGCGCTTCTTGTCCATCCGAGGCCTCGCAAACTACTTGAAATCCTTGCCTTTCCAGCAAAGCCTTGAGTCCCTGGCGGACCAGGTCATGATCATCGGCGAGCAAGAGGCGAATGGACATGGTCTGGGGGGAAGCATAAAAAATTCCTCGAATCACTGGCAATCGGGTAGTTTCCTCTATTTTTCTGAGGTAAAGACCCGAGCAGGAGCAGTGGCGAGGCTGATGCCGAAGATGAGCTGACAGGGTATGTTGTGCTACCGAAACAATTCCACTTGCAGTGCACTTATGGAGTGCGAGCCGGCAGTCTCCATCATTTCCATTCAGGGCTGCACGAGTCCACGGCGGACTGCGTAGCGCACAAGACTCGCAGTCTCGTGAATATCCAGCTTCTGCATGAGCCTCATGCGGTGAGATTCGGCCGTTTTCACGCTGATACCAAGGAGGGAGGCAGCATCTTTCGTGGATTTTCCTTCAGCAATCAACTGCAACACCTGGCGCTCGCGCGCGGTCAGGGGATCGGCAGGGCTATCCGCTTTGGTGCGATAAGCCTCCACCACCGCCCGCGATACGCCCGGACTCAGATAAAACTCGCCTCGTGAGACCTGCTGAATGGCATGAACGAGGTCGCTGGCCACTTGGTTCTTTAGGACGTATCCTTTCACGCCAACCTCAAGCGCCTCTCGGATGTATTGATCCTCTTCATGCTGCGTCAGCAGAATCGTCTTCGTTTTCGGGCATGAACGGCCCAGTTCACGGACCGCCTCGATGCCGTTCAGTATCGGCATGCTGATGTCGATGACGGCGATATCCGGATGGTACGTTTCCGTCAGGCGTACCGCCTCCTGCCCATCGGAGGCTTCCGCGACAACCTGAAATTTCTCCCGCTCCAGCAATGATCTCAGCCCTTGACGTACGAGCACATGGTCATCCGCGAGCACGATGCGAATTGGCATAGTCTCCCTCCAATGGAAGCCGGATGGAAAGCTCAGTTCCTTGTCCAGGGCGGGATTCGATATGCAGTATTCCGCCGATTGCAGTTACCCGCTCCTGCATCGCGATTAGCCCTAAGCCCTTGCGGCCCCGTGCCGCATGAGCCTGGCTGGAGTCAAACCCCCCGCCATCGTCCCGGATCGAACAACACAGCAAGAGGTTTTCTCTCCACGCCCGAATCCAGACATTGCTTGCTTTTGCATGCTTCACGGCATTGGTTAGGGCTTCTTGAACGATGCGATAAAGTGTCGTCTCAATGGCGCCGGGCAGCCGTCCGGAAACAGTTGCATCGATGTGGATTGGCAGATCGGCGCGCTTCGATATTCCCTCCGCTAGAAAACGGACCGCGGGAATCCATCCGAGATCATCTAAGATCGTGGGCCGAAGTTCATGGGAGTACCGTCGCAAATGTTTCTCAACCTGGTTCAACAATTCCTTAATCCGCGCGAACTGCGCCTGCTGGGGCTCGGGCAATTCCAGAGCCGCTTCGGCTAATGCGAGGTGCACGGCGACGAGCAGTTGTCCAGCCTCGTCGTGCACGGCGTACGCGATGCGCTTGATCTCCTCCTCGAGCGTTTCGTTCAATTGCCGCAGGGCCTTTACCGCATCCTGGAATCCACGGTGTGCCATCTCATAAGGGGACAAGCACTCCGCGAGGAATTCGCCGCCCGACCGCAGCAATTCCTCCCGGCGCTTCCCACTTTCCGCATCGCGAACCAAAGCAAGTACGGCTTGATGATGTAGGGAAGCCATCTCCACTAGGCTCTTTTGCTCGGTAAGCGCTCGACGGCCGAGTTCATACGCCCGGCCCAGTGCGGGTTCACCTCCGCCGGCTGCATATTCACGCAAGGAAGAGCGATACTCATCTTCAAAACCCGCATGCCGCTTCGCCTTGCGTCGAATTGCGGTCTTCATGGACTAATTCCCGTTAACCGCGAGACTAGAACGAGCGCATCATCATTTCCGCTGCGATACTGCTCGAGAATTCTGTCTGCCGCCCTTTGCGGATTCTCCCGGGCGGAGAGGGTCACGGAAAAATCGCTTCGGACTCCATCTGTTGCGAAGAAAAGTGTGTCTCCCCGCACGATCGGGAGCACGGTGGCCTGAAGGGCAGGTAACTTGGAACCGACGACGCCAGCTCGCAGGAGAAGTGACTCCTGCACATTTCCTTTTTTCGCATCGGAGTGCATCAACACTCCTTGGACATTGCCGACCCCGAGCCAGGTTATCATGCCATGTTCCGGGTCAATGCAAGCAAGGCTCAATGCAACCCCGCGAGTTGCCCGGAGTTTCTCGTGGCATCGTTCTACCAGAGAGATAATCGGTTCGTCAGCAGAGCTTCTGAGAAGCGCAACTGCTGCCTTAGAGGCATTGGCAGCTTCTTCGCCGTGCCCTATGCCGTCAATCGCTGCAACCAGAATTCCGTTTCGGTTGCAGCAAACCAGGTGGTGATCGCCCGACTCGCCCTGGCCAGGAAGAACGAACTTGGCAACACCATATTCGACCATCGGCGCTTTTATTGTTTCCATTTCTTCACCGCCACAATTGTTCCCCGGCCGGGTTGGGAAGTGATCTCAAATTCGTCCATCAAGCGGCGCACGCCAGGTAATCCAAGTCCCAGACTTCCAGACGTGGAGAAGCCGTCTCGCAGCGCCTGACGAATATCAGGGATCCCGGGACCGTCATCGGTAGCGATGACCGAAATGCCTTGACGGTTCAATCCATTCACCATCTTTAGCGTGATTTGGCCTTTGCGCGCATAGGAGACGATGTTGCGCGCCAATTCTGAAATTGTCGTCGCAATGAGTGTGGCGTCCCCGGTCGAGAACCCGAGTTCCGTCGCCATCAGCCGGCCCTTCTGGCGGGCTAAGACGATATCCTGGTCGGAGTTGATTGCCACCCGGATTTCCCCAGCCGGCACTGTGGCTCACTTTCAGTTCGTAGTTTTGAACTTTTCGTTCAAGTACGCCAGACCTTCTTCCAAGTCTAGCGCGGTCGCAACGCCTTCCAGCGTCAAGCCCAGTTGCACCATTGCAAAAGCCACTTCCGGCTGAATCCCAACGATAACCGTTTCCGCGCCGCGCAGCCGAATCATGTGCGCGATCTCACGCAACGTCCGTGATGCAAACGAGTCCATCACGTCCATCGCGGTAACATCCACGATAACCGCACGGGAGCGAAACTTAACAACTTGCTGAACTAAACCCATGCGCAAGTGGTTGAGGTCCGCATCCGAGAGAGCGGCCTGAAAAGTCGCAATCAGGACCGCTCCCTGCTTGAGAATTGGCACTTCCACGTGGCTCTTCCTCCGCTCTGTCTAGCGTGGCTCCGCTAATGTCTCAACTTTGTATCCCAGCAGTCTTTCCGCCTGCTCGATGCCGCCTTGCAGGTCGCCCACGGTATTCATCTTGCCGAGGTCCACACCGATGGTCACCAGCGTCTGGGCGATCTCCGGCGAAAGCCCCGTAACGATCACCGTCGCCCCAAGCAGCCGCGAAGCCTCAACCGTCTGCACCAGGTGGTTCGCCACCGTGACGTCCATGGCCGCCACACCCGTGATATCGATCACCACGACTTTCGCGCGGTTGGTGCGAATTCCTCGAAGGAGCTGCTCCGTCAATTGGCGGGCGCGCTGAGGGTCAATGACGCCGATGATGGGAAGAATCAAGAGCCGCTCGCGAACCTGCAGCACGGGAGTGGAGAGTTCGCGGATTGCTTCCTGCTGCTGGCGAATAACGCGTTCGCGCTCTTGAACGAAGCCGACTGCCACCGTGTTTGCGATGCGGTTTGCCGCTGGCTCGTAGGCGTCTAAAATGCGATTCAATTTCTTGAAATCGTTCTGGTATTTCGCGAAGAGGGAACGTGCCAGGACGTCGCGTAACAACAGCACAATCCCCACGACTTCGTGGGTTTCGACACCTCGTGGAATGATGCGTTCCGAAAGATTTCGCGCGTAAGCTTGCAGCGCTTCGAAGGCTTCGGTTTCCAGCGCCTCAACGTAACTGTCGTACACCGAGGTTGCTTCCGCGAAGATCTCTTCTTTGGTCATCGCGGTGAGCAGGCGCGTCTCGGTGATGCGCACCACCCATTCCTCGCGTAATTGGGTTCGATTCTGCCGGAGGTGCGCCACAAGTTCTCGAAGAAGTTCTGACGGCGCCTCGCTGCGCCCTAATTCTGTGACCTGGTTGTTGCGTGGCATTGTCTCATTGAGGGTTTCGTTTCGTTTCACCATGAAGGTATTCTCCTCGCAGTCAAGGGCCTGGCCCCCGACCATTCCGCCGCCTGGCTACACTGGAAACTCAAATGGGAATACCATCGAAAACCTGCCCTCTCAAGCAAGTAAACGCCCTTATTAGGCCTCAGGTAAAGACCTGAGTTGGAACGGAGAACCATTGGCTCGCATAGGATTAGTGATTTAGTCTCGGATTTCGAGGCTGGGTAGGAAGCAAAAACATTCGCGGCTAGGGCATCGCCGACGCCAGGTTGCTGCGTCCCATCCGAGTTGCAAGATCCTGGTCACCCAGAGCAACCATCCCTTCCCGAAACATCCAATCGGCGTGTCCTGGACGCTGTACGAGATATCATCTGAGGGTCGTGGAGGGCTTGCCTGCCAGCCTTCGGATCTGCTCCCTTGCAAACGCGAGTTGATTCGAATCCAGTTTCGTAGGATCAGTGTGCGATCTTAGGGGTTCACCTCAAAGCTGGCGTCCAGCTGGCGTCCAAAACTCCGTTTCGAACCGTGGTTTTTGGGGGTCGAAGAACCGTAAGGGCAATAGAATCATCAAGACTTAATGTATGCCTTTCGGGCTCATAACCCGAAGGTCGTCAGTTCAAATCTGACCCCCCGCAACCATTTAGAGACTCGGAGGCCGGATGCCAGGATCCGGCCTTTTTCTCTTGCTTGCCTGCCGCCGAGGTCATGAGCAGACCGGACCGTCATAATTTGCGTGAAACAATAGGAAAGATGCAGCATCTAAGTGCTAGCACAGGCGTGGACATGAAGATCAAGAGAGTCGAGCTTGAGGCCGTCCAATGCAGCGCTTCGGTGGCGCGCCCGTTTGGATGCATGGAGCTTTGGGCCGGAAACGAGAGGGCGCACCGCTCGCTGGAATTGGCTGGCCTCGAGACAGACGTCATTGCGGTGCCCTCCGGCGCGGATAAGGGCGGCGACCTGTCGGCTGTTTTTTCGTGCAGCGACAACATCGCGCGGGTGGTGCTGGCGGACTGCGTTGGCCACGGCTATGTTGCCAGCAGCGTGGCTCGGCACGTGCACCATCTCCTGCACAAGTTTCAGGATATTCGCGATACGGCGGGATTACTGGGTGCCCTGAACGACGAGTTCACTCTCTCCAATGAGAAGGCGGAGGGACCGCTACGTCTCACGACCGTAGTGACAGGCACCTATGACGGTACGACGGGCGAGTTCAATTTCGCGTACGCAGCTCACCCGAGGATGCTGCTTTGGCGAACGCGCGAAGAGCGGTTCTTGGAGCTGGGGCAGGGCTTGGAGGGTTTTCCAATGGGCTTCATCACCGGGGAGACTTACAACCAGCAGAGTGTCCGGCTGGGCGCAGGTGACATGATCTTAGCGTTCTCCGATGGCGCAACTGAGGTTCATTCGCCTGAAGGAGAACAACTCTCCGCCAAAGGACTCCTTGAATTGGCCGGAACGACTCTTGCGCAACTCCCTCAACCGGCGGTTCTGCGGGACTTTTCCGTGAAGCTCCTGGATGGCATTCAGCGGTATCGAGCCAGTGCCGACTTCGAAGACGATATAACCTTGCTCACGCTTCGTCGTTCCGCCTGAAGTTCCTCCGCCGCTGGCGCGATGGCGAAGGGCTGAATCGCAGCCTACTTTGAAGAATGAGCCGAGAAATACTCATCCAGGCTGGCTGCGGCTGCGGCCACGCCGCTGTGGGCGTTTCGGTCCAGCGCGGCGACGACGGCGGGAACGTCTCTCCCATTGACCGGCTCCTCACGACTGTAAAAGTGGGTCCACACCGTGGAGCCTGTCTTGGTATCCTGTAGTTCCAGTTCAAACGACACCTTTGCGATCACCGTCTTGCCGGAAATTTCCTTGAAGTCGTAGAGGTGTCCCCGGAGGAGAAAATCTCCTCGGGCTCCACTGCGCAGCGAGGAGACGGACTGGTAGTGGCCCGATGCGCGCAACTGCCGCAACAACAATTGCTCCAGCATCTCGGTCGGCGGCTCGGCCCAGCGCTGGGAGTCGTAGGCGCCCATCTGTTCGGCATCGGAGCTGTAGACGATGCGATCTTCACGATAAAGATGCGACGCCGTCAGCGAACCTATCATCAGCGAGACCGGATAAGAGTTTGGCCCGGCCGCTGCAGCCTGTTCGCCGGGAACTGTCAGCTGATAATACTTGCTCGGACGAGCAGAGCCGCATCCCACGGAGAATTCGACCGCGAGTGCCAGGATACAGATGGCGGTCTTGCCCAGGATTGTAAGACCTCCTCGCTCGAGAAAACTGTGCAATGATCCAACAGGTCTTCTCTGATTGCGCCGATTGCCACGATTCATTGCTTTTCACCGGGTTTGTGTTCGCGAGGATTGGTCGCGCGGATGAGTGTATATGGCCGGCGCTTGATCGTATCGGTGAATTCCTTCAGATTCTCGGAAACGTGGCGCATGTTTTCGAGGAGCTCATCGATATTTTCCGAGTTCACATCGAGGGTCTGGTCGAGGCGCGCCGTAATATCGGTGACTGTCGTTAAGGACTTGCGAAGATCCATCACGACTTGCCGAACATCGGCGCGATTTTCACCCACCATCGCGTCGATATGATTCAGCGCCTGGTTGGCCTGGTCCGAAGTCTTGCGCAGATCCTGCAGAAGCGGCTCCAACTTTTCGCTGGCGGAGCTCAAATGCTTCAAGGTGGATTTCACCTGCGGCCTGTTTTCCTCGATCATGCCGCGAGTGTCGGCCAGCGTGGCGGACAGATTCGAGCGATTCTCGGAATTGAGCAGATCGTTCACGCGATTCACGGTCACTTTCAATTCGGTCGCGCGATCGTTCAGGGTATGCAGGAGTTGCTGGGCTTGTGGCGCAATATTGTTGATTTGCGCGGTTAAGGCGTTGAAATCGACGTACGGATCGGAAGAAAGGACGGAACCAACAGGGGCGAGGGCGGCTTGCGGACTTCCGGGCAGAATTTCCAGATGATTGTCTCCGAGCGGACTCATGCTCATGATCTTGACTTTGCTGTCGGTCTTCACGGGCAGATCGGATTGAACGCTCAGCGTGATTTCGAGGCGCTCTGGATTCTTAGGATCGATTCGAAGTTTTTCGACGCGTCCTACGCGCGGCCCGCCCGCGTATCGAACAGTGGCGCCGGGCTCGATGCCTCCCCCAAACGCGAAATAGGTTTGGTAAGTTTTTGCGGTCCGCCCAAATGCGCCGCTGATGGCAAAAACGGTGGCGACAAGCAGCGCCGCCGCAATCACGACAAACAAACCCACGAATGCCAGCTCGCGTTTCGGCTCCATCATGCACCTCTTCTCTTCGCCAGCGTCCGGGAGGAGCGCCGGTAATCTTCGGTGAGCATTTGCAGATAATCCAGCTCCCGTGAAACCTCGGGTTCCGCGACTCGGTCAAGAAACTGCCTCACGCGCGGCTGTGCGCTGGCGCGCATCTCGGCAGTCGTACCGATGGCGACGATATTTCCCTTGTCGATGAGGACCATGCGATCGGCGATGAGGAATGCGCTCGCCAATTCGTGGGTGACCACGATGATGGTCATGCGAAAAGCCTTCTTAAGTTCCAGGATCAAGTCATCAATCCCAGCGGCAATAATCGGATCCAAGCCGGCGGAGGGCTCATCGAAAAAAAGGATTTCCGGGTCCATGGCCAGGGCCCGCGCGACGGCCGCACGCTTCTTCATGCCCCCGCTGAGCTGGGAGGGCAGGTAATCTTCAAATCCGGCAAGTCCGACCTGCTCCAGCTTAAGGCGCAGCATGATTTCGATCGTGGAGTTCTCCAGTTTCGTATGCTCGCGAAGAGGAAGCGCCACGTTTTCGCCAACGGTCAGGGATCCAAACAGCGCGCCGCCCTGAAAAGACATTCCAATCTTCTTTCGAATTTCATCCATCTCTGCGGGCGAGGCGGAGGCGATGTCCTTGCCTTTTATGAAGATCTGTCCGGAACTGGGTTTTTCTAGACCGACGAGTGAGCGCAATAACGTACTCTTGCCCGAGCCGGAGCCGCCGAGAATGACAAGCGTTTCACCGCGCTCGACGTCCAAGCCGATGCCATGAAGGATCTCGCGGTCCCCATAACTGACGCGGAGATCGCGCAGTGAGATCATCGATTCGGAAATACTTGAAGCGGCGGTTTCCTGTTCCACGACCAGTTTCTCAAGAAATCAGCGATCACTCATAAAAAAGAACAATGCCGTAAAGATCAGATCCACGACGATCACCAGAAAAATAGACATCACGACGGCCCGCGTCGTTGAGCGGCCGACCTGCTCGGCTCCAGGGCCCGTCGACAGTCCTTCGTGGCACCCCACGGCCGTAATCGTGACCCCAAACATCACACTCTTGATAAGCCCGCTGGTGATGTCGCGCAGGAAAAGGGCGTCGACGGAAGCCTGGATGTACCGTCCCCAGGTGAAGTCTGCTTGCGTGACGCCAAAGAGGGCGCCGCCCAGCATGCCCATCGAATTTGCCCAAATGGTCAGACAAGGCAGCATCACCACCATGGCGAGAAACTTGGGAGCGACGAGAAAACGCACCGGACTGATGGCCATGGTTTCCAGAGCGTCTATTTCCTCAGTAACCCGCATGGTGCCAATCTCAGCGGCAAACGCCGACCCCGACCTGCCAATGACAACTATGGCCGTTATCAATGGCCCAAGCTCTCGCGACATGGAAATGGCGACCGCGCTCGCCACGTAATTGATCGCGCCAAACTTGCGGAGTTCATAGGCGCTCTGCAGTGCCAGGATCAAACCAATGAAAAAAGTAATCAAGGAAAGAATGGGCAAGGCGCGAACGCCCACATCCATAGCTTGGGTTACGGCCCTATGAAACCGTAAGGGCTTCCCGTAAAAAGGACCGACAAAGGTCGCGTACGCGGCCTGCCCGCCAAGCGAAGCTAGAGCGCCGATGTAAGACAACCCATTGGTGACTGACCCGCCGAGTTCAGTGAGCAATTGCATAAAGCGCTCTGCAACCCTAGAGAAAGCGTTGAGTAGGTGGCGCTAAGACGCCAAAGCCTGCTCCTCGCTGTCGTAGATCTCAAAAATCTTGATCAGGCGGGACAGTTGCAAAACTTCGCGCGCCGAAGTGCTGAGGCCGCACAAGATGAACCGCGAGCCGGAGTCGCGAGAGGCTTTGAGCCCCTCGACCAGCGAGGCCACACCCGAACTGTCGATGTAGCGCACCTGGCGGAGGTTCATGACTACGCGAGGAGTTCGAATGTCACGAAGTTCACGAAGAAGGGCCTTCCGGACCTCCGGTGAATTGGCGAGATCAATGTCTCCGGTTACGTCAAAGATGGTGATTTTCTCCATACGACGAGCTGAAATCTGCATGTTTCCGTCTCCTTCAAGATCCTTGACCGTGCCCGGGGGATGGCAGGTACTTCAACAAACGAAGATGATTCGAGTTGCCTTCACGGCTGTATGCAAAATCGTCCATGCTCGCCCGGATGAAATGCAGGCCTAAACCGCCCGGCCTGACTTCGTCCAACGAACGGCCTTGCAACTTCGAGGGATCCATCGCGGCGCCGTAGTCTACCAGCAGTATTTCCAAACCCTCTCTGCGAACGCTTTCCATTTGGCCTTGGCGGCGGAAACAAGACACTTGAATGGGTTGCTCGGGCTGCCCGTGATAGGCATGACGCATGATGTTCGTGAGGGCTTCATCGACAGCACGAGTCACTGAACGACAATCCCGTTCGGAGAACCCCATCTCTTCCGTCAGCCGCTCCACGGCGCTGCGCACCACGCACAGCATCTCTGGATTACTCCGCAGCTCAAGGTTGAGAAGCAAACCGCACTCAGTCAAGTACGCATCCTCCAGTGCATTCCGTCACCCACATTGGGAACGAGAATCTCGCGCGTGAGTTTGATTAATCTCTCTTGAAAAGTCGAGAGTTGCCTTCCAATTCGGCAGGGAAACCCTAGCCGGGCTGGATCCTGAAGCAGGCAGCTTGCGTGAGTCTACATGAGGGCGGTCTCCGACTGCTAGCCCATGAGGCAGCGCGGAGTAATCTCGCTTGTTCGCTCTCCCATCGTCGACCACATTGAGTTCAATCTTACCATCTCCAGGAATCCCTACAAATGAGCCAGAGCGACGGCTGGGCGTCATGCGTCCCAGAAACTTCGACAAGAATCACTCTCAGAGCAGTGTCCGCTCATGGGACATGGAATCCCATATCCGGCCAAAGGAGGGGAGAATGACTACCTGCCGGGGAGTATAATCCCTTGACAAATCTTGAACTTACGCTGCATGGGCCAGGGCAGGCTAGGTGCGCCTACCAAAGGCAGTAAACACCATGGATATTCAAAGACCATCGAACGCACGCGCGAAGAAAATCCGGCGGATTATTTATGGCACTCTCGCGGTCCTGTTCATAGCTGGAGTGACCGTGGTGCTTGGGCGATTGCGCCCGGCGGCGCCCTCGGTGGACGCCGGAACAATTTGGACCGATAGCGTGAAACGTGGCCCCATGCTTAGGGAAGTCCGTGGCCTCGGCACCCTCGTGCCCGAGGACATTCGCTGGATTCCCGCGCAGACGGACTCGCGAGTGGAGCGCTGGGTATTGCGTCCGGGGGCTATCGTCAAGCCAAATTCCATCATTATGGAACTGAGTGACCCGACCCTGCAGCGAGAGGCTCTTGACGCGGAATTCCAGCTCAAAGGCGCGGAAGCGGACTACGCAAACCTTAAGGTACAGGTGGACAGCGATCTGATGAACCAAAAAGCGGCGGAAGCGGCGGTGCGGAGCGATTACGAGCAGGCGAAGATACAGCACGAAGTGGATGACAAGCTCCAGCATGAGGGCATCGGTTCAGAAGTAACGGCAAGGCTTTCGAAGGTTCGCGTCGAACAGCTCGCGATTCGCGCGCAGCTCGAGGGTGAACGGACGCGAATCGCGGCGGATTCCGCGAAAGCGCGGCTTGCCGCGCAGCAGGCAAAGATCGCTGAACAGAAAGCCCTTTATCAACTGAAAAAAAGCCAAGTGGATGCGCTGCATGTTCGCGCGGGCATCAATGGCGTATTGCAGCTTGTGCCAGTGGACGTCGGCCAGCACGTGACTCCCGGCACAAACCTGGCGCGGGTCGCCGATCCGAAGAAACTCAAAGCGGAAATCAAGATTGCAGAAACACAGGCGAAAGACGTGGCACGTCTACAAAAAGTGACGATCGATACGCGCAACGGAATTGTGAACGGGCACGTGGAGCGAATCGACCCGTCCGTAATTAACGGTACCGTGACGGTGGATGTGACGATCGATGATCCTCTTCCGCCGGGCGCGAGGGCAGACCTAAGCGTCGACGGCACGGTGGAGCTCGAGAATCTGAAGGATGTGCTCTTTGTTGGCCGGCCCGTGCACGGACAGTCCGACAGCACCATCGGCATCTTCAAAGTGTTGAATGATGGCTCGGAGGCGGTGCGCGTTAATGTCAAGCTGGGGCGAAGTTCAGTGAATACCATCGAAGTCGTGCAGGGGCTACAGGTCGGGGACAAAGTGATCCTCTCGGACATGTCGGCCTGGGACAATTTCGACCGCATCCGGCTGAAGTAGACGGTGTGGGCTGGCGGGCTTTGGTTTCGAACTCGGGGTTGCGTTGTTCGGTTCATTCGCCCGACCCCAGGCAGGGCCCCGTTCTCCGGACCTACTGCGGGAACTGTTCGGAGCTTGGTTGCGTATCCAGTGTTGCAACCATTTAAGTCTCTTGCCCTGAAGGGCAGTTCTCGATTGCACAAGGCCTGCTTCGACGTGGAGGTCGGTTCTTATGGACTCTGGGGTCTCCATCGTTTCTGGAACCCCGCTCGGGCTGGGATCCGCCGGGAGCGGGAGCTCGTCCGAGCTTCCGTATCGAAAGGAACCGAGGCCGACCTCCGGTGGAATTCAGGGTCAAATGCTTGTGGCTTCGCTCGCCTGGATTGGTGTCGCCCTGAGGTTGGGAGCTAAGAATTGACTACGTTCTGGCAAGACGTTCGCTACGGCTTGCGGATGCTGGCGAAGGATCGGGGATTCACGACCATCGCCATCCTTACGCTGGCTTTGGGGATTGGCGCCAACACGGCGATTTTTTCGTTGCTAAACCAGGTGCTGCTGCGACGCTTGCCGGTGAAGAATCCCAGCGAACTCGTGGTCTTGCGCGCTCCGGGGCCGACCACGGGGCACATCTCAAGCGACGGCGATCCCGCGCAATCCTTCGCCTACCCCATGTACAAGGGCCTTCGGGATACCAACAAGGTATTTTCGGGGATGATCGCTCACTATGAGTTCCGCGCGAGCCTCGCCAGCCGAGGTCAGGCGGAACGCGGACTCGGCGAGCTCGTCTCCGGAAATTATTTCGAAGTGCTGGGAGTGAGGCCGGCTCTTGGACGTGTCTTCAGCTTGGATGACGATCGCGTGCCGGGCGCGCAACCAGTGGTCGTACTGAGCCACGCGTATTGGCTTAGGCAGTTCGGCGGCAACGCGGACATCCTCAACAAATCTTTGCTTATCAACAACACGGAGCTGACCGTCGTTGGAGTGGCGCAATCCGGATTCGCCGGGATCCAGGTGGGAAAGTCCCCAGATGTCTTCGTGCCCATGATGATGAAAGCGCAGATGACGCCCGGCTGGAATGGATTGGACAATTGGAATGATGCGTGGCTGGCTGTTCTGGCAAGGCGAAAACCGGAAATATCCATCGAGCAGGCCGCCGGGGGGATCAACATCGCATATCACCCTCTGCTTGAACAGCAGCTACAAACCATCAAGGGGTGGGATGAGAAGAAACGCCAACGCTTCCTAGACAAGAAGGTATTTCTCTCCTCCGGGGCACAGGGTCGAACGACGTTGCAAAGCGATTCTGGGACGGCGCTTATCGCCCTATTCGTGATGGTCGCCCTGGTGCTTTTGCTGTCGTGCACGAACCTGGCGAATCTTTTGCTCGCCCGGGGAATGGCGAGGCAGCGGGAGTTTGCGATCCGCGCGGCGATGGGCGCGAGCCGCGAGCGCATGATCCGGCAACTGCTGGTGGAAAGCGGGCTGTGTGCGGTTGCTGGCGGTGCGCTGGGATTGGTCATTGGGGCGTGGACGCTGGGCGCGCTCATTTCTCGCGTTACGGAGGAGGGCGGCGTCCAGGGTCTGTCGGCATCTCTGGATCAAAGCGTACTGCTCTTTGCCGCCGGGGTGACGCTGCTTTGCGGCCTTCTCTTTGGCCTGATCCCGGCATGGAGGGTGACGCGCTCCTCGGTCACCGACAGCCTGAAAGAACAGAGCTCGACTTTCTCGGCCGGACTTTCCAACGTGCGTTTACGAAAAACGCTGGTGGCCGGGCAAGTGGCCTTCACGCTTCTGTTGCTGGGCGGAGCCTGTTTCTTCTCACAGACGCTTTGGAACCTCCGCAAGGAGAACCTGGGCTTGAAACCGGAAAACGTGATTACGTTTTCTATCCAGCCGGATTTGAACGGCTACGACGCGCCGCGAGCCATTGCCCTGGTTGATCAGGTGCACGAACGCATTCGTGCGCTCCCTGCAGTTCACAGCGCCGGATCCTCGGATACGCCCACTCTCACGGGCGATGACAACGGCTCTAACATCACTGCAGAAGCGGGGGCAGTCCTTTCTGAAGATGATCAGCATGTGAATTATGAAGCGGTCAGCGCCGGATATTTTTCGACGCTGGGCATTCCGCTGCTTTCGGGGCGCGAGTTTCGAGCGAGCGATGCGGCCATGTCTCCCAAGGTCGCGGTCGTCAGCGAAAAGATGGCCAAGCGATTCTGGCCCGGCAGGGATCCCGTCGGACTGCACTTCGCGTTCGGGGGCGGCTCGAAAGTAAAACCGGACATCGAGATCGTCGGTGTGGTCAAAGATGTGAAGCAGGACCATGTCCGAAGCGAGTTTCGCCCCTACGTGTATGTTCCTTACGCACAACGAACCAAGCTCCAAGCCATGACGTTTTACGTGCGCACGGCGCAAGATCCGATGCTCCTCGCGCCATCCTTACGTCAAATCGTGGGTCAAATCGACGCCAACCTGCCCGTTTTCCAGGTCATGGAATTCGAGCGTGTGGTCGATCAAGATCTGCTAGGGGAGCGAATGGTCGCGGGGCTTTCCGTGAGCTTCGGCGTACTAGCTTCGTTGCTTGCGGGGATGGGTATTTACGGCGTTCTTTCCTACGTTGTGGGGCAGCGGACCCGCGAGATTGGCGTCAGGATGGCCTTGGGCGCGGTGCCGAGCCATATCAGGCTCTTGGTCGCCCAAGAAGTTGGGTTGATGATCGCTACTGGAATCGGCGTGGGACTGCCGCTGACCTACGGGCTGGCGCGACTGGGCGAGTCACTGCTCTACGGAGTCAGCGCCCGCGACCCGTTGGTTTATCTTCTGGGTCTGACGCTGGTCGTTTTGGTGGCCCTGGTGGCTTGTTATGTTCCGACAAGGCGCGCGACCCGGGTCGACCCGATCGTAGCTCTTCGTTATGAGTAATGGGGCTTAGCACGGAACGGTCCGGCAAGTGTTCGAATGAAATGAATTCCATAATAGAAGGGCTTCTCAAAGTCAGACCTAATTAGAAGGAGAACAGATGAGCGAAGCAACCGATACGTTGATCAAAATGGAAGGCGTCAAGAAGGTGTTCTTCACCGACGAGGTGGAAACCCACGCACTCTCGGAGATCCACCTTGAAATCAAAAGAGGCACGTACATCTCCATCGCCGGACCTTCGGGTTGCGGCAAGTCGACGCTGCTCTCCATTTTGGGACTGCTCGATTCGCCTACGGATGGCAACTACACGCTGAATGGGCAACCGGTCGCCAAGCTGACGATCAGCGAGCGCACGCGCATCCGCAACCGCGAGATTGGCTTCATCTTTCAGGCGTTCAACCTGATCGGTGACCTCACGGTCTACGAAAACGTCGAACTACCCCTCACCTACCGCGGCACGAGCGCGGCGGAACGGAAACAGAAGGTTCAGAACGCGCTGGAGCGCGTCGGGATGGCCCACCGCCTGCGCCACTATCCTTCGCAACTGTCGGGCGGTCAGCAGCAGCGTGTGGCCGTGGCCCGCGCACTTGTCGGAGATCCCCTGATCCTGATGGCCGACGAACCCACCGGAAACCTCGACTCAAAGAACGGTGAAGCCGTCATGGAGCTGCTCCGAGACTTGCACCGCAACGGCGCGACGATCTGCATGGTGACGCACGACCAGCGCTACGCCAATTTCGCGGAACGCACCATCCATCTTTTCGACGGGCGAATTGTGGAGGAGACGAAGGAGGCCGGCGTCGGAGTCTGATGACAAGCCCCTGCCAGGGCGGCCCGAAGAGTTATGATTTCGCAGGATTCTGATCTTTGCCCGAGGATCCTGATCAATAAGTTTGGCATCAAAACTTTTGCTTGATCGTGGTGGGTCAGGCCATGAACGTCGTTGAGCGAGCCGACGTATTGTTACCGGGGACGACTCGTTCCCCGGGACCCATTCAAAAGCTTCGGTACCCTGCGGTGAGGGAAGCACAGGCTCATCAACCCTCGCCAGAGTCGCGCTTCATGATGATAGGTTTGGATTTGAGCGTGAGGGTGGCAGAATCAATGGCGGACTGCGAAATTGATTCCGACCTTTAAGGAGCATTCGTGGAACCTTTGATCCAGTTGCGAAATCTGGAAAAAGCCTTCGAAGCGGGCGCCAGTAAGTTTTTCGTCTTGCGCCGCATTACTCTCGATATTCAGCAGGGTGAGTTCGTCACTTTCATGGGTCCTTCCGGTGCGGGGAAGTCCACGCTGCTGAGCATAATTGGCATGCTCGACGGCGCTTGGAGCGGCGAATATTACTTTCTAGGTGAACCGGTCCATAAGCTCAACGTCAAGAAGCGGAATGAGCTGCACAAGGCGAATATCGGATTTGTCTTTCAGAGCTACCACTTGATTGACAATCTGACTGTTTTCGAAAACCTGGAAATCCCGCTCTCCTACAAGAACATCCCCCACAAAGAACGCGTGAGTCTCGTCTGCGACAGCCTTGACCGCTTCAATATTGTCGGAAAGAAAGATCTGTTCCCCAATCAGCTTTCCGGCGGACAGCAACAGGGCACAACCATCATCCAGGTCACGCACTCGGAGAAAAATGCTGCCTACGGCCATCGCATCATCCAGCTAAAGGACGGGTGGTTGGTCGGCGAAACCTCGGCAGCCGCAAGGGTTGGTTAACTGACTGCGAATGCAAAAAACAATAAGATAAAACTCAATCGCTGATCCGAATGAAAAGCCCAACCACGCATCCATATCGGGTCCTTGTAGCCGATGATCAGGCGGATATCCGCGACGCCTTGCGCCTTTTGCTGAGGCGTGAAAGCTACGAAGCGCAAACGGCCGCTTCGCCCGCAGAGGCTCTTGCTGCCATCGAGGCGCGCGAGTTCGATGCCGTCCTCATTGACCTCAACTATGCGCGGGATACTACCTCGGGGCAGGAAGGGCTGGACCTCCTCAGCCGAATACAAGCGGCTGACGCCGCTCTGCCGGTGATCGTGATGACCGCCTGGAGCAGCGTGGAGGTCGCCGTCGAAGCCATGCGTCGCGGCGCCCGCGATTTCATCCAAAAACCCTGGGACAACGCGCGCCTTCTCACCATCCTGCGCACGCAGATCGATCTGCGCAACGCGCTACGCCAAGCCTCCCGGCTCGAGGCAGAGAATCGTCTGCTGCGCGCCGAATCGCGACCCACACTCATCGCGGAATCCGCCGTAATGCGGCCGGTGCTCGACCTCGTCGGCCGCGTAGGACCGTCAGACGCCAGTATCCTCATCACCGGCGAGCACGGCACGGGCAAGGAAGTCATCGCGCAGACCCTTCACGCTCTCTCCCCACGCGCCAGCAAACCCATGGTGACGGTAAATGCCGGCGGCCTCTCTGAAGGCGTTTTCGAGAGCGAGCTCTTCGGCCATGTGAAAGGGGCATTCACGGACGCACGCACCGATCGGGTCGGCCGCTTCGAGCTTGCGGAAGGCAGCACGCTATTTCTCGATGAAATCGCCAACGTTCCCCTGAACCTGCAAGCAAAGCTGTTGCGAGTGCTCGAGACTGGGGAACTCGAACGAGTTGGCTCCTCAACCACGCGGCGCGTAAACGTGCGCGTCCTGGCCGCCACCAATGCTGATGTCAATGCCGAAGCCAGCCAAGGACGTTTCCGCCAGGATCTCCTCTTTCGCCTCAACACTATTGAGATTCACCTCCCGCCGCTGCGCGAACGCCGCGACGACATCACCCTCCTGGCGCATCACTTCCTCCAAGGATACGCACAACGCTACCGCAAGAATATTTCGGGGTTCGACCCGGCGGCGACACAGCTTCTTCACGAACATCCCTGGCCGGGAAACGTCCGCGAACTGGACCATGCGGTGGAGCGGGGTGTGCTCCTAGCCCAAGGCCCGCTTGTCCGAACGGCCGATCTCGGACTGCGGGCCGCAGCCCTGGCTGGCTTGGCGCGGCTCGAGGAAATGAGTCTCGACGAGGTTGAGCGCCATCTCATCCAGCGCACTCTTTCACGCCATGATGGAAACGTCAGCCAGGCGGCCAAGGCGCTGGGACTCAGCCGGAGCGCGATGTATCGCCGGCTGCAAAAGCACGGCTTGGAATGAGACGCCTCTCTTACGAGCGTCGCATTCAGCTTCTGGCGCTGGCGGCGGGTCTGCCGGGATCTTTCATCGCACTTCTCCTTCTGTGGTACGGCGACTACTCTTCCCGCACGATCTGGACCCTGACATTTCTAGTCGTTTCTCTCTGGCTCGGCTTTGCGCTCTCCTTGCGCCATCGCGTCGTTTTTTCTCTGCAGACACTTTCCAATCTTCTCTCGGCCATGCGTGAGCAAGATTTCTCTTTTCGCGCCCGTGAGGCGCGCAGCGACGACGCACTCGGCGAGGTCATGATCGAAGTCAATGCCTTGAGCGAAACTCTTCGTGAGCAGCGTCTGGGAGCTCTCGAGGCTACCGGGCTGTTGCGGGCCGTGATGGAAGAAATCGACGTCGCCATCTTCACCTTCGATAATTCCACAAAACTGCGTCTGGTAAACCGTGCCGGAGAGCGTCTTCTGGCGCGGCCCAGCGAGCGCCTCCTCGGCTTCACGGCTTCAGAACTTGGCCTCGCGGCCTGTCTTGAGGGCGAACCCGCACGGACCATGGAGCTGAGCTTTCCTGGCGGAACCGGCCGTTGGGGCATGCGCCGCGGATCGTTTCGCCAGGGCGGCCTGCCGCATCATTTGATTGTGCTCAGCGACCTCAGCCGCGCTTTGCGCGACGAAGAGCGCCAGGCGTGGCAGCGCTTGATTCGCGTTCTCGGCCACGAACTCAACAACTCGCTCGCTCCGATTCAATCGGTTGCGCAGAGCCTGGAAAGCGGTCTTCTAGGAGCTTCCGCTGTTCAGGAATTGCAAAGCGGTGCTGCCGCCCCGATCCTTGAAGATATGCGTCACGGTTTGGGAATCATCCGCTCCCGAACCGAAGCGCTTGGACGGTTTATGGCCGCGTACGCGCGTCTCGCTCGGCTGCCCCAGCCGAAGCTCGCACCCGTGGATGTGGCAGAATGGATTTCTCGAGTAGCGAAGCTGGAAGCCCGGGCTAGAATAAAGTTGGTGAACGGACCTGCGCTCAGCATCTCCGCAGATGCCGACCAACTCGAGCAATTGCTGATCAACCTCATCCATAACGCTGCGGACGCGGCGCACGAAACGGGAGGCGGAGTTCAGGTGAAGTGGTCCCGCAACGGCGCTTACCTGGAAGTCTCGGTGCTCGACGAAGGCGCCGGGATCTCCAATACGGCAAACATTTTTGTCCCCTTCTTCACCACCAAGCCCGGCGGCTCCGGCATCGGTTTGGTGCTTAGCCGCCAGATAGCGGAGGCGCACGGCGGCACTCTTACCCTCGAAAACCGCCGCGACGCGCGCGGGTGCGAAGCCAGGCTCCGCCTCCCGATCTGAGGAGCCACCTCAAGCCTCAACCTCTCCCCGCTCGGCCAGCCCGATAGGTTCTCGGTGCTGCACATTGTCCGAATCTAAGCGGTTAGAAGTTGCCAGCCCACGAGTGCGCCGGTGGTGGCCAGCTTTCGGATCGAAGTTGCGCCGATGTGCGCGGCGATCATCCGCCCAAAAAGATCCGGGGACATTTCTAGCGCCCGCAGCAGGCGCTTCCTCATGACGGGCCGGCGGTCCAACAAGAGCATAAGGTTGCCCATAAGCATCGGCCGCCTCGCAATGCGCCGGTGCTCTCTCTGGTAGCCGCTCAAATCACCTGCCTCCAGGGAATCAGCTAGCGCCACAGCCTGCCGAAAGCTCAAGCTGAGTCCTTCCCCGGTAATGGCATCCACGCTGCCCGAAGCGTCGCCAATGAGCGCCGTCTTGCCCCCATAGACGCGTTTGAGCCGATGCATGGCCGTGATGGCGCCTCGTTCAGCGCTCGTGCACGCTGCGGAGCCTATGCGGGATTCGAGTTTCGGAAATTCTCGCAAGCTCTCGTTGACCCGCGCCTGCGACCGGCGCGATACGATGACCACGCAAACTTCCTCTTCACCCACCGGCGTGACATACGCTTGCGAATCCTTACCCCAATAAACCTCCATGCAGTCGGTCCATGGCCTCACCTGATAGTGACGCCGGAATGCGAATCGCCCATCGAGCCGGGTATTTTCATCGAGACCGCTCCACCGTCGTAGCCGCGACCGGCTGCCGTCTGCGCCGATGATCCACTGCGCTGATATTTGCTTGCCGCTCACCATAACTCCAGCCGAAGATAAGCCCGTCACCGGCGTGTCCCATAGAAATGAAACGCCACAATCTCGAGCTCGCTCCACCATCCTTTGGTGCAAAACCCTTCGGCGAATGCCAATGCCATGTCCGCCGGGAATGCTTGCCTCGGCAGAGGTAACCTCGTCGTGAAATCGAACTCCCCGAAAGGCGTATCCATCGGATTCGTCTATGACCACTCCTAGGCGGCGAAGCGCTCCCAAGGCGTCCGGCAGCAGACCTTCTCCGCAAGCTTTGTCGATGGGAGGCCTTGCTCCGTCGGCGACAATGACTTGGAAACCTCTCTCTCGGGCCGCAATCGCCGCGGCAAGCCCCGCGGGACCTCCGCCAATCACAAACACGTCCGTTGAAATCCCCATGTAGACCCCCACCATCGTCAAATTGGTCTTGCCCTGGCCGCATTGCAGTGATTTAGAAGTTAGATGTTTCCAAATGGTTGAGGATGCCTGTTCGTCTCGTAATCCTCAAACATCCGGCCAGCCTAATCGCATTTTCATAACATAAACGGCCTTTATTCTAGGAAGCATTACTATTAATTGGACTAATTGACTTCGGCTAGCCGATACTGGTATCTTCATGGCGTCGCTATGTTCGCCGTCGCCATCACGAATGACCGGGACTTTGTGCCTGCCTTCGCTTTGGGCAAAGTACCCCGCGTCGCTGCAGGAATTACCCCTGTCATCGTACGGGGAATCAAAAGCGGATGATGGCGCCCCAGGAAACCATAGCCGGAAGGATTCGGGGCCATCATCTAAGACGGGATGATGGCCCCAAGTTTTTTCGCTTAATCCAAATGCGTGTTTGCCGAGCAGAGAATGACCGAGGGATATCAAAGTGAACGACCGGCTGCCTAAGCCCCGCAGTCACGCCCTGATCGATGGCGCCCATCGAGCGCCGGCTCGCGCTATGCTTCGCGCTTGTGGATTGCGCGATGAGGATTTCTCCAAGCCCCTAGTGGGAGTGGCGAATACTTGGATCGAAATCGGCCCGTGCAACTATCACCTCCGTGAGCTCGCTCAGCACGTCAAAGACGGTATTCGTGCTGCCGGCGGCACCCCGCTCGAGTTCAACACCGTATCCATCTCCGACGGCATCACCATGGGCACGGAAGGCATGCGCACATCGCTCGTTAGCCGCGAAGTCATCGCCGATTCCATCGAGCTGGTCGCGCGCGGAAACCTTTTCGATGCCCTGGTTGTGCTTGTCGGCTGCGACAAAACTATTCCTGGCGGCATCATGGCCCTCGCGCGGTTGGATATTCCGGGCCTCATCCTGTATGGCGGCTCGATTGCCCCTGGCCAATTCGAAGGCCATTCCGTCACCATCCAGGACGTGTTCGAAGCCGTCGGAGCGCATGGTCGTGGCGCAATGACTGCCACTCGGCTCAAGACTCTCGAAGACGCCGCGTGTCCCGGCGCCGGCGCTTGCGGCGGTCAATTTACGGCCAACACCATGGCCCTCGTTTGCGAATTCCTCGGCATTGCGCCGATGGGACTCTCCAGCATTCCTGCTACCGATCCGGCCAAGGCAAAAGCTGGTCAGCGTGCTGGCGAACTCGTCATGGACCTACTGCGCAACGACCTTACGCCGTCGAAGATCATTACCAAAACAGCCATCGAGAATGCTATCGCAGGTGTCGCCGCCACCGGCGGCTCCACGAACGCGGTTTTGCATCTTCTAGCCATCGCCAGTGAAGCGAAAATCCCGCTCACCATCGACGATTTTGATCGCATCAGCGGCCGCGTGCCGATTCTCGCTGATCTGAAGCCCGGCGGGCGCTTTGTCGCCACCGATCTTTACGCCGCTGGTGGGACTGCTCTTGTCGCCAAGCGGCTGCTGGACGCGAAAATCCTCCTTGGCCAGGCCATCACCGTCACTGGCCGCACGCTCGGGGAAGAAGCTGCATCCGCAAAAGAAGCGCCCAATCAGGAGGTCGTTCGCAAACTCGACACGCCGCTTAAGCCCACCGGCGGCCTCGTCATCTTGAAAGGCAATCTTGCTCCGGAAGGCTGCGTCGTGAAAGTGGCCGGCCATAACCTGCAAAACTTTCGGGGACCTGCTCGCGTGTTCGAGAGCGAAGAAGCTGCCTTCGCCGCCGTCGAAAGTGGGCTCATCCGTCCGGGCGACGTCGTCGTGATCCGTTACGAGGGTCCCAAAGGCGGCCCGGGCATGCGGGAAATGCTCGCTGTCACAGCCGCCCTCGTCGGCGCCGGCCTCGGCGACTCTGTTGCTCTTCTCACCGATGGCCGCTTCTCCGGCGCAACGCATGGCTTGATGGCCGGGCACGTCGCGCCGGAAGCCGCAAACCGTGGACCCATCGCCGCCGTCACGGACGGCGACACGATCATATTCGATATTCCGAATCGTCAACTTAATGTGGAAATCAGCGTATCGGAACTTCAGCGGCGGCTTTCACTGTGGCGCCCGCCGGCCCCGAGGTTTTTCAGCGGCGTCATGGCCAAGTACGCGTTGCTGGTTTCGTCTGCGTCTCTCGGCGCTATTACCGCTGTTCCCGCAAGTTTTTTCCCGGCAACTCGCCCCGGATCGAATGCGTCGACTGCTCCGCAGTCGCAGGCAGGAAGGACTCTATGAAGCTCACCGGTGCGGAAATACTCTGCGAGTCGTTGACACGTCTTGGCGTGCGTCACATCTTCGGCTATCCCGGCGGCGCGATTCTTCCGGTCTACGACGCTCTGGGCAAGTCCAAGCTTCACCACATCCTCGTTCGCCACGAACAGGGCGCCACGCACATGGCCGATGGCTACGCGCGTGCCAGTGGCGGCGTTGGAGTGGCCATGGCCACTTCTGGTCCTGGCGCAACCAACATGGTCACCGGCATCGCTACGGCCATGCTCGATTCTTCTCCCGTCGTCTGCATCACCGGCCAGGTCAGCAGTAAATTGCTCGGCTCCGATGCCTTTCAGGAAATCGACATCACTGGCATCACCATGCCCATCACCAAGCACAACGTCGTCGTTTCTCGCGCCGATGACGTTGCGCGCACGGTAAGAGAAGCATTTCTGATTGCCAACTCCGGCCGCCCTGGCCCGGTCCTCGTCGACATCACCAAAGATGCTCAACAGGCCTCGTGTGACTTCGATTGGGATTCTTCTTCGCCCAAACTTCCTCCAAAGCGCCACCGCATCAACTTCGACCAGGCTGAATTCGATCGCGCCGTCGAATTGCTGAACACCGCGAAACGCCCGCTTATTCTCGCTGGCCGCGGCATCATCCTCTCAAGCGCCATGCGCGTCTTCGAGGAATTCGTTCACACCTGCAACATTCCCGTTGCCATGACCCTCCTCGGCATCGGCTGTTTCCCTGCCGCCGACCCAATGAATCTCGGCATGATGGGCATGCACGGCGAGGCTTGGGTCAATCACGCCATTCAGGAATCAGATCTCCTCATCGCCGTCGGCATGCGCTTCGACGATCGCGTTACCGGCGATCTCCGCACCTACGCCAAGAGCGCCAGGAAGATTCACATCGAAATCGACCGCGCCGAAATCAATAAGAACGTGAAAGTGGACGCCGCGCTCATCGGTGATGCGCGCGAAGTCCTCGAGCAACTGCTTCCTCACGTAGCGAACCGTGACCATGGCACTTGGCTCGCCCATATCCGCGAGCTCAAAGGCGATTCCGCCGTGCGTGACATTCAGAGCCTCCCCGACAGCGGGCACCTCTATGCCGCGCACGTCATCAACGATCTCTGGAAAGAAACGCGCGGCGAAGCTATCGTCGTCACCGACGTCGGCCAGCACCAGATGTGGGAGGCGCAGTATTACCACCACAACCAGCCGCGCACGCTCATCACCTCTGGGGGGCTCGGCACCATGGGATTCGCTCTGCCCGCTGCCATCGGAGCCAAATTCGCCAGACCGGACTCCGAAGTCTGGGTTGTCGTTGGCGACGGCGGCTTCCAGATGACCATGAGCGAGCTGGCCACCATCGTTCAGGAAAAAATCAACATCAAAATCGCCATCATCAATAACGGCTATCTCGGCATGGTTCGCCAGTGGCAGGAGTTTTTCTATGACAAGCGCTACGTTGCTACTCCGTTGGTGGCCCCGGATTTCGCCGCTCTGGCAAATGCCTTCGGCATTCACGGCGAGCGCATCACCACGCGCGCCGAGGTCATCCCCACGATTCGCGCTGCCCGCGAATCCTCCGAAACCGTTCTGATCGACTTTCGCGTCGAGCAGGAAGATACCGTTTATCCCATGGTGCCCGCGGGCGCGTCGCTCCACGAGATGATTCGCCGCCCAAATAATCCGCTGGTCGAAACGGCCTCGGAACCGTAGGAGCAGAAGGTGATGTTTGGGCGCAATGCCCCGCGCGAGGGGAAGGATGAGATACAAACGCACATCAAGCAGCAAACTGGATCACGAATTGGTCATCCAATTCATCCGGCAAAGGGACGGTGACCGCTGCCGGTACTGCCGTAGAAGAATGACATTCGATGGAACCAAGGGCGAAGAACCCTACCACGACGCGAGGGCGTCCGTGGAACACGTCAAGTCTCTCTATCAAGGTGGGCAAAACACGCTGGAGAATGTTGCCCTCGTGTGCCAGACGTGCAACTTCACTGCGGGCGCCGGCACGAATCGTGCCGGGGAGGAAGCCATCGTCAGGACTCTCAGGGGAACAAGGTGGGTAAAGGGAAAAGACGGCAGCTTGCATAGAGAAAAGAGATGATGCCGCAGTCAGAAATCGCAAGGTAAAGAGGAAAAATAGAAAAAACATGCAAACACTCGTCGCATACGTGGAAAACAAGCCCGGCGTGCTCAATCGCGTCGCTTCTCTTGCGCGGCGCCTCGCCATCAACATCGATTCGCTCACGGTGGGCCCGACCGACAACGACGAGATCGCCCGCATGACCATCGTGGCCCACACTGACGAAAAAGGCGGCCACCGTCTCGAAGCCAGTCTCGAGAAACTCGTCGACGTTTTGCTTGCCGAAAACATTACAGACCGCTCGCTCCTTGAGCGCGACCTGGCGCTCATCAAAGTTCTTGCCGATCAAAAGTCTCGGCCGCACTTGATGGAGTTGATCAAAGTTTTCCGCGCGCGCGTTGTTGATGTCGCTCCCGAATCGCTCATCATCGAAGTCTCGGGTACTGTCGACAAAATCGATGGCCTCCTCGAAGTGCTTCGGCCCTTCGGCGTTCTTGAAATGGCGCGCTCTGGCCGCATCGCCATGACCCGTGGCGGCGATCTACTCCGTCCTCCCGAGGTTTCTCCTCCGAAAACAGAGTTGGAAACGGCAGAGCCCAAGCTCAGTTGAGAGAGACAATCAACGGGCGAGCTCTCCCAAAATTGCTGTGAAACAAATACAATGGAAAAAGGCCGCTAACCCGCCGCCGAGAGGAAAAAATGGCAAATCTCTATTACGACGATTCCGCTGACCTGGCGCTCATCCAAAGCAAAAAGGTAGCCATAATCGGTTACGGTTCGCAAGGCCACGCGCACTCGCTCAATCTCCGCGACAGCGGCGTTGCTGTGCGTGTCGGACTTCATGAGGGCAGCGCGTCTCGCCCGCGCGCGGAAAAAGCAGGTCTCACCGTCACGGCCCCCGCTCAGGCAGCCGCCTGGGCCGACGTCATCATGATTCTGGCGCCCGACACCAAACAGCCCAAGCTGTACCGCGATTCCATTGCCCCGCACCTCACTCCTGGCAAAACGCTCATGTTCGCTCACGGCTTCAACATTCGTTTCGGCACTATCAAGCCGCCCGCCTCCGTCGACGTTTCCATGATTGCTCCCAAGGCACCCGGCCATCGCGTCCGCGAGGTTTTCATTGAAGGCGGCGGCACGCCCGCCCTTCTCGCCGTCGAGCAGGATGCCTCCGGCCACGCTAGAGCCCAGGCCCTCTCCTATGCCAAAGGTCTTGGCTGCACTCGCGCTGGTGTTCTTGAAACCACCTTTACCGAAGAGACCGAGACCGATCTCTTCGGCGAGCAATCCGTCCTCTGCGGCGGTGTCAGCGAGCTCATCAAGGCCGGTTTTGAAACTCTCACCGACGCGGGTTATCAACCGGAGGTTGCCTACTTCGAATGTCTTCACGAGCTCAAGCTCATCGTTGACCTTATCTACCGCGGCGGCTTGAGCTACATGCGCTATTCCGTCAGCGACACCGCCGAACAAGGCGACTACAGCGCTGGCCGGCGCATCATCACTGAGAAAACCCGCGAGGAGATGCGGAAAATCCTCGCCGAAATCCGCGATGGCAGTTTCGCGAAAAAATGGATTGAAGAAAATGAAAAAGGTTGCCCGAATTTTCTCGCCACCCGCGAGCGCGAGCAGCGTCATCCCATCGAACAACTGGGCCCCAGGCTTCGCGCGATGATGCCTTTTCTCCACCCCATCACCGCTCCCGGCCTCGAGAAAAAGGCCGCCGCTTCGGAAAATTAGGGGATCTCGGCATTCTCGACGAACCACTCCCCGAATTGTATCCAGGCTGTTGAGACGCACGCACCTCGGCGCAGATTCGTCCTTCAACACTCGCCGGCACTCGGTTACGATGAGCGCTGTCTCGAAGGAGTTCGCCTTGCCAATCAGACCTCGCCTTCTCTCACACCCCCTTGCGATTCTTCTCCTGCTTGTGTCGTCGGGTGTGCTCTCAGTCTTCGGCGCTCAATCGCCCGCCTCCTTCGCAGACAGAATTCAAAAGGTGATAAGCCGCCCCGAGTTCGCCCACGCGAATTTCGGCATCGAGTTCTATTCCCTCGACACGGGAAAAATCGTTTATTCGTTGAATGCCGATAAGATGTTCGTCCCCGCCTCCACCACAAAGACTCTCACGGAAGGCGCGGTCCTCGCTCAGCTTGGCGCCGATTATCGTTTCCGCACCCGCATCTACCGCACCGGCCCTGTCGATTCCAGAGGCAAGCTGAAGGGTGACCTTGTTCTCGTCGCCAGCGGCGACCCGAATCTCTCTAACCGCATCCAGCCCGATGGCACTCTCGCCTTCGTCGACGAAGATCACGCCTACGGCGGCCCCGCGGTTCCCGGCGACCCTCTCGCTGTGATCAAGGCGCTTGCGAAAGATGTCGCCATCAGCGGTATTCGCAAGATTGAAGGCCGCGTCCTCGTGGATGCCAGCCTGTTTCCCGATGCCGGGCGAGAAGGCGGTACCGGTGTCGTCATCTCTTCCATCGTCGTCAACGATAACGTCATCGATCTTGTGATGAAGCCCGGCAAAGAAGCCGGCGACCCCGTTTCACTTGAAATCTCTCCCAAAACTTCCTACGCCACTTTCAAAAACCAACTCATCACCGGCGCCGCGGGCACTGCTCAGGAAATCGCCGAGCCGGTCACGAATGCCAATCCCAACGGCACGATCAATGTCACACTCGCCGGCACGCTTCCTCTCGGCACCGTCCCCATCACCGTTCCGTATGCCGTACCTTCCCCTACAAAATTCGCCGAAACGGTTCTCCACGAAGCTCTCGTTGCTGCCGGCATCCAGATCAAGACTCACTCCAAAGCTGCCCCGCCTGATTTTCTGAGCTATGCTCGCCTTTACATCCCCGCCAACCAAGCTGCCGAGCACATCTCCGTTCCCCTCGCGGAAGAAATCAAAGTCACTCTCAAGGTCAGCCAGAATCTTCACGCTGGCATGAGCCCATATCTTCTTGGCGCGCTCGTCGCTAAAGACCGGCAGGATCCTGTTCACGCTGGCTTCAAAGTCGAGCGCGCCTTCCTCCAAGTGGCCCAGCTCGATCTTTCGGGTGCCTCTCAAGGTGACGGCGAAGGCGGCAGTTGGGCTGATCTCTTCACTCCGGAGTTCATGGTCCACTACCTCACCTATTGGACCACTCGCCCTGACTATCCGGTTTTCTTCAAGGCCCTTCCCATTCTCGGAAAAGACGGCACGCTCGCAAAAATCCAAACTACCTCTCCTGCCGCAGGTCACGTCTTTGCAAAAACTGGAACTTTCGGCTCCGAGGACAAGCTCAACGGCAAGCTCATGCTGAACGGCAAAGGCCTCGCCGGCTATGTGCTCACCGCAAGCGGTCAAAAGTTGGCGTTCGCGGTCTATGTCAATCACGTCTCCTTGGCGCCTGATCCCCAAGCCGCGCAGCAAATTGCCGGGCAAGCCCTCGGGGAAATCGCCGCGGCGGCCTATGACGCCCCGCTCGATTCTCCCTCCACAGAGAGGAAAGCACGCGAAGACCTCACCGTGCCAACGGCTCCGCGCCAATAGTCTGAATGGCGGAATAACGGCGAGTGTGCCAGTTTCTCGATAAACTAACGGCGCTATGGCAAGGATTTATGCAGGCGCCTCTGGACCTTCGTCAGCGGGGCCACGTCTTTGTCTACTTCAAACACGAAGAGTCGCCGGAAGGCGCGCTATGCACCGAAGACCTGTTGTAAACCTCCAAGCTGAATGGGAGTTGGTCACTGCAAAGGGGAACGAGATTCGTTAGCCAGCGGAAAAGGCCGCAGTCGATCTGCTGACAGCAGTATTTCACTATGTGTTGCGAGATTTTCAGAAAAGAGGCGGCCTGATTAGCGCGTCCGGTTTTTGTCAACCCAGCGAGGTTTTTCCCAGCTCCGCCACTCGCCGTTCATAAATCATTTCTACCGAGCCGTGCCTCCCCTGATAGCGAAAAACAATCTTGTGTCCTGGCTCGATCCTCGCCCGTGATTTCACGAGCGAATCCGACAGTTCCACCCATTCACCATTCACCAGGTAGCTGCCTTCCCAGCCGCGCAGTTCGAATCGTCCATCGTTCTTCAATATCAGCGGCGCCGCCTTGCACGGCACAACCTTTCCGTGCACCTTCGCCTCCGAACATTGGTAGCGCCCGGAAACATCCACGGTCTGCGCCGGGCTATTCGGCACCATGACCAGCGTCAATGCAGCAACCGGTAGGAATCGAAGGCAATGCAGGCTCACTCTAGGAAGTCCCATTTGCATCTCCGGCAAGGATCGCGTCGCCGCGGAGCTTCGACCCTGGCCGTTGGGACAGGTGCAACTCAACAGCCAAGCCAGCCTGCTCTAAGTCCTTCTATTACAACTATTTACGGACACCTGCACCGGCAGGCAGATCCGCCAAAGGAAGATTCGTTCCCGTTTGACTCATTCGGTGGAAGTCCTTTGCAGAGTCGTTCTGGAGTTCTCAGACGTCCTAATACCCTAACGTTCTTACTCGAATGGTAATTCCGCCGCTGCTTGCCCGTCCTTGCGCGGGTCAGAAGCCCCATAGTTGACGCCCGTCGCGAAGTCACGCAGGACCGCTTGCCCTCCACCGACGCGACTCGAGAACGTCCCAAGCACTTCAATCTTGTGCCCCTTAGCGCTCAGCTCGTTGCGCGCGTTCCCCGAAAACCGGTTTTCCATCATCACGTCGCACCCGCTGAACGTATATTTGGTGAATCTTGGCGCCTCCATGGCCGCTTGAATGTTCATTTTGAAGTCCGCGATGTTGGCGATGAATTGCGCGTGCGCCTGCGACTGATTCCACCCGCCCATAATCCCAAATGCCATCCGCACGTCGCCCTTCTGGGCAAATCCCGGAATGATCGTGTGCCTCGGTCGCTTGTGTCCCGCAAGTGCATTCGGTGACGCCGGGTCTAGCGAAAACAGCCCCCCGCGATTATGCAACACGAACCCTGTTCCCGGTGCTACGATTCCCGACCCAAACGCCGAATAGTTGCTTTGGATCAGCGACACCATGTTTCCTTCGCGATCCACCACGCTCAGATAAGTGGTGTCCTTGCCGGACGGCACTTCTCCCGCTGACGCCTCGCAGTTGGCATGGTCCTCGTTGATCAGCTTCGCGCGCTGTGCTGCCCACTCTTTCGAAAGCAGCCTTGCAACCGGCAGCTTCTGCCCCCGGGGGTCGCCGATATACTTCGCCAGGTCCGTGAACGCAAGTTTCTTGGCCTCGATCATGGCGTGTAATGTCTTCGCTGAACCAAATCCCGTCTGTCCCAGTGGAAACGTCTCCATGATGTTCAGCATTTCGAGCGCGGCTAACCCCTGCCCGTTCGGCGGCATTTCGTAAACGGTCCAATCGCGATACGTCGTCGATATCGGCTCCACCCATTCACTCGAATATTCCGCGAGGTCCTGAGGCGTCATGGTGCCGTTATGGCGCTTCATTGCCTCGAGAATCTTTTTCGAAATCTCGCCTTTGTAAAACGCATCTCGTCCGTGCTGGGCGATCTGCTCGAGCGACGCCGCCAAGTCTGCGTTTCGAAACACTTCGCCTACCCGCGGCGCGCGGTCACCGGGCAAAAAAACCCTTCCCCCCTCTTCATCGCCCCGTAACAAATCCACCTCCGCCGCCCAATATGCCGCTGTCCACTCTGGAATTGGAAACCCGTCCCGTGCTGTCCGAATCGCCGCTGCCAGATCTTCCCCCAGTTTCTTCCGTCCAAACTTCTCCGCCAGTTTGTGCCAGCCATCCACTACCCCAGGCACGGTGACCGAATTCACGCCCTTCTGCGGCATGTCGCGCAGCCCCAGCCTCTCCAAGTACTCGATTGTCAGCCCCTTCGGCGCCCATCCGCTCGCATTCAGCCCGTACAGCTTGTTGGCCTTCGCATCGTAAACGATCACGAACAGGTCTCCGCCGATTCCGTTCATCATCGGCTCGACCACGCCCATCATCGCGTTCGTTGCGATTGCCGCGTCCACGGCATTCCCGCCGCGCTCCAGGATGCGCACACCTGCTTGCGCCGCCAGCGGTGATTCCGCCGCCACAATTCCGTTCCTCGAGACTACCATCGACCGCGTCTGCGAGCGGTCCTGCCCATCCGCGTCTGCCGTCAGCATCAGCGTCACCACCGCCGTCGAAATATAGCGAAAAGCGTGCTGCCCCGCGAGAATTCGCATCGTCTCGGTCCGCTCCTTCAACGAATCACTCGGGCCGAACATCCGCTCAAAATCTGCCATTTCCCCCGCCACTCTATCCCGAGCCCCGCACCTTCGCAAGCCGCCACCTTCCCTCTCGAGTTTTGACGCTGGCGACCGCTGTCGTCGGCAACTGGCTTCAGGGCTACTCTTCCATTTACCCTCACATCCACCCGTCAGAAACTTTGGAATTTCGCTCCAGAACCCCTAGAATCATGCAGGGCGAAGTATCGTCGTCCAATCCCCATTCCGGTCGTTATTCCCATTCGCCCCTTGCGGAGACAGCGTGCCCGAAGAACAGACAACTGCGCCGCTCACCTCTCAGACTGGCGCTTCGCAGGCGCAGAAGAACGCGCAAATCGACGCGCTGCTGGCCGGGCGTCACTCCGATCCTTTCGCTCTTCTCGGGCCCCACCCCGTTTGGGCGCCTACCGGGCATGGCTGGGTCATTCGTTTTTTTCAGCCGCACGCCTCCGAAGCCAGCGTGATTCTCCAGGGCTCCGCGCAGGAAATCCCCGCAACCAAGCTGCGCCCCGAGGGCTTTTTCGAAGCCGTCCTGCCCGACTCGAATCAATCCGCGCCTGGTCCCGCTTCCTACCGCATCCGTTACCGCACCGATTACGGCGAATCCTTTGAAGCTTTCGACACCTACGCTTTTCCCTATCTCCTCAGCGAATTCGATCTCCATCTCATGGGCGAAGGCCGCCACTACGACACTTATGAAAAACTCGGCGCGCACATCAAATCCCTCGAAGGCGTCCGTGGCGTCCATTTCGCGGTCTGGGCGCCGAGCGCCCGCCGCGTAAGTGTTGTCGGCGATTTCAACCACTGGGACGGCCGTGTCAACCCCATGCGCGCTCGCGGCTCTGCGGGAATCTGGGAGCTCTTCGTGCCGGAACTCGACGAAGGCGCAATCTACAAGTACGAAATCGTCGGCGCTCACGGCGCCATGCTGCCCCTCAAAGCGGACCCCTACGGCTTTCGCTCCGAACTGCGCCCCCGCACCGGCTCGGTCGTTGCCAACCTATACATCTACCAGTGGCAGGATGCCGCATGGATGAAACAGCGCGCCGAGAAAAACTGGTTCGAATCTCCTATCTCTGTCTACGAAGTCCATCTTGGCTCCTGGCGCCGCGTCCCCGACGACCACGACCGCTGGCTCACCTACCGCGAGCTTGGCGACCAACTCATCCCCTACCTGAAAGAACTCGGCTACACCCACATCGAGCTCCTTCCCATCATGGAACACCCCTATGATGGCTCCTGGGGCTACCAAACCCTTGGCTACTTCGCCGCCACCAGCCGTTACGGCTCGCCCGCCGAATTCATGGAATTCGTCGACCGTTGCCACCGCGCCGGCATCGGCGTTTTCCTGGATTGGACTCCCGCCCACTTCCCCCGCGACGCCCACGGCCTCGCCCAATTCGATGGCACCCATCTCTACGAGCACGCCGACCCCCGCCAGGGCTCTCATCCCGACTGGGGAACGCTGGTCTACAACTACGGCCGCAATGAGGTTCAGAACTATCTCATCTCCAACGCCCTCTTCTGGCTCGACAAGTACCACATCGACGGCCTCCGCGTGGACGCCGTCGCCTCCATGATCTATCTCGATTATTCGCGCAAAGCCGGTGAGTGGATCCCCAACGAATTCGGCGGCCGCGAGAACCTCCACGCTATTGCTTTCCTGAAGCGCATGAACGAAGTCGCCCACGCCCGCTTTCCAGGTGTCCTCACCATCGCCGAAGAATCCACTTCCTGGCCGGGCGTGTCTCGACCCACCCATCTCGGCGGCCTGGGGTTTAGCCTGAAGTGGAACATGGGCTGGATGAACGACACGCTGAAATACTTCTCACACGACCCCGTCCATCGCAAATTCGAACACAACAAAATGACCTTCTCGATGCTGTACGCCTTCAGCGAAAACTTCCAGCTTCCCTTTTCCCACGACGAGGTCGTCCACGGCAAAAACTCTCTCCTCCACAAAATGCCCGGGGACATGTGGCAGCAATTCGCCAATCTCCGCTTGCTTTACGCCTATCAATACGCTCACCCCGGCAAGAAGCTTCTCTTCATGGGCCAGGAGATTGCCCAGCGCAACGAGTGGAGCGAAGCTCGCAGCCTGGACTGGCATCTTCTCCAGCATGAGTCTCATCGGGGCATCCAGAAGCTGGTCGCTGATCTAAACCGGCTCCTTGATTCCCAGCCCGCTCTCCATCAGGTCGATTTCGACTGGCACGGTTTCGAATGGCTGGACGCCAACGACGCAGACAACAGCGTCTTCTCTTTCGCGCGTCGCGGCAAGAAGCCGGAGGATCTCCTCCTCATCGTCCTCAACGCCACCCCTGTTGTCCGCCGGGGCTACCGCATCGGTGCGCCCCTTCCCGGCACTTATGAAGAGATTCTCAATACGGATGCTGCCGGATATGGCGGCTCAAATGTCGGGAATTTGGGTTCCACGCGGACAGAAGCCACGCCGCACATGGGCCGGCAGCACTCTCTCTGCCTGACACTGCCGCCTTTAGCCGCCCTCTTTCTTAAGTGGCGGCCGTTCTAAACCTTGGGTTGGTAATTTCTGAGAGGATTTCGCCATTCCTTCGCATAGCAGAGGAAGAAACTCAGCTTCTAATCCGAAAATAGGCACCGTAGAGGGTTAACCCCAAGCCCCCCAGGAACAACAGCGGGACGAGATAGGTCGTGACCGCGGAGCTGACGTTGACCGGTACTGTCATGGGGCTATATCCGCCCCCAAAGTAATAGATCACCCCGGCGAGAAGCATGTACAAAAGTCCCCGCCGCATCTCCCGCCGCCCGTCCGTTCCCCCGCGGCGTATCGTCGCCATCTGCGGAATAGCCTCGCGACAAAACGGGCACTGCCTGGCCTGCACGGAAATAGGCTTCCCGCAGAACACGCACTGCCTTCGATCCGCAAGTTGATGCTGGAGGGAACTAGCCATATCGGATTAGATCACCCCTCCCCTTAAGACTAGGTTTGCACCTCCTAAGCGTCAAGTTCCCCGCTGACAGAGAGTAAATAGCAGCCCACCTTTGTCTGCTTCCGGGGCGTTTTCGCCTCACTCATTTCCCTCACCGGCATCCCACTGCCCCGCTCTTCACACCCTCGAAGGCCGCAATTCCTAGTTGTTTGAGGAAACATTTCCCGCATGTCTGTCGTACTTATCTCCAAGTGCCACAAGGAGGCGTTCCGCCATGTCTCACAGCTCACGGGTCTTCCTCGCAAAATCATCCATTCTGTCCATCGCACTCTTTCTCACACCCCTTGCAGGGTTCGCCCAATCGGGGCAACCGGCAGCCGCCAAAAATCCCTCCGCTCAGGAGGCTTCCTCCACCAGGCAGGATCGTTGGCTTCACGTCCGTGTCGACAACACGAATTCCAAGGGTGAAACTGTCCGCGTCAACGTACCCCTCGAATTGGCCGAAAGCCTCCTTCCCGCCATCAATCGCGACCGCCTCCACAACGGCAAAATAAGAATCACCCGCGCCGATTGCGACGGCGTCGACCTTCGCGCACTCCTCGATGCGGTTCGCTCCGCCAAGGACGGCGAATTCGTCACCGTCCAGAACAACGAATCAGACGTTCGCGTCGCCAAGCAGGACGGTCATTTCCTCATTCATGTCCTCGATAAGCACCGCTCCAACAAGTCTCAAGTCGAAGTCAAGATTCCCATGAAGGTCGTGGAAGCCATGGTCTCCGCCGGGAAGGACGAGCTCGATCTGGTTGCCGGTCTGCATGCCCTTTCGTCTCAAGGCGATACCGAACTGGTCTCCGTCAAGAGTGAAGACAGCACCGTGCGCATCTGGCTCGATTCAAAGAACACCACAAACTAGGGAGAGGGTAATCCTGCAAGAAGAAATCGTGTCGCGCCCCCTACGCGAGGAAGGAAAGCCAACATGCTCTTCGCGAAAATTGCTCTCGGTCTTGCAGGCACTATCGCTGTTGCAGGCGCTTACACCTTTCATGAAGGCGTCTTCTGCGTCGATGTCGACGAAGACCGCCCCAATGGCTCCCACGTCCACTTCTGGCTTCCCGCGGCCGTGATTCCTAACGCCATGCGCTTGGTGCCCAAAGAGCAGTTGGAACGGGGCGCCAGGCAGGCCGCGCCCTGGGTCCCGCTTGTGCGCTCCGTGACAAAAGAACTTGCGAAGTATCCCGACATCGATCTTGTCGAAGTTCGCGACGTCACCCAGCACGTGCAAATCCGCGCTCACAACGGGAAGCTCCAGATCGATGTTGACGCGCCCGGAGAGCAGGTTCACGTCCGCTGCCCGCTCTCTACCTTGGACGAAGTCTTCAGCCAGCTTGAAACCTTTTCGCCCCGCGCCTAACGGCTCCCAACTCGATTCGAGCCAGTTTGGGGCGACTCCGCGCTACTCCGTTTCAACTTCCTTGCCGGGTATAAAATACACCTCTTCAAACGTCGTCCCCTTCTTCCAGCCCGCGCGCGTGAGAATTCCCTGCCCGTTCTCACACATGCTCGGATGTCCGCATAGGTACCCCGTCGTCTCCTCGGGCCGCAAGCCCCATATCTCCACGTATTTCCGGATTAAGTCGTCCACGCGCCCGGTCTCACCCTTCCACGCCTCGTCTTCCCAGGGCCGGCTGATTGTCGCCACGTACTTAAACCACGGCACCTCTGCAGCGATCTTCTCCAATTCTTCTCTGTACCCGAACTCCCACGACCGGCTCCCTCCTTGCAAGCAATACAATTTATGTTCCCCGGGCATCGGGCTGTTCCCTGCTTTCCAATCCTTGTAAAGCGTCCGCACATAGCTCACAAAAGGCGCAATCCCCGTAACCGTCGCCAGCAGCAGGTGCTGCGTCCGTCCGCTCCGCAAGTCCAGCGTAAATCTTCCCTTGGCGATCTTCCGGCAAAGCATCGTGTCGCCTTTTTGCAGCTTGTACAGATGCGGCGTCAGTGCGCCCTGCGGCACTAGCTCGACAAAAAACTCCAACCCCTCCTCATAGGGTGACGAAACAATCGAATAAGCCCTCTCGATCCGCTTTTCCTCATGCTCTACCCCCAGCGTTGCGTACTGTCCCGCCTTGAACTGGAATGGCCCTCCGGGATCCGCTCGAATCACCCACAGATCCCCCGAAAGATCCTTCCGCTCAAGGATTCGAGCCTGATAATGCTTGTCCTGGGGCAGCGGCATTCGGTTTTCTCCTTTGATTTCCGCTCTCATTTCACCACAAAATGCCACGGGCGGAGCAGTTCTTGCCCCGCCCGGGAATTTCTTTACCTCTTTCCCTCACACGATGGAAAAATCTTACTCGTACGCCAGCGCCACGACCGGGTCGTAACTTGCCGCCCGCAAGGCCGGATACATGGCCCCAATCGCGGCCCCTCCCAGCGCCAGCAGTATCGCAGAAAAAATCCACCCCGGTGTAATCAGGATCATCAGGCCCGGGTTCGTCTGCCTCAGAATCGCCTGCGTCAGAAAAGTGAGTACTATCCCCAAGACGCTTCCCATCATCGTGAGTATCAGCGTTTCTCCCAGCAGCATGCGCATCACGTCCAGTCTTGAAAAGCCCAGCGCCTTCAGTATTCCGATCTCGCGCGTCCTCTCCATCACCATCGTGTGCATATTCAGCAGCACCACCAGGAAACTGATCACTATGCCCAGTCCTACCATCGTGCGCGTAAACGGTTTCAGTTGCGGAAGATTTGAGGAGCTCATCAGCGTCACGTATTCGGACATGGACCTCACGCTGTCCTGTGGCGTCAGCTTTCGTATCTCCGCGCGCGTCCCTTCGGTGTCTCCCTTGCTCCTCACGAAAAACATCGAAACCCTTTTTTCCACTCCGCCGATCTCCTGCGCCGTCTTCAGCGGAATGAAAAATCTTGCGCCCTTCCCGTGCGCGACAACCCCGCAAACCCTAAATGGATGATTCAGCAGGGTGATCGAGTCTCCCACCTTTAAGTGCCGCGTCTGCGCAATAATATCGTCGGCAATGGCTTCATCCGGTGACTCGAAGGGCCGCCCAGCGCGGTACAAGAAGCCCCGGCTCAGCGCGTTGAACCGCTTGTAGTCAATCCCATACACCATGATCAAGTTCTTTGGTTCCGTAAGGATAAGCGTCGGCGCTACCTCATCGACACCTGGAAGCCCGCCGATTTTGTCGCCCAGCGATTCCTGCATCACTGCGCTCGAAAATGCAAAGAAAATCGATGAATTCGGCGGCTGCACCAGGATATCTGCTCCTACCCCTTCCACACGTTTTCCCCATTCGGAAATCACTCCCGATGTAAGGCCCGCAATCAACAGAACTAGAATGACTTGGATGGCGATCGCCACAATGCTCAGCAGACTGCGCACCGGCCGCGCAACAATACTGCCCCAGAACATTTGTGCCAGGGAAAACGGCCCGTCGTACGTTTCATTCATCTGAAATTCCGATGCGTAACTCTATCATTCGTGTTCATTCGCGGTCAAAAGCGCGATATTGTGCGCGAAGGCAAGAAGTGTGCCGAACTTCGCGCCGAATATTTCGCTTCGATGAAGTTTTCAACACATGTGTTGAAAAGCTTGTGGAAAAGCGCCGCGCTTCGCCACCTAACTTCACTTCCTTCAACGCCCTGCTGCGGTTTGCACCAATTCAGTGCATCTTTTCTTGTCTCCTCGCGCTTTCAGGTGAACAAGCGCGCTCCTTGCCCGCAACTCTTCGGAAACAAAAATACTTGGAGGAGAATTCCAAAAATCGCAAGAAGTTTTGTGGGTTTCAATCGCAATGCGTTCGTCTTGAATTCAGAAGCTTGAAGTCTTACTTTCAACTTTTGACTTTCGACTCTCCTCAATACCACTTCGCCGGCTTCTCCAGCCGCACTTTAATCGTCTGCTTCGGATCCGTGATGTCGCACCATCTTCCGTATGTCTTCCATCCCTCCGCGATCACTTGCACCAGCGCCCGCCCGAGCGGGGCGTTGGGCACGTGCGCCACTCCGTCGCGATTGGTTTTCACGTTCAATGCCACTTTCTTGTCTTTCTTGATTATGTGTTCCTCGATGTACTTCACGTACACGCTGGCATTCTCCACCGGCGTGTCCTTCTCTCCACCCGTCACCTCGATCGTCAACCGCGCGGGCGCCTCGGTCCGCAGGGGCGCGGCCTTCGGTTCCGGCGCCTTGGAGTTCTGCGCCGGCGCGCGCGACGCCAAACACGCAAGCGCCGCTGCCAAGACACAGCACGTCATCAATCGCCGAGTATTCATTGTCTTATGGACTACATCCTCCACGGAAAACCAGGGACAGGTCAAGTCCCTTCCCTCAATTCTGAGATGCGACTCCCATGCGCGGTGCTGCTCACCACCATCCCTCGGGAGCGCGGCTGATTGCCGCGCTCATCGCTGTATTCCCAGCAGTGCATTTGACGCGCTCGTTTTGCTGCTGTAACTTCTTCAAGAATCTGCACGGCTGGCAACCGGGGTCCGCGTCCGCAGTCATAAGGCCCGGAGATCACGTCAATTCCAGTTTAGAATGGAGCCCCGGCAGATGTCCTGCGTCCCCGCGCGGTCTGCGCCGCTCAATACGAGGAGATCATCATGGGTTTTGCCACCAACGCCATTCACGTCGGCCAGGAGCCCGATCCCGCCACCGGCGCGATTGTCGCCCCCATCTACCAGACTTCCACCTACGTGAACGAAGCGCTGGGGAAAAACAAAGGTTATGACTACGCCCGCACCAATCATCCCAATCGCAAAGCTCTCGAACGAACGCTCACAAAGCTCGAGGGGGGCCAAAGCGCATACGTCTTCACGTCCGGCATGGCCGCTATCGATGCCGTCTTCCGTTTGTTTCGCCCCGGCGATCACGTCGTGCTCTCCGAAGCCGTCTATGGCGGTGTCTTCCGGCTTTCCACCCAGCTTCTTGTTCACTTCGGCCTCGAATTCAGCTTTGTCGATACCTCCAACTCCGCCGCCGTCTTCAGCGCCATACGCTCCAACACCAAATTGCTTTACATCGAAACGCCCACGAATCCGACTCTCCGCGTGACCGATATTGCCGCCATGGCCAGGCTCGCCGGCGAGCGCAACATCACGCTTGCCGTGGACAATACTTTCCTGAGCCCCTATCTGCAGCGCCCCATCGAGCTCGGCGCGCACATCGTTGTTCATTCCATGACCAAATATCTGAATGGCCACAGCGATTCCACGGGCGGCGCCGTCGTTCTCACCCGGCCCGAGGACGCCGAGAAAATCTATTTCATCCAGCGTTCCGCCGGCGCCGGCCTCGCACCGATGGATTGCTTCCTCATTTCGCGCGGCATCAAGACTCTCGCCATTCGCATGCTCCAGCACAATGCCAACGGCATCGCCGTGGCGCGCCACCTGGATACCCACCCCAAGGTGCGCAAGGTTTACTATCCCGGTCTCCCCACCCATCCGCAGCATGATGTCGCGCGCCGCCAGCAAAAAGGCCCCGGCGCCATGCTTTCCTTCGACGTTGGTTCGGTCGATGCTGCCCGCCGTTTCCTCAACCAGGTCAAGCTCTGCGCGCTCGCAGAAAGCCTCGGCGGCGTGGAAACGCTCATTTCTCTGCCTTCCTTGATGACCCACGCCTCTATGCCCAAAGAAGTCCAGGAGCGCATCGGCATCACCGAGGGCCTCATTCGCCTCTCCATCGGCATCGAAGACGTCGAGGACATCACCGCCGACCTGGATCAGGCCCTCCT
>WNEZ01005080.1_pt1 | contig 40280 bp, 33 predicted proteins | sample 5400521 | NCBI WGS metagenome assembly WNEZ01 (sample SAMN13153339, study PRJNA577476) | soil metagenome | isolation source: 120 cm saprolite under Douglas fir tree site 2 hole 1 replicate 1 | place: USA:California | collected 2015-04-18 | reverse complement strand
ACTACACAGCCAGGGTTTACACGTGGAGAAACCGCGTCCTGCAAAGGGCGTTGGAAAGGCTTGAGCTGCTTGACGCGAAAGTTTCACGAGCAGTTCTTAGGGGGCGGGGTGATGGTAACATCATCCTGCTACCCGACACGGATAGTAAAGATAGCGAGTGGATTGCCGATCTTTTGCAGCATGGCCTGCTGAAGGCCAGCTTCATTCCTGAGCAACCCATCCGTGATTTGCGTGATTTGACCCGCTATCGCAAGACTTTGATCCAGGAGCGAGCTCAAGAGGTCAACCGACTGCAGAAAGTCCTGGAGATGGCTAACCTCAAGCTGGCCTCAGTGGTCACCGATGTGCTGGGCAAGAGCGGCAGAGAGATGCTCGACGCGTTGATGGCGGGGCAACGAGACCCCGAAGCTTTGGCTGAATTGGCTCGCGGACGCTTACGCGGCAAGCTCCCTGAACTGCGCCTGGCTCTGGATGGCCGTTTGCAACCGCATCAGGTTTTTCTCCTCCAGCAGATCCTGGCTCACATCGATTTCCTTCAAGAGTCGCTGGAGCGGGTGCAGCAGGAGATCCAGGAGCGCCTGGCCCCTTTTGAGGAGGCGATCACCCTGTTGGAGAGCTTACCTGCGGTTCTGGATCTGGCCGCTGCTGTTAAACTAACGGGCCCTCCCCAGCAATTAGTGTGCCCGCTTGCTTGGACCTAAGTTTTGTCCAAAGTAGCGACTCCTTGCTCTGCTGGTCTGAGAAGAGAAGGCACAGACCAATGAGATCATCATCGCATACTTTCCGTACGAATAAAGCTCATCCGGTGTGAGCAAAAAGTGCTACGAGATGAGCGTGGTGCCACTTCTTTGGGCCGTTAGGGCAAGGGTGGCATGTTGGCAGTGGCAGTCTCAAGCCAAGAGAGGCATTTTCTTTCTTCACATTTCTTTCGGATCCAGCTGGTGATGTCAGCATAACTGATCTCATCTTTCTCAGCACGGTTCATTTGCAGGGGAATAGTGTGGAAAAGATCAGAAAGGATGAAACAGGTGCGATTATCTGATGCATGACTCGCGGCACGAATATCCAAAAACGCCAGATGCATAAGGACTGTTCGTCACATGATGCTTTACATATTTGGGCAGTCACCGTGACGGAAAAACCTTGCAAAAGGCCAGGAATCTGGGTACGATTGAAGTAGTAGCAAATTCATCGTGTGGGGGAACACGGTGCCCAAACGCAAGCGCATCCAGCACGAACATACCGAAGATTGGCAGACGATTCAGCAATATACGCTGTGGCCCGAGCAAACAGCCTATGAATTGTTGCGCCCTATCGTCCTTTACGGAGATCCCGCTGGAAAACGTGCGCAGGAGACAGGAGCCGCAGAGAGTACCCTTGATCGGAAGGCTGACACGTTTGATGAACAGGGAATGGTCAGTCTCTTCGCTTCTAAACCTCGGAAACAACCACAGGAAACCGCGCGGAACCTTCCGCCCGATATGCGCCAGTTGATTGTCGATCTCCGGGTGGAACTGCCCACCATGTCCTTGCGAGAAATCGCGGAGATCTGCGCGGTACGCTTTGATCGGCAACCTTCCCACCACACTGTCCAGCTTGTACTCGCCTCTGGGCCGCCGCCCTCGATCACGGCCAGACGTTATCAGACCTGGGAGCAGATTGCCGATCCAGCAGAAAGGCGACTCGCAGTAGTCCGGCTCCACGCGGAAGGGTGGTCAGTTTCTTCCATTGCTGAGTATTTAGATACCTCACGTCCGACCATCTATGCTACTCTGAAGCGCTGGGTCGCGGAAGGGGTTAGGGGTCTGGAGGATAAATCTCACGCGCGCAAAGCGCCGAGGGTGGTTACGCTCGAAATTGCCAATGAAATTCGCAAAAAACAGGAAAATCCCCTCATTGGGGAATGGCGCATGCACGCTGCCCTGTTACAGATGGGAATAAAAGCCTCCCCGCGTACCTGTGGGCGCATCATGGCGAAGCATCGCGCGCTGTATGGGTGGGAGAAGCCGAAAAGCTCCGACAAATCCAAGAAAGAGATGCCGTTCAAAGCATCTCGGCGTCATGAGTTCTGGTCAATAGACGTGCGGTATATCGAGCACCACCAGCTTCCAGGGGTAAAAGGGCCAGTCTACGTGATTAGTATCCTCGAAAATTTCTCCCGTATGCTGCTCGCCTCTATCATGTCAGAAAAGCAGGACACCGCCGCGTATCTTCGGGTTTTCGCCATTGCTTTGCGCAACTACGGCGCTCCAGAGGCCATTGTCACCGATGGAGGAGGAATCTTCTATTCGCTGAGAGCGCTCGCGATTTACGATGCGCTCGACATCCGCAAAGAGCGCATCGACCCAGGAAGGCCCTGGCAAAATTACATTGAGGCTCACTTCGGGATTATGAGGAGAATCGGAGATTACTATTTAAATCAAGCAACAAGTTGGGATGAGATCAAGGAAGCGCACCGCAAGTTTGTACGCGACTACAACATCCAGGTCCACTTTGCGCACCGGGAGCGCAAGGACAATCGCCATAGTGTTACTAGAAGGATAGCTTTGCCGCAGCGGCAATGGAATCCTTCCAGAAGACGGCGGCAAAGCTATCCTTCCAAAAACAGAGATCACCTCATTGGCTTCACCCCCAGTTCCCTTACCGTTTGACGCCAAGTTAGTTGTACTTCAGGTTCCATGAAAGAGGTCGGCTTGCTGAGTAGTTTTGCGACCTGTCGGTTCCCAGGATAGCATCCTTGTGCGTGCAATGTGAGCGTTGCCTGATGTACCTCTTCACAGAGCTTCTGAATTCGTTCGTGCCGTTTCTTCGCCAAGTAGTCCAGATATTTTTTAGAGATTGCCCGGCACACTTCGGGAAAGTACTTACGGAAGAGAGCTTGATCATATCCAAGGCGACGAGTCACTTCTGACATCGAAGGAGGCGGCTCCTCTGTACTGTGCAATACGGCCTCAAGCGTCTGCTGTATACCCTCCACATCGAATCTTTTGTATGGTCTCTTCCGAGGCTGAGGGCTCCTGTGATCCTCCAGGTGAGACGGTGTGCTGATCTCCTCGATTGCTCCTGTGAGGAAGGATACTGGAGATATCCCCAGCCGGAAACACACCTGCAAAAGCGTCTTGAGTTGAGGGATACGCACTCCCTCTAGCCACTGCCACACCGATGTCTGGGTTATCTGAAGTCGTCGTGCTAAGGCCAGTTGATTCCCGTTCATGACCTTTTTCACCGACGCTGCAATGCAATCGCGGTGGGGAGAGGTTGTCAGGGTGGGGGCCGCGGCAACAAGTTCACCAACTGCGATTTCGACCCACTGATGCCATCGGAGTTCTTCCTCTGGCACAAAAGTTGGCTCAGTTCCACTGATGAGCTTGATGCCTAACCACCGATTGCAGTGTGCGCAAAACCCTGGTTGAGAACGCGGAGAGAGCGGCGATTGCCTACGAGCACAGCGAGGATTCGGGCATGTCGTTTGAAGAAGATACCCATGCATGGGACATCGATGAACACCTTCTAAGGCCCAGAGGAGCGGTTCATACACCACCTGAGAAGTTTCTCGCCACTCTTCCAGACAAGCTGGGCACCAAGCCCGTACCCTCCGCGCGATTTGGTGGTGTGAGAGGACTTCTTTCCACGTGAGCATCGTCAAAAAGCAGAGGTCAGTACGCCTTGTCAACACCTCCAGAGCTTGCACCAGACGCGTTGTGAAAGGAGTCGCCCCATTGAGCACAACACTGCCGGCCCAAAAAGAGGTTCGCTGAGCGTACGGCTGGCGTCCCTGAGTGGGAACGCCGAGCAGCGGAACAAGGGCTTGTGCTACCAACACGTTCGGATGGACACTGTGTGCGCAAGCCAAACGAGCAATGTAGCTGGTCAGGCTCTCGACCAATGGCGTGCCCACCCCAATGGGTTCCAAATGGTAGAGCCTGCTGTGGGAGGAGGTGGCTACTTGCTCTTCATCCCACAGTTCGCAGAGGATATCTGTACTACTGAACAGGTTCTTCCTCTCTTCCCACAGGATCTCTTTGCGGTGCGCGTTGTCCAACGGGTGCATACTGGTTGCTCGACGAAGCCACTGGAAGAGCACCTGTGTTGCTTCCTGTTGATGAGTTGAGGTCCAATTTCAACAAGGTCCTCAGTTCTTGGCGCAGGGTCTCGCCTTCCTGAAGTGACTGTTCTCCCTCACGGATCTCACGAATCATCTGCATGAGTTTTCTTCTTGGCTCAGCATGTTGCTCCCACAGCTTTGCGGAAAGGCGTGACGCTTGTTGTTCCAATGCCGCCGCAAGCGTGCGATTGAGCCAGGTTTTAAGCATCCCTGTACAGCCCAAAGAGTGTTCGTAGAAGTAGTCGTAATGGGACTCTAGATCAGGCTCTTCAGCCAGAGGAAGGTGTTTTTGCAATGTTCGTAACAATTTTTTGAATTCCTTGAGATCCTCCGATTTGTCAGCTTGATAACGAGGAAAATGAATCTCCAGGCTCCTGCGCGAGAGTTGTGCACTGAGATTGGTCAGTCCCAGGAGTTCGTAGGTACCGACAAGCACATGCACCGTGTTTGTCATTCCTGCCAGGCTTTTGAGATTGTCCATTTGGTCGAGAAGACGCCGCCCGCTTGCCATCTTTCGGAAATGTTGGGCTTCATCGACGATGAACGCACGAGGCTGTCGATACACCAAGGTTTTTTCCAACGCTCGACGCAGATCAGGAATGGTGAGATTCCGTTCGATCACCAGTCGTCCTTGCTCGTCGCGGTGCATATCGCGCACGTCGTAGGTGATCTTGTCGGCGATGAAGGGCTCATCTAGGGCAAGCAGTGCTCGTGTGTAGTAATCCTTCCAGTGGAAGCTACCAGAATCTGGTGATGCCGCCTCCATGGCAACCACAGGGATATGGCCTGGACGAAGTAGAGGAGATGTCTGTGCATCCTCAAGTACCTGTCGTTCGATCCGTTGTCGCAACGTGGTCTTGCCAACACCGGTTGGCCCAAAGATCAGAATGAGCGAAGCTCCTGCTGGATGTCGAATGGCATGAAGCAAGGCGGCATGGACCTCTTTGAGACGCTGATGTGCGACGACCTTCGTCTCGAAGTAGCCAAGCCTGGCAGCTTGAGACTGTGTCAACAACTCTAGTGGAAAGCCCTGAACTGGCGAGGGAGCTGTTCCTGTCCCGTCATCTCCCTTAGTAGTCTTCGTAGATATCATCTTGATCCTCCTCCAGGTTGATTCTGTCAACTTCTGCTGAAGTGCTGTTCGCAGAAGGGTCATTGCTTGTTGCTTCAATGGGAGAGCTATGGGATAGGAACACTGCCGGTATCTGTAGAGGCGTACCCTCCATGAGTGAAAATACAGCTCGTGCTTCGTCATCGCGCTGGCGCTGTTCGAGGAGTACTTCTTCAGCCTCTACCGAGGAAAGAAAGTCAGCCAGCTTCGCAGCGGTCAGGACAAATTGCTGCCCATGACGACGCTGGCGCTGGCGTAATTCTGCTGTGGCGAGCTGGATTTCGCGCTCGGAGCGTCCTTGGAAGCGTGCGTAATGCTCTGAGATACATTCGATCCATCGGCCTTTGACACATGCGAAGGCATGCCCCATATCGTAGGGATCGTAGCGTACCCGTATCTGTGTCTTCTCTACCTCGGCATCACGGAAAGCATCACCCCGCGCCCAGTAGTACAGGGAATGGATTTTGACTCCAAGATTGGGCTGCACCTTCGCTGTCCCCTTTGGAGTGCTTGGAAGGGTGAACCGGATGAAATCGTCATCATATTCAATCAAGCGATTGGGGCGCAAACCAGAGAGCAGCAGTCCTGTGTTGAAGGCCTCTTCTGGCGTTTGCCCAAGCGCTGGGTGTTCTCTGGTATCGTAGACGTCGTAAGCCCACTGGCGCAGACGTGCGTAGAGCGTCGAGAGCGTCCATGTGGCATGCTCTCGTGGGTCAACGGATTTGGTGACCTGGCGCACATTCTTCATGACCTGGGTATTGCCTGCCAGGTTGTGGACAAAGGTCGTATTTGCTGTGCCAAAGAGTCGCTCGATCACTGACCCGAAGCGTGGCTTGGCCTTGGGCCGGGTGGCTTTGCTGCATTCGTAACGGGCCAGCAGCGTCTCAAAGTAGGTACTCCTGAACTCTGGACCCCAATCAACGACGACGAGTTCTGGGAGACGGTTGTGTCGATGGACACACTCTCGCAGAACCATCATGGCCGACCGATAGGATGGTTCGTCGAAGGTCAGATACACTGCCAGGACCCGCCGCGAAAAGGCGTCTGTCAGGAAGGTGGCCCAGGGCTTTCCAAAACGATGGCCCGTTCGAGAATCAGCGAGTTCCACATCAAGCCTGCTGTGGTCAAGATGAGCTATCTCGAAGGGACGATCTCCGTGGCGAGGTAACGTCAACGAAAGCTCCCAATGCATTGGTTCGTGCCGCTAGGCAGCGCGACGGCCAGCGCGCTTCTGCGTTTGCTGGTAGCGTGGGCGGCGATTGACCGACGCAATGAACGTCTTGTAGCTGGGGATGGGAACAATTCCTTTGCTCTTGCAGTAGTTGACCAATTCACCGTACACCTCGGATTTCCGCTTCTGTTTGTGGGTTTCATATGCTTGCTCCACAAACTCGTTCAGCGCTGTCACGACCTGTTCTGGAAGTCGAGGACGACGATTGCCGCTTTGATGCACCTTTGGTAAGAGGCCGACGTATCCACAGCCCAACATCTGTGCCGCTTCTCGATAGCGAGCTGCCCAGTACCGGATCGTGCGCGCCGGGGTCGTCGCATCTGGCGGAGCGTGTCCTTCTAAGACCGGCTGAATGATGGCGTAGCGTCGATTCGCTTCTGCAAGGGCCGCGTGACTCGCTTGCATCATGCGCTCGCGCACCTGGGCACTCAGACGCTCTCGTTCAGGTGGCGGTGGTTGCCCAACCAACTTGCCTTGAGCCACCAGGGCTTGAAAGTGGGCGTGAGACACCTCCAGAGGTCGGCGGTCCTCTGTGAGGAGGGTAAGGGTGGTTTGCCCTTGATACAAGATCATGCATGGCCTTCCATCCCACATGAGAGAGGCTCCGGGCTCAACCACCAGGGTATGTGGGCGACTCCTGTCAGAGAAAGCATCCTGCATCAGCGCTGTTGCCCAGGCCCGCGCTGTCTGTTCGTCACAGAAGACATGCACCCGCTCCGGTTCAGCGAGTGGAGCAGCGTACACATCGACGTAGAGTTGCTCGGTTGCAAGCAGCGTGTAGATGTCGTCGCTTGTCGCCCTTGCTACCTGACGCAAGAGGTCGTGTAGCGTGATCCCTGGATGCGAAGCTGCCAGGGCGATGACTTCTTCTTTGACAGGGGCTTTCACGCTGGCAGTGTCTGTACGCAAATAATAGGAGAGAAAGCGTAAGTTTCGCTGGAAGACCCAATGAATGTCGCGAGAGGAACGCACGTGGTAGTAAAACCCCAAAGGTGCCGCGACCTGTTCACCAGGAGGACAATGCCAGGTACCATCCTCCTGGTGAATGTAGCGATGAGGCATCTGCTCGGCTAATCGAACCAGATCCTCTTCTGTTTTCCACTCTTCCCATCCTACTGCGTCAGCTCTGATGACAAAGTAGTCGGGGGTGTGCAGCACGCCAATATGACGTCCATTTTTAGCCTGATAGTGCAGTTTGATGGGTGGTGGCTGGTCGTAGAACGCCAGAACAGCTGGATCGTGTTCCATTTCATACACGCCCGCCAGCTCATTTTTGTAGCTTTCGGCTTGAATGGTGACGCCCATCTTGCGACTGGTGTAGACAACAGGAACATTCTTTCCTCCGCTCCCAACACGACGGGAGGGAGGGGACGACTGGATGGTTGACAAAACGGCTTGCGCTTGAGAAGAGAGATTCAGTCGCAAGCACAACACGGCAAAATCGTTCTCAGTTAGCATGAATGGCCTCCACAAAGAAAATTTTGACTCATGTAATTTGCATGAGCTTTGCGTAGTATATGGCTACTGAGGACAAAATCACCTTACAGTCGCATAAATTTTCGGCAATGTCTATCTGCCAAATGGGATTTTCGGCAACACAGCCTTTCCAGAAGGTCGTCCCTGTGCTAGGATATCGTCAACGACTCAAGCGTGATGGAGAAGTTTTGTGGTAACACTTTGGGTTTAAAGGAGGCAACCCTTTGCTTCTAGTAACACATAGCCCCCAGGAGGTGCTGCGCGGCGTGTTGGCGCGAACGATCCCTGAGCCAATCCTGGCCCGCATCTTCTTCGCCACACAGTTTACTCGCTACCTGGATCGATCTGGATATATCAGGTTCCGCCGTTGGCGCTTCTATGCGGAGGCTGGACTCGCAAAGAAATCTGTTACGGTCCACATCTACACCAGCACGCTCAAGGTCGAGTACCAGGAAACCGATCTTGCCTTGTACACCGTCGCATGGCATGAGGACAACAAGCACATCACCGAAGTAACCAATCCGCGTGTGATCGAGACGGGCTACCGTTCCCCGCAACTCACGCTCTGGACGCTTGGCCCCGACGAATGGTTGCTCTTCAAGAAGTTGCCTGAATACACCCCGCGCACCAAGCGGAAGCAGGTAGATGTGATCCAGCTTCCGCTCTCAGATATCGATGAGAACCAACAGCAAGCAGCCTCTTCCTCATGAACATGAAGTCGCTAGAAACCCACCTAAGGGATGCTTGACATATATTGCTAGCATCAAACCTCGCCACGACCCTGGTAACAAATACGTGCAGTATCCACGTGCAGTATCCGTGACGAAGTTTTGTCTGTTGTTCCACAATCTGCGCAGACAAGCACATGCCTGTCTCAAATAACCTTCGCAGCCTGTTGAAAAACTCGAAAATGGGATGGTAACCCAGCAAGCTATCGATGTTTGAGGCAAGGTTACAAGCCGCCTCGATATATGCAACTCCTTCAGTAACATATGCTCAGAGGAAAGGTCAAGGAGTTTTTCACTAGGCTGCCTTCGTTTCTTGAGACAGAGAGATGTGCTTCAGAGATGATCGTGCTTCCATCGATCAGGTCGGCTTTTCACTGGTCAGAGTCTCTTGCGAAGAAGGTGAGGAACTCAGCAGGAGCCAGAAGATGAGGACATGGCTCACCAGAAGCAGTGGAACGTAGAAGGTGGGAATGAACCAGACTGGCCCGACCTGAAGGGTGGGCAAGCCGAACACCAATCCCTGAAAGTAGGCAAACAGTAAGTCGGCACACCCCTCGATGTTGAAAGCCCATACCAGGACCAATGCGAAAGGCCACCGCAGGCGTAGGGCGAACACCGACACGAAGGCGAGCACCGCAGCAAGCAGATCGCCAAAGGCAGCGGGTACCGCAAGAGCGAGCGGGAGAGGCGCACCAGTCACCTGCGGGACCAGAAAGGTCAGCCCCGCGGTGCGGAAGGTATGAACGAGAAGTAAAGGGAGCAAGGCGGTCGCACGTGGGACGGTACGCAGGCGGGGAACCACATACCATCCGGCAATGACGGCAAACGAGATGAAACTGGTGACGATACTCACCAGAAACCAAATTCGGCTGTCCATATATCCTCCTGACATGTGACTACGCACATGTGGCTAAAAAACGTGAACCATCAGCCTCGTCTTGAGAGGCTGATAGTCAGCACCATACGTACCAATCCACAGAGTTCTCGAAGTTTCTGGCAGAGACAGCAGCAGTTGAGACACCTCTGATGCTCCTTCCAACTGTGGCCAATGCCCCTTGTGGAGGTAGGGTCCCACTGGTACCAGGATCCGACGATGATCAGCAGGAATCCTGTGTAAATTTTTAATCGAAGGTGGCAAATTTTTACAATTATTTGACGTAATACCAGTCCTCTCTTTCTCTTTCTTTAGCCGCTCGAAGAGCTTCACAGACTGGTTAAGCCACTTCCACTTCGGGAACGAGTTCCATGATTTACGTCAGATACTTCTCAAGAAATTAGGCTCTTCCGCCATCTTGGTGAAACTCGCTTGCTTGATACAGGATGATATACTAAAGTGTTCGATCGCAGACGAGAGCGATCCCTAGCTCGGAGTCCTTGATACTATGCCCACGTCTCCCTTTCTTCCCCTTCCACCAGGATTAGAGATTGTAAGCGTCCAGACTGTTGATGATCTGTTGATAGTTCATGTTGTTTCGACGAAAATGACCTCGCATTGTCCTCTCTGTTTCTGCGCAGCTCCACGCCGCCATAGCCAGTATACTCGCGTGGTGGCAGATCTGCCGTGTGCAGGCTTCCGTGTGCAGCTCATTCTGCATGTGCGCAAGTTTTTCTGTGATAGGGCTGACTGTCCCCGCAAGATTTTTAGCGAGCGTCTTCCTTTCTTGGTTGAGCCCTGGGCTCGCATGACGACCCGTCTCTGCCAGGCTATCCAAGCCATTGGCAGAGCGACCAGCGGAGAGGTCGGTGCGCGGCTGGCAGCCCAGCTCGCTTTGCAGACCTCTCCGACGACCATTCTGCGTCGGGTGATGGTCTTACCCATCGACTCCCCTGGACTGGTCGCCGTGCTGGGCATAGACGACTGGTCTTTTCGCAGAGGTCGGAAGTTTGGGACGATTCTCGTCGATTTAACCAGCCACAAAGTCATCGACCTGTTGCCAGACCGCACCACAGAGACGGCGGCGGCCTGGATGCTCTCTCATCCAGAAATTGAGATCGTGAGTCGGGATCGGGGAGAAGAGTATGCAGCGGCAGCGCGCAAAGGGGCCCCTCAAGCAAAGTCAGTAGCTGATCGCTTCCACATCACGAAAAATTTGGGAGAGGCTCTTGAACCCTTCCTTGACCGAAACAAGGTCTCCCTTCGCTTCGCGGATGAGGCTGAGTCAGCTGCTCAAGGCCAAGGACAAGCATCACCTCCACAGCCTCCGGCTCCGGGCGAGATCCGTCCTGCTCCCTCAAAAAAGGAAGAGGAGGGTCGCTTAGCCCATCGCCAAGCACGACGAGAGCGCTATGAGCAGGCTATCGCCCTGCGAGAACAAGGCTTCAAGATCGCAGACATCGCCTCTCGCATCGGCGTGCACCGCAGGACCGTCGAGCGCTTTCTTGCCGCTCCTTCCTTTCCGGAGAAAAAGCGACGTCGCGCCGAGCGAACGAAACTGGAAGCCTACCACCCCTATCTCTGGGAACACTGGCAGGCAGGGGTACACAATGCTGCCCATCTGTTTCGAGAACTGACCGCTCTGGGCTACACGGGCAGTTATGCCTCGGTCTATGCCTATCTCAGCTGCCTGCGTACCGGTAGCTGCTTGCCTGCCACTCCTGTCCAGCCTCCTGTCCGGCAACTTTCCGCCAAGCAGGGACGGTTTCTGTTTTTACGTTCCCCTAGCGATTTAGAGCCAGAGGAGCAGAAAGATCTGGAGACGATCCTCAGCCGCAGTGGTGAGCTGGCCACTGTCTACCACCTCGTGCAACGTTTCCAGGAGATGATCCACCATCGTCGTGCCCAGCTTCTTGATGACTGGATGCAGCAAGCTCTGGACTGCCCCTGTCCTGAATTGCATCGTTTTGTCACAGGATTATGTCAGGACTACCCTCTGAGCATTCCAGAAGGGCATTCTCCTCTTCTCGTGCTCGTAGAGATTCGCCATAATCGTGCTCACTGGTTTGCCATCAATGGACAAGAGGCCATGAATCACCAGTTCTCTTTGCTTCCTTCTCAAGCAAGCAAGCAAGCAAGCGAGCTTCACCAAGATGGCGGAAGAGCCGAAATTACCTCATCGAATCTAAAAATTTACAGGAGCCGGATTGCACGGATTGCGAAACGAGCCCTAGTGCTTCGGCGTGACTGGGACTGAGAGCAAGAGGCGAGCGACTTCCTCAGGACCATCTAACTGCGGCCAATGTCCTTTGTGCAGCAGGAACAGCTCGGAAGTGGGAAACGCTTCGTGGAAGTGTTCAGCCACCCCTGGATTCAGATAGGGATCACCCGCTCCAAAGATGATGCGCACAGGGCGATCAAACGTCTTGAGTTCGGCGAGACGTCGCGTATTTGCCTGGAGCGTCGCAGGCAGATCCCTGGTCAGGCTGATAAATGGTGGGAAGGTACTGGGCGTTCCTGCAAACTGCTGCAAAACTAGTGGCAGCAGTGTTCCCTGCCCCGGAGCCGCCGCGCCGAACTGTTCCCCCTGCCATCTGAGGAGCCACTGGGCCACATTCGGTTCTTGAGCCATAGCCCTGGTCAAGGCTGCATAGGCAGGGTCGGCAACAAGACTAATGAACTCGGGGATGCGCAGGGTCGGTGCATCGGCATAGTAGGTGTTGAGTAACACCAGCGCGGACACCCGCTCGGGATGGTCGAGGGCCCAGTTGATCGCCACCGGGCCGGAGGCATCATGCGGCACCAACACAACCTGCTCCACCCCTAGGGCGTCAAGTACCGCCTGCAAATCCCCCTCTTGCTGTTTGGAGGTGTAGGGGTAGTCCGTCGGTTTATCAGAGGATCCCCAACCGAGAAAGTCGAAGGTGATGACCTGGCGACCACCCAGATACGGAATCAGGCGGTCATAAATGTGGAAGTTATCTGGGAAGCCATGCATGAGGATAAATGCGGGACCAGTCCCGGCATAGTGGCGTGCATAGATCCCATAGGCTCCACGCAGGATTCGGTGCTCGGTGTAAGAGCGTTCTTGGATCGTACTGGTTTGCCTATCTTCTTGGAGAGGTGATGCATGCTGTGATGTGTGTTCAGCGTGTGTCTCCTGATGAGATCCCATTATCGTTTCCCTTTCTGTTGTTTCCGGTTATTTAGGCGTATATACGCTTATCTGTACAAAAAAATTAGGCGTCGTGTGCATGCGCTGTCACAGTGGATAACTGGGCAAGCAACGCAGCCACCTGCCCCTGCCCCATTCCCGAAACCATATGAGCCTGTGCCTGCTCCCACTGCGGCAGAACACGCAGGAGGGTCTCCTCACCCTGTGCTGTCAGCGTCACCACCCGTGTGCGCAGGTCGCTCCCCGACGTGAGAGTCAGCAACCCCTGCTGCGCGAGCGGCCTGAGATTGCGACCAACCGTCGTTCGGTCAAGCGCCATAATTTCGGCCAGCTCGTTAATCGTCTGCGGGCCAGCGAGATACAGAACGACCAGAATGATCACCTGACTTATCCGTAGCTCACTCACTTGCCCAAGCAAGCTGTCATAATAGTTGGTGATCGCCCGCGAGGCCCGTCGGAGATTGCTGCATACGCACATAGCGGCGAGCTGCGCGACCCGCTCGCGCTCCTGCTGATCTAAGTGTTTCTCCATAGTTAAGAGTATATACGCATATTTCTCATTTGTCAAGAGGACGAGCTGTGACAAAGAGATATCCGTTACTCGGATCACCAAACCGGTCGGAGAACCGGTTTTTCCGTCACGGTGACTGCCCAAATATGTAAAGCATCATGTGACGAACAGTCATGCATAAGCTTTAAAATATATTCTTTCTCTGTCATATATTCTCCCCTTCTCTCGTACGAGAGCCATGCGAGATGATGAATCTGTTCTCCTCTCATCCTACCACCTTCCCCTGAAGAGGTCCATACATTACGTTTGACCCAACTGAATGGCCACATGCGCAGGAGCTACGAGGGCTTGCAAAGGACTGAGTAAAACCGATGCCAAAAGGGCTTTCTGATTGAGCCTGATTTGACGGATGCGGCCCTGGGAGTCAATCAGAAGAAAGCCACTGATATGAAAGGCATCGCGCACCATGCGTAACAGTCCATAGTGCTGCAACGGAGATCTGGCCACGACCAGCCAGCGTCGTGCCCAGACCACAACGTTGTGAGCCAGCGTGCCTAAGTACATGACCATCTGTTGTGCTTCAAAGCGCTTTTTGCTGCGCCTGGAGATCCCTAAACCCTGTTTGTCGCCTTTGAAGGAGGTTTCTACCCCGCCGCCGCGTTGGTCGTAAAGATGAACGTGTGCGAGCAGGACACTCGCCGAGTCAAGGTTCTGGTCTGCCTCGACGCCTGCCAGTTCACTCACTTCGGTGGGAAGCAAGGTGGAGATCAAGACCGCGATGCCCCACTGCCCATTTGGTTTGCGCTTCCGCACGGCGATGCGCACCACATCGCACACATACGCGGGAGCTGGCTCTTCTACCCAACCAACTTGTCGCCCTGGTTCATCAGGGTCCTCGATCCACGTGGTGACGGATGCTGCCAGACGGCGGGCGCGTTGCCCCGAGTAGTCCTTACACTCGATCTGATAGCCTCGGGAAAGTGCCCAGTTGACATCGTCCAGACTGCCTCCACCAGCATCGACTCGAAGCAACGTACGAGATCGTTTCGCTTCATTCAGCCCCAAGGTCTGCTCCGCAGCTTGGACGAGCGGCTGGAAAGCGGCGGCCAAGTTGGTCCGGCCCTCAAACAGACGATCGACCACGACCTCGCCATAGCGAGTGGCCAGCACTCGGCCCAGTTGTCTTCCGCGTCGATTGCGTGCTCCGGCAAAGTAGCCTTTGGTGGCGAGCGCCGCCTTTTTGCCGCAGGGGAGACCGGTGAGATCCACATCCAGAATTTGGTACTCCTGCTGGTAGTTATGCCGATACTCCTGGCTGTGGCGCCGGTAGATCTCGTCCATTGCTTGCTCCATCTGCCTGACGGTGTTGGCAGTGCAAGCAGAAAGTGTCTGCTGGATCACCGACTGTTCGGCACAGCGGTTCCGTCCAAAGGCCAACTGCAACGCGCGATCACTTCGTAGACGGGTGTTCACTTCTACGATGCCTGTGGCTCCTGCCAGCATACTGGTGAAGGCATCGGACACTTTCTCAAACGGCGTATCCTTGACAGCTTTCTGCGGAATCTGAACCAGCTTTCGAATCGGTGCCAGCAGGTCTAACTGGCGTATTTTCACGCCGATAGCTGCCAGGCTCGCGCTGCCAGTAAAATGGGAAGTCAGGTTCGTGGTAGATTCGTTCATGGATGATAGCCTTTCTCTTTCGCTTCTTTGTAAGGGCTACAGGCTATCATTTTTTTATGGCGGCAAAAATTGCATAATTAAATGAGGCAAACATTTTTCTCTGATTACCCTTTACACACACGCAGAGGCCATCCGAGCCACTTGCCTGTATACCCACTTAATTGTGTGATTTTTGCCTCACAGAAAAAAGTGATTTACACGGTTGTACAAACTCAGACCTGACCATTATGAATATATGATAAGTATCATTCACTATGGCAAGCGTTGCAAAGAAAACGAGCAGAATAGCACAAATTTCTTAATTTATCGGTACAACCACGCTAAGATATTGTGGTTGTGTTGCAAAAATTTTTAAGCTCATCAAAATGAAGTATATTCTACAATCGTTACAGGTAAAACAAGTAGAAGATGTGCTTCTTTTGCATCTTAAAATTTACTTATGTTGCTAATGCACTCACAATAATGATGAGTTTAAAAATTTGCAACACAACCGGGCTGAAGGTCTCGTAGTTGTGTCCTTTAATCTCTTCATCTGCAGGTACCCTCGTCGTATCACGATTAACAGTGCTTGAGTCACTTCTGCAGCAGGAGTTTTCAGCCTGTACATAGACGTTCCTTGCGTTTTTCCAAAGTTGTCTTGGAGGTTCGGCAATGTTAACATGCCCTGCCTAGGTGGCTACCGTTCCGAACCATATGGAACTGCGGAAAGTCCGGCTTAGGGCGCGAAGGGAGACTGGAAAACTACTTCCTCTCTCGTTTGGCCATAGGTCACCTCCTTCCCCGTATTCAATCATCTCCTTACAACGTCACTACTCACTTCTCTGATCACTTCATAGTAGAGACTGTAGCCATTGCCTCTTCATAAGCATGTTGCACACTAGGAAAATGAATCACATGATCAATATTTACTTTTCGAAGAAACTCTTTCCGCTTCGGGTAGATCCGCTCTACCTGGCACTTATGCATAAATCGCCGTATACGCCGCAAAGCGAATGTTTCAGGGCTCTCTACTACCTGCTGCAATGCCTGTATTGTCAGTGGGGCCTTGCGCCGTTTTAGATTTCGCAGTTCAGGCACGTTGATATATATTTTTCTTATTGTCACTCTCTTAGGATCACCCGGATCATCAATTATTCTTTGTGCGCAAGCTTTTATAGCAGCAGCCGTATTCGCATCTTGTATTATCGCGTCCTCATCAAGGAAATGATTCTGTAGCGATTGAAATGGAAGAGGTATTTGATTTTTCGGCTTTTGCCTTTGCCTGCTTGGCGGTAGGTGTGCCATGAGCCATTCGCCATCATGAGTCTTGAGCCACCAATAAACACCCGGTAATTTTTTACGCAATGCTGTAATACTTTCATCGGGAGCCAAGCTGATCAGCGATGTCCACTGTGTCCGGTACCACGAGGAATCCTTTGTTGCCCTCCCTTTATGCTTTATCCCCGATCTTGGAGTCCAGCATGATTTTCTTGGAACAGGTAGGTGCAATTGAGATGCCCGCCGATTGACGGTGACGCGGGTAACACCGAGCTCGTGAGCAATATCTTGAAGTTTGACAGTCGGGTCGAACCAAAGCTCGCGCAGTTTTGCTTCCCATAACGAACCATAAGCAAGAATTTTATCCCTCCGAAATATATCCTCTGGTGATTGATCAGGTCCTGAGCGACTGTATACGAAGCCGCAACTGCAAGAGAATTTCCCAACGAGAAGACCTTTGCCACTCTCTTCGTTCATTTGACAAACATGGATATGTCTCTGATGGTAATGCTCACAGACAGGATTGAGACAAGGCCAAGGGCCTTTGCCAAATGGTTGGGGATAGGGAATCTCCTGACTTAGAAAAGCTTCTACCGTTGAGCCGAGAAAGTGAATGATGAGAATATGATGAAGTGGATGTCGAACGCTGCCAGAAAGGTGCATGAATGTAGATAACCAGGTCTTTGATGATGGACGTGTCTGCTTGATCTCACTGTTCAGTAGGGACAGTAATTCTGGCGGATAGTAATCCGCAAAAGCTTTGAGGAGGTCTCCTGTACGAACTAGACCATGTAACGTCATGAAACCTCGTTGAGCTAAAATTGCCTGATATTGTCTGCGAAGGAATTGATCATCCAATGGAAGAAATGAGTGTTCCAACAAGGTATCAACAGCCTTGGCAATATCTAGGAGCGCATCATTGAGAGGAGAAGGCGTGACCAAACGAGGCTTTGTGGCGCAAATCGCTTGTTCTGCCGAAATTAATTGTCTTGCTTCAGGCCTGACGTTGTCTCGCATACGAACTACACTGTTCTCAAGAAAAGTTCTGTGCAGAGGACAGACTTCGACCCCTAGTACTTGATGCAAACGATGCCAGTAACACTCTCCAAATTTTGCCTTATCTTCCTCCACACATGCGGGGCAGTAACGAATCCAGAGCGGTGAAGATGCGGTGGTCGTGACATTTCCCATGTTTCCTACAAGTTTGTGGATTGCCCTCCCATTGTCTGAAACCATGTGCTCCTTTAGACGACATAGCCGATCCTGGGGTAAAAAAGGAGCATAAAAAGGGAATAATGTATGGAGGTTGATCAGAGAATCAACAGTATAGGAGTGCTCAAAAGGTAAGTTGGCTACAAAATAGCCTAGATGATGAGGCAAGTCCACAACCGGAACCGCATTCTTGTTTCCAAAGAGTTCGCACAAAACATCCTCCCTGCTTGGATACTGAGCATAATCACAAAAACGCGCCCATACACTATAAAGGATCTCACCTGGATGAGGATCTGGAATGAATTCAATCATCTGATACGAATATCCTCGACTTTGCTTAGTTTAGCCACGAATAGCTTGCGAACAAGCACACCCTTGCATTCAATGAAAGCGCAATGCACCTGTCCAGAATGGCTGATGCTCTGTTTAACGTTTTCCTGCTTGCAAGAGGCAATGTTGGCAGATATAGTAAGGAATAATTGGCTAGTACTGAGCTTCTCTTACGCTGTTTTAATGTCTAGTATACCGGGTACTTTACATCGATGAATTGATGGATTTTCCTGACGGCTTGATGAGGAGATTTTGAGATGAAATGATGTCGATAAGCTCATAAATTAACAAAACGGGCCAAGAGCTGACAAATATCAAATGGCAAAGAAGCATCCTGAGACGTTGGGGCTATTCATAAAGTTCACAACTTTATTGTTTCACATTATTTCTGCTACGAAAGGGAAAGCAACACCCAGGGTGCAAAATGCCATTTGGTTGCTGACGTTTCGGACGATATTCATCATGGTGGTTGTGTTTCTTTAACATGTTTTGAGCGTAGAGTGAGTTTAGAACATTATTGTCTGAGTTCAGAACATAATTGTCTCTGCACACGTGCTGGGTGTGCCGCTGGCGCTGGGTCGAGAAGGAGGGCCGATGGCTTTGGAGCGCCGTGAGGAAACGCTGGCCATAGGACCACAGGCGCGCCGGCGCACGCGCTATAGTGTGGCTGGACGTGAGTTGATTGATACGCTCGATGCGGTGCGCCGCCACGACTTCGTTGTGCGCGATATGCCCAGTTATAGTCTTAAAGATGTGGCTCGCTATTTCGGCATTGCTACTCGTGACCGTGTGTACCTGGAAGGTGCGGCGATTTTCGATACTTACCGTCGAGACCCCGAGCTGGTACGTCGCTATGCCCTGGATGACGTAGCTGAGGTGGACGGCCTGTCGCGGCGATTGCTGGGTGCGCCTTTCGCGCTGGCGGGCATGGCACCGCGCCGCTATGAGCGACTGGCGTCGGCGGGGCCTGCGATGGGTGTTCTCGAGCCGATTCTCGTCCGTGCTTACTTGCGTGCTGGCGCGGCGCTGCCTCACCAGGCGGCCGGTCAGGATAGCGAGCAAGGGTTGCATGAAGGTGGTGCAGCTTACCTGTTCGCCGAGGGCGTAGCCGAGCAGGTGGTGAAGGCAGATGTTGCTTCGCTGTATCCTTCGCTGATGCGCACTTTCCAGATTGGCCCGGCCTGTGATCGCCTGAGTGTTTTGCTCAGCATTCTGGGTCGTTTGACGGACCTACGCCTGGCACATAAGGCGGCGGCGCGGGCAGCTACGCCCGGTTCGGTGGAAGCTAATTTGCATGACGCGACTCAGGCAGCAATGAAAATTCTGATTAATGCTGCGTATAGCTATATGGGCGCAGGTTCCATGGCACTCTTTGCAGATAACCGCGCTGCCGGAGAGGTGACGCGACGAGGACGCGAGGTGCTCTCGCAGGTACTGGAGGCCCTGCGCGAACGAGGCATGGCATTGATTGAGGCCGATACCGATGGGGTGTATTTTGCCGTGCCTTCGGGCTGGACGGAGGAGCTGGAGCGTACACTTGTGGCCGAGATTGGGGCGGAGTTGCCAGCGGGTATCAGGCTGGAATATGAAGGACGCTATCGCGCTATGTTTAGCCACGAGGTCAAGAACTATGCTTTGCTGACGTATAGTGGGCAGCTGGTTGTGCATGGTGTAGCGCTGCGTTCCAGCCGGGCTGAGCCATTTGGGGAGCGTTTTCTACGCCGAGCGCTGCTTTGTACGATGACCAATGATGTGCCGGGCCTGCGCAAGGTCTATCTTGAGACGGTGGCGGCCCTGCGCAACCGTGCTCTGCCAGCAGCGGATCTGGGGGCGCGTGTACGTCTTTCAAAAACGCCCGAAGCGTATATGGCATCCCGCAGTGCTCACCCTGAAGCGCAATATGAGGCGCTACTGGCTGCGGGACGTACAAATTGGTATCCGGGAGAGCGCGTGCGTTTCTACCGCGCTCGCGGAGGGGGATATGTATGGTTGCCCGAGGAGGCTGAGGAAGATAATCCTGGCGGGGGCAAGGCTGCCAATCAACGAGATTATGATGTTGAGCATTACTTGCAGGTGCTGGTCACGTCCTATGCTGCGCGGCTGCGCAAGGCTTTCGCGCCGGAGGATTTTGCGCAACTCTTCCGCGTGGATGGTCAGTCAGGCCTATTCGACCGGCCAGTCGAAACTATTCAGCCGCTCTGGATTCGTGTCTGAAAGGACTCGATGTCTTGATTTTCCCAGGTCACCGCGAGGGCATCTTCCTGGCAATAGGATACCTCAATCAGCCTGGTTGCAGCAATATCTCTTAGTATAGCTGCCTTTTCCTTCTTCGAGCAAAGTGATATCTTACCCCAAGATCTGTACTATAATATAACACCCAGGTCAGATAGCAGGTAGGTACAATCTGGTAGCCGAGCGAAATTTATTCGTAGGTCAGATCGTGTTCCTAAGGTAGGGTATGAATACAAAAGGGGGAAATGCATGCTCACAAGAATGGAGAACTTAATAGGTCGGACGATTGCGGGCTATCGCCTGGTGGGACTGCTGGGCAGGGGGGGCATGAGTGTTGTCTTTTTAGCACAGCCTCTGGACAATCCGCAGGACAGGGTTGCTATTAAGATATTGGCGCCATCCGACGCTGCGACAGAGGAAGAATGGCTTTCTTCCCAGGCCCGCTTTCTTCGTGAGGCCCAGGCTGCCCACCAGATGCATCACGAACACATCCTGCCAGTGTTGGGCTATGGGGTAACGGATGATATCTTCTACATAATAATGCCGGTGATTACCGGTGGTACACTGACCAAACGGTTAGCTAGTGAGCAGGGGCCAATGCCTTTGGAGGAGGTTGCAGGATATCTGAACCAGCTTGCAAGCGCAATTGATTATGCCAACCAGCATGGGGTAGTGCACCGTGATATCAAGCCCAGTAATGTGCTCATCGATAAGCAGGGAAGAGTGTATCTTGCTGATTTCGGCATTGTACACCTTTTCGATACTGGCCCCTACGCAGTTGATCAGGCACCGACCAGGTTGACTGCCACAGGAAAATTGTATGGGACACCGTCCTATATGGCTCCAGAGCGGTTCAAGGGAGAGCAGGCTGAGCCGGCAACGGATATTTATGCGCTCGGCGTGATGCTCTATCTGCTCGTCACGGGCCAGCTTCCTTTCAAGGCTGATAATCCTATAGCCGTAGGTATGAAACACCTCAATGAAATGCCCCCGTCACCTCGATCTCTGCGCCCGGATTTGCCTGAGCCTGCAGAGGCGGCAATTCTAAAAGCACTTGCCAAGGAACCCGCTGACCGCTTTGCAAGTGCAGGCGCACTAGCGGCAGCGTTCGATGCTGGAATTAGAGGGCAATGGGCACAGGAACTGTTTCCCTTGCCGCCAGTTTGGGCACCAAATCAGGTTGATACGCAGGTGGTACAGCCAACAATGGCATCTATTGTTCCTATCCCAGAAGCCCCTGCCCAGCCAACTCCCCTGGTGCTCGGCCCTACTCCTGCGCCTTCCTCCGGCGCTATGCGAGGTGTTAATGTACCTACCCAGGTTAATCCTGCGCCGATTGTTTACCCACAACCCCGTTCGAGGAATCTCCTCTCTGCGTTGCTCCTGGGAGCATTACTGATAGTCATTGTGTTGCTGTCTCTCCTGCTCCTGCCAGGATTATTAGCATCACACTCGGGATCTCCAACACCTGCTCCAACTCACCAGGCTATTCCGACTAGCACCAGGGGGGTTCCCATAAATACTGGGATCACACCTACATCAACTACTGGGGCCACGCCTACACCCCCGCCTATAACATCGCCGACTCCTAAAGGGTCATCGACGCCTTTGCCTAAAACATCGCCGACTCCTAGCGGGTCGCCGATAGCGACTCCTGGAACGACACCGACGCCAAGGTCCACGCCGACTCCTGGAACGACGCCAACACCGATAGCAACATCAACTCCCGGAACTCCGCCCCCGCCAACGCCAGCGTCGACCCCCTAAATCACCAGGACGGGGCAAGAGGCGGCTGACAGGCGTGCAGCAGCGATATTAGATTTTGCGCCCCACGTCCATCCAATAAGGCTCGCGAATCTGGGCTTTGAGCAGTTTGCCTGCCGGGTTGCGCGGGAGTTCGTCCACAAAATCTACCGAGCGCGGCTTCTTGTAGTCGGCCAGACGTTCAGTGCAGAAGGCGATCAACTCTTCTGCACTGGCGCTCTTCCCTGGCTGCAGCGCCACTACTGCCTTCACCGACTCTCCCCAGTGAGCATCAGGCACACCGATCACGGCGACGTCGGCGACGGCAGGGTGGGCGGAAAGGACCGCTTCGATCTCGGCAGGGTAGATGTTGACGCCGCCGGAGATGATCATGTCGATCTTACGGTCGCAGATGTAGTAGTAGCCTTCGGAGTCGCGATAGGCGATATCCCCAACCGAGAAGAAGCCATTCTTCATGCTTTTGGCGGTCGCGTCCGGCTTGTTGTAGTACTCGGCCAGCCAGGGACTGCGCGCCCACATCTCACCAGGGGCACCGTCTGGCACCGGTTGACCTGCGTCGTTGAGGAGGCGTATCTCCTGGCCTGGGGCGACTTTACCGCAGGAGCCTGGCTTGCGAAGCTGGTCTTCGGGCCTGAGGATGGTCACAAAAGCGGTCTCGGTGGCCCCATAGAACTCCCAGAGGCACGGACCGAAACGCTCTATAGCGCGTACCTTCAGGGCATAGGGGCAGGGCGCCGCTCCCAGGATGATGGCTCGCAATGAGCTGGTGTCATAGGCCGCTGCTACCTCAGCGGGGACATCGCATAGACGCTGGAGCAGGGTTGGTGCCATAAAGGTGGTGGTGACACGGTGACGGTCGATGAGCTGCAGCGCCTCAGCGGCGTCAAATCTGGGCTGGACGACCACCGTTGCTCCCAGTACCAGGTTGACGGCAGCGAAGAAGCCAGGTGCGCTGTGGTAGAGGGGGCCGACCACGAGGTGAACATCGGCCTCGGAGAGTTCGAAGACCTGGACGATCTGGACCAGGTCCTGGGCCGAAACGCCGGTCGGACGGTAGGCTCCCTTGGGGTTGCCAGTTGTGCCGGAGGTATAGTTCATCGTTTTTCCGAGCGCACCTGCTCCCATTGGAGGATGTTCGCTGGCCGCTTGCAGGAGTGCTTCGTAATGCAGCCAACCGGCGGGAGCTTTACCGCCGATAGCGATATAGAGAGGTTTGCCCGGCACCTCGGCTCGCGCCTGCTCGACTACCTGCACCAGTTCCGGGCCTGCCACTACTGCCTTGGCCTCGCTGTCGTTGATCACATAGGCGACCTCGTGCTCACGCAGCCGGTAGTTGACCGGTACATTAATCGCACCGATTTTACTGATGCCCGCCCCAACCTCGAAGCCTTCAAGCGAGTTGTGAACCATCACGGCGACGCAATCGCCTGCCTGCACACCCAGGCTTCTGAGGGCGTTGGCGACGCGATTGCCTCGAGCGTTCAATTCAGCTGGCCTGGATGGAGTAGATGTCGGTTGGTGCCGCTTGCGCCGGGGCGGGAGTCTCTGCGGCAGTGCTCTGTGTAGTGTCTTCTGGTACGCTCATGAAATATCCTCCTTGGTGTTTGATTTGCAGAAGCCAGTGGTTTATCAAGGTTCAATTAGTGGCCCAGGCCTGGTACCCACCGCCCCTGGTACCCGCAAGGGGCACCAGTACACTGCAAAATGTACTGGTGCCCCTTGCGGGTACCAGGCATTTCAGGTCTTATAGGTTTTGGGTTCCTAATGCTAGCTCGGCCATTTGCCCGAACAGACTCATTATATCAAGGGGTGCCTGATCACCGCTTAGTTCGCGATAGATCGACGCCACATTCACGGCGATGCGTTCACCGTCGGTCCAGGATGCGTAGCGGTCCAGGGGGATATCTTTTGCGGCCTCAAAGGATGGCATACCGGCTTCGTAGCGTGTGCGAGCCTCTTGAAAGATGTATTCGAGGTAGGCTTTGACCTCAGCAACACCCTTTTTGTCGGTGATGGGGCCATGACCCGGAACGATGGTGTCCACATCCAGCGCGAGGATGCGATCGCAGGCCCGCAGCCAGTTACTGGTTGGTCCAGCCCAGATGATGGGATGACCGCCGATGAACAGGATATCAGCAGTAAAGATAACCTTATTATCGGGAATATAAACTAGCGTATCACCCTGGGTGTGCGCCGGACCTACCTCTATGAGATGGACCGTCTTGTCTCCGACTTTCAGGGTCAGTTCGCCCTCGAAGGTCCTGGTGGGCGGAGTCAAGGTGATATTTTCGAAATCAAAACGTCCGAAGGCATAGCTGGCAAATGCGCCGGGTTGTCCGAGCTGTAGAGCTTGTTTGAGTAGCACAGCCATCACAGCAGGGGAGACGCCGGTGGTCATCTCTTCAGCAGTGCGGGCCGATGCGATGATCTGGGCGTCGGCGACTAGCTGGTTGCCGTAACAGTGGTCACCGTTGGCGTGGGTGTTGACGACCATATCGATGTGGGCTGCCGCCGGGACCGATTTGCGCATGGTGTCCAGCATTTCCTGGGTGAGTTTCAGGTCGAAGAGGGTGTCGATCAGCAGGGATGCCTCGCCATCGATGATGAGGCCGGAGTTACTCCAGCCCCAGGTGCCGTCGGGTTGCAGGTAGGCGTAGACGGCGTTGCCGAGATCGTGCAGGCCTTTGGTGTAGGTCCAGGTGCTCATGTGTTTCCTTTCTTTTGCTCAGGCATGTTCAAGAGGAGGTGATAGTTGAGTTGTTGGAACGGGCGCGGGTATTGTTAATGATCCCTTGACGGCAAGAGCTTGTTCGGGGGTCATGGAGCGTCCCTCGGCCCAGGCAGCGCCAAAGGCCTTCTCCCCGAGTTGGGTACGTGCTGCAGTGACTGAACTCTCATAATCAATACGATAGACAGGCGGGATGGGTGTGCCCATAGTCTCACGCAGGGCTTCGGCGGCCCCCCAGAGCCGTGCTGCCCACGGAAGCTCTCCCTGTGCGGCAACAACGCTCGCCAATCCTTTCAGATAGAAAGCAATGTTCAGCTTGTCATCTACCTTCCTGGCTAAAGCCAGGCTCTCCTCGTAGAGGGCACGGGCTGTTGTGTAGTTCTCTTGGTGGGTCTCCATCTCTGCTAAAAGGAGGAGCAACCCAGAGATACTCTTTTGGTCCCCTGTCTCCTTGTAGATTACAAGACTCTCCTCAACCAGTGAGCGGGCTGTGGTAGGATCGCCCAGATAGAGCGTGATCTCCCCCAGGATGGCGAGTACTTCAGCTTCACGATCCTTGAAGCCCTCCTCCCTATACAGCGCGAGACTCTCCTCTGCCACTACATGGGCTTTCGCAAGGTCGCCTTGAAAAAATAAAACATTCGCCAACGCGGTCGACATCAAGGCAATGGCTACCTTATCGCCCAACTCCCTGTAGAGCGCCAAAGACTCCTCCGTACGTGAGCGTCCCCTGTCAAACTCACCCTGGGTAACATCTATAAATGACAAATGGGAGAGTGCCCAGACATAGGTTCTTTTGTCGCTTGCCTCTCTGGCGAGTCCCATGCCCTCTTCGAACAGCGAGCGCGCCGCTGCAAAGTCGCCTCTGAAGTAAGCTACCATTCCCCGATGGCAGACGGCCTGTCCCATCCCCACTGTATCTTCGATCTCTCGGTACAGCGCCAGACTCTCCTGGCATAAGGCTTCTCCTCGCTCAAAGTGGCCCAGCCACCCGGCCAGATCCCCAGCACACGCAAACGCCTTTGCACGCACCCGTACTGCAACTCCCTCGCTTCCAGCCAGTGCCCGCTCCAGGAAGTTCCATCCCTCATTCCTCCAATGGGAACCACCAAATAACCACAAAATCCACAGGGCTACCCCCAATCGTAAGGCCATTTCGATGCTCTCCCTGGCCTCTGGGCGCTCAAGCAGCCAGTCCATTACCACCCGCAGGTTACCATGTTCCTGCTCCATGTATGCTAACTTCCTCGTTTGCTGGGGGTCATAAAACTCTCGCTCTAGCTGCTCCGCCAGTGCCAGGTAGTAGTCAGCCTGAGCCCGGCGGGTGAACTCCACTTCCCCGCTGGCTGTCAGACACTCCAGACCATACTCGCGGATCGTCTCCAGCATGATGAAGCGCAGCTCGTTATCCCCCTCATTTTGTTGCAGCAAGCTCTTGTCGATGAGCGATGCTACTCCATCGAAGACCGATGCTGTTTCATCCCCCTCGCCAAGCGCAGCATAGATGGCTTCGAGCGCATCCAAGGTGCAGCCGCCGACGAAGACGGAGAGCCGCCGGAAGAGTCGCTGCTCATCTAAATTGAGCAGATCGTAGCTCCAGGCAATCGTGTTGCGCAGTGTTTGTTGTCGCGCCGGTACGTCCCGCGTTGTGCTGGTCAGCACTTGCAATCGCTGTGAGAGCCGTGCGAGCAGAGCCTGTGGTGAGAGGAGTTTCATGCGTGCTGCTGCCAATTCAATCGCCAAGGGTAGCCCATCTAGGCGAGCGCAGATTTCGGCAATGGGACGAGCATTGGCATGGGTCACCTGGAAGTCGGGTTTGACAGCTCTTGCTCGCTGGAGGAAGAGTGCGATGGCAGGGTAGTGCGAGAGGGTTGCCAAATTAGGCAGGTGTTTAGGATCGGGTAGCTCCAAGGGTGGCACAGGGAACTCGTGCTCGGCTCGCACATGCAGCACTTCACGACTCGTGACCAGTATTTTGAGCTTCGGGCATGTAGCGAGCAGGTCCGCCACCTGTGAGGCTGCGCTGACGACCTGCTCGAAGTTGTCTAGCAACAACAGCATCTGCTTCTGGTGCAGGAATTCCTTCAGGTGCCCCAAGGGAAGGTGACCAGCCACTTCGCGGATGCCGAGTGTCTCTGCGATGATCGACATAACTAACGCAGGATCACTGATGGGGGCCAGGTTCACGAAAAACGCTCCATCGGGGAACATATCACTTAGTTCCGCTACCACCTGCAAGCCCAGACGGGTCTTGCCTGTGCCACCAGGGCCGGTCAACGTGAGAAGCCGCACATCCTCACGGAGGAGCAGTTCTCCGACGACCGTCAGTTCCTGTTCACGTCCAATGAAAGGGGTAGGCTGGATGGGCAGGTTGTTGGGAGAGATATCGAGGGTTTTGAGGGGCGGAAAGTCGGCAGGTAGGTCTGAGATGACCAGCTGGAAGAGGCGTTGGGGACGTCCCAGGTCTTTGAGGCGATACTCTCCCAGATCACGCAAACTCACCTCATCTGGTAGGTCTTGCTCGACGAGCGTGCTGGTTGGCTGGGAGAGGAGCACCTGTCCGCCATGCCCGGCACTCATGATGCGTGCAGCGCGATGGACATCCAGGCCCACGTAGCCCTCGGGGGTCAACGATGGTTCGCCTGTATGCAAGCCCATGCGCACCCGGACCGTTGTGCCTTCGGGCCAGGGATGGCTGACGAGAGCTCGCTGACCGTCCACTACTGCCGAGACCGCGTCGATGGCGCGAGCAAAGGCGACGAAGAAAGCATCGCCTTGCGTGTCGACTTCGTGGCCGCTCCATTGCTGGAACGCGGTACGTAACAATTGCCGACACTCTGAGAGCACGTCGGCATATTGGTCACCTAACTGCTGGAGCAGCTGCGTAGACCCCTCCATGTCAGTGAAGAGCAAGGTAACCGTTCCCCGCGGGAGGTCCTGCATGGAAGACTTCCTTTGCTCAGCTTCGGCTCGGTGTTCCAGGGCAAGCACAGGGGTAAAACGAGGTGATAATACCTCCTGAGAGGCGTGTTCCAACGCCTTGGCAAAGTCCCGCACACGCGGAAAACGTAGCTCTGGCTCTTTGGCGAGTGCTCGCAGCACTACCTCTTCGATGGCAGGTGAGAGGTCTGGCACCTGCTCACGCAAGGATGGTGGCGGCACCGAGACATGCTGCACGGCAACCTCCAGGAAGGGACCCCGAAAGGGTGGCTTGCCGCAGAGCCACTCGTAGACCACCACCCCCAGAGCATATTGGTCACTGGCAGGTTGGGTCTTGCCTCGAAGCTGTTCAGGAGCAAGGTAGGGCGTCGTCCCTGCCAGCGACGGCTCCATGGGTTCAGTAGCCCCAGAGGAGAGCGAATGAGGTGTGTGCATGACCAGACCAAAGTCACTGAGCAGCACCTCGTCATGGGAGTTGAGTAGCATATTCTCCGGCTTGACATCGCGATGGATCAGGCGTTGGTCATGGGTGTACTGCAAGGCCGAGGCCACCTGCTGGACGTAGGGGAGGATCACATCAAAGGATAGCTGCGTTCCTTCGGGATGCCGCTGCCGGAGTGTGCCATGAGGAGCATACTCCATCACCAGAAAGGGCATGCCATCCTCCAGGGCAAAATCAAGGACGCGCACGATATGGGGATGGGTCAGACGAACCAGGGTCTGCGCTTCCTGCAAAAAGACTGCTCGCTCTTCGGCTGTGAGCACCATGTGGCGAACTTTGAGTGCAGCCTGGCTCTTGAGGTAGACGTGCTCGCCCAGGTAGACCGATGCCTGGCCACCTTGTCCCAAGAGACGAAGCAGGAGATAGTTACCAAGCTGCTGTCCGACGCGGTCGTTCATCCTCCACCTCCTCAGCGGGGATTTGATGTTCATTCATGAAGTCTGAGACATATGCTGCCAAACACCATCATTCACAGACGTTGTTGATACTCTTGTGCGCGTTCTGCCTACACTCAACTATACGTTACTGGATGCAGAACTTCAACATCCACGCCATTCTACGTCGAAGCATTGCAATTTTTGTAGCGATGCAATGATATTATTGCTCATGTTCAAGGGCGATTAGCTCAGTTGGTTAGAGCGCCACGTTGACATCGTGGAGGTCACAGATTCGAGTTCTGTATCGCCCACCTAAAAGCGGCTTCGCGCGAAGTCGCTTTTTTGTGTTGACCTATTGGATCTGGAAATCCGCCGAAGCCTGGTTCACCTGGGAAGGTGGATTAGCGATCAGAATGAAGGTATACGAGGTGATATCCTGGGGCACAAGAAAGACCGCCGTCCCTGTTGTGCCGGTTGCCTTCGCCCCAACCAACGGAGGAAAGGTGGAGACGGTTGCCGGTGCATTCGTCGTGCTGCCCGCTTTGAGTCGCATGTAGTCACCTGGAACTGCATTAAACGCTTGTGAGGTAGGATTATCCGCCTTCAATGTGAGCGTGACGAAGCGCAACCCGGCGCTCGCTTGCTGATTACTCACGCTCCAACTTAATGTAGCCGTTGTAATTGTCCAGTCCAATCCGCGATAGTGCAGCGCTGCATGTGGCTGGACCGTCTTGGGCTGATACCTGCTCACATCGACGTTTGGCCTCAAAAGCACATCCATCTGAGCCTCGTTGTTCCTGCCCAATCGCAAGAGGAGGTCGCTGACATTCGTGCCGGTAGGCACAGGAAAATCAAGCCAATTTGTGCGTGGCGCGGCCGATTCAGGCGCGAAAACATTGTCAGCGTTCACAGGAGCAACGCTCTTGCTCGTTGGCAAGATTATGTGCACCACATCACTATAGGTGAAGGTCCCTATTGCCTTGGCCAGCGTATTGCGTTCTTCGATATCAAGACGCATTTCGCCTGGTGCAGAGATGAGATTGGCATCCTCCGGAAAACTCGCGGCCTGCCGGACGTCGACAAGGGTGATCTGAACGCCTGCATAGGTCAGAGTGGCATTAATGGGTGTGGTCGTGACCGATGCGGATGTCGGTGTAATACCAGCGCCGGTGCCGGACAGACGAGGAGCAATAAAGCTTATGGCGAGGTAGCTGCCCGTAGCAAATAAGATAATCACAAGTAAGGCTATAATGCCGATTCCACACCCGATTTGAGTGGGGGCAAGCCCCGCCCCTACCATTTTTGATGAGGCATTCGCCGCCGTGGCAAGGACGGGTGATCGGCGTGGCCGAGTAGGGGCGGGGCTTGCCCCCGCCCTGAGTGGCAGCGGCGTTTGCGGTGATCGTGGAGATGTTTGTGGTGGTTGCTGAAAATAAGACGGGTATGGGGTGTGTCGCTCCAGAGGTATATATTGACCCTGGCCAGGGGTTGCCCGGAGGTTGCCGACGTCACTGTGAACTGGTGCTCCACAATTTGGGCACGAACGCTGGTTTGCGGAGACCAGCATGCCGCAACGTGAGCAGGGACGTGCGGATGCCTGAGACATCGTTTTGTTTTTCTCTTTCTAATTCTCGTCCTGGTACCCACAAGGGGCACCAGGAACGAGAGCAGTGTACTGGTGCCCCTTGCGGGTACCAGGCTTCTCACGATTTCAGTATTGGCAGCCCCATACCTTCCGTGCGAGTGCGATGGTGACCGGCAGTCTCCTGAATCCCGCCTTCGGGATACACCAGTTTTGCCTCTTGCTCCGGCAACAAGCTTGCTACCTCCTTCAGCACAGCGTCAAGGAACTGGTCTTCGGGGACGGTCTTGATTACTTCACCCTTGCGGAAGATCACACCTTTCCCCTTGCCGCCCGCAAGACCTACATCAGCATCGCGAGACTCACCAGGGCCGTTGACGACGCAACCCATGACAGCGACATGGATGGGTGTTTGCACTTTTGCCAGGCGACGCTCCACTTCATTCGCGACCTGGATCACGTCGATCTCTACACGTCCACAGGATGGGCAAGATACGAAGGTAACGCCACGGTTACGCAGTTCGAGCGAACGCAGAATCTCGTAGGCTACGGGAATCTCTTCCTCTGGCTCTGCACTCAGGCTCACGCGAATGGTGTCACCAATGCCATCAGTTAGCAACAAACCAAGACCAACGGCAGATTTTACAGCGCCTGTCACGGTTGTGCCTGCTTCCGTGATGCCGAGATGGAGGGGATAGTCCGAACGCTGCGAGAAGCGACGATAGGCCTCAACGGCGGTCAAGGGCGTGGAAGATTTAAGGGAAACCTTTATTTCATGGAAGTCTAACTCTTCACACCAGCTAATATATTCTAGCGCTTTGTTGACCATGCGTTCTGCCAGATGCTCACGCTCTTTGCGCCGCGCCTCGGCTGGGTCGCTGCGCTCTAGCACACCATCGTCACGCAGCCTGACTTGCACACGCTGCATCTGGGCACGCTGGTCAAGCGCATCAATCGAGCCTGAGTTGACGCCGATGCGTATGGCGATACCGCGTTCTTTGCAGGCAGCAACAATCTGCTCAAAGGATTTGCGACCGTTGATCAGATTGCCAGGATTGATGCGTACGCAGTCGATGCCCTGGCGAATAGTTTCTAATGCCAGGGTGTGCTTGTAGTGAATATCAGCAACCAGCGGGATGTGAATGCGCTTCTTGATCTCGCCAATGGCGAGCGCGTCTTCTTCTTCGGGTACGGCCACGCGCACAATTTCACATCCAACGTCTTCGAGGCGGTGTATCTGCGCGACTGTGCTTGCTACGTCACGGGTATAGGTGGTACACATGGATTGGACGATAATGGGAGCGTCGCCCCCGATAGCTACGTTGCCAACATGAATCTGCCGGGTTTTCCTTCGCATGATTAACTCCATTTTCGAGACCCAAATGCGGGCGACCACAAGGGTCCCCACCCTTCCCCACACCACCCCCGCCCCTACGGTATATTAATGCACGATATTACTGATATCAAAGTAGGTGATGACCACCATCAGGGTGAGCAGAATGGCCATGCCGATAAAATTGATCATCCCTTCGCGTTCTGGTTTGAGGCGCTTGCCGCCACGTACAAGCTCGATCAGGATCAGGAGGACGCGCCCACCATCCAGAGCAGGGAACGGTAGGATGTTAATGATTGCCAGGTTCAGGCTCAAGAGCGCGGTTAGACTGAGTATGGGCCACCAACCGTCGGTTGGGACACTCTGGGCCACATCACCAGTAATCCTCACGATACCTACCGGGCCGGTAAGCTGAAATGGGGCAGTGCCGGTGACCATTTGCCCAAGAGCTTGCACAAACTCCCTAGTTGTTGTGAATGTATACGCCACACCCTTGAATGGCGCTTGCCACAGCGGTGAACTGACAAGTACTGTTTTGCCCGCGATGCCCATTGCTCCTTGTCCCACCGGCGGATGCTCACGCACGTTGACGGTTGTTGTGATGAGGCGGGTTTCGCCCGCATGCCTTATGACCAGGGTTACAGGAACCGTCGCGTGTCGATTGTGGTCGGCGGCAATAACCGAGTTGACAATAGTGCGTACGTCAGTAAACAGGTGTACAGGTTGGTTATTGACTGAGATGATGGTGTCATTTGCACGTAAACCGGCTATGGCCGCCGGAGAGCCAGGAACTACCATGGAAATTTGAGCAGGATAGGTTGGCGCACCCAGGCCATACGCGAAGCTAAACAGCACCATGGCCAACAAAAAGTTCATTATGACGCCGGCGCAGAGGACAATGATGCGTTCACCCGCTGGCTTAGCGGCGAAACTTTGCGGGTCATATTTACCTTCTTCATCGTTAGGGTCGCCATTTTCGCCTGGCATGCGTACGAAGCCACCAATAGGCAGCCAATTCAGCGAATAGATGGTGTGCGTTGACCTGGCGGGGGCATTACCTGTCCCCCAGACAGGTAATGCCCCCGCCAGGCTCCCTTCATCACGCTGACTTGCCCCCGCCAGGCTTTCATCGTCACGTTTGCCGCCGAACCAGATGACTTCCCAGCCACCTGTATCGCGTTTGCGAATACCTACCAGGCGCGGTGGGAATCCCAGGCCAAATTCTTCTACGCGAATGCCTGCCCACTTCGCTGTGATGAAGTGGCCAAATTCATGGACCAATATGAGTAACCCAAAGACTGGGATTGCAGCCAGCAAGTACCAGTTATTCATTAGACTTTCCTTATAGACTTATTTGCATCTCGTGCTGTTCTACGCGCCCAGGCACATGCCTCTAGAATCGTAGGTACATCCGGCTCATCGACGGATCGATGACGTTCCAGCACAGTCTCTATGAGTGTAGCAATATCCAATAACCCTATTTTACCATCAAGGAAAAGGGCAACCGCCTCTTCGTCGGCTCCTACCAGCGCACAAGGATAGGTGCCACCGCGTCTTGCAGCTTCCAGTGCCAGGCGAAAACAGGGGAAGCGCGTTACATCCAGTGCTTCAAAGTTGAGCCGCGCTACCTCTGCCCAATTAAGTTCTCGCACCAGGCCGGTGCCTGCGGTATCCAGCCTCTGGGGGTAGCTCAAGGCATCCAGGATCGGCAATTGCATATTAGGCAAACTCGCCTGCATCTTCACGGAGCCATCTATAAACTCGACCATGGAGTGAATGATGCTCTCTGGGTGGACGACCACGTCGATGCGTTCGTAAGGAATACCAAAGAGCCAGTGAGCCTCTAGCACCTCCAGGCCTTTATTCATCAGTGTTGCAGAGTCGATCGTCACTTTCGGCCCCATACGCCAGGTAGGGTGAGCCAGGGCTTGCTCTACCGAAACGCCGCGCAGTTGCTCAAGTGTCGCACGGCGAAATGGCCCACCCGAAGCAGTAAGCAGCAGGCGGCGTACTTCTGCTGTACACTCCCCGCGCAGACTCTGCCATATGGCGCTGTGTTCGCTATCTATGGGCAGAATAGATACACCTGTACGCTGCGCTTCTCGCATGACCAGGTGGCCCGCCATGACCAGCGTCTCTTTGTTGGCCAGTGCAATGGTCTTGCCGGCACTGATAGCGGCTAACGTTGGGCCCAGCCCTACCAGGCCAGAGGTGGCCGCCACGACGATATCGGCATCGGCATGTGTCGCTACTGCGAGTAATCCCTCCTTACCCAGGACGACACCGGGCAACGCCTCTCGCGCTGCCTGATCTATTCCCGGGGTATCAGCAAAGCATGCTACCAACGAGGGTGCAAATTCTCGCGCCTGCTGGGCCAGAAGCTGGGTGTTACTGCGCGCCGCTAATGCAACAATACGAAAATGCTCAGGAAAACACCGCACTACGTCCAGTGTCTGCCGACCAATCGATCCGGTACTGCCGAGCAAAGCAACATGCCTGGGAAAAATGGTCATGAGTCTTCATCTTTATCAACAAGCGAACACAACATTTGCTTTCATATAGGTATCATACGGGGCATTACCTGTCCCCCAGACAGGGTCCCCCGCCCCTACATTTCTATCGTCAGGAGCGCGAGATGTAGTGGTGGGGACGTGCTCGATAAATCGGCACTCTACAGCCCCTACCAGGCTCACTTCCCAACCAGTTGTGCGAACACATACACCGCAATAGTAACAAACAGCAGGCTGTCGATACGATCAAGCATGCCACCATGACCACGCATAAATTGCCCACTGTCTTTGACATGTGTCTGGCGTTTGATCAATGACTCCGCCAGGTCACCCAGCACTGCCGCTACGCCAATCCAGATACCGAGTAAGACCGCGAGATACCAGGGGATACCCAGGGGTACGACGGTGAAGAGCAGGGCTGCGATAATGGAGAGCAGCATACCGCCAAGGACGCCCTCCCAGGTTTTACCAGGGCTAATGTTTGGCGCGAGTTTATGGCGACCAAAGTAGCGTCCAAAAAAGAATGCCGCAGAGTCGAAGCCCCAGGTACCGAGTAGGATCAGGAGCAGCCACCAGGCACCACGCGGTAAAGGCCAACTAATCTGATAGCCGCGTAAGAGCAGGCCCAGACTGATTGGCCAGCCCAGGTAAATGGGGATTGCCAGAGTCAGTGCCCAATCCACCATGGCACCATCGAGTTTTTGGCGGAAGAGGAGCCAGAGAAACGAGATGAACAGAGCACCACTCAAACCGCTTTCAAGTAACAGGAGGCGTTGTTGGGGGAACATAGCTGCGGCGAGAAAGAGCAGATTCAGTCCCATACTGATGACGATCAGCGGACGATAACCTGCATGGTGCATCATGTTGTAGAGTTCATAGGTACCCACAGTCACTACAACGGTCGCGCCCACGAAGGCAAACCATCCACCCAACAAGGCGAAGGCGAGCACAATGGGCATGGCAATAATGGCGGTGAGCCAGCGCTGGCCAAGGACACTAATGCCCCGCCTCCTGGTCTTCTTCTCAGGACCTGCACCTGGCGGTGGGTTCTCTTCGGTTGCGTGTTCCACGCGACTGTTTTCTCCTGCCTGGGTGGATTGGTTGACACCCTGTGCAAATTCTTTTTTGCCGCCTGCGGCAGCGAGCAAAAGAGAAGAAAGAGCATGGGGATTACCTGCCCCCCAGGCAGGGTCCCCCATTCCCCGGCAAGGGGACTGCGTCCCCCTGCACCCCCTGCTCGAAATTCGCACACCGGGTTAGTTGATATGCTAGTATTGTAGTACTAAAGCTTGACATGCACAAGGGGCATCACACCTTGCCAAAACGCCGTTGTCGCTGGCGGTAACTGTCCAGGGCGGCACATAAATCCTCACGGCCAAAATCAGGCCAGAGGGTTGGGGTGGCATAGTACTCGCTATAGGCCGATTGCCAGAGCAGGAAGTTACTGACGCGCATCTCTCCCGCGGTGCGAATGACCATATCAGGATCAGGCAGGTCGCGTGTATAGAGGTAGGAACTGATCAACTCTTCGGTAATCGAATGCGGGCTGAGTCCATCGGCGATGATCTGGCGAACAGCATCGACAATCTCAGCCCGCCCACCGTAGTTAAAGCAAACATTCAAGCCAATGCGAGTGTTATTACGAGTAAGTTCTATTGACTCGCGTACGGCCCGTTGAATATCAGGCGAGAGATCTTGCAAACGACCAAGGTGACGCAGGCGGACGCCATCGCGGTGCAACTTCTCTAAATCCGAGCGGATCGTCTCCCAGAAGAGACGCATGAGTCCATCGACTTCGGCGCGTGGCCGTGTCCAGTTCTCGGTTGAGAAGGCATAGACGCTGAGCATCTCGATGTTTTCATCAGTAGCACACTCGACCACGCGACGCAAAGCGGCAACGCCGGCTTTGTGTCCGGCCAAGCGGGGAAGATGGCGTTTTGTCGCCCAACGCCCATTGCCATCCATAATGATGGCAATGTGGCGAAGTAGTGGCGCAGCCTGGCCGCTCATGGGACTGCCAAGCGTCCCTGGCCGTGGGGTCCCGTGGGGTCTCTTTAGAGACGAGATAGTTGCGATTGGTTGTGCCTGCGAAGCAACTCTCCCGTTCCCTTGTGATGAGGGAACGAGATTTTGTGTCTTGGTCAACTTAGACCTCCAGAATTTCATGCTCCTTGGTCTTGCCGACCTTCTCCATCTCATCGATGAAACGGTCGGTGAGCTTCTGCAGCCGCTCATTGCAACGTTTCAGCTCATCCTCGGAAATTTCTTTCTTTTTCTCACGCTCACGTAGTTTGTCAAGTGCATCGCGTCGGATATTACGGATGGCCACCTTATGCTCATCCAACTTCTTATGCACACTCTTCACCAGATCACGGCGGCGTTCCTCATTGAGCGGTGGGATACTGAGGCGGATCACCTGCCCATCATTGTTTGGGTTGATGCCCAGGTCAGATTTCTGGATGGCTTTCTCGATGTCGGTCAGCATTTTCCGTTCATACGGCTGAATGACTAACAGACGCGCCTCGGGCACGCTCACATTAGCAACATGGTTGATCGGCGTTGGCGCGCCATAGTAATCGACCTGGATACGCTCAAGCAGAGCTGCACTGGCGCGACCGGTCCGCACGGCGGTCAGGTCCTGGCGCAGAGCTTCCACGGCCTTTTGCATACGTCGTTCAGTTTCGGCGAAAATGTCATCTACCATAGCAATGCTCCCATCGTATTGCCTATGAGCACGATCTACCGGCTCTCTTGTGCGCGATAAATCGGGCCCTACGAGACGGTTTCTTCCATGTCATGAACCAGCGTTCCGCGCTTTTCGCCACGCATAATGGCTTCGAGTGCACCTGTATCATTGAAGTTGAACACCACAATCGGCAGGTGGTTATCTTTACAGAGCGAAATCGCTGTACTGTCCATGACTTTTAGCCCCATATTCAGTGCCCTCATATAGCTCAATTGCTCGAACCGAAAGGCATTTGCATTACGCATGGGATCATCGTCATAAACACCATCCACTTTTGTTGCTTTGAGCAAGACCTGGGCGTTGAGTTCGATAGCACGCAGGGCTGCTGCCGTATCGGTGGTGAAAAACGGATTTCCACTACCTGCCGCAAGGATTACCACGCGGCCCTTTTCCAGGTGGCGTACGGCACGACGGCGAATAAAGGGTTCGGCCACAGGTGGCATTTCGATAGCCGTTTGCACACGTGTGTCCATGCCCAGTTTTTCCATGGCGTCCTGCATGACCAGCGAATTCATCACCGTTGCCAGCATACCTACGTAATCGGCGGTGGCCCGATCTATGCCTGTCGCGGCGGCATCGGCCCCACGCCACATATTCCCACCACCGATGACCACTGCCACCTCTATACCCAGGTCATGCACGCGCTTGACCTCGGCAGCAATACGACGCACCATCTCTGCGTCGATACCATAGCCACGCGAGGAACACAATGCTTCGCCACCCAATTTGAGCAGGATACGTTGATAGCGTAGAGATGAAGCCTTCTGCCGACCGTCCCGGGGGATGTTCATGTTTTTAACACTCCCATGCGTCTAACGCTCACTTATTCAGCTAACGCGAAGCGAGCGAAACGCCGCAACACGATATTCTCACCGGTTTCGGCAATTACCTTACGTACCAGGTCTCCCACGATGATACTTTCATCCTTCACCCACGGCTGCATCATCAATACCTGCTCACCCAAGGTCTTATTCAGTTTGTTGCTAATAACCTCCTCACGTTTTTCTGCAGGGACACGTTCCATTGACGGCTCTTCCAGAATCTGCTTACGAGCCTGCTCAACTACCTCCGCCGGCACATCCTCGAAATTGATGTACCTGGGAGTAGGATGAGCGCCAGCAATCTGCAAGGTCAATTCATTGGCAAGTTGCAGAAAACTGTGACTGCGAGCAACAAAGTCAGTGCTGCAATTCAGTTCCAGGAGGACGCCTACATTATGATTGTGGTGGACGTAGGAGAAGATGCCGCCTTGCTTGGTTTCACGGTCCGCCGCGATCATTTTCTCGGCCTTACGGTGACTCTTCGCCTCCAGGATCTGAATGGCTTCACCCCAACTTTTTGCTTCAGCCAGCGCATTTTTGCAATCGGCAAATGTTGCGCCAGTCTCTTCACGCAGCTTTTTTACGTCTGCGGCAACGTAGTTCATAACTGTCTTTTCTCCTTAACTATGATACTCAGGTGATGGATAGATGTACAATTCCCGCTGTCCATCTTTTTAGGTCCCCGAGTGCTTGACAAATGAGAATATACTGGAACGTTAGATGGAGATTGCCCGCGCCCCTACGATAAAGCGGCCTGAGGGCCCCCTGCTTTAGCTGTGGGGGTGAAAGGCCGCCGCCGCAGGCGCACCTCCCTCGATCTGTTTGACAGTCACATGAATAGCCAGGATAATCGCCTGATTATCACTCGCTATCCCGTAGTGTTGTTTGATCGTTTCCAGTGCCTTGATATCTTGCTCCTCAAGGCGCAGAGTGGTGGCCTTCAGGCGCTAAGGCGCTTTGATGGAACAATCATCGTATCAGACGTCTCGCCTGAGAAGCCCCTGCGTTTACGCATGGGGAGTTGTCACGAAACCGTATATCGAGTAGGGGCGACCCTTGCGCTGCGAAGCATCGCCGAAGGCGCTTGCCCTGAGAGCCCCGGTTTCCTTACAAAATCCTTTTAGAGAGCCTCTTTCGCAACGAGTTCGGGTTCGGGTTCGGCGACGACCTCATTCTTTGCGCTCTCAACCGGCGTGGCTTCTGGTTGCGTCTCTTGCCCTGCTGCTTCCTGGCTGGCAAGAGATGAGGTCACGAGTCGTTCCTCAGGCTGCACCATGTCGGTTGCTTCCACGAGTTCACCCTCTTCAGTCGGCTCACTGTCTTTCTGACGGGCTTCCAGCTCGCGACGGCCTTCGACGGCGGCATCAGCGATTTTGGCACAGAGGAGGCGGACAGCGCGAATGGCATCATCGTTGGCAGGAATGGGATAATCCATTTCGTCGGGGTCGCTGTTGGTGTCGGCGAGTGCGATGATGGGGATTTCCAGGCGGCGCGCCTCTAAGACTGCTGTGCGCTCCTTGCGTGTATCAACGATGAAGAGGGCGTTTGGTAGACGGCGCATATCTTTGATGCCACCCAGGGTGCGCTCCAGGCGTGTCATATCGTCTTGCAAACGTTGCACTTCTTTTTTGGGTAAGCGCTCGAATTCACCACGATCACGGCGTGCCTCAAGGTCACGCAGGTAGCGGATGCGCGATTGGATGGTCTGGAAGTTCGTTAGCATGCCGCCCAGCCAACGCTGATTGACATAGTACATCCCACACCGCTTGGCTTCTTCAGCGACAGCTTCCTGTGCTTGTTTCTTGGTGCCAACAAAGAGCAGGGTTCCGCCACCGGCGACGAGTTGTTCCACAAACTTGTATGCCTCGTTGAGGCGCGACACGGTTTGCTGCAGGTCGATAATATGGATGCCATTGCGAGCCATAAAGATGAAGGGTTGCATCTTGGGGTTCCAGCGACGGGTCTGGTGCCCGAAGTGGACGCCTGCTTCAAGAAGCTGCTTCATGGAAATGATGTTTGCCAAAAAAGGATCCTCCTCCGCTCTCTTTCTTAACAACTGGAAGGCTCTCATGGGGATCACCAATGAGGCCTCTGGCCGGAGAGCGTGTGTACTTAACTTGGTGATTTTCACAATCATATCATGCCAATACAAGCGAGAGTTATCTCTCGCTGACTTGCAAGTATAGCACAGAGCGAGCCAGGACGCAAGAAAAATTGGGGGGTTGGGGGGATACCTCGACGATTGCTGCATAGTTATGCTATGATTGCCGATGAATTGATATATGTCAATATGACGAACGTTGAGACGATGCTATTGTCGTCCTAGTTCCTGGTGGTACATTTTGCCAGCTTTTCCTTGTTCAGCGCGAATTCAGGCATGGAGTTCCAGGCTCTCACTTGTAGGGCTTTCTCTCCTCATGCTCCTTCTCATTGGCTGTAGCGAACTGCCGGGTGGCCAATCGGCGAATAGTAACCTTGACAGTACATACCGACCTGACAGTAGAGCTTGGTCACAGGGTCCACCTGATCAATCTTGGCATACCCGGCGTGCTTGTACACGATGCGCTCAACCTCGAGGTTCCTATTGCGCTCGATACACATCCTGACCTGATCACCATCTGGCTGGCAGTGAATGATATCGTGGCCAAGGTGCCGGTCAACAGCTACTCACACGATCTCGATCTGCTTGTGAGTCGCTTACAAGCAGGGGTACCGCATGCGATCATCGCCATCGCAAACGTTCCCGACCTGGCATTCATACCTCGTTTTAGCAAGCTTGACCCTCTCGCGCAGCAAGTACTATATACGCAAATGCTAGACTACAACGCTGCAATTGCGGCTATTGTAAAACGTCATCACATCATTCTGGTGGACCTATCGCAACAGGGATTCAACCTCAAGAATCATCCTGAATACATCAGCGGCGATGGCTTTCACCCCAATGACATTGGCTACTTACAACTGGCAGAGTTGTTCTACCAGGCTCTGCCAGGTACCCTTCGTAGGGAAGGGAAGACGGGATAACGTCCATGTCACAACTGTTCGGCATTCCACT
>WNEZ01000288.1_pt1 | contig 40431 bp, 29 predicted proteins | sample 5400521 | NCBI WGS metagenome assembly WNEZ01 (sample SAMN13153339, study PRJNA577476) | soil metagenome | isolation source: 120 cm saprolite under Douglas fir tree site 2 hole 1 replicate 1 | place: USA:California | collected 2015-04-18 | reverse complement strand
GTGTAGCCGCATTTTATGCAGAAACGATCTCTAGCCTTGTTTTTATTGCGGCAGTTGGGACAGGGGTTGAGCAGAGAGCCACAGCGCGTACAGAAATATACATCTGGTTTGTTGGGTCGTTCACAATTGGGGCACAAGTAGAGTGGCGATGTAGGAGCGTGAACAATTGAGGCAGGCCTAAGTGTCGATCCTGGATAGTTGCTTTCTCTGCCATTTGCCTGAATCGCATGTTCGAGGGCTTTCGCTAAATCACTGGCATATTGATATCGATACTCCGGATTTTTTTGAAGCGCAGTCAGGATAACATCTCGAACAGATAAAGGAATCTGAGGATTAAACATACGTGGATCTGAGGGTTCCTTGTAGATGTGGCTATGGGCGATGGCATGATAGTTATCGCCGATAAATGGTGTGCGCCCGGTCAAAGTTTCATACAGCATAATACCGAGTGCATAGATATCTGCTCGACGGTCCACCGGTTCTCCTTTACATTGTTCAGGTGACATATATTCGGGAGTACCCACTCCAGCGCCTGGACGAGTCAAACCGTTGCTACTTTCAAGTACCTTTGCAATGCCAAAATCAGAGAGAATAGGGCGGTTTGTGAGATCCATCAAAACATTGACGGGTTTAATATCCCGGTGAATAATACCTTTTTCGTGGGCATATGACAGTGCGCTGGCGAGTTGCTGAAAGATGCTGTTAGTTTGCATAATATTCATAGTACCCGAGTTTTCCTGTCCATTTTGATTGCCAATACTTGACGAGTCTCGCAATGAATCCAGCAGGTGTTTCAAAGTGCCACCATCGACCAACTGCATTACGATGTAAAGATGGCCATCTTGCTCGCTAAAATCGTGGATTGTTACAATGTTAGGATGGGAGAGTCGGGCGATCAACCTGGCTTCGAGATTAAAACGATCGACAAAATTGCGGTCTGTTGCATACCAAGGTGGGAGAACCTTGACCGCAACCTCTCGATCAAGATTCTCCTGGTGTGCCCTGTAGACACGGGCCATGCCTCCCTGGCCAAGTGGGGCCAGTATTTTATATTTACCAAGGAAGGTACCAATCAGGGGATCTTGTTGCATAACCTGGTAAGTGTCCCCCTAAAGTGCAATTAACGCCTGGCAAAAACCAAAACCGTCTGGCCAAGCTGAATTTTATCACCTTCCTGAAGAGGATAGGGTTGGTACTTGTTCACCGGTTGACCATTGACTTTGGTGCCATTCGCGCTACCTTCGTCCCTCAGGGCATAATTGTTGTTTCCCTGGCTAATAATCGATGCATGAAGCCTGGAAACGGCCAGGTCTTCGAGAAAGATGTCGCTTTCCCGGCTGCGTCCAATACTAAGAGATTCTTTACTTACCTCGTAGACACGCCCAGGTTCCTTGCCTTCTTCAATGCGTACGAAGCCACTACCTTGAGTTCCACCTGTGCTGCGTAGCATTGTCCTGTCACCATCAGGGCTTTCAAGTGGACTGGCACCAAAATCTTGTTGTGCCTGCCCCTGTCCTTGTTGCTGCCAGGGAACATTACCACCTGGAGGGGTAGAAGGAGGCGGTTGTTGGACGCCCGGTGCCCAGGCACCTTGTTGCGCTTGTTGTACGGGCTGACCCCATTGATCGGCTACCTGTGCTGGTTGTGCCCACGATTGACCTGAACCGCCTCCACTCCCATATGTTGTTGGAGCAGGAGGTTGATTACCCTGTTGGCCCCAAGGCGATGCTCCCTGTTGAGGCTGAGCCCATGGATCGGGAGACGAGGGTGCATCCCACTGTTGCTGTCCCCCTACACTTCCTGAACTTGGAGCACCCCACGCAGCAGGTTGTTGTGGAGTTGGGTTTTGCGTGCCCCACCCTGCGGCCTGTTGTTGTTGAGCGGGGTTCTGTACGTCCCACGGGGCGGGTTGTTGTTGAGCAGGATTTTGTCCCCAGCCAGGAGTTTGTTGTTGAGAAGCGGCAGGTTGTTGTGGAGTTGGGTTTTGTGTGCCCCACCCTGCGGCCTGTTGAGCAGGATTTTGTCCCCAGCCAGGAGTTTGTTGTTGAGAAGCGGCAGGTTGTGCGCCCCACCCTGCGGCCTGTTGTTGTTGAGCAGGATTTTGTGCATCCCACCCAGCTGGTTGTTGTTGAACACCCCATGCATTGGGTTGTTGTCCTGGTTGATTCCAAGAATTTGCACCTGGCATACTTCCAGGTTGGTTCCACCCCGGCGGTGGAGCTTGTTGTCCCTGACGTTGCCAATCCGAAGATGCCGCAGCATTTGCCTTTTTCTTCTTTCCGCTACTACGGAAGAGTAGTAGTGCCGCGACCAGAATTATGGCTGCTACTACCAGAGCAGCAACCGCTATGACAATGGGATTTGATACCAGAGAGGCAACCGCTATGGAATACGAATGTTTGTTTAACGGTTGTGCCTGGTATGCGACAATAACATTACCTGCAAATCTGAGAATTTCTCTCATGTCGTTCACCTCTCTCCATTGTAGGGGCGCAAATGCTGGTAGTAGTTGCGCCCGTTTATGCTTTGGGCGCGAAATGCCGCACCCCTACAATTGCATTTATCGCAATTCAAAACGTACCTCAACACTTCCAAAACGTAGAATATCGCCGTCTTTGAGTGTACGTTCTTCATGCGGCGTTAAGATTACTCCATTTAATCGAGTTTTATTCAGGGCATTGAGATCTTCGACTGTATATTGTCCTTGCTGGTTGCGTACATAAGCATGGCGTCGCCCGACTGTCTTGTCAGGTAGATTAATTTCTGGGAAGATACCCAACACAGGATCCTGACGCCCAACAACCATCAGTTCTCCCGTTAATTCAATATTCTGATTACTGGCTAGAACGTAAAAACGGGCCTGTTTTTGCGGTATTGACGGCAGCTTTACAAACTCTGCATCAGTTTTTGCTCTCGGACGTTCGGGTTCTTGTATAGACTGTGCTACTCCTCCTTGAACATCTGGTATTTCTTGCCCTTGTGGCTGTTCATATCCGTTTTCTGCAGCCGGATCGCGTTCGGCAGGCGCGCGACGTTCAGGCTGAGTAGCCTGGATTCGTTTCTGCAATTGCTCTATTGCAGCAATGAACTCTTTTGGCGTATTGTAACGATCGGCTGGTGATTTTGCCATCGCCTTTTGCAAGAACTGATCCAACTCAGGTGGTAAATCGGGTCGGATGCTGCAGATTGAAGGAACTTTTTCGTTCATATGCTTTATCACAATGTCAACCGCAGTTTCTCCTTCAAAGGGAGGACGACCCGTGAGCATCTCAAATAATACAGCTGCGACAGAGTAAAGGTCTGAGCGGGTATCCGCTGAACGCCCACTTTCTGCTTGTTCTGGTGGGATGTAGTAGGCTGTGCCCATAAAGACATTGGATTGGGTCAGTGTTACAGTTTCCCTGCTGCGCGCTAAACCAAAATCGGTGATCTTCACTACGTCTTGACTATTGATGACGATATTTTGTGGCTTGATGTCACGATGGACTACACCACGCTTGTAGGCTGCGTCTAACCCCGCTGCAATTTGTTCGGCATAATCCAGGGCGCGTAATACATCCATTGATCCATGTGTCAAGGTATGGTACTTAAGGTTCTGACCATCAATGTAATCCATCACAATGTAGTGGATGTCACTTTCATCTCCATAATCAAAAATTCGCACAATATGGGGGTCACTTAAATGCAAGAGGATATGCGCTTCCCGTTGAAAACGTGCTAATAACTCACCATCGTCCGAGAATTCAACGTGCATGACCTTCACGGCGTAGATGCGATTGTTCTTGGTGTCGCGCGCGATATAGACGGTTGCGAAACTGCCCCGTCCCAGCTCATCAATGAGTTTGTAACGCCCTTTGATGACACGACCTATCATGTCACCACTCATGCAATTGACTCCTCCTGAAAGGCTACTCCTCGCGGCTATTATACATCATCCAGTGTTGAATGTCATTGCCATTAATCTTTAGTCAGGGTTATTCAACTATACCCAATCTATTAGCTCACACAATGTTAATGGATAGAAGTCGAGCCGTGTTGTGATGGATATTGGGAATAACAGCCCTTGAACATCACCTCTTCTAACCCTATGCCCCATCTTAATGAAGAAACGTGTATGGTAGCAATTGGGTCATTATATGGGTAGACTCTCCTAGAGGCAAATTATTTATGCATGATATACTGGCATTACTACCTGCTCAATTTCAACATTTGAAAACTCTGTAAGGAGGAGCGCTTTACATGGCTTCTTTTCGTGGTGTATTGCTTGATATAGATGGCGTCTTGCATGTCAGCATGCAGCCAGTTGCTGGAGCAATCGAAACGTTGCTCTGGTTGGAGCGACAGGGTTACCAGACCTGCTTTGTAACGAATACTACGACCAGTTCACGTGCGACACTGGTACGGCATCTACAGGCAATTGGTTTGCCACTTGACGAGGAGCGTGTGGTGACTGCCCCAGTTGCGACTGCTAACTATATTCGCCAGCATTATCCGGGCAAACGTTGCTGGTTGTTGACCAAGGGCGATACTGCCAGAGATTTTGCAGGTATAGAACTAGTCGCATCGCATGCTGATATCATAGTGATTGGTGGCGCTGAGGAACTGCTCTCTTACGAAAACATGAATCGTGCCTTTCGCATGCTGATGGATGGAGCAATACTGCTTGCAACACATGCCAATCTTTATTGGCGTACAAGCGAGGGATTGCAACTGGATAGCGGCCCTTTTGTGCACGCGTTGGAACTCGCAACGGGACAGCGCGCGACAGTGCTGGGTAAGCCAAATCTCGCCTTTTTCGAGCAGGCATTGCTCACAATCGGTGTTCAGCCACAGGAGGCAGTTATGGTCGGAGACGATATTGAGAATGATATTAGTGGAGCCCAACGGGCAGGCTTGCATGGGGTGCTGGTCTGTACTGGTAAGCATAATGCTCAATCGCCGCTATTAGAACGGATATATCCCGATGTAATTCTACCCTCGGTTGCGGATTTACCTGGGTGGCTGAATGCCAGGAACTGAACAGCCTATGTTAGGCCTCATATCTCCCACCAAGTTGTTTTGCCAGAAACTTATCGGCCGCTGCATATTAAGAAAGGTGAGAAATCATCTCCTGATAGGCCCCATATATTTGCTGAGCGATTCGTTCCTGTGTAAAGTGTTCTATTACTCGCTGCCGTCCCTTAGTTGCCAGTTGGGCGTAGAGTTCTGGATCATCTAGCAACTGGCGGACGCACGCGCTCAACTCCTGGACGTTGCCCTCTGGGAAGATCAGACCGGCATCGCCTATCACGCGTGGGATTTCGCCGGAACTGGAGCCGATTACTGGCGTCTCGCAGGCCATAGCCTCGATGAGTACGCGTCCGAATTGCTCCATCCAGTTTGGACGGGTCAATGATGGCAGCACGAAAACGTCCATCTTCTGCATTTCAAGCGGCACATCCTGTGGAGGTATCGCTTCTTTGAAGATGACACGATTGGCCACCTCCAGGCTTGTTGCTAGTTTTTCCAACTCGCTCTTCATAGGACCGTGCCCGATAAAAACGACACGGCAGAAATCTGGTAAGGCTGGCAATGCCTCTACCAACAGTGTCAGTCCCTTTGGTTCGACGAGCCGCCCGACATATCCAATTGTGAAAGGCGCATCAGTGGCTCGAGGCATGCGGGGTTCAGTACGCCGGTAAATATGCGGGTCAGCGCTCAGCGGTAGAATACGAATTGGGCCATGGAACCCTTTGCGTTTTAATATCTCAGCCACATCGAGATTACCAGCGAGAGCAATATTCGCATGGCGATAATTGTACAGCTCTATCTGGCGAAAGGGTGGGGGATAGTCGCGATAAATATTTTGCCAGGCGACGAATAGAGCGGGTATCCGTTGTTGTTGAGCGAAGCGCATGGACTGGAATGTTGCAAAATTGTAGGGTTCCTCGTCAATATGCAAAATTTCGGGTTGTACTTCGCGCATGATCTTTTTCAGTTGAGGATAGTAGTAGATATGAAAGTGCCCATTAAAGACTATAGGTGTAACAATCATACGATAACCGTTGGTATAGAGCGGTTCAAGGACCTGTTTGCTGCCATCGTCGCTTTGCCAGTATGCAGGAGTCAGCAGCGTTAGTTCGATATCGTGGTATTTCGCTAATTCTTCCAGCTTACGTTGCGAGGTACTCGCAACAAAGGTCTTCGAGATTATTAATACACGCATGCTATTTTTTCTTGCTCCGTATATAGGCTTCTTCGTAGACAGTCATGGTCTCAATAGCAGTCTTGCGCCAGTTGAATTGTGCAGCACGTTGCAGTGACCGCGCACGTAGGTCTGCTTGCAGTTCGTTCTGGGTTAGAACGCTATGCATAGCTTGCACCATTTCGCGCATGTTATCGGGGTCAAAGCTAATGGCAGCGTCTCCTACTACTTCTGGCAGCGAAGTGCGGTTTGAGCAGATTACAGGTGCACCACAACTCATAGCCTCCAATGGCGTCAAACCGAAGCCTTCATAGAGAGAGGGGAAGACGAAGACGCTTGCTCCACTATAGATGGCTGGTTTGTCTTCCTCTTCAATGAAGCGATAGACAATCTGGCCAGCCATACCCAGGTCAGCAGCTACTGGACGCGGGTCAGGAAAGAGTGGTCCTCTAAGCTTGTCAGGGTTGCCAGCAATCAGCAATTGCAGGTTGGGATCACCTATTTGCTGATAGAGGTGGGCAAAAGCTCGTACAAGCTGCGGGACATTTTTGCGCTGGTCGAGACCACCAAGATAGAAGATGTAACGATCATTCAGGCCATAACGTGCGCGCATGTTTGCCAGGACTTCGAAGTCAGTGATAGGCTGGTACTCGTCTCCCGCAGCCTCGTAGATTACGCGAATGCGTTCTGCAGGTAATTTCAATGCATCAATCATATCATGTTTAGCATGTTGTGAGATTGTAATAATCAAGGTGGCTTTATGAGCGGCGCGCGTAATCAATTGCAAATAAGCTTTCATTTTGGGGTCGGATCGATACTGTGGCAGGCGCAGTGGAATAACATCATGAATCGTGATAACGCCCGGTGTTCGAGGGAAAAAGGGAGGAGCAAAGTAGGGAATGTGGAAGAGATCAACGCCTGCTTTGCGTGCAGCAGATGGAGCCGTGAATTGTTCCCACATCAAATTTTCAATACTCGCATTGCGTCTTGCTAATCCAGGCACAGGTGTTACCACGTGCGGAAACTTTATGAGGGTTCCAGTCTTTCGAGGCATGGGATGCGGGCCTAGCAAAATATACTCGTTCTCTTGATCCACCTCCGCCAACGCTTGTAACAGGTGCAAAAGATATTGGCCGCTGCCACTTGCTGGAAATTTGAAGAAATATGTATTAATGCCAATTTTCATACTATAGGGACCTCATCAGTAAAGTTTGTTGCTCCATTGAAGAGTCTTTGATATACAGAAAGCATCTTGCTTGCCGATTTAGGCCAGGTGAAGTATTGTGCTCGAGCATAGCCTTTTTTCTGTAGCTCATCTCGGAGTTGCTCACTCTCAAGCACTTGTAGCATAGCTCTAGCAATTTGACCAGTATTATGTGGGTCGATTAGTACAGCAGCATCTCCTGCGACCTCCGGCAATGATGAAGTATTAGATGTGATGACTGGCGTGCCACAGGCCATAGCCTCAACGAGAGGCACACCGAACCCTTCAAAGAAAGAGGGAAAAACGAACACATCCGCCATGCTATAGAGCGTGATTAATTCAAGTTCAGTCACACGTCCCAGGAAACGAACTTTATTCTCAAGCTTAAGTTTTGAAATAAGCTCCTGGGTTTCATCGTAGAGCCAGCCGGGCCCACCTGCCAGGGCAAGCATTGCTGGTCGAGGTTTGTTTCCCGTCGCACTCTGGGCTTTGTGAAAAGCTTTAATAAGACCAAGATGATTTTTGCGCGGCTCCAGTGTGCCTACTCCTAGAACAAGTGGGTACTTCAAGCCAAATTTATGACGCGTTGCTGACAACAAGATAGGGTCTGTAATACGCCGAAAATATGGTCGAACACCATTGGGAATAATAGTAATTTTCTCAGGAGGTGTCTTAAAGTGTTCAATCAAGGTCTGGCTCGTTGCCTGTGAAACAGCAGCGACAACATCGGCAGCAGCTACTGCTTCTGGAACAACCTTGTTCAGATAAGCCGCCAATTGGGGTACGGTATACTCCGGATGTTCCACAAAAGCAAGATCGTGAACAGTGACAACTTTACGCACTTTGCCATTAATGGGCGGCAGGACAAAGTCGGGGCCATGATAGATATCTACCTGGCCCGTGAAAAAGGTTGCGTATAGCGGCAAGCGCCAGCGATACCAAAGAATGTTGAGATAGCGGTCGGGAATAATGATACTACGCCCCCGAACATTCTCTGCTTGAGGAAAAGGATGCTCGCGAGTGGGTGTCCCACTCGTGAGCAAGGTATACTGGTTCCTAGCATCCTGCGCAAGGAGAGCATCTACTAAACTGCGCACATAGTTGCCAATTCCTGCCCCCTGCCGGATAGCCGCTGTATAGTCAATCGCAATGCGCATGGAAAATACCTGGTAAATTCTATCCCGGCGGCCAGCCAAATTTACGTCCTCCGAGCAGGTGGAAGTGTAAATGAAAGACACTTTGCCCGGCGTCAGGACCAACGTTGGTCAGGAATCGATAGCCACTTTCATCAATACCCATGTCATGTGCAAGTTTCTGTGCTGTGATAAAAAGTTTGGCAAGTATAGGTCCATCGTTGAGCGTGAGGTCATCTATGGAAGCAATGTGCTGGCGAGGAATGAGCAAGATGTGCTTTGGAGCTTGCGGGTTGATGTCCTCAAACGCTACAACATCCTCGTCTTGATAGACGATTTTACTGGGTATCGCGCCGGTTGCAATCTTGCAGAACAGGCAGTTCTCCATACAATTTCCTTTGACTATGAATGTTTGTATCTATTCCTGGGTATTACTAGTATCGACAGCAGATGAAGTGGCAACTTCAACTGGTTCAGCAGCTTTCTCTGAGAGTGTCATTTCAACTTCTGCAGGCGTGCCTTGAGTCTCTAAGGTTGCCGCATCAAGCTCGTATTTCTCTTCTTGAGGCTCTTTTGTTTCCTCTTCTAGTGTGGCTGGACGTTTCTCTGCACCAGTAATTGGCTCCAGCCCATGCAGAGAGGGATCATTATACTGTGGTAAATTCATTTCCAGGCGAATCGATTTGATGGCTTGATAGACTTCACCAGGATTGAGTGTAAGTTCATCGGCGATAGTTTTATGCACGCCGATGGGAGGCAGAGGCAGGTAGGGTACATAAGCTGCCTTAATCTTCTCCAATTCTTCGCTGCTACCTTTGTAAGTTTGAAGTTCCCACCAGCTTGGAATGCTCTGACGTTCTCTCAAGTCTTTGACAATTTTCTTAACGGCTTTCTTGGGAATTCCTATCTCTTGCGCAATTTGTGTACGAATCCCGTCAAATTCGGTTGGTACCGCAAGTTCCAGGTAGCGAGCCTCAACCTGTGCAATCTGTTCGGGTGTTGGTGTAAACGGCGCAGGAGGTGGAATCTTTTCGCGCTTCGGTTTTGGTGGAGTTGGAGGCTTAGGCACTTTAGCCTTTGCAGGTTTGCCTCCCTTTTTCCCATCAGAACGGTAACGTTCAGGGCGAGATTCACTGCCAAATCCTGGTCGTGGGCTGCGACCAAAACCTCCCTCCATGGGTTGTCGTGGGCGTTGCCCTATATTACCAGAGATACTCGGTCCACCTGGACGATAATCACTTGGACCTTGATCGGGTCCTTCACGGTACGCGCCAGGGCTATGGTTGCCAGGCCTTTCTGTTGTCGTTCCGTCTCTCATATCTCTTGGAACAGGGGAAGAAGGTAATCTGGGTTTTGGCTGTTCTGGTTCGCTCACTTTTACGTCTTCGACTGTATCAATCCAATGGCTTGTGCCACTGGTTGCTTGTTTCGGTTTAGGTTGCGGTGGGGGTGATGGTCTTGAGGTCCTCACCGTTCCCTGTACAACCTGTCCTGGTTTAAGCGAAGAAGAGGGTTGTGCGGCCTTAGCTGCCAACTTCTCTTTTCTGGCCTTCTGCACGCAATCGGGGCAAGTTACTTCTTTAGCATTTGCCGACTGAAACCACTTGCCACAGGTTGTGCAGCGCATTTTAATCTTGCTCATGCGCGAACCCCCCTGTTTTCTAGGGCAATCACAAAAGATTGCTCTTACTGAAGAAATGGACATTGCCAATCATTTGTCGGAATGCACCTTCTAGTATAACAGGTTTAGGAAATGCGTCAATTGTTTTTGTTTATGCGCCTAGCTCGTCAGAATGCTGAGATAGTTATTCGGAAGTCTACAACCCTCGTAGAGTTTGGAAAGCAATTGCTCCTGATCGAGAACAATAACTTGCCGATTAGAGCATGACATTGCCAGAGAACGCGCTCCCATTGGAAGATCCTGACGGATTGGTTTTGGATGACCATCGACATTGAGGATGCCAAATGGTGCGATATTTCCGCTCACTGTAAAGAAGAAATCTTTACCACTAAAATAAAAGAATGGCACTTTATAGCGTAGAGCAGTCTGGACATCAGTGACCAGTGTTAAGATATGTGAGACTGCTACTTGATATGGACTGGAAGGATTAATACCGCATCCTTCGTAGCAACCAGTACCTTCTACTACCCAGATATGTTGTCCTAACTGGCCGCGGTTCAGATCGACATTGAATTGCTGTGCCCAGAAAAGGAACAATCCATACAGACTATTGGTGTACTGGTTTGGATAGCCATTATGCCAACTGTCAATCAGGCCTAAGGCTTCTGAACGCCAGCTCCAGTGACCGCCTGGATGTACAATGCTGTTCATCGCAGTCTGCATGGCATTAAGGTAGTTTACCTGGTTTACCAGGGGCTGGTAGTCGATACCACCAACATGAGGATCAAGCGAACCAAGAAGGACAGGCATGTCGGGGCGAACAGCATGCATTGTATGCTCGCAGAGATCGAAGTACCTTGCAAAATTTTCCGGCGGGACATAGGAGGTATTCCCTGGATCATACTTCATCTGCTCATTACCACATTGCACAGCATTGGCTCCACTATCAGCAATATCTAGAAGTGTATTCGTATCATATAAAGAAGCGCCTCTTGTCTGGCAGGTTGTGACCAGTACACTAACTCCCTGACTATGTTCATCTGCTATAGCGGTTTTCAAAGCAATGCCACTCAGTTTACTTACACCACAGGTTGGGTAACCGAAACGAACCCATGGGATATTTGAATAGGTGGTTGTAAGACTGCTCTCAATGCCTAGTACCGGCCCTAAGGGAAATGGCGTTGGAGTTGGTGTTGGTAGAGTTGTCGCTTGCGTTGTGGGTGTTCTTCCAACTGATGGTGTTTTCACTGTAGTGGTCGCGGTGGGAGCTAGGTGTGCTGTAGTGGCAGTTCGGTAGGCAAATGCGACAACTAGAGTACTACACACCAGTACTACAATAGCTATAATCAGGAACTTGCCCTTTGCATTGTTCCACAAAGTCATGTTCTTCAGCCTTCCTAACGAAGTGGTGATCGGTTCAAGTATAGCAGATCATGTCTAGACTTAGAAAGGTGTATCGTCGTCTTCTTCAAAGAAATGTTGCACATCTTTCAAATTCTCTGTCCTACGAGCAGGTGGCAGGGCATTGATAACTAAATTGCCATAGCTCTTTGTATACAGGCGTGTATCGAGAATGGCCATCACGCCCCGATCCTCTTGAGTGCGAAGCAAACGGCCCAGACCCTGTTTCAATCTTAGTACAGCCTGGGGAAGGACGTAATTCCCAAACCAGTTTTCTTTGTTGGCTTTCATCTTTGCAACCCGTGCTTCGTGGACTGGATCATCGGGCGGGTCAAAAGGCAGCTTATCGATAACGACCAGTGAAAGGGATTCTCCAGCGATATCAACCCCTTCCCAAAAGCTTTTCAGGCCAAAGAGAACAGCACCTTCACTTTCCCGAAACTCGCGCACTAATTCAATACGATTCATTTCTCCCTGGCGTAACAAGCGAAAATCCAGATACGTCGGCAAACGATCTAAAAATATATTGTAAACGGCATCGAGCATACGTTTGCTGGAAAAGAGCAGGAATGCTCGGCCAGTCGAGGCTTCGACAAGGTGCATCATTTCTTCAGCAATTCTTTTTGTATAGTCATTTGAATCTGGACCATAAACAGGCTCAGGTAAGTGTCGCGGCAAATAGAGCAACGTCTTGTTTTCATAATCAAAGGTATGAGGCAGAATGTGTTCCAGTACATCGTGATACTCCGCATTATTGAGACCAACACGACGACGAAAGTACGCAAAGTTTGGTCCCCTATCCTCTGGATCAACAGGGTTCGGACCAACCGTTGCCAGTGTAGCGGATGTACAAATAACTTTCGACTTATTAAACAAAAGCTCCCTTAGCAAGGCATTCACCTCTAAAGGCGTAGCACTCACCTCCAAATGGGATCCACGTCGTCCAGGCTTCAGTACCTGCTCAACGTAATAAACGTAAGTGTCACGTTGATCGACTGAAAAAACCTTGCGTAGAGCCTCTGACAAGTTTTCTGTGCGTGTAATCAACTTATCGTAAAGGGAATTTTCAGGCTCTTCCATATATTCAGGACGTTGTTTACGCAATGATTCCGCAAGTTTGGCGATGACGGTTGCAAGACGCAAGCCTTCTTGTAGTGGCTCTTGCAAAATAATCCTGCCCTTGTAAGATGCAGAATGCGCAACCTGCTCTAGCCTATTCCACGCAAACATCAAGGTTTGCTTTACTTCATCTTGCAGGTTGGCCTGACTGTGTTGTTTGAGTTTTTGTTGTGCCAGCAGTGCATTGATTTGTGATTCACTGACGGTCACAGTGAATGCGCGGGTAGCCTCTTCTTCCAGGTGATGTGCTTCGTCCACTACGATCACATCGCGTTTAGGCAGCAGATAGCCATCTAAAACGGCGTCGAGTAATAGTAATGTGTGGTTCACAACAATTACCTGCGAAAGTGCGGCCTTATCTCGCATCTGGCGAACGTAACACCTGGAAAAGAAATGGCACTCTCTCCAGGCGCATTGATCGCTATCCGCATTGACTCTGCCGCGTATGTCATTGGGGAGTGTAAACCCAAGTGTTTCAAAATCGCCGGTAATGCTCAATTCAAATTCTTTGACGATATTGAGCAGGCGAGTGAAATCAGGATTCTTAAGAAAGGGTTGAGTCTCTGTACGTTCCTTTTCCATGCGGTCAAGGCAGATATAGTTGCCCATACCTTTGACCAGCGCCGCTTCAAAGTCTTGAATGTGCTCCTGCACAAAAGGAATATCTTTATAAAAGAGTTGCTCTTGTAGAGCTTTGTTTGCTGTGCTTATGATTGCTACTTTGCCGGAGCGTACAATGGGGAGGAGGTAGGCGAGGCTGTTGTGGGTTGGAATCATGGACTTGCCAGCGAGATACAAGTGACTTGGAGACTCGACCTGAATACACCTTACTGGACGTGAGGGCACTTCGCGGACTGCGACAACATAGCGGAAGCGATTACGCTTAGGGTTGTAGTTGCGCAGCCGCTTCTTGTGGGCAGCGACTTTGCGCTCAAGTCGAAAGACCTGTTCGCCCGTTGTGAACGAGAGCGTCCATTTTGGGCCGCAATCCTTCCCACTATACCTAGAGCGCCCGCCACGTAGTGAAGGGCGGAACCCAATTGAACTCACAAGTTCATACACATCCTGCGCGAGCCGTGGGTTCGTCGTTGTGAACTCAACGGCACCCCTGCGGTTGACTGTTCCATCCGTATCGAGGAGTCCAGCGAGAAGCGCGCGGCGCTGATGTTCGGATGCACGCAGATAGGTTGCTGGTATGTGCTTGTTTAGTAGGAGTTCGAGCGCACGCAGACGACCGGTCATACCGGGCTGCCATCGATTTATACCCTTACCGTTCTCGTCATCAACCGCGTACTTGTATGGGTGGCTCTTCAATTTTCTGGCGGTGTAACCGACCTTCTCAATCTCGATGATAAGGTCAGGATCGGCGGTCGTAATCTCGTTGCTGTAGCTGCTGCCATCACCGAGCCAAATGCCGAGGAAATATGGAGCGATAGAGAGGTTCGCCTCTGGTAGCATGAGCGGGTTAGCGACCATGATGGCGTGATTTGAACGTGCTGCTGAACCAACCTTAAGTGTAGCGGCCATCCTCTCAGTAGTGACAAGGGTATACGCTCGACCATCCCTACGCTGCTCGCTCAGGTCCCTTTCAAGGCGACCCCGAGTAACAGTTAGGAGCATTCGTCGTGGGTAGCGTGAGGGTCTTCCCTCTGAGTTGACGGGCGCTATCTTGCAGGCAGCTTGATACACGCTCCATTGGTGGCCTCCGATGAGAGCAATAGCCTCTTCTACAGAGAGGATGTCGTCGTTTTGAGATAGCTTGATAAGCTGGTCAAGCATGATAAGTTGGTCGGAGGTCACGAAGTTCTTGGCTGCGTAGACGCTAGTCTGTGATCGTTTGGCCCAACTCCGGTCGGTGGTTGTATAGGATCCCCACTCATGCTCGGCATCTGCGACGATCGATGAGCCATCGGAAAACGCAACCTCATAGCAAGTGCGTTGATACATCACATCGAAAGCCGCCATGACACGAGTTGGGTGACCCTTCTCATCGAATACAAAGTCGCCACTAACGAGATCCCCTATCCGCTTCCACCCAGTTGGCGTCGGAATTGGCGTATCCACATCAAGTGCTTTTCCAGTCCCAGTTGCAGCCTCGATAATGGCATGCCTACCTTCATTGATTGACTGGGCAATCAGCGTTGCCATTTCGATCTGTGCTTGCCGCTCTTCGTAACCGTCCAGGCGCTCGGAGAGGATACCACCGTGGCTGAGGTCGGTAGCAACGATCTGGTGCAGGCGAGAGTGATCCTCGGGTTTGGATACTTTAGGTTTTACATCCTCATTCGTATACGAGGTATTCTTATTTTTTCTAGATACATTTGCTTTTATCTCCTCCGTGATAGCGTTATTAACAGCATCTCCATCCAGTCTTATGATTAGTTGTCCAAGGTTTGATGACTGTTGATCCACATCAAAGTTTCTATTTGGGGATGAATTTGGTTGGACAGACCATTGGTTGGCAATATATTGTAATTCTTTCTGGATGGCATCCATACTTTCTGGTCTCGAGCTCGCATCTTTACTCAGCATTTGCGTTATAAGCTTTTCAAGCCTAACCAGAGCTGGATGATTGCCCAATTGAAAAGGTGTAAGCACAACAGGATCTTTTCCTGAAAGTATTCGGTAGAGTGTAGCACCTAAACTATAAATATCGGATTTGGGAGTGGTTTGTGCTTCTCCGAACTGTTCTGGCGCAGTGTAACCTAGAGTACCTAGGGGTGATGTATCCCTGGCTTTACCTGGTTTAAAGTGGCGCGCAATACCGAAGTCAATTAAATAAATATGTCCATCAAGAGTTCGCATGATATTAGAGGGTTTGAGATCTCTGAATATTGACTCATGGGTGTGCAAATAACCAAGCACAGCGCAAAGTTGTATACCAATGAAGAGAACCTCTGTAATGTTAAGGTGTTTTTCTGTCTTGGTTTTTATATAGTTTTCTAGTGTTTCTCCATCAATGTAATCCATCACAATGTATGCGCCTTTGGAATCAGTGAAATGCTCATAGATGTGTGGGATGCTAGGATGTTTAAGTTTGGCCAACCTCAGAGCCTCATTTTTGAATGCTTTAGTGGCTTTGATAATCTGTTGTGGACTCAGATCATCTTGAAGCATCTGCTTGATAGCGACTTCTCGATCGAGTGTAATATCTAAGGCCTTGTAGACAGCACCATAACCACCTTTGCCTACTAGTACATCAATACGATATTTCTTATTAAGTAGAGTTCCTGTTCCAAATGTGGGAATTATAGCTGTATCACCCTCGTAGGCGTTCGCTCCTGTAAAGGTTTGATGAATCGCACCCTCGCCGAGAGTCTTATCATGCATGGTTTCATCTTCATTTTTCTTATTAGGCATGGTGGTTGTATTGATTGCAGGCGAATTTGCAGGCAATACTACCTGCTTCCTGCCCGTGTTCTCCACCATCGGAAACCCCATAAGCGCCTTCAGGTAGGCATCAGAGAACTTCAGCATATGTTCGAAGCGATCTGTTGGTTCTGGTGAAAGTGCTTTGAGGAGCACTGTCTCGACAGTTGGCGAAATCTTGCTATTTAAGCCACGAGGTGAAGGTATCGGCTCGTGTTCTTGTTGGTATAGTAATGTATCATGCTCGGTGGCCGGGTAGGGGCGGTGTCCACACAGCCATTCATAGACGATCACGGCTAATGAGTACTGATCGCTAGCGGGGGTTAGCATGCCACGTAAATGCTCAGGAGCTTTATAAGGTAATGCGGGCGTGGCTAGATGGTTAAATGGTTGTAGCAACTCTTGAGGCATGGGTGAGAAATCAGTAATTCGTAATTCCTCACCAGGAAGAATATTGCCGGGATGGAGGTTGCCGTGCAAAATATGTGATACATGGGCATATTGTAAAGTATCGGCAATGGTGAAGAGAAATGGTTTGATCTCGTCTGGAGCAAACATTTTGCCTCTGGCAAAATGTTTGAGAATGGCGCTATCTTCTATGTATTCAATTACAAGGTATCCCAGATCTGGCCGATTGCCTGGCTCTACAATGATACCGAAATTCTGTATTTCAGTAATGTTGCTGCGCTTAAGTTTTTTGAGTTGTTTGGCATGTGTAAGAAAGGACTCTTTGGCTGCTATCGTGGAAAGAGGGATATTGAAGACTTTGAGAATGACATATCTTTTTTTACGCTGTTCATCTTTGCCCAGGTAGGTATAGCTGATGGGACCTTCGTTGAGCGATCGGATGATAGCATAATGGCCAATGCGCTGTGGTCCTGCGTCTCCCATGTGGGTATTCTCTCCCCCTAAATGTGAACGGATGTTTGTTATGCATCAGCAGTATAGCATAGGGATGATATTGGTACAACATTTGCTACTACAAGAAGTTTGTGCATCAGAGTATAATGTGCAAAGTTAAAGGTATTGCTGCAAGTTCCAGGTTGTAGAGAAGCAGGATACCGCAATTTGGAAAGAGATACGTTGTAAAGAATGGAAGAGATGGAATTACAGGACGCAACCGTAGACGATACACATGATGGAGTGCAGACGGCTGAAGCGAAGGCACATCATTATGATGCTACCAAATTTGATCGGCCATCGGTGACAGTGGATGTGGTAATGATGAGTCTGCGGCAACGAGACTTGCAAGTTTTGCTTGTTAAGCGTCGTTCCTGGCCGTATGAGGGTATGTGGGCTATTCCTGGCGGCTTTGTGAATATGGACGAGTCACTGGAGGAGGCAGCCAAGCGCGAACTTCAGGAAGAAACAGGCGTGCAAGATGTGTACCTGGAGCAGCTCTACACCTTTGGTGATCCGGGACGCGACCCGAGAACCCGTGTGATTACAGTGGTCTATTTTGCTTTGCTCGACTCTGAACGATTGCAAGTGAAAGCAGCTGATGATACTATGGATGTGGGCTGGTTTTCTGTTTATGATCTGCCACCACTGGCTTTTGATCACGCGAAGATTCTGGAATATGCGCTGAATCGCTTGCGTGGCAAACTGGACTATACCACAATTGCTTTTAGTCTCTTGCCTGAGCAGTTTACATTGCATGAACTGCAGCGTGTTTATGAAATTATTTTGCATCGAAGATTGGACAAACGGAACTTTCGTAAAAAGATTTTATCGACGGGCATTCTGGAAGATACGGGTGCCAAGAAAATGGAGGGTACCCATCGTCCGGCTCGCCTGTATCGTTTTAATCCCGCTGCAGAACGCAAACTGTAGCCAGGAGCTTTGATTTCATTGCACATATGAGGTGAAAAATGGCTACTTCAACCATCCCATCAAATTTTGTAGAACGATCAAAAGAATTTCTCTCCGCACTGGTTACCTGGGAGCGTGACTTGCCTTCGATTGCTTGGAGTGATCTGCATTCGGAGGCACAGCAGGGGCGAGTTGCTCTGTTCAGTGTTGATATGGTTAATGGCTTTTGTCACGAAGGAGTATTGTCCAGCCCGCGTGTGAAGGGCATTATTCCAGCGGTGGTCGCATCTTTTAAGGGTGCTTATAGCATTGGTGTGCGTGAATTTGTGCTTGCGCAGGATTGCCATACGCCTGATGCTGTGGAGTTTGCCGATTTTCCTCCGCACTGCCAGGCTGGCACAAGCGAAGCCAACACTATTCCTGAACTAGCCAATCTGCCATTTGCTAATCTCTACCAGGTCGTCTCCAAGAACTCGCTCAATGCCTTTTATGGTACAGATCTGGGTGAATGGTTGGAATCTCACCGCAATTTTAGTGCGGTTGTGATTGTGGGAGATTGTACTGATCTTTGTGTGCATCAGACGGCATTGCATATAAAACTTTATGCCAATGCGTACAATTTAAAGATGCGTGTGATTGTGCCGGAGAATGCTGTGCAGACCTATGATATGTCGGTTGAGACAGCTAACGCAATTGGTGCGTTGCCTCATGATGGAGATTTTATGCACCTGGTTTTCCTGTATCATATGCGGCTGAATGGCGTTGAGGTGGTTAGAGAGATGGTGTAAAATCAACCAACATATGTAACAATTCAGTAGGGGTTCCAAGGGGCCTGCAAGGCCCCTTGGAACCCCTACTGAATTGTTACTATACTTATTTTTCTTTTTCGGAAACCTCTAACAGTTCAAGTAAGTCATGGAGTGAATGCACCAGCAAACAATCGACGTTGCTCTCTTCTAAACGTCTGTGCCGGTCGAGCAAAATTGGTGTGATTCCGACTGCACGAGCACCCAATACGTCATGAATGTATGAATCGCCAATATGGATGGTATAGTCGGGGATGCTGTTTGCACGCTGCAATGCGAGTTCGTAGAGTGCCGGTGAGGGTTTGGCATGACGGGTGACTGCAGAAACTAACAAGCAATCAAAATAACCTGTGAGATGGAGGCGCCGCAAGATTGGGCCAAGAGCTATGCCCCAGTCAGAGATTACGCCAAGTATGTAGTTATGAGCTTTTAGCGTTTTCAGCACAGGAAATACGTCGGAGTAAACTTGCCAGCTTGTATGTTCGTCAAATTCCCTGGTTATCCGACGTGCAAGCTCGTAGAGGAGCGGCTCATTGTGTTCCTCAATGAGAGGGCGAAGCAGATTCATGTAATACTCAATCCAGAATTCATTTATTGTTTGCTCACTAGCCCAGGTATGACGTTTGAGACGTGTCTGACGAAAGTAATACTCATCGGCTTCTGTCATGCGCTGGTTGAATTCGTCGATGTGGATATGCAGGCCGAGTTGCTGGCAGACTTTTTGACAGATTTCAGGGGAAGAAGGGTTGGGATGCAGGAGGGTAAAACCTGCGTCAAAAAATACCGTGCGTATTGCTTGAGGTTGTTGCAGGGGCATTTTTAGGTTTCCTTAATCCAGGCCTGTTTAACTTCTGGCCTTGTAAACGGCGTCGGAGGCGGCGAGGGTGGCGCCGATGTTGGGTTGGAAACCACTGCGGGGCAATACGTGTTCCAGGGCTGCCAGTACTGTGTCTACGTTTTTACGACTTGAATTGTAGCCCATCAGGCCGATACGGATCAAGCGGCCTTTCAATGCGCCAAATCCACCGCCAACCTCGATACTGTACTCATCAAGTAATGTTTTGCGAATTGCTAACTCGTCTATACCTTGATGCAGACTGACGGCAGTCAACACAGGAAGCTCATAACCAGGTTGGGTAAGAATATCCAGGCCCAAGCCTTTGATGCCTGCTCTAATAGCTTCACCATGTAGTTGATGACGGACCCAGCGAGTCTCCAGCCCCTCTTCCAGGATAAGACGTAGCGCTTCACGCATACCATAGACCAGGTTACTGCACGCAGTATGATGGTAGGTATGGTCGCCGTTCCAGTAGCGGTGTAGTTTTGGCAAGTCAAGGTAATAGCTCTGTACAGGTTTTTTGCGATTCTGGATCACCTGTACTGCTCGATTGTTAAGTGTGACTGGAGCTAGCCCTGGTAAAGCTCCCAGGCTCTTCTGGCTACCAGCATAGCACGCATCGATTTTCATTTCGTCGATGTTTATAGGAATACCACCAAGTCCACAAACGGCATCTACGACGAAGAGCGCTCCATGTGCATGTGTGATACGCTCCAACTCTTCTAGCGGTTGCCAGAGACCAGTAGAGGTTTCAGCAATAGCTGTGGCAAATATTTTGGTTTCAGGATGATCTCTAAAAGCCTGTTCGAGTATCTCTGGATCGAGAGGTTCCCCTAACTGTGTTTCAAGGTTAATGACATTGGCACCAGCGCGATGGGAGATTTCAACGATCTGGCCGCTGAAGAATCCGAGACTGCCAGCAATGAGTGTATCGCCCTCTTCAAGTAGATTGCACAACACGGCTTCTGCACCGGAGAAACCGGAACCGGAAATGCACAGTGTCATCTCGTTTTTGGTTTGAAAGACCCAGCGTAGCAATTGGGCAGTTTCTTCGAGAATACTGAAAAACTCTGGATCGATGTGACCAAGCTGAGGCGCTGAGGCGATACGGAGAATGCGTGGGTCAACGTTGCAAGGACCAGGGCCGAGCAGTAGCCGGTAAGAAGGGTTAAGTTCTGGAAGTTTCGTCTCATATGTTTCACTCTTGCCCATTACTAATTGTGTCATTTGTAGCCTCCTCTTTGGATAAGGACGCACACAAGCGTGTCCCTATAAATCACTCCTGGTCACACTCTGATGAGAGGGAAGAGTATGCGGCAGATTTACTCCGCCGTGCATACTCTTACACCGTAGCCTCTGCTTCAAACAAGTGTTGCAACTTGTCAGCTTGATCGACTGTGATCAAGTTATCGATAAATTCGTCTAGCTCGCCATTGAGCACACCGGCTAGATTGTGTCGCGTTAGACCTATGCGATGATCGGTCACACGATCCTGTGGGAAATTATAAGTGCGAATCTTTTCACTGCGATCGCCGGTTTGAACCTGTGAACGTCGCGATTTGCTCAGTTCTTCCTGTCTGCGAGCTTCTTCCAGGTCCCACAGGCGAGACTTAAGGACTGAGAGCGCCTTGAGCTTATTTTTTAGTTGCGACTTTTCGTCCTGACAAGTAACAACCAGGCCAGTAGGCAAATGGGTAATGCGCACAGCTGAGTCGGTGGTATTCACGCTCTGGCCGCCATGTCCAGTAGAGCGATAGACATCAACACGTATGTCGGTATCTTTGATATCGATATCAATGTCTTCGTCGACTTCTGGCAATACGATCACCTTGGCGGTCGATGTATGGATGCGTCCATTGGCTTCTGTAACCGGAACTCGTTGGACACGATGCGTACCACCTTCGTATTTCAGGCGGCTGTAAGCGCCCTTGCCTTTCACCTCAAAGGTTATATCTTTGATACCTCCCTGCGCAGTTTCGTTGATATCAAGGATTTCTATCTTCCAGCGCCTGTTATCAGCATAGCGACTGTACATACGGAAAAGCTCTCCTGCGAAAAGCGCTGCCTCGTCGCCACCGGCTCCTGCCTGGATGGTGACAATAGCGTTTTTCTCATCCATACTATCTTTGGGCAGCAGGGAAATATTTATCTCTGCGAGTAAATGCTCTTTTTGTGCTTTGAGGCGCTCAATCTCCTCGAAAGCAAGGTCGCGCATTTCGGATTCCTCACTCTCGTACATTTCTCGAGTCTCGGCAATCTGACGATCAGTTTCGACCAGTTCGTTGTATTTTTGGACAACTTCTTGGAGTTCGGCATGTTCGCGGCCGTAGCGTTGTAACAGCGGGATATCTTCGAGTACTTCCGGCTGTGCCATCAAGTTGTTCAATTCTTCATATCGTTGCGAAAGGCTGGCAAGTTTATCCATTAAATCCATGTGTGGGTTCTCCCGATATCTCCTCATCCTCCCGATTTAGGACTGTGGCTCTTATAAATCATCGTATCATATTTTAAGGCACGTCGGAACGGATGAAATGGTACTAATTAACGTGTGTTTATAGGTCTTTTCAACAGGAAGCTATGATTGTAGTTTTCGAGGACGATGCTACCCAGCGGCAAGCAAATAGCGTTCTACGTTTACGCGGCGTGGTTGTCGCGGATAGAGAGAAATTGCAATTGTAGTCTGTAAAAGCGGCTTCATAACATTATTATACCACGTAAAGAGATACAATACTGCTTATTTTTGTGAACTATCTCCTATTCTATAACCAACAATAGGAGTATACTGTCTTTCAGAGTACAGATACGTTGCAAAGCTAGCTTTGCAACGGCCCTGGATATATAATATGGAGTTGAAAACGAGCTATTAGCTGTCAACTGAAAATTTGGAGGAGGGATACCTGTGCGTTTCTGTTTTATTCTGGAAGAGAGATATGCCGATAAACCTATGCCTATGGTAGTGGCGGATCAGTTGCAACAGTGGGGACATGAAATAGACGTGTTGCAGCCTTATGCGGCTGTCACCAGCCTGACCGACTTATCACTGACAAAGTACGATGCTTATGTTCTAAAAACTGTTTCAGATGGACCTGGTTTGACCATCTTAGAAGCTGCTGAAGCAGTAGGCATACCCACAATTAATAATTCACGCGCTATACGCCTGATACGAGATAAAGCGGTAGCAGTGGCTTTTGCTCAGGCGTGTGGTCTGCCTGTGCCAATTACTTACTTTGTTGGTCATCCTCGCGCCTTAGTCAAAGTACCACACCACGTGTATCCTGTTGTAGTCAAACCGAGTAATGGTACATCATTGCAGGATATCCATCTCGTCCATACCCCTGCCGAAATGGCGCAACTTACATTAGATGAGCAAAGTTACTACCTGGCGATGCACTATGTAGAAAATACTGGCTTTGATATAAAGCTGTACGTTACAGGCCAGGAGGTACATGCAATTGTCAAGAGTTCACCTTTGCATGGAATCGTACAGGAGCAAGAAATATCTGTAAGCAGTGATATGTTGAAGCTGGCACGTCGCGTAGGGCAGGTATTTGGGCTTGATCTCTACGGAGTAGATGTACTTGAGACACCAGAGGGGCTGATGCTTGTTGATATTAATGATTTTCCTAGCTTCTATGGGGTACCACGCAAAGTCGCCAGCGTCGCAGAGTATATTTTGCATGCCGCTTATCGTACTCGTCGCGAAGGACAGAGACTCGTTGGAGGACCAGTTATACAGGCTCACAGATCCCTGCGACGTCAGGTTAACAAGATTGTACCTGCCGAGTTGGTAAGTTTTAATCCCAATGTGAAACGGGTACACAGCAGTTAATTCTTCACCTGTTTATTAATAGGCGCGAATTTCGCACCCATAGTAATTTCTACACAGGTCTTTTTATATGGCTAAGGTCATTCAAAACATAGAGCACACGGTGCTTGCCGGACGCACGTACTACGGTGATTGATGTATTGGCGGAAGGAAAGAAGAAGTCTTTTTGCAACCCCAGCACCTCGGCAACGTAGGCATTTATCACACCACCATGAGCAAATGCAAGCACCCGTTGACCGATATGGTTGCGCGCTATTTCATCCAGTGTCTCAACTACTCGCTTACGAAATGTTATCGATGGCTCACTATCCGGAATAACGTCCCAATGTCCTGTTTCACCAGCTATACGCACAATATCTAACTGGCGCTCCTGTAAGGCCTTCGTCAAGGCTGCCAGGTCCTGGCCATCTTCGGGTAATGGACGTATATTGCCCAACTTGATCTCTTTCAAGCCCTCGGCGATAATGGGGTTCATACCCAGACGTTCAGCCAGCGGTGCTGCTGTTTCCAGGCAGCGCTGCAGAGGACTGCTGTACAAGGCATCGAAACTCAAACTGCTGAGCCGTTCTGCTAGTGTCTGTGCCTGCTCTCGTCCTATACGGCTGAGTGGCAAGTCATCGTAAATGCCACTGGGAATAATTTCATCTTCGTCGGGGATGGCATCAGCATGTCGAATAATAAATAATTCAGCAGCATTGTTGCGCTGGAATAAAAATGGGTCATCCATACTATCTTTTTCCTAGACATAAGAAAAGGCGATATTCGGAGACCCACTGTTGCATCTCCCGCATGCGCGGCCCCCGAATTACTCTCCAGATTTTGCAAAATTTATTTCCCAAACTGGCGTAGTACCGATTTCGCCAGCGAACGCTTATGTACTTCATCGGGGCCATCGACAATGTGTATTGTCCGACCGTGAGCCCACATAGCAGCCAGTGGGAAATCATCACTTAGCCCCGCGCCGCCAAAGACTTGCATTGCACGGTTTACGACATTGGTAAACACTTCGGGCGCGGCAATCTTAATCATCGCGATCTCATTTTGCGCAGCCTTCTTGCCGAGAGTATCAATCATCCAGGCCGCTTTTAATGTCAGGAGTCTTGCCTGTTCTATTTCAAGATACGATTGGGCGATCCATTCCTGTATGACTCCTTGCTCAGACAGAGGTTTACCGAAGGCTACTCGTGATGTGGCACGCTGACACATCAGCTCTAATGCTCGCTGCGCAGCCCCAATTGAGCGCATGCAATGATGTATGCGTCCCGGTCCAAGGCGCGCCTGGGCAATCGCAAAACCACCGCCTTCTTCTCCCAACAAATTGCTCAGAGGGACTCTAACGTTTTCGAAAAGCACCTCGCAATGGCTTTCGTTATCTATATATCCCATGACTGGAAGGTTACGCTTAATCGTCACTCCAGGTGTGTTTTTAGAGATAAGAATCATGCTCTGTTGCCGATATCTATCCGGAGAATCTGGTTCGGTCTTGCCCATCACGATGAAAATTTTACAGCGTTCGCGGGCCGCTCCAGAGATCCACCATTTGCGGCCATTGAGCACATACTCGTCGCCATCGCGTTTGATTGTGAGCTGTATGTTGGTAGCGTCGGAACTGGCTACATCCGGTTCAGTCATGGCGAAAGCCGAGCGGATCTCACCATTGAGCAAGGGTATTAGCCATTCTTTCTTCTGCTCAGGAGTACCAAACTGCGCCAGGATTTCCATGTTCCCCGTATCAGGCGCAGCACAGTTGAATACCTCAGATGACCAACTGACCCGGCCCATGATTTCGGCAAGTGTAGCATATTCCAGGTTCGTCAGACCTGCGCCATACTCGTCATCGGGCAAAAAGAGATTCCATAGTCCCTGCGCCCTTGCCTTTACCATCAACTCATCGATTATTTCCGTATGGTGATGTGGATTGCCCGAAGCAGCTATCTGGTCACGATATGTCTGCTCATTAGAATAAATATAGCGATCCATAAAATCGCTTAGCTGCTTACGTAATTCGTTGACTTTCTCTGAGTAGGCAAAATCCATTAGCTTCTTCTCCTGATGTGTAATACGTCATCTCTTTGACTATACCACAAAATGTTGTTGGTTCTGTGGGGAGATGAAATTGTAAAAGTCCTCAAGCCCAACGAGTCACTGCTGCTGGTTGGCCATGATCCCGTCATTGGCGACACTAGCTGGTCTTTCGGACTTTACCCTCTTGACAAGGATCACACACGACTGGTCACCCGTACCCGAGTTCGCTGGCCAATAACACCGGGAGGCATCTTGTGGTTATTTGTCACCGAACCTGGCTCATTCTTGATGGTACGGAAGATGTTGCTTGGCATCAAGCGGCGGGCAGAGCAGGTCGGTGCTCAGTCTCCCAAGCATATCGCCGTCTAGTTGCGCTATTTTGTCCTACCGCAAAACCCTGATTATGCGTTAACTTTGCGGATACTACGGTGATTGAGGCGGCTGACCCGGTTGAGATTGACCATATTGCTGAGGCTGACCATATTGCGGGTATTGTGGTGAAGGTGAAGGTGGGAACTGCTGCCGAGATGGTGGATATTGCGGACTTCGCGCTACCTGCTGCCTGAGATAGTTCAGTTCTCTGTAAATGGGCCACTCACCGAAGGCGAGGATACACAGCATAATGATATTCGCGATGGGTACAAACATGAGTAGCCCCAGAGCGCCGCTATAACCTGCCTTGGCGAAAATCCTCCAATAAATGACAACAGCAAAAATGATAGCTACCAGACTGAAAATGACCGAGGAAAGGATAATGCCTGTCAACGCACCAGTATTCACTGTACCTGTACCGCTATTGTACATGTCCGTCTCCTTTTTAGATATTAAACTACTTTTGACCTTGTATCGCCAAGCAAGCATGTGCTTGTAGGGTCGGTCTACAATCGATCATGATTTAGTAGCTGGTTGAGCGTGGGATATGTCGATGCGAAAGCTTGTTCAGCCCACTCCTACGAGCACAATCATTATAACATGAATGTAAATACAAGCGTTCAGAAATCTCTCATCAAGAGGGAATATCTGCTATGTCCCAGATGTTATTAACAGTGAATTAGCAATCTATGCATGTGAGTGCTAGACAAACGAATTTCTGCGTGCTATAATCTGGCAATCAATAAGTGAGACTGCTAAGAACTGAACGATACTGAACATTTACTACTTAAGCGCGGAATACGCTGTCCAAGTGTCTCTCCCAGTTGGCTTTACCAATAGCCGATGAAAAGAGTAAAAGTTCACCATCGTACTTCTATAAAGTTAGGAGCTTGCATTAAATGAAATGTGAACGTTGTGAAAAGAATCCCGCCCGTGTGCGTATAGACCAGATCGTCAATGGTCAGCGTGAACAGCATTACCTGTGCCAGTCGTGTGTTGATGAGTTGATGGGCGCAGCTATGGGCCAATTGGGCGGTATTGACGGTGAAGGTATCCCTGATGGCACTCCTTTCGGTTTCGTTTCAAAAAACGGGAATGCTGCCTCCACCGCTGGTGGTGTAAATACTGCTACCGCTGAAAAGCGTAAAAATAATAGTAAAACACCTACCCTGGATCAGTATGGGCGTGATCTGACTCGCGAGGTCGAAGAGGGTAGGCTAGACCCGGCTGCGGGTCGCCAACGCGAACTTCGCCGGTTGATCACAGTACTGGGCCGTCGTCAAAAGAATAACCCTGTACTCATTGGTGAGCCAGGTGTAGGTAAAACCGCAATTGTCGAGAATTTAGCGCGTCGTATTCACGATGGCGATGTGCCTGCAATTTTACGTGGTAAACGTATTGTCTCTCTAAACATAGGTGGCATGGTTGCAGGTGCGATGTTCCGTGGGCAGTTTGAACAGCGTATCAAGTCAATTCTTGAGGAACTGCGTCAAGCTGATGATGTGATTGTGTTTATTGACGAATTGCACACGGTTGTAGGAGCAGGGGCTGCGGAAGGAGCTGTTGGGGCTGCTGATATGCTCAAGCCTGCGTTAGCCCGTGGGGAGTTGCGCTGCATTGGTGCGACTACATTGGACGAGTATCGCAAACATATCGAGAAGGATGCCGCGTTGGAGCGGCGCTTCCAACCTGTGATGGTCGATGAGCCGTCAGCAGAGGAAGCGATCGAGATGTTGCGTATAGTGCGTCCAAACTATGAACTGCACCATGGCGTAAGCATTACCGATGAGGCTATAGAAGCTGCTGTTAAACTCTCTGATCGCTATATCAATGATCGTTTCCTGCCTGATAAAGCCATCGATGTGATGGACGAGTCTGCATCGGCTTTGCGCTTAGAGGCAACTGAAAAAGGTATTGTAAGCCCGGTCCTCATTTCTGACCTGGAGAAGGAACTTGCAGATATCCAGACAAAAAAGGAAGCTGCTGCTAATGCAGAGGATTATGAGCGAGCCGCAATGTTTCGCCAGCAAGAGTTCGTGACACAGGGTAAGCTGGAAAAAGCGCGTGCAGAGTCGGGTAGTTCAATGACCCTGCTGGTCACCCCTGAGCTTATTGCGCAATGTGTTGAGAATTGGACTGGGGTGCCTGTCAGCCAGATGTTAGAGAGTGAGCGACAGAATCTGCTGAGTCTTGAAGACGACTTACGCAAACGCGTTATCGGTCAAGACGAGGCTATTAGCGCTGTTGCTCGTGCTATCCGGCGTTCGCGAGCTGGACTAAAGGATCCCAGGCGACCGATTGGTTCGTTCTTCTTCCTTGGCCCAACTGGTGTCGGTAAGACGGAATTAGCGAAGGCGCTGGCTGCCGAGCTCTTTGGTGGTGAGGAAAATCTCATTCGCCTGGATATGTCTGAGTATATGGAGCCACATACGGTTTCTCGCCTGTTTGGTAGCCCTCCGGGTTATGTTGGATATGACGAGGGAGGTCAGTTGACCGAGCAAGTGCGCCGTCGCCCCTATAGTGTGATCCTGCTGGACGAAGTCGAGAAAGCTCATCCAGAAGTCTTCAACGCTCTGTTGCAAATCATGGACGATGGTCGGCTGACCGATGGGCAGGGTCGCACGGTAGACTTCAAGAACACCGTGGTGATTATGACCAGTAATGCTGGCAGCGCTGACATGAAGCGAGCAGTGCGCATTGGCTTCTTGCCGACAAAAGATGAGGATTCACGCGATGAGCATCACGAAGTCATCCGTTCGAAGGCAATGGAGGGGCTGAAGCGTATGTTCCGCCCTGAGTTCATCAACCGTATTGACCAGATTGTGGTCTTCCATGCTCTGGGTAGACCAGAACTCTACAAAATTGTTGATCTGCTGCTGGATCAGGTTCGCTCACGTTTGAGTGAACAGAAGATCGAGCTGGTGATTAGCGATGAAGTACGGGATTTGCTTTTACGTGAAGGGTTCGATGAGGAGTATGGCGCTCGTCCGTTGCGTCGAACGATTCAGACCTACGTCGATGATACACTGGCTGATGCGTTGCTGAATGGTGTTATTATGCCTGGTCAAATTGCACACCTGGTGTTGTATGATGGCACCGTTGCTGTAGAAGCACAGGAAGTGGCTGTGGCCGCGTAATAGATATAAATTCAACAAAATCTGCCATCCACTGCAGTGGATGGCAGATTTTGTTGTTTGGTTACCACACAATCCTATCCAATTCATCCAACCGTATCACCTTCTCAATTATCTCTTCTCTCTCATGCTTATCTATTATCACTGGGGATACCAACTCGTGAAAACGCGTTTCGAGCTGCTCCCAGCTTAAGGGATTGTGTGGATCACCGAGTGCATACCTCACATTCGCACTGAACTCTCTTCCATCAGTCATTCTTACACTGGCACTTGCACGCCATTCCGCCGGGTAATACTCATCAAGCGCTGCGGAGGAATAGCACTCGACCCTCTGCATTAGTTCACGAATCCTGGAATCACGTAACCATTCTTCAGTAAAAACCGACAGCCCTGCTTTGCCGGTGAGTAGCGTGATTGCTGCCCCGAAAGGCATACTGAACTGCGCTTCAACCACATTGTTTGGCAGTCTCTTCCGCTCAACAGGATCTGCTATTAAACCGCGTCCCCCTGTCAAAACGCCACAGCGCACAAGCTCGATTTGTGCAGGATTGGGATGATGGGTATGCATGATTTCGAGGAGACAGTCGATAGGACCATGCATATAGCGGCAACAAGAATAGGGCTTAATGGATACCTGCATAATGGCGAATTCATCTTCCTCCTGGCGTTCTAGTTGGGATATGTCGCTTGCGGATGAATAAGCATAAAGAAAGCCATAAGAACTTTCAAGAATACTTGCCGGTCCTATAAAGCCTGCTGCTGCGAGGCGTGCTGCTGTTATCCCGGCATGGCATGCCCAACCGGGATGGAGTCGCTTGGTCCATGCTCCTTCGTGTAGATATGCCATTGAACCTGCTGCCATACTGCCTGCGATCCCCAAAGCCATATTCGTTTGCTCAGGTTCTAATCGTAACAAACGAGCGCTGGCTGCCGCAGCGCCAAATGTTCCGCAGACGGCGGTTGGATGAAAGCCTCGTTCATAGGCCGAAGCTGGATTGAGAGCGGCTCCTACACGGAGCGTGACCTCGTATCCTGCTGCCACTGCTGAATAGAAGTCAGCAGGTGTTGAGCCAATCTGCTCAGCGAGCGCAAGAGCGGCAGGGAATACAACTACGCCAGGATGGAGCGATGAACGGTTCTCAACGTCATCCATCTCCAATCCATGCGATGCAACGCCATTTGCTAATGCGGCCCAGGAGGCTTCTGCGCGTTCTTGTCTGCCAAAAATGGTAGCGATCCCAGTACTTCCTATAGCCGTTTGTTCCAGCATCTGATAGGCTGCCAAGCTGGATGGTAGGGTAGAGCCGCGCAAGGTGACGGCGAGATGATCGAGCAAGACGTAGCGTATGCGTTCGCGCACTGTTGTGGATAGGTCTTCGTTTTGTAGTTGAGCGCAGAAACGAGCGAGGTCTGCTGTTGGGTGGTTTGCCATACACATGCTCCTGGTTGTCTATTTGCTTAGTGGAGACTCCAACTCTGGCGTATACCACGATCTTTGTATTTCCAGCGGAAGTCTTGCTCAGCATCTCTTTCTTCACCGTAGCCTGGACAAATCTTTTTCAATGGAAAACTGTTCCTCCGGGTAGGATATTCAAGTACCCACACACTTATACTTCCTATATTTCTTCTGGTGTATAGCAGAGTTGTCAATACATTATTACAATTCGGCCAAACTGCTTTTTCAGAGCTAGAGCACCAATTCGGAACACCGTAACCTATGTGTATCTTTATCAGCAAGAAAGTTGTAAAAAAAATAAAAACTCCTGAACAGCTAAAATTCAGGAGTTTTAGCAGGGGCGAGAGGAATCGAACCCCCAACCGCTCGATTTGGAGTCGAGTGCTCTGCCAATTGAGCTACGCCCCTAAAATGGTCAATCAGTATTCACGTTGGTGAATACCAATGGCGGAGAGGGAGAGATTCGAACTCTCGGAGGCGTTTCCACCTCAGCGGTTTAGCAAACCGCCGCACTAGGCCACTATGCGACCTCTCCTGATAAAAGCACCACAGGCTGACCGATGAAGTTAAGCGTTTATTCCAAATAATGGATAACGGTCGTACTACAAACCTTAACCGCAGTAACCCAAACACATAATACCAAACCGCAGATGGCACGTCAAGCTTTTTTACTTATCACTGCTTCAAATTCGCCGGGAAGTGGTAGGTTGATGCATCTTCGGGTTTGGGATGGGGTGTGCCATATTCCAGTGTCACAATATCATGTGAAACCAGTGGGACCTTTGTGGTAAGGGATGAGGTAACGATATTCGCAAATGGCTGCATGTGAGTAGGAATCGGGGTTTGAATGCATCTTACTTTAGTAGGGCCGCTGGGCATCTTTTGGGGTTGAGTTAGTTTGCTCATTCCTGAAGTTCGATAGATTTTGCAGATGTGTAGCCCGAGTTTTGTCACTAAATTGTTTGAGTAGTTCTTTTAGATATGGGTCGTTGAGGTCGGGAGTTCCTGTGGAATTGTTACGGAGCCATTGCTCGTACGCATCCGAAGCATTGACTCTATTGCCGTTTTTGCCTAACGTTTGCGGTATGTTTGTTTCAGATGTGGCAGGTCCAGGTGCAGGTATTAGTTGGACATTGGGTATATGGTTCATTTCGTTGGGAGGATACTGACCTACGGATGGGGCAAAACTATTCGTGTTGGCTTGAACGAATCTATTGGGAGTAGGAGGAGCAACGTTCTTGTGAAAAGGGATGACTGTCGGTGCGATGCTGTTGTTTCCCCAGGGCACCTGGCTATTGGACAACTGAGCGTTGTTACCATCGTGCTGAAAGGCACCGTTTACATGTGTGGCCCATGTATCATTCGGTCGCACTCGACTCCAGGGATTAGCTCCACTTGGAGGCAACTGCACTGTATTGTTTGGTAGCAAACGTTTGCGCAGTAACCACCATCCGATGAAAAGAAATACCAGAGTGGCTGTGATGCCGGGAACACCAATTGCCAATGCGATGAATGGAAAAGCATTTTTTTGTTGCTCTTGTGGCGTACTTTGAGGCGTGTTAGAGTTCGATGTAGTGGTTGGCGTTTGGCCTTGAACAGAATTCTGTGGAGAAACCGCTGTAACGGTACTTGTTGCAACTGGTGTGGCATTAGTGATGGCTGTGCTAGAAGCACGAGCCGGGGAAATCGAAATGGTTGATGAAGGAGGTGGAGTAGATACCGTGGTTGTTGTTGGAATAGGAGAAGGTTTAGCGGTTGCAGTTGGAGATGGAATAGAAGTGGATGTAGGAGTAGGCATCATTGTGGGCGTTACAGTTGGGGTCGGTGTAGAGGTGGGAGAAGGAGTTGTCGTTGGAGTAGGCGTATCATCAAAGGCAAGAGTATGCTTCATACCTGAATTTGCGGCTACTGTGACAGTGGCAGCAATAGCATGCGGACTGTTGATTGCGGCAAACGCGCCAATGAATGAAAGCAATATGAGAATGAATGATAGTACGCCTACGAATGCCCTACCAGGAGTAAAACTGGCATAAAGGGCATTATACGGCCGTCTGATCTTGTCTGAACCTGCTTCCAGGTAATTTTTCATCTTTGCATTCCTCGACTAGCTCAGTAGCACATCCCTGACTGTTCAATTGTCCCGTCGCTGTCCAAGTGTAGTAAATAACCCCATTTGAACCTGTCGTTTAATTGACTCTAAATTTGGATCATTTGGAGCCATTCTAGAACGTGTGTTTTAGATGAAAACGCGGATAGGCACAATCGCGGTTGCCTGGAATTGTTTATCCCCCATAGACAGAGTCTAGATGAGGCAGAGTTTATACGTCAAGAAAAGAGGTAATATGTACTACCTCCGAAAATCGCCTGAAATCTCGTTTATTGAAATTAGACGTGTGCGGGAATGTATTTAATTTCGGCTGTCGGCGAAAAAAGCTTACTGACTGTCGCTCAGGTGTTGGATGAGTACGAAGGACCTGTAGTGAAAGATACAACTTATGCAGACAGATATTTGGTTGACTGAGGAGATTGCTTATCCCGAACATTGCCCTCTCTGTAGTGAGCCATTAAAAAATGGATTAACCACCTGTTTCTCCTGTGGTTTCTCAACGAAATCTCCTACAGGTACCTCCGTTTGGATTGATCCTGCTGTCTGTGGGTATCCTCTTTCTTCTTCACTGAGACAATCCCATCAGGCTCCGCAACAAATTGGGTGGAGATATGCTCGTGTGTTGTCACAATCTCGAAGACATCCAAATCCAATTACTCCCATTCCACCTCGTGCTTCTGCGCAATCTATCAACGCTGTCCCTGGTTCGATCGTGAAGCCAGATACAAACCAGAAAAATGTTACCCCTAGCAAGGAAAAGCAACGACGAGCGGATCATAAAGGCGCACCCTACGCTGCATATGACTACTCGAAGAATGTAGATGCGCAGAAAAACTCAACTGTCTGGGAATATGAAACACCAAGTTTTCAAGCCTCAAGTAGTCTACAAACGCTTTCATTACTGATATCTGAAGCGCCTACGCAACCCGAACTTGAATCTCGAGGGAAAACGACCCGTCGTTTGCCTCGCATTGATGAGATTACTACAGTTCCCCCACTAAACGAAGACCACTCGATCAAATCCTCCAGAGCGTTGGTTCCTATAAATTCTCAACGCGACGTATCCGCTTTTGGTAGGCCTGACGAAACTACTATTAATATTCTGTCACCCAAAGAGATCGATGAAACCTCGTGGACGGGGGGTAAGGCATCCCAATCGCCACATGCGCGACTGATTTCCAGTCGAAGTAAGCGCAAGAATCCCCATGCAGCTATTTCACTTAATCCTATTGATCGTCTGCGGTGGTGGCTACTGCGTCCTGGCCATATCGAATTTGTCTTGTGGCTAGGAGGGACAATTTTATTAGTCGGTGTTACCTGTGTACTCTTGCTTGTTACCGCATTCAGTTTTGAGTGGATCACTCCAGGATTTATCGGTTCTGCATCAACAAACACGATTGGAACTTCGTCGGGATCAGAGCAACAGGCAACAGTAGTTGCTACGCACGCAATGGTCTTAATACGTACTGATACAGGACCAGTATTGCCGGGGCAATCTATAGGTCTTCGTGGTCAAGGCTTCAGTCCCCACGGTCATATTAGATTTCTATTTGATGGCACACAGCAACTCTTCGATCAAAATGGTCAACCCGCTTCAACCCAGGCAGATGCGCAGGGAGCATTTTCCACGACCATAGTGCTAAATAGTAATCTCCCCTGGCACCCAGGACCACATTTTATTAACGCGCAAGATCTTGCTACGAAACGCATGGCAGAACTTACAATCGTCCTTGCTCCGGCTCCGATTGGTAAAGGTGTACCGAGCACACCTGTACCCTCATATCCACCTGTTGTTAATCCACCTGTTGTTAATCCACCAGCTGTGACTCCAATTCCGAGTGTTACAGGTGGTCAACCAACACCAGTAGGGCAAACACCAGTACCTGTCACTCCTACTCCTCAACCCATTACGCCCACTGCTACACCAACAGTGGGAACGAAGACACCTACCGTAACGCCCACTACGGCGCCAACAGTGGGAACGACATCAGCGGTAACTACAACTGCCGGTACAACGGTAGGTTCTGGGCTGGGTAACGCATTAGACTATGCTGGGGACTCTTCTCCGGGTAAGCAATTGACGCGTCTTAGCCCCTGGGTGTGGCTAATGATGGGTTGCTACTGTCTCTCAATGGCACTATTAGGACTTGCTGGTGTTCTGCATAAACGTCATCAATAATACACTACTATGTGAACCCTCTCTTTTTTCGTAGACTTGTACGTCGCCTCGTGATACAATGCGTTGGATTAGACGTGGAACTACATTGTCAGTCTATACTCCTAAATTTGCAAGGGGAAAATTGTATGCCACGAGGACGCAAAGGACCTCCACAGGAAAACATTGATAGTATTCTGCTGGCAATGAGTCGCCGCACAGATATCGATTCTGATACACTTTCACATTATTTCGACCGCTTGGACGAAGAATGGACAGATGGTGCACGAGATAAGGTGCTACACTTGCTGCGCACGAATGATGTTACTGCGCACTCTGCCGCAGTGCTGATTCTTTCTGAACTTGCTACTGACTTTGATTTGGAAGAACTGGAAGATTTTGTAGCTGATCCAACCGTTGGTGACCTGGCAAAGCTCACGTTGGCTCCAGTATTAAACGAACTGGATTCAGAAATGGCGGATGAGGGTATCATCGATTACCTGAACGATCCAGAAGCAGCGCTGCTACAGATGCAGATGCGCCTGTTAGATCTCATGGGCCAGAGCGAAATAGGCGTGGAATCGGTACTGGAAGATGTGCTCACTATGCCAATGGATCGGCGACTCGGTTTTATTAACTGGTTAGGAGGCAGCCAGGACCCGCGCGCTACCAAATTACTTCTTCCTTTGCTTGAGAATCAGTCCAGCAAAGTCGTGACGGCAACGATAGACGCGCTTGAACAATTAGGGGCAGTTGCCGCTTATCAATCGATACCAGCTTTGAATTTCTTACTTACAAACAGTTCAAATCGCCAATTGAAACAGCATGCAAGAGCAGCTTTGGGACGCCTGACAATGTATTTGACTCCTGGCCAGGAAGAGGCCGCAATGGAGCAGACCTTACAAAAACAAGAAACACTGTACGAAGCGCGTGTCAGTTTTATTGATGGATCGGGTACTCAGATGGTAATGCTTGCATGGAGACGTAGTGATGGCTTACTGAAAAGTGTTAATGTGCTCAGTCAGGATACCTGGGGAATCAAGGACTGCTATGGAACCGATGAAATGGAAGTTGAAAGTTGGTCTGAGCTAGTGGAAAGCATGGAGGAACAAGGGTTTGGTAGCTATCAAGTCTCACTCGATTACTGTCGTGCTCTGATTGCTGATGCTCGCGCAATGAATAAACGCACCAGACATAAATTGCCCGTCGCTTATGCTATTTGGCGGCCTTCAATCGAGGGTAACGAGTCCTCGAATAAGAATGCCTCTACAGCTAAAATCATGCTAGAGCCAAGTGTTTTTACTCCTGATCTTTCACAATTAGCGAAGCGTGGCGATGAATTACTTGATCTGCAGGAATTTGAATCGTGGACATTCGAACCATTTGAAAGTATTAGACCATACGTCAACTCTTACATCGAGGCGAGTGGTGTGGTTAATTCCTCCCGGGTACGTAAACGAAGAGGAGGGCTTAAAGCCAACCAGGAAACGATTGTGAGTGATGTGCTTGAGAAAGTTGTAGATGATAAATGGCGTTTACTCTACGAATCTCGTCTGCGCCGCCAGGGAGCGCTCTTCCAATATGTTGGACGTAAAGATGACGCCCTGTTAGTGAGCGCTGTGACTGCTGCGCTCCATCCTGATTCCGGCCTGGCTCCACATGAGCAGCCTTTTATGCGAGCTTTCATGCATCGTTCACTGAGCAATGGCCTGCTACGTATAATGGCCGAGGCGCTGGAAGGTGGTCCGTTTGGCTCCTTCCCATCTGGTCCTTTCCCTGGGAAAGACGATTTTTACTTTTAAAGCTTAATGCGCTCTGGTTCGCTCTACCAAAGCGGATTCATGACCAGTCCGGTAATCAGCTTTGGGTAAAAGTAAGTAGACTTCTGTGGCATCCGGTCATCTGCATCTGCCACGTCACATATCTGCCTTACTCGTGTGGCATTCGATATGAGTGCGGCCTGTGCTTCGCTCGTTTGTACTGTATGTAATGCTTGTTGCGCATCACGAGTATACCGAATGTGCGTTCCTGCAGTCATATCTTCTGCTTTTAGCCCAAGTATATCCCCAAGGATGAGTGTATGCGCTATAGCGATATCTAGCTCGTTCCAGGCGCTGGAATGACTACTCTCTCTCATCCGCGCTTTGCCTGTTTCATTCAAACTGAGTAGCCAGGTTTTCTGAGCTGTACTGAGAACGAATGAGGGTTGGGATGCTCCTTTCTGTGCCAGCTCTTCCAAGAGCGCATCATGGGAAGCTTCCGCTTCTTCTTGATCATATACAGTGAAATATCGAGCTAGCTGCTGACTTGTCAGCCTTTTGAGTGCATCTTGACTCAACCCAAATAGGAGGCGATGCGTGGGTAATACCAGCAATCCTGGATCGTCAATGTCAGTTAGCGCCATCAATACGAAATTGGCGGCGTCTTTGGGATCTAACTTACGATGCATTGCCCGCACTTCTTCACGGTAGTTCAGCGCCGTTTCGTAGCGATGATGTCCATCCGCTATATATAGTTGACGCTCAGCAAAGAAGTTTTGGATAAGTGCGATTTGGTGCTCGTCGGTGATAGGATGCAGGCGATGTTTTTCATTCACTTCATCGGTGATTTGCACCTCGACGTTCTCAACATATGAACTGAGCAGTCTGCGTATCCGGTCTTGTGGGTCATTATACAGGCTCATGATCGGGCTGAGATTTGTGACGCAAGCACGTAGCAGTTTCAGCCGATCATCTTTTGGCTTAGCCATCGTATGCTCATGAGGGAGTACAATGCGCGCACTCCATGGCTCCAGACGCACACGAGCCAACAAACTGGTACGTGTATAAGTCTGGGCATTATAAGTGAATATCTGCTGATACACGTAGTAGCACCGAGTAGCCTCCTGCTGTAAGATTGAATTCACACGCCATTCGGCAAATGTTGTCGCTGCTCGAGTGTAGCGATTATTCAGTGATGTATCACCTGGTTCATCCAGTCCCAGTTCGAGACGAATAATGTTGTATGGGTTGCGGGCATGATATTTTGCCTGTGCTTCCTCTGAGATTACGTCGTAAGGAGGGGTTATTATTTGTGCCAGGTTACCTACAGCTTCACTATTGTAACGTATTCCTCGTAAAGGTTGAACGTCGGCCATAGTCTGTTATTCTTTCATTTTTAGTTTTGTTGATATTGTTCGATACACATTCTACGACGCATGAGAAAGGCTGATGTAAACGCACTCCTGATATCAGGAATGCGCAAAGCATTCGCTCTTGAGGGTAACTATTCAGGTCAAAATAATTAGAAAATATGTTCTAGAAACCTCTTGACATTTTTACTGATCCATGGTATTATAGGTATTGTTAGAACAAAAGTTCAAAACTAAATATGCTCTCTCAACCCCTATCTTTCCTCAAATCTACCTCTTCCAGGCGGTCGGGTGCAGCCCCCTCTCCCCCTCCCGACCGCTGTAGTGGGAGAATTATAGCTTGATCTGGCTTTATTCTTTAGGTTCATCGAGCAAGCGCCTGACCTCTGCTAATACATCATATACATCCAGTTCAGGAGGGCTATCGGTTTCGGTTAGTGCTTGTGTTACTTTGATCTCTCCGGCTATGCCAGTTATCTCCTGCATATCTTCGATTTCTTGAAAGAAGTCTTCCTCGCACGCCTCCAGGGCCTGTTGTGTAGTAAGATTGCCGTAGATGATACGAGGTATCAGGCTATGATACATTGCTGCTGTCTGCATCATTGCGCTGAAGACAAGCTGAAACTGTTCCTCTGTGATACCTGCGTTTGCGAGAGGTACAGCCTCCTCTAGACGTACCTCACCATCTTCCAGGTCAATGCCAAATTTTCCCATAGCAATACGGTAGTTGACTGCAAGTAAGGCTTCAAGGCATTGAAGGCGCTTCTTCGTTGTAATAGTGCCGATATGTGGCACTATAAACATCAATTTCCGTATCTCTTCACTTTGTTGAATATTTACGATCAGTCGCCACTGCCCATTGTCTCCATGGAAAGCAAGTTCGATAATCTCCTTTTCTTGATCTACATTGGCGGTACGCAGACCCATGTGGGTCAGGTAGTCAATAAGTTGGGGAATACCGAAACTGTCAGTCATGCTTTGCTCCTTCAATGTCAACTAACAGTTGGCTGGTAAGGATATGAGGTGACTGTGGAAAATGCATTCATTTACCATCATTTTGTTTCAGTATATCATATTTTGTTCTGTTTGGAGTCGAACGAATAAGCTCTTTGATTCGATCAAGCTATTCTAGCATTTCTCCCTGAGTTAGTGCCAAGCCAGGCTCATGTCCGGTGCTTTCTACGTTTGCTCCAACTCCTCTACGTAGCATAGGCACTTTGTCGAGCGCTTCCCAGGGTGCATCGATATCTGTGCGGCCAAAATGACCAAACGCGGCAGTGGGCTGATAGATAGGACGGCGCAGGTTGAGTGACTGGATGATACCAGCCGGGCGCAGATCAAAATGCTCATTGATTAGTTGGATGATTTCCTCATCTGAAACTTTACCCGTACCAAAGGTATCTACAAAAAGCGATAGCGGCCGAGCTACGCCAATGGCATAGGAAACCTGCAATTCAAGTCGGTCAGCAAGCCCTGCAGCCACAATGTTTTTAGCAATATAGCGTGTTGCATAGGAGGCCGAGCGATCTACCTTCGTTGGATCTTTGCCACTAAAAGCTCCACCACCATGACGGGCCATGCCACCATAGGTATCTACGATAATCTTACGGCCAGTTAATCCTGCATCCCCCATTGGGCCTCCAGTGACGAAGCGCCCTGTTGGGTTCACGAAAATCTTTGCACTACTGTCGAGCAGATGAACCGGTATAACGGGCTTGATGATGTGATCGATTACATCCTGGCGAACCTGCTCATGATCGATGTAGTCGGCGTGTTGTGTGGAGATGACAATTGTATCAACACGAACAGGTCGACCATGATTATACTGTATGGTCACCTGGCTCTTGCCATCGGGGCGCAGATAAGACATTGGGCCAGCGCCACCCCATGATCTGCGACGCACCTGCGAGAGTTGACGAGTGAGTTTATGCGCCAGACTGATCGGCATGGGCATATATTCAGGAGTTTCATTGCAAGCAAAACCAATCATCATCCCCTGGTCGCCCGCGCCAATGCGCTCTAACTCATCATCGCTGAGGTGTACCACACCACCTTTCATCTCAAGAGAATTACTGACACCCATATCAATATCAGGCGATTGCTTTCCAATCGAGGTTACTACGCCGCACGTTCGGTAGTCGAAACCGTAATCGGCGTTAATGTAACCTACCTGCTCGATTGTTTTACGTACTACTGCTGACAAATCGATCCAGGCAGTTGTCGTAATTTCGCCTGCAACAAGTACCAGGCCGGTGGTAGTAGCCGTCTCACATGCTACTCGAGCCATAGGGTCTTGCACCAAAATCGCATCGAGCACAGCATCCGATATCTGATCACATAATTTGTCAGGATGTCCTTCAGTGACCGATTCGCTAGTGAAAAACGATTTTGGACTTTTCATAAAGTTGCTCAAAAGTTGGTCTCCTTTCTTGAGCGAGGAAGAGAGCACTCTGGTTGGCTCGTGATTGATAAAAAAGTATAGTGTCTGGCGGATACAAAAAACCCCTGGGATTCAGGGGTTTTAGAGTTATGTCTCATTCCCCTCATCTCGCGGATCATTCCGCCGGAATTGGCACCCTTCCTGCACGTAGGCAGGCGGGTTGCCGGGCTTCATCGGGCCGTTTCCCTCCACCTCTCTGGATGAGAGCAGCTATGACTGCGCCTTTTAAATTGTATAGGTACTGGCTCCTCGCTTACCTAAAGTCTAACGAGGAAAGAGGTCGCATGTCAAGAATTGCT